>Ga0206125_10000012_pt1 | contig 334776 bp, 326 predicted proteins | sample Helgoland_Spring_4_FD_148598 | JGI IMG/M metagenome (GOLD analysis project Ga0206125, IMG submission 148598) | Pelagic subsurface seawater microbial communities from Kabeltonne, Helgoland, North Sea - Helgoland_Spring_Bloom_20160331_1 | ecosystem: Environmental > Aquatic > Marine > Epipelagic...
GGTGAGCTGCTCGGCCATCAGCAGACCTTAGGGCTGGGCGGCGTGTTGATGTTGCCTGCCGCTGGCGTATTATCTGGTTCCTTTGCTGCGAGCCATAGCGATAGAGGCGTGGGCGGATTACTGGAGCTTGGATTTCAGCGTCAGGGCCGCTACTTTAGTTTCGGCGCAAAAACTCAGCTCGCCAGCCAGCGCTTCGCGAAGTTGGGGCTGCAGCCCGAAGAGCTTGCGCCCCGACACATAAGCCGGGTGTTTGTCGATTTGGCGACTAGCGACCACGGCTCATTCACAGCGAACTACACGGAGCAGGCCTTTCGTGACCGGACAGGGAATAGGATACTGACCGCGAGTTATAGCAGGAAAGTAGGGAGTCTAGGCAACCTGAGCGCGTCTGTGACTAGGCTTCTCAGTGGGGACGCAAAGACGAACTTCTACCTGAATTTCTCTGTGTCATTAGGCAAGCGGACCAACGCCAGCATCAGCACGTCGGCGCAACCAGGCCGCGAACAGGCACGTTTACAAGTGAGCCGCAGTGTGCCAGCAGGTAGCGGGATGGGCTATCGTCTAGTCGCCGGAGCAGGCGATTCAGACCGACGTGCGGTGGAGGTCAAGCTGCAAAATGAGGTCGGTACTTATACCTTGTTGGCAGACCAGTCCCTCAGCCAGACGGCCTTCCGCGGCAGTGCAAGCGGCGGTGTAGCTTTCCTAGGGGGTAGCGCGTTCTTGAGCCGGCGCATCACCGACAGCTTTGCTGTGGTGCAGGTGCCCGACTATTCCGGCGTGGGCATCTACGCGGACAACCAACTTGTAGCGCGCACCGACGCCAACGGCTATGCACTGCTGCCGAGGCTACGCCCGTACCAAGAGAACACGGTGCGCATCGAGCAGGCTGATTTACCGCTGGATGCGCAGATCGATGCGGTGCAGCTCGACGCCGTGCCGTATTTCCGCAGTGGCCTGCTCCTGAAGTTTCCAGTTAAGCGCTCGCGCGGGGCGCTGCTCACCGTGGTCCTGGATAACGGCGAACCTTTACCAGCGGGTGCACAGGCGCAAATTATTGGAGATAACGTCGAAGAAAATGAAGTCTTCCCCACCGGGATGAGGGGCGAGGTTTATCTGACCGGGCTGGCGGTGAGCAATCGGCTGAGAGTCACTTGGCGAGAGCAGAGTTGTGAGTTCGTGCTGCCTTTCCCAGAGTCTACCGACCCACTGCCGCATCTGGGGACTTATATCTGCACGGGAGTAGAACCATGAGAGTATTTATCAGCCTAAAGCTCGGCATCTGCCGAACTTTTCAACCAGCTCGCTCTGCAGCGGCAAGTACCCTTGCGGGCACACGCAAGGGTAACCTGCTTGTGTCTTGGCTGATCGTAGCCTTTGCGCTAACAGCGCAACAGGGGCATGCATGCACCCTTAACGTTACAGGGGTGAACTTTGGAAGTTATGATGTGTTCAGTAATTCAGCGCTTGATAGCACCGGCAATATTGACGTGAACTGCCCTAACGGCGTTGGGTATTCCATGGCCCTCACTGCGGGCGGCGGGAACTATACGCAGCGTGTCATGAGCAGCGGCGTCCACAGGCTCAACTACAATCTTTACACCGCCGCTAACCGCGCCGTCGTGTGGGGCGACGCCATCAGCGGCACCGTTACAGTAAACGGCACCGGTATTGGTGTGAATGTAAATCACGGGGTTTATGGACGTATCCCCGCCCTCCAGTACGTATATCCGGGCAGCTACAGCGACATCATCATCGTGGAGCTAACTTTTTGAGAAAATATACGTGAAAAAGTGCGCGTGGGAAGCGGGCAAGCCGATAGAGTCATAATACTTCACTGTTGAATGCAGGCGGTAGCCATGCAAAGGGTTTTTGATTACGCAATGAAAATGAAAAAGGAGCAACACGTAATAGTCACCGCATGGGCGAACAGCGGAAACTGGCTTGCGGGAAGTTGGAAGCCGATCACCATGCTTGGGGTTCTGGTTCTGGCTCTGGTTGGTGGTGTACTAGGTTGGTTTAGTTGCACACATTAATTTGAGATACTTTAATGTTCTGGTCTAATTGAAATGGACACTTTAATAAAAGACAACGGTGTATGAACAACGATATTTAGAGAATCTAAAAGGTGTCTAGGATTCTCAGGCCTTATCACACTAATTCTACAAATGGTATATCATTATTACAATAATTCTAGTGAATAAGAGACTCGTTTCACCCAGGTAATTAGGCCAAAAACTGGTAAAGCTACTACCTGCAAATAACAAGTTAAGTTCCGAATCTGACCATATCAGGGCATTGCCATGAATAAACCTTTGAAAGGCGTTCGTATCCTCGACCTTACCCATATGTTATCCGGCCCGTATGGCTCGATGATTCTAGCCGACCTTGGCGCAGAAACAATAAAAGTAGAGCCTTTACACGGCGAAGGCACGCGCAAGTTGCTCGCTACCGACCCTAAGAACTCCCTTGAAGGTATGGGTGCATACTACATCACGCTAAACCGAAATAAGAAAAGTACCGCAATCGATCTGAAAAACCCTGAAGGTTTGGCCGTATTTCATGATCTTGTAAAAAGTGTAGACATAGTCATCAGTAACTTTGGCGCTGGCGTGCCAGAACGTCTCGGTATTGACTACAACACGCTAAAAGAAATCAACCCTCGTATTATTACCTGTGTAGTCTCGGGCTTTGGCTCAGACGGCCCAAATCATAAACGTCCTGCATTTGATCAAGTTGCTCAAGCAACCGGCGGCGGCATGTCTATTACCGGCAAAGACAAGGAAACTCAAGTTCGAGCCGGCATACCAATAGGCGATCTGGGTGGCGGCATGTTTGCCGTCATGGGCATTTTATCGGCTCTTTTTGAGCGCGAGAAGTCAGGCGAAGGTCAACATGTAGATATTTCTATGTTGGATTGCCAAGTTTCGATGTTGAACTATATGGCAACCATGTTTTTCTTGTCAGGAGAAGATCCATACCCCATCGGAAACTCGCACTTCGTGCATGTACCGTATGACACGTTTAAATGCTCAGACGGTGACTTAGTGATTGCCGTGATAACAGACAATTTTTGGACCAACCTAAAAGAAGTCGTCAATGTACCAGAGTTCGACGACCCCGTTTTAGATGGTCAGCCCGGTCGTTGGGCGGCACGCGAGATGATCACCAGAAATCTTAATGAGGTATTAGCGCAAAACACCGTAGCCCACTGGGTTGCTCAGCTAGAAGAAAGACGTATCCCTTGCGCTCCAGTAAACAAGTTTAGCCAGGCCCTTAGTGATGAGCAGGTATTGCACCGGAACATGGTGGTAGACCTACCCCATCCATCAGGCAAGTCTACTAAGGGTCCTGGCAACCCGATCAAACTCTCTCGCACCAGCGAAGAGTCATTCAGCGCTGCACCACTTCTAGGTCAGCACACTAACGAAGTATTCGAATCTTTGTTGGGCTATGACTCTACGAAGCTTGCTGAACTCAAAGAAAAAGGAGTTATCGGATAATGAGAGAGCGCGTAATAATTAATGACGTGGGCCCCCGCGACGGTCTACAGAACCAGCCTAAGATTCTGAGCTCTGCTGAGAAAATTCTTTTGATAGAGTCTCTGCTGGCCGCGCAAATCAGTCATATTGAATTAGGCGCGTTCGTGTCGCCTAAAGCCGTTCCTGCAATGGCGGGTACAGATCAAATCGTTGCTGCATTTGATAAAGACCAAGCTGAATTTTCAGTGCTCGTACCCAATCAAAAAGGCTATGACATGGCGCTGGCTGCGGGTAGCTCAACCATGGCTATGGTCGCCTATGCTACGCAAGGTATGGCGCAGAAGAATGTACACATGAGCCGAGAGCAAGCGGCCGATGCTACGATTGCTATGGCCGCACAGGCCAAACAGGATGGCACGACTCTGTTAGCCACTATCGCGACATCGTTCGAATGCCCATTTGATGGCATGGCCGATCCAGGTATTGTGGCTGACGCAACCGCTCGCTTTTTGGACCTTGGTGTAGACATGGTTGTTATTGCCGACACCATTGGCGCGGGTAACCCTGGTCAAGTCAGATCTCTGATGAACCGCTTGGTGCGAGAGAATAGTGCCGATAAATTAGCGTGTCATTTTCATGACACACGCGCTCTTGGCATGGCTAATGTCTACGCCGCGCTAGAATCTGGCGTTCGCCGCTTTGATGCATCTATTGGCGGCCTTGGCGGCTGCCCTTTCGCTCCTGGCGCCAGCGGCAATATAGCCACTGAAGATACGGTAATGATGCTAGAACAAATGGGATTCGATACCGGTATCGATCTAGACGCGCTGATGCGCGCTTCAGATTTAGCGGTAGAACTCACTGGCACTGCTCCAGGCGGGCGGGCCAAAGCATGGCTCAAGCCACACTTAGCAAAACAACATTTAAACAAAAACGACAACCTAAAATAAGAGGATCAAACATGGGCTATCGACTCGGTGTTGATGTAGGCGGAACCTTTACCGACCTACTTCTGATCAACGAAGAATCCGGCGAAACATTTACCGCCAAAGTACCTTCCACGCCAGAAGACTCATCTATTGGCGTGCTGAATGGTATTGCCAGAATATGCCAAGAATCCGGCATTAATCCAACCGATGTTAATCGCGTTATGCACGGTACGACCGTTGCCACCAACGCGGTACTGACTGGCAAGGGCGCAACGGTAGGCTTAGTAACCACAGCAGGCTACGAAGACACTTTGCAAGTGGCAAGATCTTTCTGCCCTGGCGGCTTAGGTGGCTGGGTAACGTTTGTTAAAAAGCCATTGCTTGCTCCTCTTGAGCTGACTATTGGCGCGCATGAGCGTATGAGCGCTAGCGGCGAAGTTGTTCGCGAGCTAGACGAAGACAAACTCAGAGCGGACTTAAAAACACTCAAAGCGAAAGGTGGCATACAGGCACTGACAATTTGCTTTATTAACGCATACCTTAATCCAGACAACGAAAAGCGTGCTCAAAAGGTCGCCCAAGAAATCTTTGGTGATGTACCTATTTCGATATCCAGCGATGTTGTGCCAGAGATGCAAGAGTACGAACGCACAGAAACAACCGTGGTCAACTCCTACGTACGCCCAGAAGTATCAAAGTATGTAGATAACTTACAAGCAGCTCTTGATGACAAGATGGGCTCTGGCACGCAGTTGTCTATCCTGCGTTCTGACGGAGGCTTAGCTACCGCTCGCGCATCGGGCGAATCACCCGTTAACTTACTTATGTCTGGCCCAGCGGGCGGCGTTACAGGCGCTATCTATTTCTGCCAACAAGCCGGCTTTGACAACATCCTTACCTTTGACATGGGCGGCACGTCTACCGACGTTGCGCTAATTCAAAATGCTAAAGCACGTGTGCGCCGCGAAACAATCGTGGGTGATGTACGCGTTAGAGCTCCTTCCGTCGATGTGCGCACAGTAGGTGCAGGCGGCGGGTCCATCGCTTTCGTTCCCGAGCTCACTAAAGCGCTTAGAGTCGGACCAGAATCAGCGGGTGCCGTGCCAGGCCCTGCCTGCTACATGAAGGGTGGTGAACTGCCCACAGTGTGCGACGCAAACGTAGTGCTAGGCTACTTACCATCAGACGCACAACTTGGCGGCGCAATGGAGATAAACCGCGATGCTTCAGTTAAAGCCGTGCAGAGCGTAGCTGATGCCATTGGCATTGATCTAATGGAAGCCGCTGAAGGGATTATCAAGATTGTAAACGAGTCTATGTTTGGTGCATTACGCTTGGTATCTGTTGAACAAGGCTACGACCCACGCGACTTCGCACTTGTCGGCTTTGGTGGAGCGGGACCACTGCACGCGAACGCGCTAGGTGTTCTAACTAATGCATGGCCAGTAATTGTGCCACCAGGGCCCGGCGTGTTGTGTGCCTATGGCGACGCCACTACACAGATTCAAGACGAAGCCGCGCGTACGTATTTAATGCAAGCTGCAGACTTAACCGATGCCGACCTCGCTAATGATTTGAAGGAATTACGCGACCGCGCAGGTGATTCACTATTGGCCGATGGCATTGCGCTTGATGACCAAGAAGTAGTCTACCAAGCAGACCTACGTTATGCCGGGCAAGCCTTCCAAATTACAGTGGACTTTAGCCAAGACCAGCTCGCTGACAAAGGCGTTGCATTACTTACTGAAGCGTTTGATGCAGAACACGAGCAATTGTTTACATTCAAACTAGAAGACGGTCATGAGATTCTAATGATTCGAGCTGTCGTTCGCGCTAAAGCGAAAAAGCTAGCGGCGGCGAAAGTCGGCGACGCGGGTGCAACTCTTGCTGATTGCGTAATACAAGACACACGCTTTTACTTTGAAGGAGCATGGCACGAAGGTAAGTTGTATGACCGCAATAAGCTTATTAGCGGCCTTGTCGTTGAAGGCCCTGCCATTGTCAGTGAGATGGATTCCACCACTGTCGTTCTACCGGGTTACGGCGCAACGGTAGACAAAGTTGGAAATTTGCTCATTAACCCAAACTCAAACTCTCATTAGGAGGTCGTTATGCCAGCCAAAATTATAGAAACGAACAATACGCCTCTTAACAAAATTGAGGTAGACGGTGTTACCGTCGACATAATAGAAAACTCTCTGCGTAACGCACGCGAAGAAATGGACGCGGTATTATTTCGTACCGCGATGTCTCCAGGAATTCGTGAGCAAGGCGACTGCTTTCCAATGATCGCTAACCGCGAAGGCAAAATGGTTGTCGGCCAGTTCGGCTCATTCATCGGCCCATTTATGGAAGCCTACAACGACGAAATCGAAGAAGGTGATGTGATACTAACCAACGACCCATATATGTGTAATGCGGCTGTTTCGCATTTACCCGATTGGATTGTTTTAGTGCCAGTGTTTAAAGAAGGCCGACACATAGCGTGGTCTGCCATGTTCGGACATATGTCTGACAACGGTGGCATGGTGCCTGGCTCTATTCCGATTGAAGCCACCACCATTTACCAAGAAGGCATTCGCATTCCTCCGACTAAGTTGTACAAAAAAGGCGTATTGCAGTCAGACTTGTTAGAGCTGATCTTGCACAACGTTCGCACCGCACAGTGGAACCGCTTTGACCTTAACGCTCTGGTGGCCGCCTGTAATACGGCGGCCAAGCGATGCGTAGAGTTGGCAGAACGCTTTGGCGATGATGTGTTCTACTCAACGATGGACACGATGTTGCAGCGTAACTACGATGCGATGAAGCACATCATCGAAATGTTTATTCCTGAAGAGCCGCGCGAGTTTACCGACTACTTGTGCGACGACGGCATGGGCATGGGCCCGTATAAGATCAAATGTAAGATGTGGCGCGAAGGCTCTGTAGCACATTTCGATTTTGACGGCACCGACCCGCAAGCACAAAGCTCAGTTAATTTTTACATGAACGAAGACATGTTCAAAATGTTCTTCGGCTCATTTACGATTAACGTTGTAGACCCGCAAATTGTTTTTAACGACGGCTTCTACGACCTGGTAAAAGTTAATATCCCACAAGGTAGTTTACTTAAACCAAACTTCCCTGCGGCTTTGTCAGGCAGAACCCACGCGCTAGGCCGAATCTTTGACGTGCTCGGAGCGTTGTTAGGTATGGGCGCACCAGACATGATGCTAAACGCAGCGGGTTTCTCTGATTCACCACACTTGTTCTACTCAGGCTACGACAAAAAAGGTGAATGGTTTCAGTTATTCCAAATTGGCTTTGGTGGAATTCCGGGGAGACCTGTGGGCGATGGCCCAGACGGACACTCACTGTGGCCGGGCTTTACTAACGTACCTAACGAATTTATCGAATCGTACTTCCCGCTTCGCATAGAACGTTACGAGACGATAGTTGATTCGGGCGGTGCAGGCTTGCATCGTGGCGGTAACGGCTTAAGTGTGGCTTACCACTTCTTATGCGATGGCGACATCGGCATTCACGACGAACGCTGGTTAACCTATCCATGGGGCGTATTAGGTGGCGACACCGGCATGCGCTCGACTAAGAAGTTAGTCCGCGTAGATGGCAGCGAAGAATGGCTGCCGGCTAAGGTCGAAGGCATCAAAGTAAAAGAAGGCGATGTTCTCTACTTTAATACGTGGGGCGGTGGCGGCTGGGGTAATCCTCTTGAGCGCGATCCAGAGCTGGTACGTACAGATGTAGAACGTAGACTTGTATCCAGCGAAGGCGCAAAACGTTACGGCGTAGTACTCGACGATAGCGGATCGGTTGATGCATCTGCGACGGAAACATTGCGCAAGAAAATGGCGAGCGAGCGACCAGCCGAAGCAGAGCTTTTCAACTTTGGTGGTGATCTCGAAGATATTCGAGCGCGCTGCGAAGCTGAAACGAATTTGCCTGCGCCGGTCAAACCTGTGTTTATAGGAGCAAACGCTAAGTAGTAAAGCGTAGCAAGCAACACAGCAAGCGGCTCTAGCTTATACTAGCTTCGCAAAGAACGACAAATACCCCGCGGTAGGCTTTGCTTCTAACGCGGGGTTTTTTGTTCAAACTACCATTTATTACTCAATCGCCATGAACGTAACTTCTAAGTCAACAAATACAACTAGCGACTCATCAATCGACACTTCTATTAGCTTAGGCAACAAACCCGCGCTAATCATTGTAGACGCCATTAAAGGCTTTACCGACCCAGCCTGCCCACTCGGTCACGACTGCGATGCGGCCGTAGCTAAGATACAAGATTTAGTACAGGCGTTTAGAGCGCACGGTCACCTAATCGTATTCACAACAGTGGTCTACGACACCGACGACCAAGCTAGTGTGTTCAGAGCAAAACTTCCTGCACTAAACGTATTGCAACGCGGCGAACCTTGGCCAGAATTGGACGACAGACTAGAATTTAAGACAGGTGATTTACTAATAGAGAAACACTGGGCAAGTGCTTTCCATGGTACAACGCTCAACACGCAGCTGAAACAACGTGGAATTGATTCGTTGGTTGTCACAGGGTTCACCACAAGCGGTTGTGTGAGAGCCACCGCAGTCGATGGCCTACAGAACAACTACCCAGTAGTGGTAGCTGAGGATGCCTGCAGTGATCGAACACCCGATGCTCATGTTGCGAATCTGTTTGATTTGAAAGCTAAGTACACAACAGTGGAAAAGACTGAGGTTGTATTAAGAGAGATTAGTGGGCAGCTTAAATCACTAGGCTAACTAAACTTTTTAACGGTTAAACAATCGATTGCAGTGAGTAGCATTGAAACAAAACAACCGATTTTAGGAGCATTGTTAGTCGGCGGTCTATTACCGTATTAACTCTCCAGTCTCAAGCTTGTGTTTTACGTCTGCGTAGTAATCTTCAAGCTCCTGAGTCTTTTGTACATTGAGCAATTCGCGCCGCTTAATATCTGCGATATCTTTATCTACTTTGGCAAAGGTTGTCCACTCAACATCACCTTGTGCGAACCATTTTTGATTTAGATATTCGGTTGCTTTGGCTTTCTCGATTTCAGAGTTTTGGGAATCACCTTGAAAAATAGTTAGCCTGCGACCTAGTTGTATAAGCCTAGGGTCTTTTAGTTTCGACAGCATTGATTTGCGTTGATCCCAACTGCTTACTTGAAACTCTTCCAGTAATCGCTTATCGGCATTGTCATAAAAGCCGTCATAGATTTTGTCTTCGACAGGCTTATTCGGGGCAACATCTTTGTCGTCATAGCTTTGTTGAATAGCATTGCTCAAGCGATTTTGAAAATCGTAGGCTTGTTTTAATACTTCCGATCTCTGGCGAAGAACCTCGTCAGCGTTCGTCATTAGAAAAAGGCTCGGAGCTTTGTTTACAGCTACCGTGTGTATAACTCGAGGGTTGCGCTCAAGAAGCATTTTGATTTCTTCGTCGCTGCCATTCACGTAATCCAATGGGTCATTGTTTTCGATATCAAAGAAGACAGCATTGTTGCCAACCGCACAGACAAAGCACAGCGAATAATCTTGCATCTTCCCGTAAAAGTTTTGGATGAACTGCACCGGTTCAAACGAGTTTATCTTGCGCAGCACCGCTTGTTTATCTCTGTTCTCAACCGCGAGTGCCCAAAACTCCGGAGCATTCTGCGCGATTTTTTGCGCTATAAATATGGTTGCTTCCACATCGCCTAATGCGTCATGGGCATTGTGCTGAGGAAATCCGTTGCCAGGTGCTATTTGGTCCAGCTTGAAGCTTATCTTGTTCTTTTGGTTCTTTACCCAAACCAGCGCGTCTGGATGCTTGACACGGCATGCCTGAACCACCTGCATGATGTCTAAACGATTGTTTCCATTAAACTGTGTTTCATACACATTGGGCTGTAAAGTTTGAAAAAACATCTGCCTTAAGTGCGGTTCGTCAAAGCCTAGCGAGTTGTATCCCGTCCAGGTTGCAGGGGCCCACTTGCTAATGAACTCTCGTATTGATTGAGCAAATTCAAACTCCGTCGGCAGACTGGTATCGGTGAAGTCTTTAGGTGACACCCCAGTTACTGCTAACGCCATTGGGCTAGGCAGGATATGCGAAGACAGCTGACACCGAAGGTTAACTCGTTCTAGTTCAACAAAATTTTCGTCGGTAACAATTGCCGCAAATTGCAGAATTTGATCATAACTGCTGGAAAGACCAGAAGTCTCTAAATCGTAAAATACGAAGTTCATTTGCACTCCCCTATCGGTAACCCTGTCGATAAGACTCCATTCTTGTGCTTAGGCCTTCTATGATCGAACGTTCTTTTCATAATAAACATGTTTTTTCTATTCGACTGATTGCGCTGCATAGAAAGTATACAAGACTCACCTCAACAATCTTATAGGCATAGAGAGTATTTATACTTTGTGACCACGCTTTGCCTTGCGTCTGATCAAAGTGACGAGCCAAGGGTAGCGTGATATCTTAAACATATCTAAAGAGGTTTAATCATTTAGACCTCACCACACCAACAATCGATGGACAATTAACTGATGAAAAAAGTAGCACTCGTTACAGGAGCATCCACGGGGCTTGGAATTAGCATATCTATTCAGTTGGCCGCAAAAGGCTATGCTGTATACGCAACGATGAGAAACTTGGAAAAGAAATCTCAACTTCAAGAAGCGGCCGAGACTGCCGGCGTTTCTCTTGAGATAAAACAATTGGATGTGCAGGACACAGCAAGTGTTGATCGCTGTGTTAGTGAAATTGTCAACATCGAAGGTAGCATCGATGTTCTTGTTAACAATGCAGGCTCTGGGTTTATTCGCAGTACTGAGCAAGCGACTGAAGAAGATATTCAATGGGTGATGGATGTTAATTTTATGGGTGTGGTCCGTTGCACCAAAGCCGTAATGCCCCACATGCGCAAGCAACGCAGCGGACATATTGTTAACATTTCTTCTGTAGGCGGCTTAGTAGGACAACCTTTCAATGAAATTTACTGCGCTGCCAAATTTGCCGTAGAGGGCTATACGGAGTCGATGGCGAGCTATATTCAACCGTCTTTCAATATTAATTTTACAGCGGTTGAACCCGGCGGCATCAGTTCAGATTTTGCGACTAACGCGTTAAAGCATTTTGAGGGTACTGGCGGCATGGCCGATGATGAGTATCGACCTATTCTTGAGACCTACCTTGGCAGCGCATCAAGAGGCATAGAAGGACTTTACCAAACTTCTGACCAAGTCGCCGAAGTCGTTGTTAAGTGTATAGAAAGCCCAGAGCCTCCTGTTCGAACACGTACCTCTGAGTGGTCGAATACGTTCTGTGAATTGAAGACTCAATCTGACCCCACAGGTAAGATTCAACAAGCAAGAGTTATCGAATCGTTTCTTTCTCGCGGCTAAGACTATTAAATTACATGATTATGAAAAATTTACGAAACAACGCCTCATTACTAGACAATATGCTGCATAAGACTCCTCGTAAACAAAACCAAGCTCAGTGTGTTCTAAACAAAGCAACCCTAACCGTTTTGACGTTACTTGCGTTAGTCGTAGCGCCTAACATTGTTCTGGCAAAACCCCTCTCGAGTGACGCGGCAACCATAGCCGAGTTAACCATACTTTCGGGCGGCGATCGCATGCCAGGCCTTATCTATATAGCCGCCGGTAAAGGGCCTCACCCCACGGCTGTGTTCTTACACGGTTACCCCGGTAATGAGAGAAGCTTAGACGTAGCTCAGGCCGCGCGAGCGGCAGGATGGAACGCCGTCTATTTTAACTATCGTGGAGCCTGGGGAGCCGAAGGGGAGTTTTCGTTTATGAACGCCGAAGCAGATGTGCAATCGACGCTTAAGTACCTATCCGATCCAGACAACGCTACCAGATTGCGAATCGATCCAAAGCAATTATCATTGGTTGGACACAGCTTGGGGGGCCACATGTCCGTGGCGGGTATGCTCGACAACGAAAACGTTCGTTGTGCTGTGGCATACGATGGTGTGAACATAGGGGCATGGGCGGTTTCTGACACACTTTGGAGCGATTACTCCGACACCCTATTTATGCTCAAAGACTGGTCTGGCGCAAAGTCGATATCCGAAGTAGACGCGCACCGAGCCAAATTTGATCTAGTGCCTCGCTTGAGATCTTTGGGCGAACGGCACATGCTCATTTTGGCGGCGGACACTCAGGTCATTCCTATGGAACAACACATAACACCCATCGTAGACACTGTACGCCAACAAAGCCCTTCACAATTGGAGTACCACGTGATTCAGGATGACCACAGTTTTTCGTCAAACCGAAAAGCGGTGACTGAGCTGACGATTTCTTTTTTGAATAGGCGGTGTCTTGTTAAATAAAGGTAGAGCCTTTAAAAACCGAAGCACGAAACTCGTTAAACGAGCGTAATAGTTAGCAGTACCAAAGAGTCCAATTCACCCGTTAGTGCGTGCTCGGTTCCGCCCTCTAAATAGCCCAGCTGCCCGGGCTTAAGACTGATCTCTCGCTCAGGCGTTTTCACTTTCACTTTCACCTCGCCCTCGATACAGTGAACAACAATGGGGCCATCCACACTGCAGTAACCTCCACTTTGCATCGTTACGCCAGATTTAATAACTAGGCGAGCGAGCTCAAGGCCCTCGGTTTTAAAGATAACTTTCGATTTTTCGAAAGGCAGATCATCTGCCCATGTGGCGAGGTCTACAATTTCGCCAGATGCTGCGTGGTGAGTTGACATATTTAGTACTCCTATTCGGGTTAAGTAATTGGAGAGTCACGCTTCATAAACGCAGGTAAGACTATCCACGTCAACAGTTGATACTTTTTTGTAAGCAAGCGCAACAAACCTTCAAAAAAAACGGCGATGATTAACATCGCCGTTTCTAATCTACTCTAGCTGATAAGTTTAAGCTTTGGCTTTCTCGTCGGCCACCCAACGTTCAACTTTTGATTTGAGCATACTCAACGGTAATGCGCCACCATCGAGTACCGCGTCGTGGAAACCGCCAATATCAAACCTGTCACCAAGTTCTTTTTCGGCCGCTTCACGCAGGTCTTGAATAAAGATCATACCCACTTTGTACGACGTAGCTTGGCCAGGCCATACTAGGTAACGCTGAACTTCAGTACGAATCGTTTCTAGTGGCGCTGGTGAGTTTTGTGAAAAATACTCAACCGCTTCGTCTTCGGTCCAGCCTTTGCTGTGCATACCGCTGTCTACAACCAAACGAATAGCGCGCCAGATCTCGCTGCCTAAACGCCCAAAGTCTGAATTAATGGTGACATAGGTCGATGGCATTTCTTTAGCCAGCTTTTCACTGTACAAAGCCCAGCCTTCGATATACGCGGTAGAACCTGCTTGCGTTCTAAACGTAGGAACGCCGGTAAGTTCTTGTGCAATGCTGATTTGCATATGGTGACCAGGCAACCCTTCGTGATACGCAATCACTTCGAGCTCATTTTTAGGCATGGCAGTCATGTCTGATAAATGCGCGTAGTAGATACCAGCGCGTGAACCATCTGGTGTGCCGCTAAAGTAATGTTGCGGAGCACCGTCTTGTTCTCTAAAAGGCTCTACGCGTTTAACTTCCAAATCGGCTTTTGGCAAAATACCAAAATACTTAGGCAGCTGTAATTTGATGTTCTCGATCGCAGCCGTTGCATCATCAATGTAACCTTGTCGACCTTCGTCGGTATTAGGATAGTAATGTTCTTCACTGTCTTTGTTGTCGCGAATGTAAGTAAAATACTCTTGCAACGTTCCTTCAAAGCCAGCCTTTTGCTTAAGCTCTTCCATCTCGGCTCTGATGCGCGTAACTTCGCTTAAACCAAGTTGATGAACTTCATCGGCTGTCATATCAGTTGTAGTCCTAATGGCCAACTGATTGGCATAGTATGCATCGCCATTTGGTAATGCGCTTGCGCCTTGCGCTTCTTCGCTCGTATTAGCGATATCGGCTTGCATGAAACTGATTAGGTTCTCGTAGCTAGGTTTAAGGTTATCGATCAACGCTGTTTTTGCAGATTCAAGGTATGCGTTGGCTTGTGCCTCATCAATGTCGCCAGCCTCTTGTAAGGCGGCTACAGAACCCTTGATACCACCCCAAAGAGATGAATCAGTTTCGGAGTCATCAAATGGAGCACCACTGATTACATCTTGAGCCTGAGTAGTCACAATCTCGTATGAGAAGCGCGGCGGTCTAACACCCTCTTCAGCACCGAGTTTTGCACGATCAACAAGTTGATTCATCGCAACGCCTACACCACTGACTCTTGAGATTAAGGCATCCATGTCAGACACTTCCTCTACTTTATGAAAACTCAAAAGCAACGTCGGTAAGAAAGTGTGTATGCCCTGCATTTGCGTAAACACATAATCATTGCGTCTGAACGGCACGGCATTTTTTGATTGCTCATATTGATGAGCCCACAAGTTATACGATAATTTTGCATCGTCAGTTAGCGCGGCGTAATCAAAGCTCGCTTTCATTTCTTCAACAGTTTGACGCTTCCATTCCAGCTGCTCGTCTTCAGCCGCTTCAGTCATGTCATCTATTTCGTCATAGCGTTCTTTACGACCCAAAAAGGTAAGCCCTATAGGGCTCATCATTAGCTCTTCTTCGTATTTAACTTCAAACCACTCATTAAGCTTGTCGGATTCGGTCATTGATACTTCTGGCTCGGTTGTTTCAGCCGGCGGATTTTGATTGCCGCACGCCGCTAGGGCCAACACAAGCATCAAGGCTAATATTTTAGTATTTATTGTTTTCATAGAATTTATGTCTTTATATTTTTAAGAATTAACAGCAGATTGAATAATATATTGAACTTCGCGGGTGTAAATAGACACCGCATACAAAAACACCAAATCAACGTTCGGTCAATAACTCTCGAGCACACGTAAACCCATAAAAAACCTGCCATGCCCCAAAATTGAAATGCCGCTTTGCTCGGAAACTACCCTTGGCCAAACATTATCTTTTGGAAAGACAAATGTTCAGAGTTATTCAACTTAGCTAAAGTTGTCGGTTCAGGCTGGCATAGAATCAGCTGTTAACCAAAAAAGGGGATTTACAATGAAAACCGCATTTACTATTTTTCTACTTGTTTACAGCTACATTAAATACACCGCCGTACCATCCCAAATGGGAGAACCGATGTATATGGCAACCACGGCCCTAGTGGTTATATTAACTGCCGTAATACCGTTTTTTATAGCGCGACACCTGTTGGCAAAAGCATCTCCGCCCAAAAGTTATGTATTAGCTGCGTTTGTACCTTTGGCACTTTCAGCCATAGGATTAGCAATTTACTTTTATATGTTTATAGCGCCAACCGCACCAGGCATGGCAGTGACTCAAGTGCTACCACGCGCGATTGCGCCCGGCTTAGTCATGTCAGTCATTCTATTGATACCGATGATTATGCGTAGAAAAGACAGTTAGGCTGTTAAGCCAAATGCTGGCGAAACGCTCACGACACGGCATTCTTGGCTTGCTCATACTAGTGCGTCCACAGGTCATACGACAATTTTGGATCTTGAGTCAGCGCGGCGAAATGAAAGCTCGCTTTCATTTATGAAACAAAATGACGCTTCCATTCCAGTTGCTCGTTTTCAGCCGCTTCAGTCGTGTTATCTATTTCGTCTGAACGTTCATTACAGCCTAAGAAAGTGAGCCCTATAGAGCTCATCATTAGCTCTTTTTCGTACTTAGCTTGAAACTGATGGTTAGGTTTACCGTTTTCAGACAGTTTTGTTTCTGACTCAACAGTCTCAGTCAGTGGGTTCTGATTGCCGCACATGGTCAAAGCAAGCATAAGCATAAGCATAAGCATTGAGATTCTAATACTAAATTGTTTTCATAAAGTATGGGGCTTTGGGTTTACAGGAATTAGCCGCAAACAGAACACTAAAGCCAAAAAGGCCGCTGTAAATAGATTTGATCAATAAGTATCAATGAAACGCGGCTATCTTGAGCGCACATTGAAGCATCTCAAGCTAGCCCAAAGGCTGGTATAATTATCGTTTCTCGGCGGCGTGGTGCTTTTTAGTGGTTTTTTCTGGAATAACCTTTTTATTCTATTTTCTTCCGATCTTATTGTTCGTTTACTTTTTTACGCCCAATAAGCTCAAGAATGTGGTCCTACTCGCAGCCAGCTTACTTTTCTATACGTGGGGAGAAGGGTACTTCGTATTGTTGATGGTGTTATCCATCTGCATGAATTACGTCTTTGGTTATCTGATTGCTCAGAAGCTCAGTAAGGCTATTTTACTGCTGGCTGTAGGTTTAAATTTATCCTTACTAGTACTTTTCAAGTACGCCGAATTTATTCTTCATAACATTAGTGCAGCCCTCATTTTTGTTGGTCTTTCGCCTCTTTCTGTACCGAGCATTCATCTGCCATTGGGTATTTCTTTTTTCACATTTCAGGCGATTTCCTATCTCATCGACATATATCGAAAAGAGATCCCGTATCAGAAAAACGTACTCAACCTCGGCCTTTACATCTCATTATTTCCTCAGCTTATTGCTGGCCCAATTGTTCGATACAAGGATGTTATGCAAGACATCAAAGTACGAACTTTCTCCTCAACATTGTTTGCGAGCGGCGTAGAACGATTCGTTATTGGCCTCGGCAAAAAGATGTTAATCGCCAACCCTCTTGGATTGGTCGTCGACAATATTTTTTCGGTTCCGTTTGAAAGCCTGCCCACGCATATAGCTTGGTTAGGGGTTCTACTTTACGCCTTGCAAATATATTTCGACTTCTCTGGTTATTCCGACATGGCGATTGGTCTAGGGCGTATATTTGGTTTTCGTTTTTTAGAAAACTTTCGCTATCCCTACGCCGCGACATCTATACAAGACTTCTGGCGTCGATGGCATATATCGTTGTCGACATGGTTTCGCGATTACCTGTACATTCCTTTAGGGGGCAATCGTGTTGGAAACGTCCGAGTCTATTTTAATCTAGTATTAGTATTTTTCGTTTGCGGCTTATGGCACGGTGCAAGTTGGAACTTTATTGTATGGGGCTTGTTCCACGGCTTTTTTCTATCGATCGAGCGAATGGGTGTATCCAATATACTGGCAAGTTCACACAGGGCAATCCAGCACGTTTATGTTTGGATCGTTGTTCTCGTCTCATGGGTCTTCTTTCGGGCAGAGACCTTGCCAGACGCGCTTAATTATTTACACGTTATGTTTGCGTTTAACTTTGGCGATGTACCGTTTGAAATCACAGACAGTCTAAATATGCGCGTTATATTGGCGCTCCTTATCGGGCTACTGATCTCTGTACCCACCTTAAGCTCAATACGCAATAATTCGATTTTTACTCAACTCCAACTTGGTGACGCAGCCAAACGAGCTAATCTGGTTTTTACGATAAAGGTACTTGGCTTGTTCACGATTTTATTTCTATCTTGCGTCAATATGGCCTCGTCGACTCACAACCCCTTTATTTATTTCAGGTTTTAGTTGTGAATAAACCGCAGAGACTATTTTATATTTTGATGTTTGTTGGGCTTATTTCTATTCCTATGCTCGCAGGACTATGGCAACCAGACTTAGCCGTATCCGAAACCGAAAAGCGCGAACTGAATGTAATGCCTCAATGGCAAGGTTTTGCTAAAAGCCAGAATTTTTTCGCCGGTACAAGGGACTACCTCAATGATCATTTTGGATTTAGAGAGCAGCTTGTTAAATGGAATAACGCTGCGCTAAGAAGTTTGGGCGAATCACCAACGGACAAAGTGGTGCTTGGCACCGGCGATTGGGTTTTTTATAAAACTGTTGATCCTCTTACACTGCACACCCAAACCGATAACCACGCACTGTATCAAGAGCGGCTTCGTGACAGAGCCGGCCTCATTCAGGAACGTTACGCGCACTCTAAAGAGCAAGGCTTCGATTATGTCTTTACAGTCGTTCCCAATAAAATGACGGTTTACAAAGAATACCTACCATCACGGTATGCAATGGTGGATTTGTCGGTAAGTTATCATTATTTTGTTGAGCAGTTGCGTACAAAGGGTCATTCATTCTTTTTTGACTCTTTTAAATGGCTAAATAAGGCTAAGCGGATCGAAGAGAAACCGTTGTTCTTTAAAAATGACACTCATTGGAATCCGCTCGGCGCCTATCACGAAGCCGCGGGCCTGTTTGATTTTATAAACCAAACTTACGGTCACACCATTGCACCAAAGGCGCATGAGTTTTCGTACTCTCAGACCACCGACGGTGATGTTTCAAAATTACTGGGCTTAATGAATCATCTTGAGTCAACAGAGCCCTATTCGATTACACCGTCTAAGTGCACGGAAAGGAGTTTAGTTAAACTACACGACGTTGACGGCATACGAGTATCCAATTCAGTTTGCGGCAATGGCGAACTGACTGTTTTGCTAATGGGTGACTCTTTTATGTCCTACTTATCTCCCTACCTAGCCGAAGGTGTAGGATCTCTATATATGGTTAAGGAAGGCATCAAATTTGATGAGTTCAAAAAAGTTGTGGAGTTCACTAAGCCCGACATCGTGATTGAACACAAAGTGCAGCGAAACCTTCCTAAAGAATTGTTTCATCTTTAATCCGTTGAGGTATCAGCTAACGACGTCGATTAAATCTTAGCGCTGGATTTAGAACAAAGCGTCCTTTACCGAAAGCTGCTTGGCGAATCTTCAGTAAATCGTTGGTTAGACGCTGCTCCAGAACACGCTGAGTTTAACCAATTAAATAGGTTTCTATTTAATGTCGTCAAAGAGCTAGACCGACAAGACATTACATTGCTTGTAGGCTCTGACGGTGGAACAATGTACATGCCTGCTGGGCCATCAACACATTTAGAAATTGAACTTTTGGAAAAAGCGGGCGTTACCCCTCTTGCTATTATTCAGGCCGCAACCATCAATGCGGCAACCGCGCTCAACATTGAAGATCAATACGGCTCTATTCAGGTAGGAAAAGTCGCTGACTTACTAATCAGCAAAAACAATCCGTTGAAGGATTTGTCCACGCTCGCACAACCCATTGCTGTGGTAAAGGCCGGTCAATGGCTGAGCAAAGAAGACTTGCTCAGCTTAAAAGAATCCGGAAAGAATCCTTCTAACCTTTATGTAAGTATCGGCAGGTTTCTTGAAGATTGGTTAACTCGAAAGTTCCACTAGTTGGTAACCCTCAATCATTTTAAAATGAAATGACCTTGCTACAACAACACTGAACTCTTAATCACAATCATTTTATCTCGCGTCATTTCGTGCATTGAGTATGGGATTCCACCCATGCCAATACCCGATGCATCGCGACCACCAAATGGCATCCAATCTACACGGAATGCCGTGTGGTCATTAACCATGACAGCCGTTGCGTTTAAGCGCTGCGACATATCCAGTGCATCATCAAGGTCTTGTGTGAAAACAGCGGCTTGAAAAGCAAAAGGTAGACCGTTAGATCGGTTAATTGCATCGTCTTTATCTGTGTAACTATAGACACACACAACAGGACCAAAGATTTCCATCTTCGATACCTCGCAATCTTCGGGCGGATCAAGAAGCACCGTTGGTTCGTAGCAGGTATCACTGATTTTGTTGCCTCCACACAGAAGCCTCGCGCCTTTTTCAACCGCGGAACTAACCCAGCTTTCTACTCTATCTACTTCGGCTGGCGTAATAAGCGGTCCTACTTCAGTGTCGTGATCCATTTGACTGCCCACCTTAAGGACTTTAGCTTGGCTGGCAATACGTTCAGCCAAATCAGCACTATTCCCTGCCGGTGCATAAACTCGCTGTACCGATACACATACTTGACCGGCATGATAAAACCCGCCTTTGGTCAGACTAGATACCATTTCGTCTAACTTAGCTGTATTGGTTTCGCTGAACATAGAGTGGTCGACAATCACTGGGGCCGCTCCACCATGTTCTAAAGCGGAACGTGTACCCGGTGAAAGCTTAGACTGCAACATCCAGCCAACTTTGGCCGAACCGATAAACGAGAAGAAGTTAGTGCGAGGGTCACACACTAAGTTCTGACTCACATCACGTGCGGGTAAAACCACCTTGCACCAATCTTTGGGCAAGCCGGCTTCGTACAGAATCTCTACCAGACGATAACAAGATAAAGGCGTTAATGCGGCTGGCTTAATCACTACCGGGCAACCAACGGCAAGTGCTGGAATGGTTTGATGCACTATCAGATTTAACGGATGATTAAAGGCACTGACCGACACTACCGGACCAATTGGTTCACGTTGGGTAAACGCCAAACGATTGGCCGACGATGCAGTATGACCCATCGGGATCTGCTCGCCCTTAATGGCTGGAATATGCTCAATAGCGAGCTTTACACCATTAATAGCGCGCAAGACCTCAACCTTAGAATCCATATAAGGCTTACCACCTTCTGACGCTGCAAGCTGAGTAAGTTCCTCAACTTGCGCGCTCATGATGTCAACAACACGTTCAAGAATCTCGACTCGCTCGTAAGCAGGTAACCACTTTTGACGATTAGTGGATAACTCAAATGCTTTATCCATAGCCTCCATCGCCTCTCGTTCTGAGGTTTCTGGAAGCTCTTGAATTAAGCTTTGGTCAAATGGATTGTTAACTTTAATGCTGGTCATTACGGGTCTCCCGACACTTACCTACTGCATATTGTCATTTCAGACTCTTGTTCTTAAACGTGTTCTAACAAAAATCTGTTCCTAAATGAGGCAAGCGCTTTCTTTTATCAGCACGTTCAAAATTGAGTGATTGAGAGAATAGTCAATCGGCACATCAATAATGTGTACGCCTTTCGAGTTGAGTGCTGTATCAAGAATCGTTGAAAGCTCGTCTACAGATTCTGGGCGATGGCCAATCGCACCAAAGCTCTCGGCATACTTAACAAAATCTGGATTATTAAAATCTAAACCAAAGTTATCAAACCCAACGCCTTCTTGCTTCCACTTGATCATGCCGTAGGCACTGTCGTTCAAAATAATCACAACTAGATCTTGCTCAAGGCGAACTGCGGTTTCAATTTCTTGCGAGTTCATCATAAACCCACCATCTCCGCTCACCGAAACCACTTTACTCTTCGGTTTGATTTGCTTAGCAGCCATTGCCGAGGGCAGACCAGCGCCCATCGTTGCCAAGGCGTTATCCAACAACAAGGTGTTAGGCGCATGGCACTTATAGTTACGCGCAAACCAAATTTTATAAACACCATTATCCAACGTAACAATGTCTTCGTCGTCTAAGTTGTCGCGCAACATCTTAACTAAGCGCTGCGGCAAAATTGGAAAACGATCGTCTTTAAAATACTTGCTGATGCGGCTGTCTACTTCGTCACGAACCCGTCCGAAAAAACTAAAGTCAAGATCAGGGTTCTTCTCTAGCCCGTCAGTAATGTCCCAAATAGATGCACCGATATCACCCACCACATTTAGCTGTGGAAAATAAACGTCGTCTATCTGACCTGGGAAGAAATTGATGTGTATTACCTTCTTGCCACCTTGCTCCATAAAGAAGGGTGGTTTTTCAATAACGTCGTGACCAACATTAATAATCAGATCAGCGCGGTCGATCGCACAGTGCAAGTAGTCATGGGCAGATAATGCCGCAGTTCCAATAAATTGTTCATGGCGTTCATCAACCACGCCTTTACCCAACTGGGTGTTAAAGAAGTAAATACCGGTTTTATCAATAAAGCGGGTTAGCGCCTTGCCCGTCATCTTACGGTTCGCGCCTGCGCCAATAAGCAGCAATGGCATTTTGGCTTCTTTGATCATTTCAATAGCAGCCGCAATTGATTTAGGATCAGGACTTGGGCGGCGATGACCAACAACTTCAAACACTTCTGCATCGGTTTCTTCTTCAGCGATATCTTCAGGTAACTCAAGATAGACAGCGCCTGGACGCTCTTCCATAGCAATACGAAACGAGTCTCGCACCATCGAAGGAACGTTGTTGCCATCAACTATTTGCTGAGAATACTTTGTGATTGGTTTCATCAAACCAACAACATCAACAATCTGAAAACGACCTTGCTTACTCTTCCGGATCGGTTTTTGACCCGCGAGCATTACCATCGGCATCGCACCTAACTGTGCATACGCCGCAGAGGTTACAAAATTTGTGGCGCCGGGGCCTAAGGTAGATAAGCAAACGCCTGGCTTACCTGTCAGGCGCCGTAGGTGGCGGCCATAAAGCCTGCAGCTTGTTCATGGCGCGTTAGAATTAGACGAATAGATGAACCCTGTAAGGAGTCTAGAAAATCGAGATTCTCTTCGCCTGGTATGCCATAAATATACTCGACGCCTTCGTTTTCGAGCGCTTTCACAAACAAGTCTGATGTTTTCATATTCTTCCTATTTCCGTTCTAATTTATAAATTTATTTTGATGTCTGGGCTCATTTAACCACAACTTGGTTCAAAGTGAGAAATTTCTAGTCAATTGTCTTACAGCGTTTTTTAAATCGTATACGTTTTTACATCCTCAATGAGCACTTAAAACTATCGTAGTTGCCCATTTGATGATTCATAAATCGCAAGCAAAAAAAACCACCCGCTCAATACTCTGAACGGATGGTAAAAGGAGTGAAAACTGTCTTCGTTTGTTTAGAAACTGTAACTGACTTCAATACCGTAACTATCGCCTACACCTTGGTGGTTAAAGCTACCGCCAAACTCTGGCGCAGGAATAATTTCCTCTAGGTAGCGCTCATCTGTGATGTTGCGACCCCAAGCAGTAAACGTCCAGTTTTCCATTTGATAACCCATACGTAAGTTAAGCGTGTCGTACGCATCACGTTTGGAGTTAGTGAAATCTTGCGCTAAACCAGGTCCAAAGAAGAACTGCCAAATAGTTGGCGTTTGCTCACCTTGTAGAGTGTGAAACCAAGTCTCACCCACGTACTGCCAGTCTGCTCGTGCGAAGAACATATTGTCTCCGTGCGGTATTTCCAGCGATGCACCCAAGTTAAAACTCTTTTCAGGCGCCTGAGGAACTTCGTTGCCGACGGTCAATGGTCTGTTACGATTCTCTTTGATCTCAGAATCAAGGAAACCAATTCCACCAAAGACACTTACGTAGTCATTTGCGACATAAGTAAAGTCTGCTTCGATACCACTAATTTCAATTTCTTCAATGGTTGTTACCACTCTTAGTAGGCCGAAAGGACCCGCGAAGAATTCGAAGAACTGATTGTCATCAACAGTTGTGTTAAAGATCGCGGCATTTAGCTGTAAACGACGATCAAAGAACTCGCCTTTAAAGCCTAGCTCTAAGCTAGTTGACACTTCTTTGTCGTACTCATCGCTAATCTGTAACCTAGCGTCAACCGATTGGCCTGGGCCGCTACCTGGATCAGCGTTAAACCAAAAACTCAACAGATCGCTACTGCCTAATGAATTGAATCCACCGCTGCGAAAACCAACGCCGTAACTTGTATAGACGTTAATGTTTTCTTGCGGCTGCCAGTTCAAAGTAACTTTTGGCTGCAACTGATCAAAGTCAGCTGAGCGACTCGGGATTCCGCCGGGGTTGTTGGCAAGACCTGGGTTAATTGGGCCAGGTTGAAAGTTTGCATCCAACGTATTGATGTTCAACCCAGACGCAGTCACGTTTGGTACTCTGTTATTCACCTCACGATCTTCGCGGTCATAACGTAGAGCAAGCGCAAACTCAAGCGTGTCGCTGATGTCATATTCTAGTTGACCAAAAACAGCGAACACGTCGGTGTTAAATTCGTCCCAGAACAATAGGTCAGTTGGATTAGGTCCGGTCGGGCCAACGTATGGTTGACGCAAGAAACCTTGGCCCGTATCGGCACCATAGGCAACGACTACTTCGCGTTCAATCGATGTTGCATACGCGCCAGCTGACCAACGCAAAGCTTCGTCTTGAGGGCTTGAGAAACGCACTTCAGCGCTCATGTCTTTTTGGTTACGTTCTTGATACTGATACCCGTCGCAACGAGTCGCAGTGTAAGGACCATAAACTCCTTGGAAGTCTGCACCTGGTGGCAACACACCAAAAGGTTGGAAAGCCTCACCAAACAGGTCGGTACGTGTAAAACTGTTAAGCGTTGCACGATCCGCTTGGCAGCCTGCAGTTAACTCGTAACCGTAAAATGTCGCGCTTGTTCCGTCAGACAATAAGTATTCATCCAGATCGTTATACGTAACGTTAGCAGTCCAATCGCCGTAGTCGGCTTCGTAGTCAAACTTAGCTGAGAAGTCGAATGTCTCTTGTTTATTTTCGCCTGGCACGTTAAACGAATAAATAAATTCGTTGTCGTTTACATTTGAGTTAAAGGACGGACTCCCGAAGATGTTTACAAAAGCGGGTATAGCAAAAGCAGCGTTAAAGTTAATGGCTCCGCCTTCAACTTTTGACATGCCCGCTTTTAGATCTAACGATGCTCGATCGCTGATGTCCCATAACAAACGCACTCGGCCTGTTTGATCCTTTAGGAAGTCAACGCTGCTGGCGCCGGTCAAAGCATTGCTAAAGAATCCATCGGTTTCGCGTTGAGAGTAAGTAACGCTGGCTTTAACGCTATCGCTCAATGGTGTTGAATAGCTTGCTGCGACGCGCGATGAACCTTGAGTGCCTAGTCCTAAGGTCACTTTACCTTCAGGTTCGTCTCCCGGCTTCTTAGTTGTCACTAAGATAGCGCCTGCGACAGCATTACGACCGTACAAAGCGCCCTGAGGGCCTTTGAGTACTTCAATCTGCTCTATGTCTACTAGCTCTTCGTTAAAGCTGTTTGGGTTGGTATTCAATACGCCATCAACCACATACGCGAACGTAGATTCAGCATCACGCGTTGACACGATACCGCGAATGCTTACTTGTGTATCACCGACGTTCGCAGTGTCTACAATATTAACGTTGGGCATTAGAGCAATGAAGTCTGCCGGGCGCTCGATGCCCGCCTGTTCAATTGTTTGTGCCGTAAATGCTTTGATAGCAATAGGAACTTCTTGCAAGCTTTCCGAACGTTTCCGCGCGGTAACCACAATCTCCTCTAACTCGGCAGCCTGAACTTCAGACATTGCTAAAGGTAAACCGTGCACGCCTATGGCTAGGCTCACGGCAAGGCTTATTTTTCTCATAGTTTTATCCTCTCTCACCTTAGTGAGGTCTTATTGTTGTTGGTAGTTCTTCGGTTAGTTGTATTTGAGCGCCAAAAAAGTCGGTAGGACTAAGATCAACCACTCGCCAATTGTCCAGGCCATTACGTACAGCCGAAGCTGATTGTATTTGGGCCGCACTGCAACATTCTATTTGCTGTGCAAGGTCATCGGTTTGAAATGACATTAAGAAAAAACCTTCCCCATGCTGAGCAATATGTTGCCCAGGAGTACCCTCGGGGTCAGTGGGTTGTACTAAAACCAACCAGGTACCTCCCACGTCGGCCTTGGCGGTACGTACTCCACGATCGACCAAGTCAGCGTACTCAAACGATGTTCCTCCGAGCAGCGCAGAGCAGCGCGACACAGCTGTATCGAGGTCGTAAACCAAAAAATTGATGTGGTGGATTCCTGTAATCATAAGCCTGCATTGGGTAAATGCATTTGACCATTTGTTATATCTGTATGTCTTTATTCCTAATAATAGAGGTCAAAAGTAAAAAAGATGTCAATATCAGGCATAAAAAAGACCAGCAAAGCTGGCCTTTCAATCTAAAAGTTGTGGCAAATATGATTTAAATCATAGACTTAAGAGACAATTATTTAATTAGGCAATAAAATTAAACTGCTAATTAAAGAGCTTGAAGCTTAGCGCCCATCATCTCGTGAATGGTATTAACCGCCTGTAAGGGCCGCAGCATCACTCTAAATTCTGTAATTAGACCTTCTTCATTCCAGCTAATCATGTCTACGCCATTGATATACTTGCCATCGACTTCTGTTTCAAACTCAAGCACGGCTGAGTGATCACCACTAAATTCGCGCACGTATTTGAACTTAGGATTGAAAAACACGTGCATTGCTGCTGCCAGGTATTTTTGCGTAATCGCTTTACCTTTTTGCGGCGTAAATACCACTGGAGAGACCATTACGGCATCGTCAGCAAGGATGTCATTCAGTCTTTCGGGTTGTCGAGATTTGGCAATATCGTGCCAGAGGGCCATCGTATCAATCATGGGTAAATCTCCTGTTTAATAAGTCTATTTGTTATAGCGATGGTCGCTACTTACTTTAGCGTTAGGGTTTAAGTATATCCAAAGGTTGCACATTATGATCAGCAAAACCCAGTTTTTGAGTCTTTGTGACATTACCCAGACCTCTACTAACCACGACATCTGTTAGGATGAGTTGCAATTGGGCCCAAGATCTTTTTCTGGTTACAGGAAATTGCCGCTTTTGTGGAACTATTTAAAGTACTTTTTATGAACCGTTTTTATTCGATTATTCTTACACTCGCCCTCGTACCCAGCTTTAGTGCTGCTCAAGTTGCAGGCATAGATTACGACTGGGAAGAAAAGCGTAGCAAGGACGGCATTACCCTATACACAAGTGCTGTTGAAGGGTCGCCATTTAAAGCAGTTCGCGGAACGATGAATGTCAAAGGCTCGGTAAAAAGTCTGGTTGGTTTGGTTGAAGACCTTGCTGCCTGTCCCGAATGGGCTGCGATGTGTGAAGAAGCCAGGGTTGTTACTCGAGTATCGGATGTCGAGAGTTATGTCTACGTGTTTAACAACGTGCCGTTTCCGGTGTCCGATCGAGACGTTTACGCCCACGTTGTTTGGAGTATTGACCAAGACTCAGGCCGAGTGACCATGACCAGCCAAGCAGCGCCTGGCGGCGTTGACGAAACTAAAGCAGTGCGCCTATCTGAAGCATTCACACAATGGCACTTTACCGCACAAGAAGACGGCACAGTGTTAGTCGAAAACTTTGCCCACATCAATCCCAATGGTCCCACGCCTGCGTGGATCACCAACATGTTATTGGTAGACGCACCGTATGACTCTATGTTTGAGATGCGCAAGCTAATCGAAGGCGGCGCTTATGAAGATGTGCAGGTCAGCTTTCTGAATGTCACACAAACCGGCGTACCAGATTCAGATCCGCTTGCACAAGATCCCCTTATTCCTGAAGTCTCGATAGACCAAATTTCAGAATCAGTACCAAGCGAAGCCACCGTGACCAATTAGGATTTACCGGCTTGAGTTTGTCTATTAGGGTTTACCTATTAAGGTTTACCGACCCAGATATCTTTTTCAGGCTTGCCCTGAATTTTGCAATCACCGAGTTTGAACGAAACATCCTCACCTGCGTCGGTTTTAGCGAAGTAATCTTTACTTACCGCTACGATGGTCGGAGTGAGAAGTATTAATGCCGTAACGTTCACCACCGTCATCATGCCGAGCGCAGCATCCGCTGCTGCCCAAACGGCCGCAAGGCTCGCACTAGAGCCCCATAACACCATGCCCAAATACGCCACCGTATAAGCGGATCGGCCTGCGGTGTTGTCGCATTTAAAGATTCGCAGATTACTTTCTGCATACGCGTAGTTAGCCACTACCGAGGTAAACGCAAAAAGCGTGATCGCAATGGATACAAAGTGGCCGCCGTAAACGCCCATGTGGGTAGTCATTGCGGCTTGAGTAAGTCGAATGCCTTCCATTTCGCCACTCGATGCGCCGCCGGCCAAAAGGATAACGATGGCCGTACAGGTACACAAAATAATAGTGTCGAAAAAGACCCCTAGCATTTGCACGTAGCCTTGAACAGCAGGGTGATTCGGGTGCGGAGATGCACTGGCCGCAGCGTGTGGTGCACTGCCCGAGCCGGCTTCGTTTGAATAGAGCCCGCGCTGAATACCATTTTTAATGGCGGCACCCAGTGCGCCTGCGCCCGCTTCTTGTAAACCAAAGGCCGACGTAATAATGTCGCTGAGCATGTCGGGCACAAGATGAATATTGAGCGCTGTGATAATCAGAGTGGTTAGCACATAGACAATACCCATAAACGGTACGACGATTTCGGCAAAGCGAGCAATGGCGCGTAAGCCACCAATCACAATCACACCGGCTAACAGCGTTATGGCTAGTCCAGAATATTTTGTGGGTATGTCATACGCATAGTTAAGCGCATCGGTAATCGTGTTGGCTTGCATAGCACTAAAGAACAAGCCATAACCTAAGAACAAACACACCGCGAACAACAGCGCCAGCCATCGAGAGCCCAAGCCCTGTTGAATGTAGTACGCAGGTCCACCTCTAAATTCCTTATGTTGGTCTCTAACCTTATAGACCTGTGCCAACAAGCTTTCGGCAAAGCCTGTTGCCATGCCTAATATGGCAATCACCCACATCCAAAACACAGCGCCCGCACCACCCAATGAAATGGCCATCGCCACACCAGCAAGATTTCCAGTGCCAACGCGTGCGGACAAGGATGTACAAAGTGCTTGAAAAGAACTAATGCCCGAAGAGTCTGCCTTGCCACTCCCACGCATTAACGAGAACATGTGACCAAATTGGCGCAGCTGAAGTGCGCCTAAGCGAAAGGTAAACCAAACACCTGCGATAATGAGGAGGTAGATAAGTACTTGCCACTCACTCCACAACACAGCGTTGACGAAGCCGATGGCTGCATTTATAGAATTTACTATCGCGTCTAACATAAGCTTATAGTCCTTCGATTAGTCCCAACAGGGAGTTGGAGTTCGATGGCTAATATTAGACGACTAATATTATAAGTATAAGCGTCCTTAGCCAAAGATCCGTTTGGCTAAGGATAAAGCATTTGGGTACTAGTGTTTAGCTCCCCATTGCGACCAAGCTTGTGAGCGTCTCGGCACAGGCATGCGCCGCTTCCTTACCTTTCTTCACAAAATGCGCTTTGAAGAAGTTAACGTGCTCATCATTGCCATGAAAATGGTGCGGCGTTAGGACCGCCGAAAAGACTGGCATGCCAGTTTCCATTTGCGCTTGCATCAAGCCATCGATCACTGTGCGGCCAACGAAATCGTGACGATAGATACCGCCGTCTACAACCAAGCCGCCCGCAACAACTGCGGCGTATTTTCCCGTGGCAGCAAGCGCTTTGCAATGTAGGGGGATTTCGTAAGCGCCAGGCACTTCGTAGAAGTCGATTTGCTTATCACTTAGTTTAGCGAACTCTTCTTTAAACGAGTCGCGCAAAACATCAACGATGTCACGGTGCCAGCAAGCTTGGATAAATGCCACGCGGTCGCGTGACGCAATTTCAGTAAAGTTTGTCATTGTTCAGTCTCAATTCTTAAAAATTAAAATTGAGGGCAAACAAGGGTAAGCCAGAATACGCTCGTGTATGTAGTCGCTAAAACCAACGTTTAACACACAGGCTAAACAGCGCTAACAACAGACTGCCTATTCTTTAGCTAAAGCCGCTTAATTCTAGCGGTTATAGCTCTTAACCTTATTTCTCATAACCAGACTATAACTGTCGGCTCTGGAATCTAACCAGAATCTGCTTGTCCTCTCGATGAAGAATCACCAAGAGCGCCCGCGGGCTACCTGCAAACCAGGATTACCGCCGGTGGGGACTTACACCCCGCCCTGAGAAGCCCAGCATAGTGGTGCTGAGTTGCGCGAATTATAAGGCCAGTAAAGTGATCTGTATATCTAAATTAGCGATTTGCCATATAAGTTTTTATAGCGCACGCGGGCCCTATACTCACATCTCTTTCGCATTTGTCGCCACTTTTGTAGCTACCCTCACAAGCCAATTGCTAGGCTAGAACCATGAAAATATTTCGTCTCATTGTTGTTCTCTTATTGGCCGGTTCGGTGTCTGCCTGCGGAGTGGATAAGTTCTTTATCGAGCGCGCCGTTAATAAAGTAGATTCTGACATCATCAATCAACTTGAAGATTTTGCTACCCTAACAGCCGAGCAAGAAGCGCACGCCAAAGCGATTGCAGAAACTACTCAGGTTTTGGTACGGCGAAATATGCTACCGCAGGTATCTGACCTGATTGAACTGGTTGCTCTTGATATCGAAACACAGGGCACATTAAAACAAGAGACTTACGATACCGTGGTCAACTTTTTCTATAAGCCATTCCCTCTTTCAGAAAACAAACCGTTGGTTTCCGAAGTAGCTCGCTTCTTTTACGAAATGTCGCCTGAGCAAGACTCTGAGGTACTTGAGCAGCTACTGGAAAATCACCAGCGACGAAAGGAAGATCGAGACGAACGCGACTTAGAAGATCAAAAAGACGGTATCGCTAAAACCCTTCAAACAATATTTAAAGGTATGGACGTCGGACGAAGTCGAGACCAACTCGATGACATGCGCAACATTCTTGATGACCGTATCGATCTCGCCCAAGAAACCGAAGATCATTATTTAAAGGTGAACCAAGCCTTTATTGCACTTAGCAAAGATAAAGGCGATTCACTCAGCGCATATACAGAACGCTATACAGCGGCCTGGCAAATGCTGGAGGCGGGCGCTAATTCAGCACACCCCGTTAAGTTTAAACAAAATGCAGATAACGGCTATAAAGCAATCAATCATTTGTTCGCAACCTTAGATGCAGAAGAGCGCGTACGTGCCGCAAAGGTGATTCGCGAATACGAGCAATTTTTTATGGAGCTTGCTAACCAAGAAAGTTAAAGCGTTGAGCAAGGCTGCTCTCGTCATGAAAGATCAAGGTCTCTAAAATATTTGTACTCATGAAATCCCGTGATATTGTTTAAGACTAAATTCTTAAACAGTGAGCAGGACATGAGCAAACGAGTAACAAACTATGCGTTGGTAATCCTATGTTTAAACAGCGCGCTCTTTAGCCAAGCTAGCGCCGCCGATACCGCAGAACAAAGTTCGCTTGAAGGCTCCCCTGAGTTTTGCCAAAACCTACCCCGCCCAGAATACGCTTCACTCACTCGCTTAGACTATCCAAACTCTTGGTTTGAGCTGTACGAAGTAGCTGACGGCGTTACCGCAATATATGAACCGTTTCAGTGGCAGGAAGCTATTTCGTATTTGATCGAAGGATCGGAATCCGCGCTGTTGTTTGATACGGGCAATGGCATAGAAGACATTGCCGCTGTCGTTGCTACGCTCACTGATAAACCCATAACCGTTTTAAATTCTCACGGGCACTACGATCACGTTGGTGGTAATTTCGCTTACGCCAATATCTTAGGCATGAACACTGACTTTACGCGTTCAAAGCAAGCCGGCCAGCCTAATTCAAACATTCGCATTGAAGTATCACCCGAGGCCCTTTGCCTGCCACCGCCGAGCGGCGTGACGCAAGAAACCCATATTGGCAAAGGTTACGCTATTAGCACCTTTATTGAAGATGGTCATGTGATCAACTTAGGGGATCGCTCCTTAGAGGTAATGCTTATTCCTGGACATACTCCGGACGCAATAGCGCTGTTTGACAAAGACGCGGGGCTGCTTTGGACCGGAGACAGCTTTTATGCAGGGCCTATCTGGCTCTATTCGCCCGAAACCGACTTAGAACAGTACCGTGTTTCCTTGCAGCAATTAATGAGTATTAAGGGTGTTAAATGGCTATTGCCCGCGCACAACACGCCACTGGTTAAACCTGAGATACTGCCAGAGGTATTGGTAGCATTTGACGACATGCTGGCGGGCAAACTCAAAAAAACAACCGCATGGGAAGGAACAGTGATCTATTCCCCCTTGAACCAAACATCATTCTCGTTTTTAATGCGGGACGAGGCTGTACCCTACGCTAAAGACTAGCAATAGGTCATCGCAGTTATCACAACAACGCACTAACGTTGTTTGAATTAATGGAGTGCTGTCAAAGGAGACCAAAGCATGCAACCAGAAGTAATCGCCATAATATGCATTCTGACGCTATTTGTAGTTTTAGAAATATTGTTTACTAAATTCTTTAAGAAGCCCGGCCAAACTCGTGAAGACGCAGTTGTCGAGATTCTTGGGAGCGCCATGCTCCTTATTGTTACGCAGCCTCTGGCGTTATTTTTGGGTGGTGCAGCGGCTGCTTTTTTAATACCTCAATACCAAGGTATTTTAACCGCGTGGCACCCTTTGGCTGTGCTCGCTCTATTCCTCGTTTTTGATGACATGATGCAATATTGGTGGCATCGCTTGTCTCACACCGTCCCATGGCTTTATAACCTACATCGCGCTCACCATAATGCCCCGTACTTGTCGGTTCGCGTTGTGTATCGCAACAATATGTTTTACTACCTTCTAATGCCTAGCCTGTGGTTTTCGGGCGCTTTGATTTATATGGGAGGAGGCTGGATTTATGCGGGTTATTTGGTGGTTAAGATGACAGTTATTTTTGGGGCACACAGTGATGTTCGCTGGGATGCACCGCTTTATAAAATCAAAGCCCTATCGCCCTTAATGTGGGTGCTTGAGCGGACCATATCTACCCCCTCAACACACAGCGCACATCACGGCAAACACGCAGATGACGGCATAACTAACTACAAAGGCAACTTTGGTAATTTGTTGTTTTTTTGGGATGTTCTATTTGGCACGGCCAAAATTACCCGTCGATACCCAGAAGAATTTGGTGTAGAAAATCTTCCTCACTCACCGTCGCAAGAACAATTATTGTGGCCTCTATTCAGAGCTAAGTAATTTTAAAGCCAGATCAAATGTGATCAATGTTTAGAAATGAAAGAAAAGTTAGAAAGGCCAGCAAATGCTGGCCTTTCTAATAGGTAGCATCAGTACCTTTTTTAACACTATCCCAATATACGTTCGCGCTTGTACAACCAAATACTCAAACTCACGAACACACCAGCAATGAGCGTGCTAGTGAGCATAGAGACTGCTACGAGCTGTGGCGCGAGCGCCTCGCCTTTAACAGTCTCGATCATGATTAAACCTTGAGAAAAGCTCGGTATCCACATGTTGCTCCAGTCTGGTTGAGGCGACAACAGAATCAGCATCATTAACGGCAACGTCGGGATCAGGGTCACCATGCCCATATAGGACTGTGCTTCTTTAAAGCTCTTGGTGTACGACGCCAAAACAATCTCTGCACTGGTGCCAACCAATACAAATGGGAAGCATGCGATAAAGATAAACGCGACTTTAGCCGCCGTTAAGGTAACGGTCACCGATTCGATAGGCATGTATTTAAACGCCACCGAAAAACTCACCAGCACCAGTAAAAAGGTTGCCGAGGAGTAAAGACAGGTCGCGAACCACTTGCCTAAGACAAGTTGAGCCCGATCTACCGGCTGAGCTAACAAGGGCTCTAACGAACCTTTCTCGCGTTCACCCGCAGTGGTATCTATTGCCAAGTACATGCCACCCATCATGATCGAAAAAATCACAATATAGGGCAACATGTTCAACACTTGTGAGTTGCGCGCTTCGGGCGTTGCCACATCACTAGTATTAAATTGAATCACATTGAGTGTTTGCGGCGATACTCCTCGTGCTTGTAAGCGTAATGCTCCAATGGTTTGCGAATATCGCCTGATCGACATCTGCAACTGATTGAACGCGAGTTCTTCAAGGCCCGAAATCGAACTGTCGTGTATCACCCGAATCGGGGCTGGTTTGCCATTACGTAGTGCCTGAGCGAATCCTTCTTCAATTACTAAAATCGCACGGCGCGATCCATCGATCACCGCGGCCTCTGGATTTTCTGGCGCTTCAAGAATCTCAAAATTATTGCTTTTAAGGTACGCCATTAGATTAGGCGCGTAGTCTGCGCCCACCACTGGCAACTCTATCGCTTTTGCACTGACCAGATCTGTCTCGTCTTTTACCTTTTTCTCGGCAAACCACATTAACGTTAACAACAAAATGGGACCGAGCAGCATTGAAAACAAAATCGTCGTCAGCGTGCGGCGATCGCGTAAGTTGTCGATTACTTCCTTACTGAAAACAGTCCAAACGGCTTTGCTCGCCGATATCGGTTTTTTGATTTGAATCTGGCTCATAGCAAACCCTCATCTGTTCCGATAGCCTGCACAAACGCATCTTCCAGATTGTCCTGGCCTGTGCTGTGACGAATCTCATCAGGCGTTCCGCTTGCAGCCACTACGCCATGCGCAATAATCACAATTTCGTCGCACAAAACAGCTACCTCTTGCATGATATGACTGGAGAAAAGCACACAATGCCCAACATCCTTTAAGTTGTTGATCACTTGGCGTAAGCCACGGGTTGCCATCACATCTAAGCCGTTGGTGGGCTCATCCAGAATTATGTTTTTCGGCTTATGCACTAATGCCCTAGCTAATGCAGTTTTAGTTTTTTGTCCTTGCGAAAAACCTTTGCAACGCCGGTCAATAAACTCAGTCATCTCGAGCATGTCGGCGAGCTCGTCAATTCTAAAATCGAGCTCTTTATTGCTCATGCCGTTCAGTCGTCCAAAGTAGGCAATGTTCTCGCGCGCCGTTAACCGCTCATATACACCCGCGTTATGGGTGAGCACGCCCATATTGGTTTTTACCGCTGTTGTTTCTTTTACAATGTCCCAACCATCAACTAAAGCTTGTCCGCCATCTGGTTTTAGGGCGGTGTACAACATCCTTAAGGTGGTTGATTTGCCGGCACCATTGGGGCCAAGCAAGCCCGTGATCTTACCATCGGGCGCCGTAAAGCTAACCTTGTTAACAGCACGAATTGCACCGAACGATTTTTCTAATGCGTTAACCTCAATCATTGTTGTGGCCCCGTAGTATCAATAAAAAGAGGAAACGGAATCTGCCGTTCAACGCACGACGCGTCAAATTCTTCAAAGTTGGCTTGTTCAACAAAGTTCACCGTGATCTGCGCCATACAACCTCGGTCGAACACACCGTGTCCCTGCGCCGGTACAACCACATGCCGCGAATTAGACAGCATCTCATCCACCACTTCGGCGTTGCTGGGCGGAGTAATGGGATCGTACTCGCCCGACATTAATAACACCGGCACGTCTGAATCAAAGAGTGTGCGTGACGCAGAGTAGTCGCCACTCCGTGGCCATACATCACACATCGCCTTAATCATCTCGATCATGGATCCCGCAAAGTAAGTATCTTGGCGCGGTTCGCGTTCGGCATCAGTTAGGTAGGGAAAGTCTTCCGAACACAGTACAGAGTTGTTCATGCCTATCGCGTAGTTGCTAGCAAACTGTTCTTCGATCTGGATAGCTTGAGCCGCCAGCATCGTAAACTGCCCCTGCTTAGCTTGCGTTAACATTAGCGGGAGTAGCGCCAAACTTTCGGTACTGTAGGGCATTAACCTGACGGCACCCAGCAGGTCAGACTCACCGACTTCGCGATCAACCATTTTTCCTGAAATAGGGTGAATCAGTTTAACACTTGCCGGCGAGTCAATGAGTAGAGCTCGGACAGTTTCGAAACTCGCACGCAAATCGCCATGCGCCTCTTTACAGGCTTCATCTGCGTCGCAACGGGCTACTAAGCGATCAAAGGCTTGTTGCGAGCGAACCGCTATTTCACTGCCCGCTAGATTAACCGTGGGTGCAACCACACCGTCCAGCAATAGTGCTCGAGTGTTGTTAGGGTAGGCGCGCAGATACTCTAGACCAACACGGGTTCCGTAAGACACGCCATAAACCGTTAGCTGTGGGTACCCTGTCGCTTCGCGCAGTGCGTCTAAGTCTTCAACCGCGCGTGCAGTCGTGTAAAACTCAGCATTACCATCAAACTGATCAATACACTCCAAAGCGAGCTTCGTCACTTCTTCCGGTGACTCGTCCATAGTCTCTGGATTGTCCATCGGACACATAAAGGCATGTGAACGCCCAGTGCCTCGTTGGTCAATCAGCAAAATATCGCGCTGCCGTCTGATCTGCGCGAACGAATTTTGCTTGCCCATATACATGTCGATCGACGACATCCCTGGACCACCTTGGATTATGGTGAACGCATCGGGCTTTGGGTTAGGGTTGCTTGATGGAAACTTAACGGCAAACAGATCGAGCACTTTACTGTTTGGATCGCTTGGGTCTTCAAGTCGCCTTAAAGTGGCGCATTCGCCATCTTCGGTCATTGCGCCTAACTCTATCCGGCACGGCTCAAAAACCAGCTCAGCATCCGTTAGAGTGTCCGCTTTCGCGCAAGCGTTATAACTAATAGAACTGAGTGCGAACAATACGCATAGAAACACATTTTTTATCATAGTTCTTTGTGTTGACTTAGATTTATTAAATCGGAGAGTTGCTTAGCTTGGTTGCAAACGCTTATTTACAACCACGGCTCAAGGAGTTGGCGACAGTTTACTTGTGCTTGGAGACGAGCAGCAAGAAGATACATGCCTCCTAACTTACGATGCAAATATAAGATGTCAGTGGGCGGCGTTTGCCAATAAAGTTTAAAGTCATACGCTTGATCGCCCAAACTCGATAAGCGCTGGCTTAGGTTAGCTTGCTCAAAGTCGTATACGCCATTGTGAGTAAACGGCTCGAACACCAACTTAAAAATAGTCAGCACCAAAGCTTGATACTCTTTACTCGCCGCTGATGCTTCGTAACCTAATCTGTCGGCGGCTGTAATAATTGCAGCGTTATCATCTGCAATAGTGGCAACCATAAGACTGCGATAGTCATCAACAAACTCAGAACTAAATTCTCTTGCCGCGCCAAAATCTAAAAGTACCACCGCCTGCTCATCTAGGTCATAGCGAAAATTAGCAAAATTGCCGTCGGTTTGCATTAGGTTTAGCTCGAACAACTCATGCAGCAAAGTTTTGAATAAAGTGCTCATAATATCGTTCGCGTCTAGACTCTTACTATCAACCACTTCCTCTATGGGAACGCCTGGCTCATAGCTCATAGCCAGCACCGACGAAGTCGTAAGATCGGGAAATAAGCTCGGCACTCTCACGTCTTTCCAATCAGAAAATGCGTCGCCGAAGCGCTGTAAATATTGCGCTTCGATCAGGTAGTCGGCTTCGTCATGCAACTGAGCCTTAGCGTCTTCTAAGAGCTTTGAAATATCCATATGCTCTGGCAAGAGATTAGTAATACGCAGTAGCGAAGCAATATTGTCTACGTCGCTGTTAATGCTTTGTTTAATGCCTGGGTATTGAATCTTAAGAACTATGTCATCGCCTTCTAAGGTTGTAGCGCGATGCACTTGCCCGATTGATGCTGCCGCCAATGGGCTAAAGTCGAAGTCGTTGAATTGCTCGGGCCATTGCTTCCCAAAACTGGCCTCCATTACATCGATCAACTGCACTCGAGGCATCGTAAATGCACTGTCTCTCAACTGGGCAAGAATCGTCGCTAACTCCTTAGGAAGCAGATCGTTGCTTTCCATTGACAGCAACTGACCGACCTTCATTGCGGCACCTCGCATGGCCGATAATTGCTTTGCGACTCTGCGCGCATTGGCTGGCGTCATTATCAAGTCTGACATTTTGGGGCGATTACCCTGCCCTAGTTGCCGTACACCTTCGGCGAGAACGCCGGTTGCGACTCCAGCGCCCATTCGAGCCATGCGCGAAAAACGCCCAAGGCGAGACGCAGGTACTGCCTTTGATTTCTTTGATGAGTCAGACATTGTTAGCAACGCGACCGATATTTTAAAATGAGGCTATATAGGTAGTGCATCATAACGAATTGGTGTATGGATTGCGTGTCTAGGGCATACTTGACCTATAAATGTCACATAGCTAAACAACCATGATCTTTTCAATTCCCAAGTCTAATCTAGCAAGTAATAGTTCAACTAATATTAAAACTGAGATGGCTCTTATTACTCAAAAATGTTTTTCTTACGCCGCCGTTGCAGCTTTACTTGCTATCAGCGGATGTACACACTCCGACAGCGCGATGACGGCTACAACTCTAGGCGATCAAGCCATCGTGGTTACCGCTAATCCCCACGCGACCAAGGCCGGCGCTGATGTACTGCGCGCAGGCGGATCTGCAATCGATGCTGCAATCGCTATCGAGGCGGTATTGAGTTTGGTCGAACCACAAAGCTCAGGCCTTGCGGGCGGTGCATTTATGCTTTATTTCGATGCGGCCAACAAAAACTTAAGTGCCTACGACGGTCGCGAAACGGCACCAATGGGCATTTCGGCGACACAGTTTCTGCAAGAGAGCGGCGAGTCAATTGGGTTTCTAAACGCGAAGAACAGCGGCCTGTCTACAGGAGTTCCCGGCGTCGTGGCTATGTTAGAGATGGCGCATAGCGAACACGGCAAGTTAGCATGGGGCAGTCAATTTGACCACGCGATAGATCTGGCTGAACAAGGGTTTCCTGTTTCTGAACGATTACATGGAATGATCGCTCGTTTTGGAAAATACATTCCTAAGGAACTTTCGGATGGACCGATAGAAGCTGCTGAGTATTTCTTTGATTCTGCTGGCGAGCCTCTCGCAGTTGGGGCTATGCGTAACAACCCCGAATATGCAGAAACTTTACGAGCGTTGGCTAAAGACCCTCGTGCGATGTATGAAGGCGAAATAGCGGACAAGATAGTGACCCGCGTTCAGCAAGCACCTAGAGCGGGAGCCTTGCAAAAAACCGACCTAGAAAACTATACGCCACTAAAGCTAGAGGCTTTGTGCCAGACCTACAAAGGATATTCCTTATGTGGTCCGCCACCCGCATCATCGTGGGTTGCGGTTGGACAGATCATGGGCATTCTTGATCACTCGGCAGGTTTTAAGGACGGCGGTGCAGACAACCCAGATAATTGGACTCTGTTTAGCGAAGCGCAGAGGCTAGCGTATGCAGATCGCGATCACTTTATTGCTGATGCACAGTTCGTAAACATGCCGCTTGATGGGATGCTCGACGAAGACTATTTGGCCTCGCGCGCCAAGTTAATTAATGCAGATACGGCCACCGAAACGTTAGAACATGGTGATCCTTGGGCGTTTCAGGCGCAAGAGCGAAAAGTAGCAATGGGTGTTGATGCGACCATGGACTTCGCGGGTACTACTCATTTTGTTGTTGTGGATCACGATGGCAATGTTGTTTCGATGACGGCTAGTGTAGAAAGCATTTTCGGCTCTACTCGCATGGTTGGCGGTATGTTTTTGAACAATCAACTCACCGATTTTTCTTTTCGGCCGGCTGATGAAAATGGCTTAGCGATCGCCAACCGAATCGAAGGCGGCAAACGACCACGTTCAAGCATGTCTCCTACCATTGTGTTTGATCAAAATGGTGAGTTCGCTATGGCGACCGGTTCGCCTGGTGGGAATTCGATTATCGCCTACACTGCGAAAACACTAGTAGCTGTGCTTGCTTGGGGCTTAAGCCCTGAAGAGGCAGTAAGCCTGCCTAATATGGTGTCTCGCGGAGAAAGGGTTCGTATAGAGAAGGAGCGCGCGTCGGCTGAGCTGATTCAGGGTTTAAAAGACTTTGGCTACAACGTAAACGAAAGCGCAGGAGAGAATTCCGGTTTGAGTGTGGTTGTACGATCAGCCAATGGTGCACTGCAAGGTGCTGCTGACCCGCGTCGCGAAGGTACCGCTGAATTAGTTGATCGCAACGCTCAAACAGAACACGAAACAAAAAACGTTAGAGCACATACGTTATTACCCGCTGACAATTAGAGTAATGACTAAGCTTGATTCAAACACTGTGCCGAGTCCAGCAAGATCGACCAACGACGTAGGACCGTCGATCAATCTTGGTTTAAGCTACGCAATTGGCGCCTATTTTATCTGGGGTCTCGTCCCTCTATTTTGGAAGCAGCTAGCCTACGTCAATAGCATTGAGCTAGTCGTTCACCGTATGCTCTGGTCGTTTGTATTTGTAGCCGCCTATGTGTTGTTACGTCAGGATTGGAAAGTACTTTTCGGCTACTTTAAGGACAAGGTGTTAATTCGTCGTCTTGCGGCCGCTTCGATCTTATTCTCAGCCAATGCCGCAATATTCATATGGGCGGTTAATTCGGGCCACTTGATAGAGACGTCGATGGGTTACTTTATCAACCCTTTGTTCAATGTAACTCTGGGTGTCATTATTTTTGGCGAGCGGCTTAGGCCGTTACAGCTGCTTGCAATCAGCAGTGCTGCGGCTGGTGTTCTTTACTACGTATTTGCTTTTGGTGCGGTGCCAATTATTGCCCTCTCGTTAGCGCTCACCTTTTCAGTGTACGGCGCATTTAAGAAATCAATTTCAATTCCTGCAGTTCACGGTATGGCAATAGAAACGTCATTTGTCCTCATTCCTTGTCTTATGTATTTGGGCTTCTTGGAATGGCAAGGCGTTGGTGTTTTTGGTAATGACTTGAAAACAGACGTTATGCTCGCCTTGGGAGGCTTCATAACCTTAATGCCGTTGTTGTTGTTTGCTAGCGCTGCAAAAATCATCAGTATGACCGCATTAGGTATTACCCAGTACATAGGCCCTAGCCTACAACTCCTAATTGGTGTTTTTATCTATAATGAATTTTTTGGCCAGCCACAGCAGATTGCATTTGTTGGCATCTGGATAGGCGTTCTAATCTATACGATCGATAATGTTCGTCATGGTCGACAGCGACGTAGGCTACCGCCAATTTAATTACCGCTTCTTTAACGACCTACTTCCTGGCGTCTTTGATGTACATGGCTGAGTCATTGTGGCGCATTTGAATTTCGAACAAGTCACTGGCTTTTATCAAATCACTGAGCCGCTTGTATCCGTAGTTGATCGCAGAGAAAGAGGAATTGTTAGATACATACGCACCGACTCGACTAAGGTTTGCCCAATCGTCATCACCTGAGGTTTGCTCTACTGCTGTGCGTAACAACCTCACTAAACTCGTGTCCTTACGAAGTGCCGCTTTAGTGCCTATATCTGCCACTTTTTTGGTGGGCTTCTTTTCGTCCGTTTCTTCTAGGTTCTCGGTATAGATGAAGGGCGAACACGCATCTACAAATGGCTTGGGTGTTTTCTTTTCACCGAATCCATAAACAGGAAGACCGTTCTCCAAAATACGCAGAACCAGCGGCGTAAAGTCACTGTCGCTTGTCATCAAGGCAAACGCATCTACGTTGTTACTATAAAGCAGATCCATTGCGTCAATAATCATTGCAGAATCGGTCGCGTTCTTGCCCTTGGTGTAAGCAAATTGTTGCATCGGCCGAATGGCGTTGGCATGCAAGCGTTCGATCCAACCAGAAAGACCAGGGCTCTTCCAGTCGCCATGCGCGTGGCGCACATTGACCATTCCGTACTTGGCTAGCTCTTCGAGCACGCCTTCGATGGAATTGTGACTAACGTTGTCACAATCGATTAATAACGCAATACGTTTGGTATCCGACAAGAGCTCACCTTTATATTAAATTGGTCTAATCCTAGGGGTATCAACATAGTCTAGCAGACCCACACACTTCCGCGCAGACTTGGTCTGAACGAAATTGTAATAAAGATTGATCAGTAGCGCCGGTGGCTGATTTTTGAGATAAAACGCCCGTGGCTGATTTTTGAGATAAAGAGTACGACTTAACTCTAACGACTCAAGTACGCCATTGCCTCTTCCATTCCTTTTAGAGACAGCGCATACATGTGGTCATCCATTAGGTCTTGAATAATCTTGGTGGATTGGGTGTGCTCCCAATACTCCTTAGGCGTAGGGTTTAGCCACACAGTTTTATCAAAATGCTCAGTAAACTTTTTAAGCCAATTACTGCCCGGCTCTCTGTTCATAAAGTCGATGCTGCCACCTGAATGCGTTATCTCATAGGTTGCCATGGCGGCATCGCCTACAAAAATCACTTTATAGTCACGCCCGAATTTACGTAATACATCTACCGTTGGCATAACTTCGTCGTAACGAAGGTTGTTGTTTTGCCAAAGACCATCGTAAACAAAGTTATGGAAGTAGTAGTACTCCATGTGCTTAAACTCTATGCGCGCCGCGCTAAAAAGCTCTTCGCAAGTTTTAACATAGGGGTCCATAGAACCACCCACATCAAACAGCAGCAAAACTTTTACGGAGTTCTTGCGCTCTTGCACCATCTTAATATCGAGCATGCCACCGTTGTGGGCTGTCGAATGAATAGTGTCATTGAGATCCAGTTCTTCTTCTGCGCCCGTTCGTGCAAACTTACGTAACCGGCGTAACGCCATCTTGATGTTGCGCGTTCCGAGTTCAATACTGTCGTCTAAGTCCTTAAAGTCTCGACGGTCCCATACCTTAACGGCACTGCGGCCTCCACCTTCGCCCCCCATGCGGATGCCTTCGGGGTTATAGCCACCGTTGCCAAACGGCGATGTACCACCGGTACCAATCCATTTATTTCCACCATGGTGGGCTTCGTCTTGTTCTTCTAAACGCTTCTTAAACGTTTCGATCAACTGCTCTAAACCACCCAAGCTTTCGACTTGAGCTTTTTCTTCTTCAGTGAGCGTTTTCATAAACTCATTGCGCAACCAATCTTCTGGGATGAGCGCTTCAATGAAATTATCTAAACCTTCAAGCTCTGTGAAGTGCGTTTTGAAAGCGCGATCATATTTGTCGAAGTTAGCCTCGTCTTTGACCATAACCGTCCGTGCCAGATAATAGAATTGCTCCATATCTGCAAACGCCAGCTTATGCTGTAACGCCGATATCAGGTCTGAAAGTTCGCCAATCGAAACTGGCAAACCTTGACGGCGTAGCGTGTCAAAAAAGTTTAATAGCATTGGGGGGTACTCTAATCGGTACTCTACTGAGCAGGTTGGTTACGCGTTTCGCGTCTGTGCATAAAAGCGAGTCGTTCTAACAACTGCACATCTTGCTCGTTCTTTAACAAGGCTCCATACAATGGTGGAATCGCTTTATGGTTGTCACGGTCCTTAAGAATATCGATCGGAATATCATCCGCCATTAACAACTTAAGCCAGTCGATTAGCTCAGACGTTGATGGTTTTTTCTTAAGACCAGGCACCTTACGTACTTCAAAAAATACTTCCAATGCTTCTTTAACTAGATCTTTCTTTGCATCTGGATGGTGCACCGCCAAAATCGCTTCCATTGTGGAACGGTCTGGGAAGTTAATGAAGTGGAAAAAACAACGACGCAAGAAGGCGTCAGGCAGTTCTTTCTCGTTATTACTGGTGATGATGATAATTGGACGATGCTTGGCCTTAATAGTTTGGCCCGTTTCGTAGACAAAGAATTCCATTTTATCGATTTCGACTAAGAGGTCGTTTGGAAACTCGATATCGGCTTTATCAATTTCGTCGATTAACAGTACAACTTGCTCGTCGGATTCAAAGGCTTCCCACAACTTGCCTTTATCGATGTAGTTGCCAATGTCATTAACATCGGCGTCACCGAGCTGAGAGTCACGCAAACGTGACACCGCATCGTACTCATACAGGCCTTGCTGAGCTTTAGTCGTTGATTTAATGTGCCACTGAATCAAACGCTTTCCAAGTGAAGCCGCAACTTCTTCGGCAAGCATTGTTTTACCGGTACCTGGCTCGCCTTTAATCAATAAAGGGCGTTGTAACACAATAGATGAATTAACCGCCAGACTTAGGTCGTCGGTCGAGATATAATTGTCGCTTCCGTTGAATTGCATGTTCTTCCTTCTTTACTTGAGGTTCAGGCATTTAAAGCTCGCCCGAATTTAGTTTGCTGCAGCACACCTTTGTTAAAGCGCACACCACAACGAGTGATTTACAGCGCGCTATTATATGACAAATAAATAAACGATTTGTATGGTTACGCAATCATCACTATTTACGCCCGAAATTGAGCTCTTGGAGTTGCTAGACGGAAAGTGTACTTTTGTCCGCGAATTTTTAAATTCCAAGGATTCGATACGACTTTACGAGACAATGCTTGATAAGGTTCCGTGGACGCAAGACAAGCTGACACTTTATGGAAAAACCCACCTAGCACCGCGCATGTCGTGTTGGATGGCCGACGCTAACTTAAGCTATCGTTACTCGAATATGACGATGCAACCAACTCCGTGGTTGGCGGAGCTAAAAGAATTGACTCACGCAGTAGGTACGCAAGCTGGGGTAGACTTTAATAGTGTTTTAGTCAACCATTATAGAAACGGCCAAGACTCGAATGGTTGGCATGCTGACAACGAACCAGAACTTGGCCCAGACCCAATTGTAGCTTCTTTAAGTTTAGGTGGCACAAGAGACTTTAGGCTAAGACACAATGCATCTAAGAAAACACACACCCTTGCGCTAACTTCTGGATCTTTGCTCATCATGTATTCAGGTATGCAAACTCATTGGCAACACACCATACCCAAACGAGCGCATGCAGAATCGCGCATCAACCTTACTTTTCGATATATATACAGCTAACCATTCTTCGCTGAGTAATTAAACTTATGACTTACGACGATCTCCAGTCATCTCTTGAGCCAGTGTACGCCTGGCTTACCCAAAATAGTGTTGAATACGCGATAAACGTATTGCTAGCAGTAGCCGTCTTTTGGATCGGCAAGCGAATCGCCCGCTTGATCACCAATGGTGTAATTATGGCGCTGCGGAAAAATGGGGTGGAACTCGAACTCATTAGTTTCGTCGACAGCTTTCTTTATTGGTCTCTATTTATAATAGTAACTATCGCTGCTTTGGGGCAGCTTGGTATTGAGACAGCGTCGTTTTTAGCCATTCTAGGTGCTGCCGGCTTGGCTATTGGTTTGGCGTTACAAGGTTCGTTGTCAAACTTTGCGGCAGGCGTACTGATTATTATGCTCAGACCCTTTGGCGTTAAAGATTGGGTAGAGATTGCGGGAGAAGCGGGTTCGGTTAAAAGCATTCGTATTTTCACAACTGAATTAAGGACTGGCGACAATAAAGCCGTGATCATTCCTAATTCACGAATCCTAAACAGCAATATTATTAACTATACGGTAACGGGAACGCGTCGCGTTGATATGGTTTTCGGTATAGGCTATGACGATGATTTGGATCAGGCGAAAAAAATCATCCAAAGCATTTTAGATGAAGACCCACGCATACATGATGATCCGCCACCTGCGATCTTTGTTGCGGAGCTCGGTGCTAACAGTGTGGATTTTGCAGTGCGCCCATGGGTCGACTCTGCTGATTATTGGGCTGTAAAAGGCGACGTAACAGAGCAGATTAAGAAACGGTTCGATGACAATGAAATTTCAATTCCATATCCACAGTCAACTATAACCTATGGGAAAGGGGTGCAACCTGTTAGCGTAGCGCCTGAATCCAGTAACGCGAAGCGCAATGAGAGTAAGGATACAAAGAAATAAGAAATTCGAGCAGGGCTTTTGATCCTACTTCCTACACAGACTATTATGTTTGCATAACGCGACCACTTAAAAAAAATAAATATGAATCAGTCGATAATTTCCGCGCTTACTGAAGCGCAAAGCGCCTTAGAAGCATTGCTCGCTAACGAGTCGGAATTGAAAAAGATCGACCGCGCAGCGAAAAGCATGATCGAGTGCCTAACGAATCACGGCACGATATTTTCCTGCGGTAATGGCGGCTCCATGTGTGACGCTATGCATTTCGCTGAAGAATTAACGGGACGCTATCGCCAAAATCGTAAGGGTTATGCAGCGGTGTCAATTAGCGATCCCAGTCATTTGAGCTGTGTCGCCAATGATTTTGGTTACGAAGAAGTTTTTTCTCGTTACATTCAGAGCCATGGCGCTAAAGGAGATTGCTTGGTTGCACTCACTACGTCTGGCAACAGTAAGAATGTGATTAAGGCGGCTGAGTACGCGCAACAAGAAGGCATAACCAGCATTGTATTGTCAGGTCGCGTTAACCCTGAATTGGCCGCAATTAGCGACTTATATATCTGTACGGCTGGCGGTCAATACGCTGATCGCGTGCAGGAATTGCATATTAAGCTTCTACATATATTCATCGAACAAATTGAACGGCACTTTCATCCTGAGCTTTATTCAGACGAATAGAAACTCGCAGCTTTCTGTTGGAGGTTCCCTTTGGCGACACACACCTTTGCTCTACCGCAAAATCTAATTGCTTTGCTTCGGCCACACTGGGAAGGACTTAGAGATCATCACGCTGAACGAACCAATAGCTTTCATCAGTATTATGAGAGTGCGCTATTTGATAAACGCGTTGCATCGCTACTAAAACGTGACCAATTGGGCTTGTTCATTTGCACTGACAGTGAGGTTAAGAGTAAGGACATCAATGAACTTTCAAGCGAACAAATTACCGCATTTGTAATTTGCTCTATAAATGGCAAAGCAGGCGAAGTTGATTCGCTGTATGTGTCTCCTGAACGTCGCGGCCTAGATTTAGGGTCTAAGTTGCTGACCAAAGCGCGCCAATGGTTTGACGAACATGAAGCGAAATCGATAATTCTTTATGTAGGTGATGGCAACGAAGACGTTATCGCGTTTTATGCCAAAAACGGGTTTAAAGTCCGTGCCACTCAAATGCAGTGGATTAATCCATCATAAACAAGATTGATCCATCATAATAAGTTTGCCCCATCACAAATAGCCACGATCCACAATTACACGATCCACCAATTGCTTAGCGGTCGTCACACCAGTTAGATCATTAATGATCTCGCCGTGTTGCCCTGAATGGTGACCCCGGCCGACTAAGTCCAGAATTGTATATCGGTTGTTACCCGTCAAATCAACTTCGCCTGAGTATATTAGTGAAGGTTGGGCCGTGTTACCGCTGCCGCTATAGACAGGGTCATCCGGAAAAGCTGTTTTCGTATAAGTGGCGTTATAGTCAAAAGACCGGTTTACCTCCATCTTAACGATAACGGTGTCCGCTTTGCTTTTCAGCGTAGTGTTCAGATTATAGTTATGCAGTGGCGTAGCCCCTGTTACCGCATCGGCTAAAGGCAAGGCCTTGCTAGGTACATAAAGACCATCAGGCGCAGTTACGCCGCGCTGATGGGACCAATGAGGTAATGCTTCTGGTCGACGTATCTCTTCGTCGCCAGAGAAAAGTTCTGCAAAATAAGTTCCCGTAGCGCCTTTTTTGGTGACATAAAGTGTTTCTAAATATTTGCCCTCAACATCCTCAACCCAAATCGCCATTTGCGGAACTGTGGTCAGTCTAATACCAAACACTTCGGCTCCTGGTCCGGCGTATTGATCTCCGGCTTTTACTTCAATACTTACTGCGCGTCCTTGAACGTCATAACGTGTAGTTAGAACTTGAGTCGCCTTGCGGTCTATCGGCCGTAGTTCTTTTAGGGCATAGCCCAAATCTGTCACAGTTTGAAACGGTGGTAAGCCAAGCATGACGCCTAGTATGGTAATTGGCACCATCATTAAACCAACAATGAACCAACGACGCGCCACAACCTGTTTTAAGTACATGCCGATTGGCCGTAGATTGTTACGCAAGTGGAACACGCCAAAAGCGATAAAGGTTAAGCCAAAGATAGTGTGAATTGCCGACAGCAACGACGAATACCGCATGCCGTATGACAACAGGCCAGTGACTAGCAATGTGGCAAAACCAAGCAACATAAAAACGCTTATGATTGCGCGCGATTGTCCTGGTTTGGGTTTTGCAGACTTCGCTGATTTTGGTTGTTTGTTTGTCTTGTTCATGAGTTTCTTCTTGTTGTTATTTCCTTTCGACTAATTAGGCCAATCTCAAGTAGTCACACCAGCAATTAAGGTTTCGATACTCCGTTCTAGTTGCATCCATCCTTCGTCTTTATTTAGCTCTATACCGTTATATACATTGATTTTGCGCGCGCGAAGCGCGAGGTACTGCATACCCGCTGATAACACAGCAGTAATAGCTAACCAATCAATCTCGTCTGTGGAGTCTCTGGTGGTGTTTGACGAAAGATCCTGCATAAACCGATTTAGCTCTAAACCAGATGCCTCGCGAACATTTTCTAACTCAATGGTAAATGCATTACGTTCCAGCAATTCCCAAGCCATTACTTCTAACGTTAGGGGTCGCTTGCGAAGGCTTGTCGTAAATCGTTTTAAAACGAGTGTTACTCGCTCAGCTGTTCCCATAGCGCTTAAGACTTCTGGATCAGGGATCAGCTCTTTCAAGCTTGGCCAAAAGTCCGCTGATTGAGCGAATGCCAAACACAATTTATCGAAGCTTCCGAAATATCGATAAATAAGAACTTTATCGACGCCCGCTCGTTTTGCCACCGCGTTTACACCAACACCAGAAAAGCCCACATCAGCCAATACTTCGCCAACGGCTTTAATCAACTTGTCTTGCGTAGCCTGCTTGTTTTTAACCATTATCGTTGCATCACAAATTCATTAAGTCACTTTCTGGTGACACCATATCACCATGCGGTGACATTGCATACAAAAAATACTCATTTGAAGCTCATTAAAGGGGTAGGTCGAAAAACAGGACTGGGCGTTATATACTCATTTGAGACATTCGCACTAAAACCATCTTTGCCGCAATTTCACACAAACAAGCGAAAAAATCGCCCCGCCTGCGGCGGGAAACAATAGTTAAATGGTTAAATAGTTAAAAAGCCCGAACAGCACGAACACCGAGTGGGTCGTCCTTATTGCCGCCGCGCTGATCGCCAACGACGAAGACCTGGAGCCAAGCGTTGCCGCCGTTGCCCTCCGACGAACTCCAATAGTAGCCACTGGCAAAACTGCCCACAACGTTTCTCTGAGCGTACAATAAATTCAGCTCCTCTTTGTTGGGTAAAAAACCGTCCGTTTGACCATTCGGCCAAATATAAACGGCAGCAACAGCCGCTGCTCCTCCGCAGGCTACCGCGATCAATGGCGTATTAACCGCGCCAGAATTTGAGTCTGGCGTTCCTGCACACGCTATATTGTCCACACTTGCTACATCGGTGCCAAAACAATTCCAAGGCGCTGTGGCTTGGTCAACTGGTGCTGCTTCCAAACCATTGAGGCCACCATTTGTTACGTGAAAAACAATGCCACCGGCCGGACCTGAGTCACCTATCGCGTATTCGATCGACGCTGGAGCATCATCTCCACCCAATGGAATAACCACTACCTTATTATGAGCATAAACAGAGGAGATACTAAGAAGAATAATCAACGCGACAAAAGCGCGTAACGGATATTTGAACATAAATCACCACTCTAGATTGTTTAGAAAAGCTTTGTCTAAGAGTACCATTGTATAAAAATTATAGCTTAAAAGGAAAAGAGTGTCGGAACTGATTGGGCAGAACACGGTTAAACTCGCGACTGGCTGCAAACAACGGACTGTCGCGAAGTTCTTAAAGTGCTTTTTCGCCGTCTAGTAAAAAAACCCCCTCTCCGCTTACGTTGTGTAGCTAAAATTCCAAGCGATCGACCGTGAATAACTTGAACCAGCTGGGGTGAGCTCTACCTTAAACTCAGGATGGTTAATCGCGTCTGGGATACTTTGCGCTTCGATGCAGAACGCCGACTGAGGTTCGAACTCGCCCGTCAGACTATTAGCGGTGTATAGCTGGAACCCTGGCGCGTTACTGAAAATATCGACGGCTATTCCGCTGCTTTCAGATCGAACCTTTGCGAGCTTTAACCACTGCTTAGCGCCTTCCGCCTGAGCTACAAAATGGTGGTCAATTCCACCGGCATAAATGCTGTCTGCGTTTTCGCTTAACCAATCTATAAATGACCGCGTTGAGTTTAAACAATACTTTAGCGGGTTGTTAACACCGATCGTTTTACCCGTAGGGATGCTGTCTTTATCAGTCAAGACCACTTGATCAGCAAACAACAGAAACTGATGATCATCGATGCTACGGTTTTCGCCACTTAGATTTAGATAAACGTGATTGGTTACGTTTAGATACGTTAGCGAGCTAGTGCTGATTGTATATTCCACCGACAATGTAGATCCCGACAAAAAATACTTGGCGCAGGCTTCTAACTGACCCGGTAGGCCTATGTCGGAGAGATCAAACGGCAGACTGAATGTTGCAAAATCTTGCCCGCGCTGACTCAGCGACCACATGCGTCGGTCAAACCCTACGCCGCCGCTGTGTAGGCAATTTTCGCCTTTGTTGTTCGGCAAGCGATAGGTTTTATTGTCTAGCGTAATGCGCGAGCTCGAAATTCGATTAGTGATGGGCCCCACTGTCGCGCCCATACTAGCCTCATCGGTCAGGTAATCTTTTAGCTTCTGATAGCCTTGAACCAGATTGCTAGACTCCTCAGTGTTGTGTTCTTGGTTGACACTTTTACCTCGCAAGTGAATAGCCACTACACGCGCACCATATTCAATTAGGTTTACGCGCAGGTGTTCATTCGCTAGTTCGATAATTTGCATAAGGTTAGTATACGGACTGGTGTTTGGTAATGGACGAAAAGCTTTCATCCACTAATTGATATACTCACCCTGAAGCTCAACTTAAAGCTAGCCCCCAAACTAAACTTGTCGCCAAGAACTGGATATATGGAAAACATCACACGTTTATTGCAGTCCACCACTAATCGTTTGGTGCTCATTTGTGTAGTCGCCTTCTTCGTAGTCGAAGGTATTTATAAGGGTACGCCGAGCGGGCTAGAGCTTTACTACTTTGAGCACCCTGACTTTAGAATCTGGCAGCTCGTTACCAGTATTTTCATGCATGGCGGTCTTGGCCATTTGGCGCTTAACATGATTGCTCTTTGGTCATTTGGTCAAGTGCTTGAACGCGTCTGGGGTGGCACTCGATTTCTAGTATTCTTTTTGCTATGTGGGATTGGTGCAGGAGCTATCTCGCTAATCGTTAACTACTTTAGCTTTCATGGAATTTACGACGGGCTAGTCGCAAGTGGGGCAACCGCCGCTGACCTATTAAGAGTGGTTAATCAGGGGCAAATTAGCCCTAGCCTGCAAGCGATTACAAGCGAAGAGCATCTCACACAGTTCTATTATCTGTACAACGCGCCAATGGTGGGTGCGTCGGGCGCGATTTATGGAATCTTGGTAGCCTTCACCATTCTGTTTCCGGACTTTAAGGTTCAGCTAATATTTCTACCCGTTCCCGTTGCCGCCAAGTATTTTGTGCCGGTGTTATTGATGATTGACCTGCTTGCAGGATTTACTGGCATGTCTATTTTTGGATTGAACATCGCGCATTTCGCTCACATCGGCGGAGCAGTAGTCGGCCTAATTCTAGTGTTGTGGTGGATGCGCGCGAGCCAACACTAAGTTCGATGTAAACGCTTTATTAGCTAGACGGAACTAAAACTTGCACTGCTCGTCCATGAACTAAGCAACGTTGAGCGGCTATTAGTGCTCGTTGACCGCTTCGACAGGCGAACACCCAATCTTGATCCAATGGGATTTCCGAATGCTCGTTAATCTGATGCAAAGGAATATGCAAAAGGTTGGTAAAGCCCAGAGGCTCCGCAGCAACTTCATCGGTATCACGTACGTCAATCACGAGCTGCTGTTTTATGTAATCTGCACTTACAAACGTTATCTGCTTGTGCGCATCATCTGTGTGTTCAGGTTCGCTTATATCAATGCCGTGTACGCTGTAGTCCCACAATTCAAACTGCCATAGCTTTGGCTCGATTGAATTCGACACTAAATATTTTAAAGTCTCTTGTGCTTGTAAAGCTGCAATTGCTGCAACTGATGGACCGGTTACACCCACAACGTCACAAGACGTTAAGGTGTCGGGCACTTTTGGAAATACTGAGCGCAACTCCGGAAGCCCTAAGCTTGGATCCCCGCAAAATGCGCACACGTAACCGTAAGTACGATTTACTGATGCGCTAATCAGCACAGTACTATCTAAACGACAAGCATCACTCAAAATATAGGAGAGTGCGAAATTATCCGCCGCATCAAGTACTACATCGGCACCCTCTATCAACTCACGCACATTGCCCGGGTGGCAACGCTCAACCGATGACAGAACCCTTACACTGGCATTTAGCGCGGCTAGTTCTTGCTGGGCAACCTGTGCTTTAGGCTTGCCTATATGGTGCTCTCGATAGAGTGTTTGTCTGTGCAGGTTTGTAAGGGATACAACGTCATGGTCAACTAAATGCACCGAGCCAACACCAGCCCCCACCAATAAAGGAGCGGCATAACAGCCTAAGCCGCCGGCACCAATGATTACGACTGACGCATCGGCAAGTCGAGCCTGCCCTTTGCTACCAAATTGCGGAACAAGTTGTTGTCTAGAGTATCGGTCGTCTTGCATGCTGGCATTTTAATAGACTTCAGTCGTTGGCGCTTGTCTATCTGTTTACCACAACCGTAAACATACGCGAGCAAAGATTGGCTATAAAGATCGAGACTAGACTTCAGATCTTAACGACTGGAATCCGCTGTTCCGTAAACCATTCGACAAGTTCTTTCTTTTCCTCACGGTTCAAGAAGTCACCAATTTCCACTGTTTGACTCATATGTTTAAGATACAAGTTAGGCGCACTCATCCTATATCGGCTCGGCTGCTTCAAGAGCTCGATTGAGCTGGTCTGCCATTGCCATTCCTCCTTAGGAAAATACACGCCTTTTTGTAAGGTAAACGATTCAGCTTCGATCGTGATCATTTGCTTAAAGTTCAGTTTCCAGCAAACGTAATACATGCCAAAACCAACAAGCAATATTTCAAGCCCAGCAAACGGCAGTATCAACCACCCACCCATTAAGGCAAAACCAATACCAATAGTCATATTTACTACGAACATTCCTAACAGAATTAACCGGTTGGTTTTCCATGTCATAGAACTATTAGGCATTAAAACGATGGCGGTGCCCCGCTCGGGCTTTAACAACTCAAGCATCTCGAAACGTGTCCAAGATGGATATAGATTTGCCCGTGTAAGAAAAAGGGGTCGATTCAACTAGTCGTTCAAGCAGCCGTCTTATGTTCTTTGTTGGTGTCACACTAATGCTCAAAAGTTTATCCCCACAAAACTGTCCTCACAAAATTATCGCCAAAACACAAACAACATGAGCAAAGCAAAGGTTCCTACAAACAGCATCAGCAGAGTCATGTTCTCGCGGAGCTCCCGCATGGAACTACCGACCAAGAAAAGCGCCAGCAGTAAAATGACTTCAAGTGCGAGCTGTGGCGTGAATATAGTAAATGCGTAGAGGGACATTACCTCCTTCATAGACTCGCCTTGGCAGGTAAGTCCAGAGTATGCGCATCCAAGCGCTATCACAACCAATGCAACCGTCTGGTTGATTACACCCAATTTCAACCAGAAGCTCGCGGTCTTTAATTTGTTTTCTATAGTACTCATGCGTGGACTATAGCAATTGCGACATCCTGCTAAAGTCAAAATTGAGCCGCCAAAATGAGTAATCCTACTATTTTGCTAGTAGTACCCGCTCACTCTACAAACCGCTACTGCTTTGAATTTTGACTGCGGACAATTAGTTTAGAGTGAACACTTCTGATGTTGAATTAAATGACTCCGTACTCCCCTCTGAAAATGTTACAAGGCCAGTATGTTTCATTCTGTATTGTCCTGCTGCTGTGCTCTCGTTAGTCTCCCAAGACAGGTGAGCAACTAACTTATTTTTTTCACTGACCCAACGAACCTTGGTTGACCAATCGTGGTCATCAGCGACGGCTACCCATTGATCACCTTGTTGCATTTCGACACTCATGAAATGGTTGTCGCGGTCATAATGTGCTGTTGGGTTGGTTGAATTAAACTGAACAGTCACTAGTTCGCCTTTCGAATATGTTTGTTGATGTAGTGGCAACGCCTTATCTAGGCTTGCCTGCTTAAGGAGTTGGTCAGCGCTGCCGTCATGAAGTTTTAAACTAGGTGATTTACCACGCCAATCGTCGTACACAACTTCGCTCGTTAATGACTCATTGTTTTCCAGTGCCGTCGCCAATTCTGCGACCACCTGTTGGTATGCTGGCAAGGTCCAGCGTCCGTGCAATGTATGGCCCGCTTCATATTGCTGCAGCCCATACTCTTCAGGCGTAGTAACGTACCCGGCATAACCGTTGGAATATCCTGCCAGAACAACATCGGTTACCCAATCTCCAAGGTGTTGCTTGATTGTTTGCTTTAGCCTACGGCTAGCCATAGTAGTGACCTCAGCGGGTAGAGCCAGAATGGCGAGCTGCCCGATTCGCACCACCGTGACCGAACGTATTTGTGATTGCAAGGGAAGCACACCTGAGCCTGTTTCAAACAAGATAGCTTTTGGAGACTGACACTCCTTAACGGCCTGAGTCCACTTGGGCGCACCCGTTAGAAAACCAATCAAAAAATCCAGAAAGAAGCTTTGTTCTGTCATACCTTCTTCAAACAAAAAATGACCGCCGCCATCTTCGGTAGAACCACCCGCAAACGAATACCCATAAGCTGACGGGCAAGTAATTTTTTGTCCTTTGCCCGTAAATTCTTCACTGACTTTGTAGTTTGAAAGGTCGACGTATATCTGACGAGAATCAATGTTTCCTTTCAGACGCTCAGTGGCTTTGGCAAAAAGATCGAGAGCTACGTCCACTTGCCTCTGACCAATTATTTTTGTGCTGTCGAAGTCATCCTTACCCGGCCCGGTGTTATCTAAATTTAGATTAGGGGTCACGTCCCCAGGGTTAGACTGTGCGAAGGCGGCCACAAACTCATTATCATCTCGATACGTTACGCCCTTGCCTCTTTCAACATTAAGTGACGCGTAACCTTTGTGGTCGCCCGATATAAGGCGATTAAAAAATGTCATCGAAGTGGGGTGAACCGCTAGCCAATTAAGCAGGCCAATGTTGCCTGTATCATCTACGAACTTTAACAACGTCATGTCTTTGTCGATTGTGTCCGTGTACTTTTGCTTTTCTGACTCTGGGTTCTGCTCATATGCAACCAGTGAGCGATTAATTCCAGCGTCTTCCACCCGCCCTCTATTGATATAGATGTCGCCTGGTTGTAGGTCTTGATGCGCTTCACCTATTGCCTCAACGATGCCGTCCACAATGTTGTTGAAGTGCTCCGGATAGAATCCACCGTCTAATCCAAGCTCTGAACGTGAATGCCAATAGCCAGTTGGCGCAGCGTGTGTATGTGTTGCACTTAGAATGACATTGTCGAGGCGATAGTCGTTGCCGAATTGTTGTTTTAAGCGGTTTAGAACTTCTAAAGTAATGTGGTGCTCAATGCTGCCTATATCGACGCTTACAAAAGCGATGCGTTTTTTCGCTTGAGCATCGGCAATGATAAACGCTCTGGCTTTTTGCCGAATATGAAGGCCTTCACCAATTTGGTCTTCTCGACCAAAACCCCATAGCTGAATGCCAACGACAGGGCCTGTAACATCAGACATTCCTCTACCGATGACGTATTCGTAGGATTCTTGACTATAGATATTGGTGGACAATACCGTCATCAACAGAAATATGGATAAGACTTTTTTCATGGTTGCTCTCGAGTCAAAGTGTACGGCATATCAGCTAATTCTATCACCCAGCCTAATGTCTCTGTAGCCCGCTTAACACATCAATAGATAAACGATTAGTCCAAGAAGGAGATTAACAAACCCACCTTAGTTGGACAGCAACCTTTTAATCTATAGTATGACTCCCTATTAGGAAATCGACATTTAGCTCTAAAACATGAAAAGAATACTCATACCACTGCCAAGTTATGGATTCGATCCAACTGAAGTAGCGATTCCATGGAAGCTGTTCTCTGAGGCTGGTCTTGAAGTCGTGTTTGCTACGCCAAAAGGTATAAAAGCTTCACCAGATGAAAGAATGCTAAACGGTGACAATTTAGGGATTTTGAAATCAGTGTTGCGAGCGAGAGCAGATGCGATTGACGCTTGTATTGAGATGGCGTCAAGCCATTCATTCTGTAGCCCTGTAATTTATAGCGAAGTTTCTGCAGACGATTTTGACGCTCTGATATTACCCGGTGGCCATGACAAAGGGGTTAAAGAGTATTTGGAGTCGGAGGTTCTACAAAGTGTGGTTGTTGACTTCTTTGCCTCTGAAAAACCCGTTGGCGCTATTTGTCATGGCGTTGTATTGGCAGCAAGGAGTATTGACCCAAAGTCGAATAAATCCGTTCTTCATGAATACAAAACCACCGCACTTCTAAATTCTCAAGAACTGCTGGCTTATAATTTGACCCGATTATGGCTGGATGACTATTACCTTACTTATCCGGAAAAAACGGTCGAAGATGAAGTTACATCGGTTTTATCAAGTCCAAACAATTTTATAAGGGGGCCATCTCCACTGTTTAGAGATAGCCCTGAAAAATTGGAAAGAGGTTTTTTTGTAAAAGACAGAAACTATTTGTCAGGCCGCTGGCCCGGTGATGCCTATAATTTTTCATTTGAGTTTATCAATATGGTTACAAACGCCACTTCGCATACTTAATTTAAACATGGATGGGCAGGCGTTATATTCTAATGCACGATCTTGCATTCCTTGCTCCAGCCCAGCAGAATGATCTTCTAATAAGAGCTGCAAGGAAACGATATGAGCGATAAAACAATCGGTGCCATCGAATGGCGCGACTTAACGGTAGGTGATGCGGAAGGTGTGCGAGACTTCTATCAAGAAGTTGTTGGCTGGAAAACTTCGCCGGTCAGCATGGGCGACTATGACGACTACAACGTTAACCTACCTGAGAGTGGCGACACGATTGCAGGCATTTGCCATGCGAGCGGTCCAAATAAGGATATACCACCGGTCTGGCTGATGTATGTGCGGGTTGCCGATATTAAGCAGAGCGTTAAGCACACGCTAAGTCTTGGCGGTAAGGTGCTCAGCGGGCCGAGTTCCTTTGGAGATGACGATATGTTTGTAATCCAAGACCCTGCAGGCGCAGTGCTGGGTCTGGTTGGGTTACGGACTTAAGCTTTATGGCTTTAAAGTCTAACGCTTAGGCTTTACTTTTTAACGATTTGGACAACCAGTCTATTACTTCTTTATAGATCTCTGGTGCTTCTGGCTCATTGAAAATTTCGTGATAGAGACCTTGATAGATTTTAAGGTCTTTCTTTTTTGAGCTAACGCTGTCAAACAATAACCGCGAGCCTTCTGGGTCGGTCATTACATCGTCACCGCCATGCAGGATAAATACGGGAAGCGTGATTTTCTCGGCTTGGGTTTTAACATCTTCCATTGCTTCAAACATCGACACGAGAAATTTGGCAGAAAGTTTTTCTGTACTGACTAACGGGTCCGCAAAATACTTTCTAACGACTTCTGGGTCTCGGCTGACCTTGTCGGCTTCTAACTCTAAAACCTTTAGAGCAGGAAACAACTTCGCCAAATTTCGTATCACAACTACCTGCCACGCTGGCGGCTCTTGCGGGCTTTTAATGGCGGCGCCAGATAACACTGCGGCATTAAACTTATCTTGATGCTTGAGTAATAACCGCGCAGAAATTAACCCGCCCATACTGTGGCCCAGCAACGTTACAGGCACATCTGGGTAGTGCGCAGTAATCCGCTCATACATTCCAAGGACCGCATCATCATAAACATTAAACGAGTTGACGTGTCCGCGCGGGCCATCTGACTTTCCATGACACGGCAAGTCCATAGAGGCTACATGGTAGCCGCGTGAGTTACAGTATTCAGCTAGGGCGTCATAACGTTCACAATGCTCGCCCAGTCCATGCACGATCATGATCACACCATTAATCGTGCGCTTATTGCTCTGCCAATCTCTATAGTAAAGACCGCTCTCTAGATGTTCTTTTACTGTGCTCATACAAAATACTCTTACGATGTGCTGATGTTAAAGGGCTCAATGCTTGAGGTCACTGGCATTGATGTATAAAAACTTCTGGCTGCAGAGTCTACTGCAGGAAGTTGATTATAGAATAGCTCTTAGTGAACTAAAGATGTTTATTTGGGTGTACGCCATTCACATAACCCATAAAGGGAGGATGGATAGAGTATCCGAGCAACTCTTGTGCTCTGCTAGGCAAAGTTTTGGCAATGTCTCGCGGTACCGCCAATAATTGATTTTCTAGCTGCCGCGCCCACCCACTGCAGTATTGTGGCGTGATAATAGTTCTGGGGCGATCAGATTTGTTAGCGCCACCTCGATGCCAGAGGGTACCCTTAGATATGATTAACGAGCCTGCGGGTAACAATGCTTTAACCGCATTGGGATGAGCGCCAGGATCAACCTGATTATTGACCACACTTTTAGTGCTTAACACCTCATCTCCAATTGAACCCTGCATCTGATCATATGGCGTAGCCCATAGATGGCTGCCCGGCAGAATTTCGGTTGCCCCGTTTACATCGGTAGTATCGTCTAACGCCCAAAACGTACTAATACCATAAGCAGGACGCGGAAACGGTATCTCGATGTGCCCGTCGTCGGTATGCCAAGGTTGCACCGATTCGCCTGGATGCAAACGAATCGCCAACATTGCCGACAGCAAGCAAGACTTACCTAGCTCTGCTTCAGCATACTCTAAAGCCAATGGATGCAGCGCCAGCTCAGCAAACTCTTTACCTTTAGCCATGAGCGCATAAACTCGATTAGACTTAACACCTTCGAAGTCGTTTCGCCCCGTGATGTTGTCAGCCATATAGGGCTCTAAGGCGCCACGCAACACATCTAAGTTTTGCTCTGTCAAAACGTTTTCAAAAATAACAAATCCATCTCGCTCAAAACACTCAGCACTTGCTTTTATAGCTTCAGTGATGGGGGCGCGTGGATCGTATTCAAAGGTTGTAAGAGTTTGCTTAAGTGACATAGGCCTTTTTGTATTCTTAACTAGTCCGTAGGTTTTTAACAACGTGCTTCCCGCTAGCTATAAACTCCAGAGCCATTTTATGGCATTCTTGCGCTTTGCGCAGCACGCGTTGTTTTTACTACCATTGAGTCTACCAGCATGAAGCACGCTTCTCCCAATACTCGTTCTACTTCTAGCAATCCTTCCAAAGGCAAAGCTCTGGGTTTCGATATTTTGCCCGTAACACCGTTTGCTCAAAACTGCAGCATTATATGGTGTACCAAAACACGGCTTGCAGCGGTAGTTGATCCGGGTGGCGAAGTGAACCGCATCAAAGCAAGAGTAGAACAACTGGGCCTAACACTCGACAAGATTCTAATTACCCATGCACACCTAGATCACGCCGGCGGAACGGCAAGCTTGGCGCGCCAAACTGGTGTACCTATTGTGGGTCCCCATAGAGAGGATCAGTTTTGGATCGATATGCTCCCAGAGCAGTGCAAGCAATTTGGCTTTGAGGGCGAAAAATTTAAACCCGACCAATGGCTTAAAGGGGGCGAGTCTATTGAGCTAGGCGAACTCAAATTTGATGTCGTGCATTGCCCCGGCCACACACCTGGCCATGTTGTCTTTGTAGAAAAAGCCAACGACTTTGCATTAGTGGGAGATGTGCTATTTCAAGGTTCGATCGGCCGCTCAGACTTTCCTCGCGGCAATCAAGCGCAGTTAGTTCGTTCAATTCGAAAAGGTCTATTTCCGCTCGGCGATAAGATTCGGTTTATTCCCGGCCACGGACCAATGTCTACGTTTGGACAAGAACGCAAGAGCAATCCCTTTGTCGCCGACAAACGATTCGGCTAATGTCCTAGAAATAAGTAGGAGCCTTGAGCGTGTACTTTTTTGGACAGCATCGCGTGATTGCGTTGCTCTACACCTTGCTGAAATTGTCTCGCTAACGGCACCACTTCTTCTGAACGTTCGGTTCGACGCAACACTTCAACAATCAATTGAACGTCGCCTAAAAGGGTATCAACAATGTGCTCGTCAAACTCTATGGTGTTGAAGCGTTGGTCCAACTCCTTCATTTGCGCAGCTTGATCGAACACCGCAAACAACTCATCCATTTTTTGTTCAGGTCTAGTCATCAACTCGCTGCACACACGCCATTCTTGCGCCGTCAATAAATCGGTCCACACAAACTTCGCGAGCTTTTGTGCTTTATCTGGTGTCGTGTCGTGTAACGTCACAAAGTTCTCCACAACCTCGGGAGTGCTCTTAAGATGCTTAGCAATGGCCGCGTAGTCATGAAAACGCTCAGGCTCGCCACTGCGCTGATACTCAAGCAACATTTCTTGACCTTTTTGTTCCAAGCTCATGCGAGCTCCCGGAAAATCATCCGCAAGTTTTGCCCACGCCATCAAACAATTACTCAAGCGTATTGCATAAAAGGCCATTGGGTCAGCAAGGCGTGCTTCATCAAAAAATCGAGCATAGAATCGATCGGCGCCATTAAAATCACCGGCCTCATGCGCAGTATGCGCATTCTCTAAGAGCTTCATTACTTCGGGTTTTTCCATTTTACTAATATCTATAAAGAGTTGTTTTTCACTAAGAGTCGCATACTACCAGCAAGATCAATTTTCTACGTCTAATTGTTCGTTACAATTATTCGCATATCGGTTAAATCTAGGTTTTTTGAAAGATCTTCCAAGACTCTATTAAACGGCATCCGAGTGGAATCATAAACGGGTACGCTATCCAAAAATAACGACCATCCACATACACAGTAAACATGGAGTAGATCATTACCGAAATAGCGCCTGCAAAACCAATGGCTAACGTAAGGTCTAGAGGTTTACGAAATAGTCCAAAGTTTTCCTTTAGCACATACGCCAAGGCCAGCATACCGATAGGTCCCAGCGTTAGCGCCCAACTAAACCAGCTACGAAGTCGATAAACGTTGAATTCCAGCGTGCGCTCACTGGGCAACCAATAAAAGTCGGTGGCTGCATTAGAAACTTCTCTAGCTACGGCTAAAGATCCGACAAATGCGGCAAATGCGATTACAAAGATGGCAATACTCTTTATCCATGATTTTTGCGCAACAAACAGCTGGTAAAAAAGCCAGACCGGTAAGGATATTATAAAAGGGTCTTTTACGAACGCTCCTGTTAGTAGGAGCGCAAAATATAGAAGGTGTTTCTGGTAAAAAATCGCGTACAAGCCGACGCTCAACCACGCTATTAAAACGGGCTCCACATAACCAATAGAACCGTAAAAAAACACCGGGAACGATGCTACAAAACTTAGGCCGCCAATAAAGACAGTGGTGTTCGACAGATTCAGTTTTTGCAGTACTCGGACCAAATAAAAAAGCCCAATACATAACGCGAAAAAATTGACTACGTTCAACGCCGTCATTGGCTCCAACGGAATTGGTGTAGCCAAAAGCGCTGGAATAGGCCGATAGACCCATGGCGCTTTTAACAACTCTACCCCTCCTTCACCACGGAAATACCGAATCTGATCTATGTATTTTTTGGCGTCAGCTAAATGCTCAATCGCAGGGTTACCTTTTGTAGTGAACTGATCTAATCCGAATCGATCAGCTCTATCAAATCGTGGGATCAAGAGCGCAATGAGAACCGCCAATAGAATTATCCATTGCAATTTAGATAAGTGAGTGCTGAATTTATTCGTCTGTGACATGCGTAGTTCCTAAAACACCCAGAACTTACTGAGCAGGTAGTTGTTAATCATAATCACAAATGCCGCTGCGATTACGGCCAATAAAAGTGGGCCTTCTAAGTATTGGACCACCAAAACCGTAATACCAACATTCCACCCCAAGCCGATCAATACAGTTACGATAAACTTTGGCAAACTTGATTTATGCTTCTTCTTGCTGCGAAAAGTAAAACGATAGTTTAGTAGATAAGTGACAACCACGGCTATTGCAAAAGCTATGAGGGTAGACGTTACTAGCTCGATAGATAGGAGCTCATAGGCAAAATACAGCACGCAAAAATGTACGAGCGTATTAATGAGCCCAACTAAGAAAAAGCGCAAAAACTCTTTAGTACTAGAGCTGTTCGTCATAACTTAGAAACCATGATTTTAAGCCCGTTACTTTTGAGACTTGGTGTCCTTATTTCCAGGCTCAATGATTTCGTCTATTAAGTACAATGGCCGGCCCTTTATTTCAATAAATATACGGCCTACATATTCACCGAGAATACCAACGCCCATCAGGTTGATACCGCCGATTAAGAGCACGATACTCAGCAGCGACGCGTACCCTAGCACATCAACACCTAAAAACATGGTTTTACTCACGATCACTAACATGTAACCCAACGCCATAAGTGCTACCAAAAAACCAACAATACGTCCATATTTTAAGCGGTAAAGTTGAATGGTTAAATATGCCGTCTAAGGCGAGACTCCATAGGCTAGAAAAGCGCCATTGTGACTTACCCGCGGAACGCTTGAGCCGCTCGTACTCGACGTATGCTGTTTCAAATCCAGGCCATGAAAACATGCCTTTCATAAAGCGGGTCCGCTCAGGCATTTCATTCAGAATGTCGACCACTCGGCGACTCAATAACCGAAAGTCTCCGGCATTTGGAACCACTTGATCGCGACTTGTCCAAACAAACAATCGATAGATGCTTGCTGCAAAAAAGCGCTTAAAAACTGAATCTCCCGTCCTAGTTTTTCTAACAGCGACGACCGAATCAAATCCCTCTAGATGTCGTTTGTACAGTAGTGGCAATACCTCAGGTGGGTCTTGCATGTCTACGTCCATGGGAATCACAGCATCGCCACGCGATACAGATAGTCCCGCGGAAAGAGCAGCCTCTTTACCAAAGTTACGCGACAGCTTTACAATGCGTATTTGCTGATGGCGCAACTGCTCGTCTTTCAATAGGCCAAGCGTAGCATCAGTACTGCCATCATCTATAAACACAATTTCAAAGTGTTTGGCCATGCTTTCACAAACAGGTACGACGGCACCCAGAAAAGTGGCTATCGAGCTTTGCTCATTTTTAACCGGAACGATAATGGATAATTGGATTTGATTTGATGCCATAAAGTGCTACATGTGGAAGTCTAACGAGACCAGTGTGTATCAAGCTCCTTCATAGTTGTGAGCTTGTTTGGTTAAGCTATCTATCGCGATGCTTTTTAATACTATACGTTGTGTTGTTATATTAATGAAGAATAGTGCAAGTTGAGGTCCCACCCAATGATTAATTATCAAGTAGCTTGGTTTAGCCTAATTCTAACGCTTTTGAGCGCCTGCCTTACCGCAAAGGCCGAAGTTGGTTCAACGAGCGCAGACCATTACACCCTAAAACACTAAGCGATGAGTTCTGATTCTCCGCAAAAAGTTTGGGCGCCGCTCATTAAACCTAAGACATGATGGCATCGAGACCACACCTATTTCCGTTCAGCCGAGAACCTTACGCTTGACCGTAGTGCAAGCGGACTGTGACTGGAGCATTAGGGCGGTGGTTCGTGGGTACGTATTATTAGCTCAGCCCGGTGTAACACTACGCCTCAATGCCCGTTTGGGCCTTTGCGAGAAATGGGGGTTTCGGTGATTTGAACCATATCTCTAGAAGCACGTCCTGAAGGAACTCGCGTTAGGTTTACTAAAGTAGCGAATGGGTCATAAGCAAGTGATTTAGACAAGCTTGCGCCAGCGTTGGATTTTGTAAAACAAGCAGCGATCACGGGCCTACCCCACACTTCTAGAAGTGATTAGCTGAGTAACCATTATTGACTTGCCAAATTCTGCATTTCTCGCGCCTAATCAATACACCCAAAACTCAACCTGGGTATTCCGTATTAATAATCGCGCTTGAATCTACCGGCCAAGTTAAGCTCGTATCTGAAATTTTACGAGCAATAACCGCCGAATGAATGAACGCCGACTCGCCGCTAACACTAGCGGTACCTTCGTAAATACAATAAGGCACGATCGACACAGGGTCGATGAGCTGGGTCTTAATGATTTCGAATCCTGTTTCTTTGTTAAACATCGAATACCAAGCGTTGTCCGAAAACCTAAAATAATCCCAAGGTAAGTCATGCAGCGGGTACGCATGATGGGTGAAGATCATTACGATCCCGCCTTTTTTCATAACTTTGTTTAGCTCTAAAACAACCTTCCATGGCATGAGTAGATGCTCAAAAACATTGAGCGAATAAACTAAGTCGTACTTGTTTGATTCTAGATGCTCACTCAACTGGTGCGCATCACATACCACATCTACGCCTTCTCCATCTAAAACGTCGATACCCGTAAACTCAATGTCTTTAGGTAAGTAAGTATCTCTATTGTTGACCCCTGAACGAGCTCTTGAACCAATCTCTAAAGCAGTCTTAATATCTGAATCGACAACGTAATCAGCAAAAAAGTTAGGCACGAACTGTCTGTAAGGCCCACGCTCAATACCATGCTTATGAAGATGTACACACTCTTGCGTCTGCAAACCAGAGCCTAAGCCCGATTCAAATTTCAAGCGCATATTTAACACGTCGCTGGCTAAATCCTTATCAACAATACGTATAAAAAAGCGAGCTTTTTTGGCAATTTCATTCTCGTAAGCCACAGCCACATCGTCGCTTGCCATTACTTCAAACTCGATCTTTTTCCATTTTCCCTTTGCCGAAGCGTAATAAATGTTCGCAACTGGCGATTCAGAAAAGTATGCCCAGCCTTTAATAAAAACGACCCCATGAAGCTGTTTGAATTGTTCGATGTTATATCGAAGCTTTTGAGCTGGAAAAAGTCTGCGTAATACTCTCTTAAACATATACTTCCTTTAAACCTAAGTTAAGAATAACCCTACGTTACTGAGTGCTTATCAAGATTTTGAGCTCAGCGTCAATCTCACTATCGCACAAGACACTTGCGTTAGAACTAATATTTTTAAATCAAAAACCGTGATAAAAATGAACATAACTCAACAAAAATTGACGTCCAAAAGCTTTTTCATTTCAACATCGCAAATTTTAGCTTGATCACTTAAATAGTGACCAGCGTTCATCTGGATGAGTTAGAAAAGGCAGTTTGTGACCCGACACGATCCAAGCTATTCCGAACGCTGATAGCGCAACTCTCTCTGCATAAAAAACTAAACGTTCAATGTGCAGAACACCAAACTCGCTTAGCAATACAGCGACAAGAGACCAAATGATTGCCCATCCACAAAGAGTGTAAATGACCCATCGACGTTTGCCGACTGAGCCCTTCTTTATGGCTTGGCGTCGAAAAGGTATTAAGCAAAAATAGGCCAAAATCGAAAAATGGATTAAAGCCGCAATACCGTGAATTTTTGGATGGCCTGAACCAATCACACCCGAACAGATTATTGGATCTTGTGCTATCGAACATGAGGTTGGCTCTAGCGCTATCACCAATGCGGCTAGACCGGCAATCTTACTTAAGATCGCTTCGTGAACGTACTGTCCATTGTAAGCAATGAGAAACGTGCCCACCATAAACAAAGACCCAACAAACACATCGCGAGCACCTGTGTAATAAGAAACACTAATCGATGAAAGCGGTACTTTCGCGATCCACACCACAAGAAAACTTAAACTAAGAGCCACGCATCCCATGGCAAAACGCAAGCCACGATAGTCGAAAACTGCTTGCTGAGTTGGCGTGTGTTGGTTATTTGGTGGGTTCATTGCTGCTCCTCGTATTATTATTCAATGCCAAAATTCATGGCTTGCATCGCCGGCAACCCAAAAGATTGCCGTGTGCATAAACGAGAGTAGCAGAAAGACGCTAACTGAGCATCTAATTGTGGGTGGCACTAATTGATCACTGGTAGGCTATTTTTTAACCTGCTTTTTGATCTGAGTTAGATAGGTCGTACTAAATAAGCCCTAGGTCTAACTTCGCTTCGTCAGACATGTTGGCCATTGTCCATGGCGGGTCAAATGTAAGTTCGACTCGCGCGTCTGAAACACCGATAACGCTCTTAACAGCGTTCTCTACAATCCCTGGAAAAGTCTCGGCCACTGGACATCCCGGCGCTGTTAGCGTCATAGATACATCCACAAAGTAGTTGTCATCTACAGTGAAGCCATAGATCAAGCCAAGGTCGTAGATATTGACCGGTATTTCTGGGTCATACACCGTTTTTAGAGCCTCAACAATATCTGGATGCAGTTCGTCGGGTTGCTTGGGTTGTAACGTCTTAGACATGGTCTACCTCAACATCTCGACAGCTTTACGCGTGGCCTTAACCAAGGTGTCGATATCAGCGCGATTATTATAAAAAGCCATACTCGCTCGAGTAGTGGCGCTTACACCAAAAAATTCCATAACCGGCATGGCACAGTGGTGCCCTACCCTTACCGCAACGCCCTGATGGTCGAGCAACGTGCCCAAGTCAGACGCATGAATACCATCTATCAAAAAAGAAACTATGCTCGCCTTATGCTGAGCTGTTCCGATAATTCTTAAACCTTCGATTGCTGACATTTGCTCGGTGGTGTAGTCGAGCAGGTCTTGTTCATACTCTGCGATCGCGTCTAGGCCAATCCTCTCGATATAGTCTATGCCCGCCGCTAAGCCGATAACGCCTGCAATATTGGGGGTACCGGCTTCAAACTTATACGGCAGTTCATTGTATTCTGTACCCGAAAACGACACGACTTTAATCATGTCTCCGCCACCTTGATACGGCGGCATAGCTTCTAGCAGTACCTGCTTACCGTATAAAACGCCAATACCTGTTGGCCCAAACAATTTGTGTCCAGAAAACGCGTAGAAGTCACAATCTAATGCTTGCACATCAACCGGCGTATGCGCAACGGCTTGCGCTCCATCAACCATTACAACTGCACCGGCAGCATGCGCGGCATCGATGATTTCCTTAATAGGCGTGATGGTACCTAGAGCATTAGATAGCTGAGTTACCGCAACGACTTTGCTTTTATCAGAGAGCAAAGCACGGTACTCATCCATCAATATTTCACCATGCTCATTAATTGGAATAACCTTAACAATAATACCGATCTGCTCAGCTAATATTTGCCACGGAACAATATTTGAATGGTGCTCAATAGCGGAAACCAGCACTTCATCACCGGCCTTAAGATTCGAGCGAGCATAGCTTTGAGCAACTAAATTAATGCCATTGGTCGTGCCACTGGTAAAGATTACTTCGGCTAAAGAGTTAGCGTTTATAAAGCGCTTAACTGTCTCGCGCGCCGCTTCAAAATGATCAGTCGCTCGTTGGCTTAACGTATGAATACCGCGATGTACGTTTGAATAGTCGTGTTTGTAAAAGTTGTTAACCGCGTCAATAACTTGCTGAGGCTTTTGCGTACTTGCACCATTATCCAAATACACCAGTGGATGTCCACTGACCTGCTGATGCAGAGCCGGGAAGTCTTTGCGTATCGCTTCAACATCAAAACTCTTTTTGTTTAGAGCGCTTGATATTGGATCTTGTATGCTTGCTGATGCGTTCATAGTCATTTATAAAATATTTATCGTTTAACGCTATTTAAACGAGATCTGCTAAGCCCTCTAACAACTCGCCTGCAATTAACTGAGTGAGTTCTTCACGAATGCTGTCGACCTTTACTCGCTCAACAACCTCATTAGCAAAGGCAAACGTCAACAACGCTCGAGCTGACTCGTTATTGATGCCTCGTGAGTTTAAGTAGAACAACGACTTTTCATCTAACTGGCCTACCGTCGCGCCATGCGAGCACTTTACGTCATCCGCATAAATCTCTAACTGGGGTTTGGAGTCTGCTTCGGCGGTATCTGATAACAACAAGTTATTATTGGTTTGATCAGCGTTGGTCAGTTGAGCATCTTGAGCAACTACAATACGACCGCGAAAAACCGCACGAGACGAATCGTCTAATATAGTTTTATAAAACTCATCACTCGTCGTGTTCGGCACTAAGTGATTAACCTGCGTTACACTGTCTATGTGCTGGCGGGCATGCCCAATAACCAAACCGTTCATTTCGATATGTGAACCTTGGCCTTGCAAGTTACTGACGATATCGTTACGCGTTACTAATCCCGTAAGCGTTACGTTGTGCGTTGCTAATTGCGAATTGGCTGCCTGATTCATAAACACAGCACCCACATGAAACGCGTCGTCTGATTCTTGTTGAATCTTGTAATGATCAAGATGAGCGTTGTCACCCGCGGCAACCTCGGTCACCACATTAGCCAAGTACACGCTGCCTTGTTTTGCAATAAAGCGTTCCACAATCGTGCATTGGCTGTTAGAACCAAGCACTATTAAATTGCGCGAATGACTCATGCTCGCTTGCTCATTTTGGCCAGCGACAAAGAGCATTTCGATAGGCTCTTCTAAGACGGTGTTATTAGGCAATAGCACAACATAACCGTCATGAAAGAACGCGGAATTTAAGGCCGTAAAGCCATGCTGCTCGTCAATCGCTGGCAACATTTTGCCAAAGTGCTCTTGTACAACCTGTGGTTGTTCCTCCAACGCTTTGGACATCGGCATCACATAGTCAGTAATCTTACTAAACGATGACAATGCAGCCGAGAATACGCCGTCAATAAAAACCAATCTTTGGTTATCACTATCAGGTAGATCTACGCTTGGGCGTCCTTCTTGGTTTATCGTTTGTAGAGGCGTGCTTTTAAGCTGACGCAGATTGGTATATCGCCATTCTTCGTCTTTTATTTCAGGCAAGCCGATCTTTGCAAAATGAGCCGAGGCGACATTGCGCTGCTGTTGCAACCACTCGAGGCCTGCGCCGGTCGTTGCTTGCTCCGCAAAGTGCCGTGCTAGCGCGCTACTGTTATCAAGTGCAATCATGCTTAGCTCGCTGCTTTTAGCTCGTCTTGAATCCAACCGTATCCCTTGGCTTCAAGCTCTAACGCCAAGGATTTGTCTCCAGACTTAACAATGCGGCCTTCGGCCAATACATGCACATAGTCGGGAACGATGTAATCCAACAGGCGCTGGTAGTGCGTAACAACCAACATGGCGCGATCTGGCGAACGCATAGCGTTAACACCGTGCGACACCGTTTTAAGTGCATCGATATCCAATCCTGAATCAGTCTCGTCTAAGAGCGCCAACGTAGGCTCAAGCATTGCCATTTGAAGAATTTCATTGCGCTTTTTCTCGCCGCCCGAAAAGCCTTCGTTTACCGCTCGCTTTAAAAATTCTTGTTTCATCTCTACCAATTCAGCCTTTTGCTTAATCAGTTTGAGAAATTCGGCTGCGCCCATTTCGTCTTCGCCACGATACTTGCGAATAGAATTTATGGCCGCCTTGAGCATAGCCATATTACTAACACCTGGGATTTCAACGGGGTACTGAAACGCCAAAAAGATGCCTTCCGCAGCACGCTCAGCTGGTTCTAGTTCGCTAATGTCTTTACCTTGGTATTCAATAGTACCCTTGGTAATTTCGTAACCCGGTCGCCCAGCAACTACATTCGATAGCGTGCTCTTACCTGATCCGTTAGGACCCATAATGGCGTGAACCTCACCGGCTTTAATATCTAAAGTAATGCCATTAAGAATGGGGGTACCAAAGACGCTGGCGTGTAAATCAGTAACTTTTAAAATGCTCATAGTAAATCGCGCGGTTAACCCACCGCTCCCTCTAAAGATATATCTAATAATTTTTGTGCTTCAACGGCAAATTCCATCGGTAGCTCGCGGAACACTTCTTTGCAGAAGCCATTAACAATCATCGACACAGCGGCTTCTTCTGGAAGTCCACGCTGCATTAAATAGAACAATTGATCTTCCGAAATCTTAGAAGTGGTTGCTTCGTGTTCTAGATTTGCTGTTGGATTTTGTACTTCTATATATGGAAATGTATGCGCTCCACAACGATCGCCCATAAGCAGCGAATCACACTGTGAAAAATTGCGAGCGTTGTCAGCTCCTTTAAGAATCTTTACTAAACCACGATAAGTATTTTGTCCGTGACCCGCTGATATCCCTTTGGAGATAATGGTGGAAGACGTGTTCTTACCCATGTGGATCATCTTCGTGCCAGTGTCAGCCTGTTGCTTGTTGTGTGTCAGCGCGACAGAATAGAATTCGCCAACCGAGTTATCGCCTTGTAATACAACACTTGGATACTTCCACGTGATCGCCGAACCCGTTTCAACTTGGGTCCACGAAATTTTCGCACTGTCACCTTTGCAAATACCGCGTTTGGTCACAAAGTTATAGATGCCACCTTTACCGTTTTCGTCGCCTGGGTACCAGTTTTGTACGGTTGAATACTTAATCTCGGCATCTTTGTGCGCGACCAGTTCAACAACGGCTGCGTGCAATTGGTTTTCGTCACGTTGGGGTGCAGTGCAGCCTTCTAAGTAGCTAACGTATGCGCCTTCTTCAGCAATAATAAGGGTGCGCTCAAACTGACCTGTATTAACTTCGTTTATTCGAAAATAGGTCGAAAGCTCCATGGGGCAACGTACGCCCTTAGGGATGTAGACAAATGAGCCGTCACTAAACGCTGCGCAATTTAGCGCTGCATAATAGTTGTCTTGCACAGGCACTACGCTTGCGAGGTACTTTTTAATCAACTCAGGATGCTCGTGAACGGCTTCTGAAATCGGCATAAAGATTACACCGGCTTTCGACAAAGTATCGCGAAACGTAGTTCTTACAGAAACACTGTCAAAAACGGCATCTACTGCTACATTCGCAAGCATTTTTTGTTCATCAAGGGGAATGCCTAATCTTTCGTAGGTTTCCAATAGCTTTGGATCCACATCATCCAAGCTGTCTAACTTAGGCATTTCTTTCGGCGCTGAATAGTATGAAATGGATTGAAAATCTATTTCAGGATGATCAACGTGTGCCCAAGTTGGCTTTTTCATCTTCAGCCATTTTTTAAATGCTTTGAGTCTGAAATCCAACATCCATTGTGGTTCGCCTTTGCGCTCTGAAAGACGACGAATTACGTCTTCGTCTAAACCTGGTGCAAAGGTGTCGGACTCAATGTCGGTTATAAACCCTTCTTTATACTCGCGCTTGACGAGCTGCTTAAGCTCTTTGTTGAGCTCTGGGTCTTGCGCTTGGGTTCTAGGTGATAATGCTTCGTTCATAGTCTGTATCCGCTTAGCGAAAAATCTCTACCGGTATATTGCCGATCTGAGTTACGTCTTGGCGTGTAGCCAATGTTTGTACATCACGGCTTTTAGCCAAGCTGTTAAGAGTTTTACTGTCGAAAAACCCGATAAGCTCAGCGCTTAAATTATTCCAAATGCCGTGGGTTAAACAAGGATCTTGCTCGTTACAGGTTGCTCCCGCACCGCACGCCAAATTTAGTTGCTCACCCACCGCTAAAAGAATCTGCGCGAGGGTTATATCTTGATCACTGCGCGCTAAGCGATAACCACCTTTTGCGCCACGCACCGAGTCCACCAACTTAGCTTGTTTAAGGCTTCTGAACAGCTGTTCTAGGTACGCCATCGACAAATCTTGGCGCTCAGCAATTTCCGCTAGACGCACGTGCTTAACTTTGGCGTGTAGTGCCAAATCGAGCATTGCGGTAACCGCGTAACGACCTTTGGTAGTCAGCTTCATATCAGTGTGCAGTTAATCGTCCCAATTCGACAATAAATTGGCTTTGGTGATAACCCAGTGAATAAATCCGACTAAATTAGTCGGGATTCGAATTATAGGGAGACAAGCGCCCTGTTTCAAGGGTTACTTTAAAGGTTTAGGTGAGTTACATCGAACCCCCCAAGGCAAGGTATAAGGGAGTTAAAACGCTACTCTATCGTCTTGCCAGACTTAGCTTGCCCCGCGAATTTTCCTACATGAGGGTTTATCAGTAACGCTTAAGTTCAAGGGAGACTGTTTTTGCTTTCGAGTGGCTGACGACCCCGAGACGCGAGCTGCATATTACTGCGGTCATGCTCAAATTCGATAAATACGTCGTAGTTTTCTTCATTCTCGTTTTTGATATTCGAGATACCGCGATAAGACGCCAGCACTTGAGACTGTACGTAATACTCGATTGTGACCGGATCTAACAATAGTCTTAAGAATGGATTGGACACGTTCATTTCAAAACGAGCTTTACCCGCCTGACTCAACACTCGACTATCAGCATCTACGCGCTTGAGCTGTAAATAGACGACGTCTAACTGGCCAGTGCTAGCGAACGGAAACTTTAGTGACTTTCCTGCCATTAAGTCGTCCCATTTTCGTACGATAAAGTCATCAAAGCCTGCATCAATCACGATGCTTTCTGGGTTTTTGTACGTAACTTGCTTGTTGCGGCGGTCATCTTCGTTTACAACTTCGATAATCAACCCCTTAGCTGTTCGCTCAATACGCTCTTTAATGCCTAACTGAGGTTGCTCAAGTTCGTAGCTGACAACGAGCCCATTCTGAAAATTTACCACTCGCTCTCCAATAATATTTGACTCAATATCTATGTACCGCGTTTGTATTTGCGATTGGCTTTCTGATCGAATAATTGAGTGCTCCTCTGTATACACTCGGGCACCCGTATTGGCGTCATAAACCTTGCCGACTAAACGCTCGGCGTCTTGTGCCATAACAGCTGGTTGACTCGCCACAAATAAAAGGCAGGTAAAGTGTAAGATAAGAGATTGTTTTAACAGGCTTGGGAATTTCATGGTAAAGCTCACATGCCTCATCGAGGCTACTATTTAACCTTTATTTTAGTCGGTAGCCCGTGAAAGCAGCTTCGATGTATGTGCAAGGGTGTTCACAAGTTGACTTTTCTATGTGAATCAATTGAGGAACTGTAAGCTGTTGGGGAACTACAGGCGAAAAAAAACAGCCGCTAAATCGCTGCTGTTTTTGTGAAATCCTTAAACGCGTAAACTACGCTGATTTTGGAATTCGAATCTTCTGACCAGGAAAAATCTTATCTGCGTCTTCGATTACTTCAAGGTTTGCTGCAACAATTTCAGTGTACTTAGAGCCGTTACCTAAGAACTTAGAGGCAATTGCCCACAAAGTATCACCACTTTTAATAGTGTAGTACTCAACTTCTACAGCTACTTCAGGTTCTGGTGCAGATAAGCCTTCGCCGTTTACCGAGCCAACGCCTTTCATATTACCAGCCATCAAAACTACCTTCTCTTTCGCTTCGACTGAATCACAAGTGCCTGATACAGAGCACACTTAGTCGTCAAGGCTAACAGTTAAGTTTGTAACACCAGGGTTGTTCGCTTCGATATTCTCTTTGATTTGTTCAGCAGCGTTTGCATCGCCAATTCCAAATACTTTTTTGCCGATATCGGCTGCAAAATCAAATAATCCCATTGTATCTCCTACCAAAAAAGATTTTTGAGTTGATTAGTGGTCCGCCAATGATGGGCTTTCCAGTTAGAGTAAACATGCACTCTATGCTCGTAGTGACGCAACCGCGAGCGCGTTACAATTTGTAAAATCTGTACTTTGAAACGAGTCTGCACTGCCTTTAACCGCGACTCAGCACCCAAAGACTTAGCAGTACTGCCGAGTAAGCAATCAGCTCAAGCGGCGAGACAGATAAGGTAAAAAGCGTACTAAGCATATTCAGTCCTGTTGTTTGCAGCGTTTGGTGAGCAATAAATGACTGCCCAAACCACAAAGCAACACCGCTTCCGCCCAACCAGAGCCAAGGCTTCTTAGAATGACTGTGAGTGCGTTGCTGAACACCTGTCGAACTAAGATCGTCAGTATGGTTTAGCTTAGCTCTGAATTGATCAGCCGCAATCATCAACTCTTGTCTAATATACGGCCATTGTTCAACAAAGCTATCGATAAGCGCTTTAGGAGAAAGCTGTTGCTTCATCCATTTTTCTAAAAAGGGTTTTGCGGTATCCCACAAATTCAATTCTGGGTATAGCTGCCTGCCTAAGCCTTCGATATTGAGCAGTGTTTTGTACAGTAAAACCAGCTGTGGCTGCACTGGCATCTCGAATCGACGCACTGTCTGGAAAAGCTCCATTAACACCTTGCCAAACGAAATCTCGCTCAAAGGCTTCGCAAAAATGGGCTCACAAACAAGCCGTACTGCCAACTCGAAGTCTGCCGCGCTTGTATCAGCAGGAATCCAGCCGGAGCGAAAATGTGCACGCGTTATGCGCGCGTAATCACGATTAAAAAAGCCAAGGAGAATCTCGGCTAAATAATGCTTATCTGCATCACTTAAGGTTCCCATGATGCCAAAGTCAATGGCGATCCACTTACCCTCTTCAGACACAAAAATATTGCCTGAGTGCATATCAGCATGAAAGAAGTTGTCTTCGAAGGCTTGTTTAAAAAACACACTGACACCATCCGCCGCCAGTTGCTCTAGATCAACTCCGTCTGCGCGTACCTTGTCGATATTGCGCATCGACGTACCGTAGATTCGCTCCATAACGAGTACATTGCGCTGCGTATAGTCCCAGTAGATTCGCGGTACATAAATAATGTCTTGCTCTTCAAAGTTGGCGCCCATTCGCGCGCCATTGGCCGCTTCAACACGTAAATCCAACTCACCAAGAATTGTGTTTTCGTATTCTTGCACCACTTCTTTAGGCCTAAACTGGCGACCACGTGACCAATATTTTTGAAGTAAGCCCGCAAAAAAGTGCATAACCTGCAGATCGCTGCGAACAATTTTTTCGATACCCGGTCGCAAAATCTTAATCACAACATTGTCGTGAGTTTGCGGCTCAGAACCAGAACGCGATTGTCCCGCGATGGCTAAGCCAGGCTGCAGAGTCGCCGCGTGAACCTGAGCAACCGACGCCGAGGCCAATGGCTCTGTGTCAATTGATGCAAATATTGAATCGAGCTCAGTACCGTACGCCTGACGAATTATCGCCATAGCTTGATCAGGCTCAAAAGGCGGCACCTCGTCCTGAAGTTTAGCCAGCTCAACCGCCACATCCTCTGGGATCAAGTCTGGACGCGTAGACAAAGCTTGGCCTAGCTTTACAAACACGGGGCCTAGCTCTTCTAAGGCTTTTCGTAAACGTGGGCCGCGCGGCTCATCCGCTTTACCGCCCTTACCAAGCATCAATGTTGCTGCGAAACGAATTCGCCGTGGTAGCTCAACATCATCCAGCAGAGAAAGTAAGGCATAGCGTTTAAATACGCTACGAACCTCAAGCAAGCGAGAGATGTTTGGGCGAGCTTTAACGGCGGAGGACATTCTTGTGGTTTAAATAGTTAGCAACGAATTAGAAAGCGGTATTGGTGTCGAGTTTGCGGCGAAGTCGTTCAACTCGAGTCAATAGACGGTCGCTGTCTGCACGCAGGTCGTCAATACCGTCGAGCACTTGATCGACTTCTTTTTTGTCAGCAACCAAAGCTAGATCGTCTTTTAGAATACGCTTAGCAATAATCTTTAGGTGGTCTCGTGTGGTACTTGCGAAGTCCCGAGCTTGTCCTGCCGCGAATTGTATAACCTGGGCTGGTGCATCGCCAAATTGTTCGCGTAATAGCGAATCCCAATCAATGTCTAATTCAGCCAAGATCATGGCGAACCTCTGACCGATAATTGGATCTCCTTCGATCTCCAACTCACCTGGTTCAAGTTCTGCGTTCTCAAATCCATCGCGACTAATTTTCAGCAATGCGCCTAGCGTTGCGCGTAAGGTTACATCAATATTCGCAGGTATGTCTTGTGAGAATTCTAGTCCTTCTTTTCGCGGAGTTACCGCTAAGGATTGATCTATAGGCTTTATTGTCAGCACCATAGTCTTTCCCTGCAAACGCTCTAGGCGCTCTTGGGTAGCGCCATCGTAGGCTAGAGTGCGATTACTAAAGAGTTCGACTAAATCGAGCAGCATTAGTATTTGTATCCAATATGCAACGCGACAATACCACCCGTAAGGTTGTGGTATCGAACGCGATCAAATCCAGCCTCTATCATTAAGGCTTTTAGATCTTCTTGATTTGGGTGTTTTCGGATTGACTCTACAAGGTATTGGTAGCTGTCGCGGTCCTTAGCCAATATTTCGCCTAACTTAGGAATGACGTTGAACGAATAGGCATCGTAGATACTGCGAAATGTTTCATTAGTCGGCTGCGAAAACTCTAACACCAACACTCTGCCACCGGGTTTTAAGCAGCGCATCATTTCTTTTAAAGCCACGTCTTTGTGTGTGACGTTACGTAAACCGAAGCTAATGGAGATACAGTCAAACTGATTGTCATCAAACGGTAACTGCTCAGCATTTACGATCTTAAAATCAACGTTGCTAACAATACCCGCGTCAGTTAGGCGACGACGTCCCTCAGCCAACATCGATTCGTTGATGTCGGTAACGTAAACATGACCTTCTGGGCCCACTTTTTTAGCAAACTTAACAGCTAAATCACCAGAGCCAGAAGCGAGGTCTAATACCTGATCACCCGCACCCACATTACTCTGGGCTATGGTGAACCACTTCCACGCACGATGTACGCCCATCGACATTGCATCATTCATCAAGTCGTAATTGTGAGCGACCGAATGGAATACGTCTCCTACGAGAGACTGTTTGTCTTCTACATCCACATCTTTAAATCCAAAATGCGTTTTGTTGTCTGTTTTAGCCATTGTCTAGATCTACTGTTTTGTTCTTCTAATTAATTTTTTGATTTAGTCATTTTACTTAGACTAAATATTTGTCGCTATCTTGCGACACACGTAAATGCGATGCCGCTTCGAGCCTCTGCAGGTAGCGTTGCCAGTGCAGGCTGGCGTTAATACCTAGGTCGTATAATAGCTCCCACGAGTACAAACCAGTGTTGTGGGAGTCATCAAAAATAAGGCGTACAGCATAGTGCCCCACTGGCTCTATGGCAACGATGTTGACCTTTTCCTTAGACTTTTGCAAAACCTCTTGGCCTGGACCATGGCCTTGTACTTCGGCAGACGGTGAGTGAACTCGCAGGTATTCACACGGTAACTTGAATGTTTCGTCTTCAAACGAAACTTGAAGAATTCGAGACGTTTGTTGCAGCTTGATTTCAGTAGGTGTTCTTTTCATCATGTCACCGTTGTGGCCTTTACATCCTTTATTAGACGCAAATGTAACTTTTTATCAGCATTTCGATACCCACCTACGTTTCTTGGGTAAAGTCGTGTTAAGTTTCAGGAATTACTGATCCGCTCCCAAAACATCATGCAACATTATAAAATTGTTCTTCCTGCAGATCTCAATGATTATGGCTCTTTATTTGGTGGAATGCTGCTTAAATGGGTCGACGAGATCGCTTATATAAGAGTTAGTTTAGACTTTCCCGGACAACACTTTGTGACGATCGGGCTCGATAATGTCGAATTCAAGCACCCTATCCGAGAAGGACAAATATTACGTTTTGAATGTGCTCAGACTCGAGTTGGAAATTCGTCTGTTACCTACTCGGTCCAGGTATATGGCGCTCGATATAACCCCGAATCTGAAATGGTTTTATTTGAAAACAATATTAGTTTTGTGTGTGTTGATGGCGAGGGGCAGAAGGCGTCTATTAAGAAATAACAGATACCTAAGACCTATCAACCAACCATGTTGAAGATGGACTTCAAAAACGCATCAAACACCGCTCTAGTCCTTGCTAATCTAATTCCCTTAATTCGCGTGGTCTTTTATGGCTGGGATGCTGTTTTAGTATTGGCGTTATTTTGGATCGAAAACTTAATAATAGGTGCGTTCAATGTAATCAAAATGGCAAGCGTTGTTATTTACCACCGTAGTTGGGGTAAGGCTGGGCTAGCGTTTTTCTTTATTATTCATTTTGGTTTGTTTTGGACTATACACGGCATAATCTTGTGGGATATTTTGGGTTTCAACTCAGTTGATCCAAACATCGTGTTTAACACAAACCTACATCGGGCGTTAGAGCTTCCCGCTGAGGGTGCGGCCATAATGGTGAGCTTTATTAAACTGCATTCGCCAATAATTTGGCTAGGATTATGCGGGCTGATAATGAGCCATCTGGTTTCATTTATCGAACACTTTTTGCTGCGTGGTGAAATCTTCAACAAAGATGTCAATGTCCTCATGTCTGAGCCTTATAAAAATGTTGTTGCGCTCCATGTGGGCCTCTTAGGCGGTGCTTTTTTACTCAATTACTTTGAGTCTCCAATATGGTTACTGGCCATAATCGTGTTATTAAAGATGCTTTACGACGCACGAGCAAGCGTTGCACATACGCCTTAGCTAACCGTCATACCTAAGTACGCAGGGAATGGATAGGGAAATGACTCACTACTCCTAAAAAAGAAAAGTGATCGTTAAGGTTCTGGCAAGGTTCAGCTGGGTATAAGAGTGGCATAATCTATACCATCTATTTATCAAGAGGAAAATCCTATGTATCGGTCTCTCATTTTTGTAGCTTTATTGCTTACTTTTCAATCGGCGTGCAGCCACTCAGATTCCGCAATTGACTCGTCACAAGATACCATCTCAGTATCCGGTATTGGCGAAGTTGAAGTGAAGTCAGATCAAGCAACGCTTCGCCTCGAAATTAGCGCTGAGAATAAGCTGATGGCGGCGGCCAAAAGTCAGGCCGACACGCGCTACCAAACGCTCCTTGACCTTCTAGATGAACACCGTCTTTCAACAGATGAACTTACGCTAACTCAATTGAACATTAACCCAGTGTATGAGTGGCGCCCTGTTAATGGTGACAACAAACGTTTTCAAACAGGGTATCGAGTATCCCGCAGCCTCAGCTTTGAGCTAAATGACCTTGAAAAATTAGCTTCGTTACTTGAAGCCCTAGCGGGCACCCAAACAATTGAGATCAACTCTGTAAGTAGAGGCATTCAAGACCCAAGCGCTGTTATCGAAGAAGCAACCGCAAAAGCAGCTGCCGACGCTAAAAGCCGAGCTGCATTTATTGCCAAACAGTTTGGTCGAGATTTGGGCGAGGTTAAGAGCGTTCAGGCACACCACTCTAATGTTCCCTTTGCACAAGAACGTACAGATCGATATGCGGCGTCGATAGCCAAGATGAGCGATAGTGGGCCTACTGAGCACTTAGGCTCGCAAAAAGTGTCAGCGTCACTCAATGTAGTATTCAAACTTAAATAGTTTAAGGCTTAGATATATTTAAACTTACGCAACCATTAAACCCCGACAACATTCAAACTTAAATCAGGCTAAAACATTATGTTTCGCATCCTTGGCATTTTAATCCTATTAGCCGCACTCGTTGCTGGTGGTTTATGGTTTTCAGCACAATCACTTCCCAGTTGGTACGATGACAGCGTTGATCAGCAAACTAGCGCTGCTGAGCAATTAAACCAAGAAATTAGCCGTTCTGGCGCGGGTAATTTCTTAGGTGGAAAATTAGCTGACGTTTTGTCTGGTCGCTTACGGCTCAACGATGCTGAGTTTAACGCGCTTTTTCTAGCCAGCCTACAAGCAGATAAAGATGGCCGAAAGCTTTTGGCTGTCAGTGATGCTGTAAACGCAAACATCACTGAAAACGGCATCGAACTTGCCGCGGTGATAAATCTAGATAAGGTTGAAAAAATTGATGCCAATGCTCGGCGCGGCGTAGAAAAAGTAAATCGCATGTTCCCCTTCCTAAACGACTCTCGTGTTGCTGTTGCCATCATAGGTACACCCATAGCTCGTAATGGTCGCTTGGGCATAAAGGATGACTTCAGCCTACGCGTGGGCGCTATTCCGATTTCAAATAGTTCATTACGCCAACTCGGCGCGGACGTAGAGCGCGCTAATCGAGAAAGCCTAGACCTTAAGTACTTGTCGGTTAACTCCGTTACCCTTAGAAATGGCGAAATCGAGCTAGGCGTTACACCGAGTTTCTAGAGTTTGTGTTGGTTTACCTCTGGTTTGTCTGCAGCGTTCTCTCCTCTAGACATTTGTTCTGGTCGGACATTTTCACACTGTTAGAGTAAACATGCTAACGTTATGAATTACTTATATAGTTGCTTTTTATAGGACGTTTAAAATGACTACCCCTCTATTAATCTGGTCTTCCTGCGCGATCATCTATTTAGTTTTTTTGCTTTGGTATATTGGCTTCAAGAAGAAAATATCCGTTGACGAAATCGAGCAAATACGAGAATTTTTGGTCAGCAAGATTGGCCATTCTCCACGTCGAATCGACGGTATCTGTCGATTTTTTGAAAATGATAATGGCAAAGACTTTGTCATGATTAACGTGCTTGAGCTGAAAAAGCCACACGATGCATCACGCGAGAAGTTGCAGCAGTATCAAAAGATTTTTCTAGGAAATCTACTAAAACGCGCTGGACACCCCGTGCTAATCGCCACAGCAGCCGGCGGCAATATCGAAAATATTGATTGTGATTCAGATAAATGGACCACCGCTGGCATGGTTCGTTACCGCAGCCGTCGCGACCTTCTCGAAATGCTTCTGTCGACTGTTGACAGTGAGCACCACAAACTTAAACTTGAGGCGCTGGACAGAACCTTCGCGTTCCCTGCATCCCCTTGGATGCTTTTTGGAGGGCCTAAGTTACTCGTGCCTTTAGTTCTCTTATTACTGGGTGCTCTGGCTACTCTGGCGGCCCTATAAGGTCGAATCTCGCTTTGGGTTTGACTTTACGTAACGCCACAAACCGACTAAAGACGCCAATATCCAAAACACTTCAATGACCATACTGGCTAGGTTGAAGTGCACCATCAGACTGAGCATCAAGAGAAACGCACCGACTAGATTAAGTAGGTTAAAACTTAAACTGTGGTTACTCATTCTACCCATTTGTAATAGGAAATAGGTTCCCACCACAATAATGGTTCCGGTCATGCCGACTATATTTGCGGCTAAATCTAGTGTGATCATTAGCGGTGGATACTGAGTAGGATTTGTATATCGTCACGACTCAAACCGACCACTAATTCATAGTCCTCTTGAGCAATGCCAGTACGCTTTTGAATTTTTTCATACAGTTCAAACGCAACTTCGACAGTCGACAAATAATAGAACGACGGGTGCTGTACCGATATTTCTTGCATAAGGTTGTCTAACACCTTGCGTTGTTTAGAATCTTTTAAATCCTTACGTTTTTCTTCCATGATTTTCCTCTCAAAGTTGTGCGCGCATCCTATACGATTTTGGGAAATTATTTCGTTTTCAATTTGGCTCGCGGGTGTGCTTTGTCATAAACCTCAGCCAGGTGCTGAAAATCAAGATGCGTGTATATTTGTGTAGTACTGATGTTTGCATGGCCAAGCAACTCTTGTACGGCCCGTAAGTCACCACTCGACTCCAGCATATGGCTCGCAAACGAATGGCGGAGCATATGCGGGGATACCGCAATATCAATCCCGCGCCGTTGAGCCCAATACTTTACTCTCTGCTGAATAGTTCTAGGTGCAATACGTTTGCCCAACTGACTAAGAAATACGGCATCATGATCTTTAATTGGCAGGGTTGCCCTTTGCATAAGCCACTGTTGAAGCGCTTCGTGTGCTTTACGCCCCATTGGCAGGTCTCGGGTTTTATTGCCCTTACCTGTAACCCGTAGCATTAACGACCCCATATCGATATCTCGAATATCCAGGTCACACAATTCGGCAAGGCGAAGACCAGACGAATAAAACAACTCCATTACAGCCTTATCTCTGTAACTCAGAGGGTCGTTAACGTCTAATTCTACTAGGGTCGTTATTTGATCTACGCTGAGCGTTTTAGGTAAGCGCTTACCCGCTTTAGGAGCGCGAACGTCGTCAAAAGGGTTTGCCTTTAAACGACCCGCCGAAACAAGATAATTACACAGTGTGCGGCACCCACTTACGACGCGTTGAATGCTCTTAGCGCTTAATCCTTTCGCATTTAGGTCGGCCGCAAATAGGCGGGCTTCATGAGGAGTTAGGCCTTGCCAAAGTAGCACCCCACGCGTCCCCGCGTAAGCGACCAATTTTTTTATGTCACGGCGATAGGCCGAAACGGTGTGCGTAGATAACCGACGCTCTACGCTCAAAATCGTTAAGTACTGATCAATATCAGCCTGCATCTTGATCCAAGACCGACTATGCGGCTTCTAGTAAGAGGCGAGCTAAACATGTTCCTGCTAACAGCCCAAGCCGATCCAAATGTGCCGAACCTAGATCAGGAGCAAATCGCCTTGAATCGTTTGAGCCTAGCGCCAAAATCCCAAGTACCTCGCCATCTTGTTCCGAGATAAGCGGAACTAGCGCTGATGATTTAATAGGTGTTTTAAAAAACAAATTGTTTACGCTTTGTGGCCAGCGGTCATCGCATACGGCGTGTTTTGCCGACAAGCGCCGAGAGGCTTCTTTATAACTCAGCTTTTCACTGGGCTTGCCTGACACTGACGATTCGGTCTTGATGACCACCTCTTCAAGCGCAAAGGCTTCGCGTACGGATCGCGGAAAATCAACCAAAAATTCTGAAAGATGTTGAATGCTCAATAAACGAGTCAAAACCGAATCTAACTTGCTCGCGATGCTTTCGTTATTACTCGCTATATCCGCCAACTCGTGATGCTGCGCATGGATATGTTCTAAACGGTCCTGCAAGCGTGCTACTTGCCTCTCTAACAAAGATGACGTTCCACGCGAATCTTTTAACTCCAAATTGTCGAGTAACTCTGGGTGCTGTTGGAAAATAGAAGGGTGCTTGCGCAGAAACGCGGCAATAAGATCAACATCGCTGGTAGTGGAAGATTGTTTCGAGTTTGACATACTTTAGCTCAGTAGTTATTGGATCAAGAAGTTATTAAAACAAGCGGTCGCACATATTAGGCTAACGCAGTACGTGAACTAATCGAAAAAATCTAAATCTCGATCACGCCTTCGAATACTGTGTTACCTGACCCAGACATTATCACAGAGTGGGGCTCGCCTAGCCAACTCACCTGCAAATTACCACCAGGCAGACTCACAACAACGCTTGAGTCGAGCTTACCGAGCCTAATGCCCGCAACCACAGCCGCACACGCTCCACTTCCACACGCTAAGGTTTCGCCAGCACCACGCTCAAACACTCGCAAAGCAATCTTCGATCTCGATAGCACCTGCATAAAACCGACATTAACGCTTTGAGTAAACGCCTCGTGTTTTTGCAATTGCTCACCCACACTCTCAACCGGTGCCGTAGCAACATCATCCACAACGATTACAGCGTGAGGATTACCCATCGACACGGCCGAAAACTTTACTTCTCCGGACTCTAACTGAGCCGTATAGATCGGCTCATTTGGCAAACTAAGAGGAACGTCGGAAGCGTTTAACTTAGGTTGACCCATATCGACTTCAATCAAACCGCTGACATGATCAAGCTTTACGTGCATAACACCGCTAATGGTTTCTACGCTGATCTCAGTCTTACTCGTTAACCCCTTAGCTGTCACATACTGAGCAAAACAGCGTACACCGTTACCGCACTGACCAACCTCGCTGCCATCGGCGTTAAGAATGCGGTAACTGAAATCTATTTGCGGTGAGCTACTGGGCTCTACGATTAATATTTGGTCGCAACCAATGCCAAAATGGCGGTCTGCAATACGCGCTGCTTGCTCAGGGCCAAGCTCAAACGATTGCTCCGTAAAGTCCAGTACAACAAAATCATTGCCTAGAGCCTGCATTTTGGTAAAAGCTAATTTCATGCGCGTATTTAACCATAAGAGACCTCAGCATAAGTCAATGCGCGAATCAAAATGACCAAAATGCCCCCACTTTTCGTTACAAGACTAGTCAATAGCCAGTTATTACCGTCGTCTTTCGTCTCAATTGTAGACATTTCATACTATTTTTATTTCACCCCTGACTTGTTCTGAGGTCTCATAAACTTGCGTGTTGGGGTTACAATTAGCGCCAATGCGAGTAAGTTACTATTAGCAATACTCGCGATATCCTTTTTAGAGTCATTGGTTCGACTCAGTATGATCTTCGGAAACTATTATGCAATTTGACTGGCAAAACATAGAAACTGTGTTGTTAGACATGGATGGCACGCTACTGGATCTGCATTTTGATAGCCACTTTTGGCTGGAACATCTACCAGACGTAGTGGCGAATCACCGTGGAATTGATAGAGAACAAGCCCTGGACAGCCTAAGGCCAATCTTTGAGAGCCACGCTAAAACCCTAAATTGGTATTGCGTTCACTTTTGGTCAGAGCAAGTAGGGTTTGACATCATGCCGCATAAGCATGAGGTGGCTGACCGGATAGCTTATCGAGAAACAGCGGAGGCTTTTCTGCGTGAGTGCAATAAACACAGTAATGATGTGCGCATGGTTACCAATTCTCACCGCGAAGTGCTCAAGCTCAAAATTCAGCTCACACAAATTGATCAATACTTTCCGCAAATGTTGTGCTCACACGAACTGGGGCACCCCAAGGAAGAAGACGCGTTTTGGAAAGTTCTGCATGAACACTCTCCGTTTGATCCTGACAAGACTTTGCTCGTTGATGACAACGAAGATGTTCTGGAATCGGCCGAGCGGTATGGCATCAAACATCTGTATAGCATTGCTCAACCTGATTCGTCGCGCGTGCGGCAGAGCCATAGTCGATTTCCGATGATCGAGAGTTTTGTTTAATCGAAGCAAATTAGAATACTTTGACCCAATGTTGTAGCCGTACTCCGCTTTCCTCAACAGAGGTGTCCGTAAGCGCAAACTCTAACTTTTTCAAAAGACCTGATGACGCAACATTAGGCTCTTCCACACTGGCTTTAAGCACCCTTAAGTTAAGCCGCTCCTGCAATGTGCTGATAAACATTTGCATTGCCTCTAACATATAACCATGGCCCCAATGGTCTGGGTGAAGAACATATCCAAATTCCGCACTTGCCACTTCTGGGTCAAACCCAAAAACAATGCAACTGCCTATAAACGTTTGATCTGTTTTTAATTTGATAGCAAATTGTTCGGCGTCGCCTTGCGATCGACGAAGCTGTACCCGCTCGAACCAGTCTTGCGCGTCCTGATATGACGTCCAAGTGGTATAAGGTAGATATTGGTTTACAACCTCTATTTTATGTAAAGCGTATACGTCCTTTAGATCAATTTCCTTTAATCGATGAATCATCAAACGGGTTGATTCTAGTTGTGTTGGAATATGTTTAAACACTAACTTAGCTCCAGATAAACGTCAGAGACACGGGTTGCTTGCCTTTAAGGTCTATCCATTATGTCCTAAATTGAATTCTGATATCGCTCCGCTTTATACGGAAATGGACCTCTCGTTCAGGTAAACTCCCGCAGCCAATAATATTACTGATTACGAAGCGTCTCTATGTCTTTCTTTTGCTCTGCCTGTACTCGCAGTTTTTCTGCTGTGGAGTTGAACACGAGCGCCCTACTCAAGGCCACGTGTCTTACGCTTTTTGTGCTATCTAACGTTTGGCTAATCACCGCATTTGCCGCTGAACCAAGGGTGCGCACAATCTCGAGCGACACCATCGATTCCTATGCTGCGTTGGATGACCTTGTGGTTTTCGACCAAGGCGAAGAGTTGTGGGTAAGCGACGGCACAGTTGTTGGCACACAGTCGATTTACGATTTCGGCTTTCTTAGATCTTCAAGTGATTACATACGCCTTAACGATAGCGTGGTTTTTAGAGTGTCTTCTGATCTCTGGGTTACAGATGGTACGACTCAAGGCACCCAGCTATTAAGTTCGAATATGCCGGGGATCACTGTTAGGGGCGGTGTTCGATTGGGCAGTTTTGTTTACTACCTTATAGACGCAACATCGACTGATGTTGCACTTTGGCGAACAGACGGAACGTCTGTCGGCACCGAGCAAATTGCTATTATTGCCAATGCATCCCCGAGACTGGAGAACGGCTTTGCACTTTCCCAACTGGTGGCTTTTGGTACCAATTTGGCCTTCGTTCTGGATAGCGACGCACATGGTGAAGAGGTGTGGGTGTCTGAAGGTTCACAAGCAACGACTCAGGTCTTAAAAGACATAATACCCGTCTTCTCCAACCGGGCTGGTGGCGGTAGGTAATGATTTGTTCTTTTCCGCCCTTGAGTCAGGGGTAGGTCGAGTTCTTTGGATGTCAGATGGTACGCCAACCAATACCGTTGCAGTACAAGCTCCTGGTGATGTTTTAGGAAAGAACCCCGAGGACCTTTATTCAGATGGTCAGAAAGTCTATTTTTCGGCGGTCGACGCAGAGGGGTTCAACCGAGAACCTTGGGTGTCTGACGGCACTGCAGCCGGTACTTTTTTGCTAAAGGATTTAGATGGCGGCATAACGAGTTCATTTCCAAACGACTTTCGCTCGGTGGCCGGTGAGGTCCTATTTGACTCCAATGTTGATAACTACCAAACAGATGCTACTAGCATAGGAACCGTTCCTAATACCGCGGATATTGTTCTGTTGAACGATGCTGCCTTCTTTCGCAGTAAACAGTACGCCGTGGGCAGGGTTCCTAATTTTGGGGTAGAGCTCGTTACGCGAGACGGTGTTGATGAAAACACAACGCTAGTGGCTAATCTCGCTACAGGCACGGCCGATTACTCTCCTGAAAGTTTCGGCCTTGCTAATAATCTATTGTTCTTTCGTGCCCTTAATCGGCTACAGGTTTTAACAGACTTAGAAACTATAGATAGTGTAACCGTAACCTCAAGTTCTAGTTCAGCTGCAAGCTTTGAATTACGATTTGGAACAACTTGGTCGGCTGTTAACGTCTATGCTGTTTGTCACGATCTTGCTTCGCCTATCACACCCACTGCGCAGGATATCGTCGCTGGGCGAATCAATGCTAGTGACATGGCCGACTCTGTCGCAACCTTAAGCGACCATACCTTAATTAACTCCAGAGCAACGCTTACCTGTGCAGGTCTACCTACCCAAGCTAGCCAATACAAAGTATATGCCGTATTTGAAAATGCCGAAGCTGTTGGGCCTCTATCAGAAACCTTCAGCCCCGGTGACGCAGTCGTTAGAACTGCTCCTCAAATCACCAGCGTGGCTCTGATTAATGCCTCTGCAAGCCAGTTGAACTTTACAGCCAACGTCACTCGTGCTGAAGGAACTAGTAGCCTACGACTTTATTACGTCTGTGATAGTACTGATTCAAACCCTTCTTCTGCAAATGTCTACAATGGTGAAGTGAGCGATGGGGTTGATGCAGCTTATGCTCGATCCGTTAACATTTTGTCGTCAGCTTTTAATAACAATCAAGCGCAAGTGAGTATGTTCTGCCCCGTGGAGAGTGCAAGCACCTACCGAGTTCATGTAATAACGGACGAAACGGCATTAGACGACAATAGTTTGTCGGCTGTGTTTACCAGCGCACCCGCTAATAGTTTGGGCGAGATTGGTTCTTTGAGTTTTAGCTCTAGCTCAGAAAATACACTTTTTGCATCAGTGAGCAGTATTCGTGCCATTTCTGACACTATTGACCTCTACTGGGTATGTAATGCAACAGAACCCGCGCAACCCCCTAGTGCAAACGACATTAAGGCTGGGCGAATAGATGGTACTAACCCGGCTTCGGCGTCAGACAGTTTACTAAGTATAAGCACAACCGGCTCTAAAACTTTAGCCTGCGACTCGCTTAACCACAGCAAAGCCTGTTTCGTTTATGCAGTATTTGAAGAAACATCTCAAGCAAACCTGTTTTCTGAACAACGTGATTGGAATTTTTCGGATTGGCGAACAGCGCCCTTTGCGTCTGGACTTCAAGTAAGCAACGTACAGGCGCGTGAAATTGATTTTGCTGGAACCGTCGACTTTGCAGCGGAGACAGATGGCGTAAGGATCTATTGGATATGCGATGAAAGTGCTGCCGTTCCAACTGGTTTGCAAATTGTAAATCGCCGCAATGCCAGTAATAGCATAGCGGATGATTCAGGCTACTTTTCGCTTCCGTTCACTTCTGCAGCGGAGGCTCAAAATACGGCTTTTGCGTTTACGTGTGAGACCCTCGACCCCGGCACACAGTATTACGCGCACTCAGTAGCAAAGAAGGATTCGTTTCATTCATCAAATGTTCTACAGCAAAGCCCGACATCGAGCGCCGCAGCAACGATCGCGACTATTGGTTCAATTACACAAAATGGCATGGACGAGTTTTCGTTGCAGCTAGAAGTTGATTCAGTCGCAACATCCGCCTCTAACATCAATATGTACGCGATATGCGTTGATAATGGTTCTAATGTTGAACCAAGCGCCACTGATATTAAAGCAGGCAGATTGGATGACACGACCTTGGCCGATGGCTTTGGTCAATCGCTTAATCAAAGTGTTGCCAGTAACATTTTAGAGACTGATTGCACTATCGGCTCACCCGATGGCCCACAGGCTTTTGATGTGTATGCAGTTATAGAAGAAATAGATGGCGAAGAACGAAGGTTTTCAGATATTTATTCTGACACATTGGCCGCATGGCGCTCTGCGCCGCAAGCTGAAATTGTCGAATCGACAACTAATGAGGCCGGCGATCTATTGGCCGATTTAAGAATCGAATCTGCCGCACAGACGGCGGATCTACGCGTTCACTTTATCTGCAGCACTAGCGACGAAGTTCCATCAGCCGAAGATATTTTGGCGGGAAATATTACAACAGATACACCCGCGGAAATTTACCTAACCAGAGACTTGTTTAGTTACGCTTCTTCATATGCCGCCGCACTACAAAACCTTAGTTGTGGGATACCGCTAGCCGGAACTACATATAGGCTATATGCAGTAGTTGATGACCTTGGGTTTGGTGGTGATAGTTATCAGACCGTTCCAGCTTCTGGATCCAAAGAAATTGTGGCAGAAATCGAAGAAGATTTCTGCTTTCCTGTTTCTTTGGCTAATGGCGCTGTGCTCGTATGTCTATAAGGCACTGCGGGCCATTGCTCATAAAGCTAAAGCTTTGCGGCTACCCTTTAAGAAGCGAATAGACATGTTGCAGGTGGACTAACTACGCTTAGTCTTTTCTATGCCAGACTCAGATTTGCGTAAGCAAGCACCAACCATTTGCTACCTACCTCCGAAAAGTTAACCTGAATTCTCGCGTATTCACCGTGCCCTTCTAGGTTGACCACGACTCCTGCACCAAACTTGGGATGAGTTACGTTTGCCCCAACACTAACACCGCTTTCGTGTGTTTGATCCATGTCTACCCAGTCCGAACTGCGACTCGGTGCAGAATAAGTGCTTGTTGGTTTAGCGCGAATTTCGGTAACCAACTCTTCGGGTATCTCGGCCAAGAAACGAGATGGGCTCGTATACTTTTCCGAACCGTATAAGCGCCGCGACTCAGCGTACGTTAACACCAGTTGTCTCATAGCCCGAGTCATGCCGACATAACACAAACGGCGCTCTTCTTCTAAACGCCCCGAGCCCTCTTCTAAAGAGCGCTGATGTGGAAACAATCCTTCTTCTAGGCCAGTTAAAAACACTAAAGGAAATTCCAATCCCTTAGCGGTGTGCAAGCTCATAAGCTGTACGCAGTCTTCCCATTCTTCGGCCTGTCCTTCGCCAGCCTCTAGTGCAGCGTGTGCCAAGAAAGATGATAACGGTGGTAGGTCGTCGTCAGTTTCTTCGACTTCGTAACCTCTAGCGGCCGTTACTAGCTCTTGTAAGTTTTCGACCCGTGCTTGGCCTTTCTCGCCTTTTTCTTTGGCAAAGTGTTCTATTAGCTTACTAAGATCCAACATGATTTCGATTTGTTGAAACAAGTCTTGGTCAACAATCTGCTGGTCAATTTCTTGAATGAGATTCACAAACACAACCAGCGCTGAATGTGCGCGACTTGATAACTGGTTAGTTTCGAGCAAGCGTTGCGTGGCTTCCCATAAGGCCACTTGGTGAGCCCGAGCGTACTCTCGAATCGCATCTACCGTTTTGTTTCCTATGCCTCGAGTCGGCGTATTAACAATACGCTCGAACGAAGGGTCGTCATCGCGGCGAGTGCATAGACGCAAATAAGCTAGCGCATCTTTAATCTCGGCTCGCTCGAAAAAGCGTAAGCCGCCATATACTTTGTACGGCATACCCGCATTGAGGAGCGTTTCCTCAAACGTACGCGATTGGGCGTTTGAGCGATACAGAATAGCCACTTCGCTACGCTTGCCGCCCTCGTGCACCCACGTACCTATTTGATCAATAACAAATTTGGCTTCGTCGCGCTCGGTATACGCAACATACAACTTTACCGGGTCACCCTCTTCGCCAGCGGTCCATAGGTTTTTACCCATGCGCGTTTCGTTATTTTGAATCACCGCGTTGGCGGCATCTAAGATATTGGTTGTAGAGCGATAGTTCTGCTCTAAACGAATAACCTTTGTTTCAGGAAAATCTTTTTCGAACTGCAGAATATTTTCTACCTTGGCACCACGCCAACCATAAATCGATTGGTCGTCGTCGCCCACTGCAAATAGGTTATGAGACTTGGCAACTAACAGACGCAACCATGCATACTGAATCGTGTTGGTATCTTGAAATTCGTCAACCAACACATGTTGGAAGCGCGTTTGATACCGTTCGCGTAAAACCTGGTTATCGCGCAGGAGTTCATAGGCACGCAGCAACAGTTCTGAAAAGTCGATTAAACCGAAGCGCTGACACAACACTTCGTAATGGCTATAGACAGCCAGCATGGTCTGCTGTTGAGCGTCATTATTCTGCTCAACGTTATTGGGCCGTCGGCCTTCTTCTTTATGGCCGTTGATGTACCACTGAACTTGTCGCGGAGGCCAGTAGGCTTCGTCTAGATCCATTTCCTTTAAGCAACGTTTGACCATACGTAACTGGTCATCGCTATCTAAGATTTGAAAGGCTTGAGGCAGATTAGCTTCTTGATAGTGTTGGCGCAAAAAGCGATGAGCTAAGCTATGGAATGTACCAATCCACATTCCACTCATTGGAACGCCTAGAATGTCTTCAACACGCGAACGCATCTCGCGACTCGCTTTGTTGGTAAACGTTACCGCCAAAATAGAAAGTGGCGAAACGCTATGTGCTTCAACCAAATAGGCAACACGCGATGTGAGTACACGGGTTTTACCACTGCCCGCTCCTGCCAGAATCAGTAACGGAGTCGGTGGCGCGGCAACGGCTTCTCTTTGCGCGTCGTTAAGCTCATTGAAAATATGTGAAATATCCACGGGCTAATTTGATCCTGAATTATGGTGAGCTTTTTGAAAGTTGTACGTAAAGTAAGTACTAATTTTTAGCACTAACCTTACGCATTATTCAACCGTGACAGACTTTGCCAGATTACGCGGTTTATCTATATCCGTTCCTTTGAGCAATGCGACGTGATAAGCCAACAACTGCAAAGGGATGGTATAGAGGATCGGCGCTATATAATTATTAACAGCGGCCACGTTTAATACTTGCGTGTCTACGTCGCTCTCGATTCCCGAGTTGGCATCAGCGAAAACAAATAACTTGCCTCCTCGCGCCCGCACTTCTTCGAGATTGGACTTTAGCTTCTCAAGTAGCTCGTCGTTTGGCGCTACCGCAACCACCGGCATGTCTTCGTCGATTAGCGCTAGTGGGCCGTGCTTAAGCTCCCCGGCGGCATAGGCCTCAGCGTGAATATACGAAATTTCTTTAAGCTTGAGAGCACCTTCAACAGCAATAGGAAAATGTGCTCCACGGCCCAGAAATAAAGTGTTTTGCTTGTCAGCAAAATGCTTAGACATAGCGATAACTTCGTGTTCTAGGTCCAAAATATTTTCGATCTGCTGCGGAAGTGTGCGCAACTCTTGAACAATCATCGTCTCTACTTCGTCCGGTGTTCGGCCATCACCAATTCGACGACGGCGTAAACATATAGCTATCATCAACAGGGTGACCAATTGAGTCGTAAAGGCCTTAGTTGACGCAACTCCAATTTCACGACCTGCTCGCGTAAATATGGTTAGGTCGCTGGCGCGAACCAATGAGCTTTCCGCCACGTTGCAAATACAAAGAGTTGCGGTATAACCAAGTCCTTTGGCCATTTCCAACGCGGCCATCGTATCGAGTGTTTCGCCCGATTGAGAAATCGTCATAAACAGCGTGCCTTCATTAACCACGTGCTGACGGTAGCGATACTCACTGGCGATTTCTACGTCGCACTTAACCCCAAATTTTTCGAACCAATACTTTGCAACGCAAGCGGCATTAAAACTGGTGCCACAAGCAACAATCTTAAGTTCCTTAGCAGCATCAAAAATGTCACGCGCGTTATCGCCAAACGGTAATTCTAATACGCTGTCGGCACCCAAGCGCCCTTCCATAGTTTCGGTGATCGCACGAGTTTGCTCGTGAATCTCTTTTTTCATGTAATGGGCGTAACCGCCCAAATCTGTCTCTTCGTCAGACAATGTGCTGATAAGCACTTTGCGTTCAACTTGATTGCGGGCTGAATCAGAAACGGTCACTGAATCTAGGCGTACGTCAGCAATGTCGCCGTCTTCCAAGACCATGTATCTTTTAGCGACAGGGATTAAGGCCGACATATCAGAGGCAATGAAGTTCTCGCCATTACCTAAGCCAATCAATAATGGGGAACCGCTGCGTGCTGCGATCAATCGATTAGGCTCTTGTTTAGACACAATGCCTAATCCGTAAGCACCTTTTAGCTCATCAACCGTATTCTGCACCGCCGCAAGCAGGTCATCGCCTTGCTGCATATGCCAATCTACTTGGTGAACAATAACTTCTGTATCGGTCTCTGAACTGAACTTAAAACCGGCTTTTTTCTGCTGTTCTCGAAGGCTTTGATGGTTTTCAATAATGCCATTGTGCACCACAGCCACCTGATAAGAACTAGTATGCGGGTGAGCATTGTGTTCAGCAGGTCGTCCATGCGTAGCCCAACGAGTGTGTGCCACGCCAATATGGCCTTGTAGATTATCGCAAAGAGCTTCTAAGCCAACAACACGCCCGACGCTGCGGCGTAGAACCAACTCTGATTGATCATTCACAAGGGCTAAACCAGCAGAATCATATCCGCGGTATTCCAACCGTTTTAGTCCATCAATTAATATAGCTGTGACATCTCGCTTTGCTACTGCGCCAACAATTCCGCACATGGTTTCTTCGCCTATTGACTGTTTATTGAGCGTAGTACGTAACTACACATTAATTATTAGGAGCCCACATACATATCGTAGGCTGTTATGTTGCGACTAGTGGTCGCAATTTATTTTTTCTTTTTAACCGGCCTTTGCCATTCATCAATGCCGCGCTGACGCGCTCGACTGATCGCCAATTGCCTGGGCTTAACGTCGGACGTAATGGTCGAACCTGCGCCAATCGTTGCTCCATCGCCGATAGTAACCGGCGCTACGAGCTGAGAGTCTGAGCCAACAAAGACGTTTTCGCCAATTTCCGTATGAAATTTGTTAGCGCCATCATAATTACAAGTAATGACACCTGCTCCAATATTCGTATTGCTACCGACGCTAGCATCACCTACATAACTTAAGTGATTGGCTTTCGCTCCATCTGCGAACACAGCGTTTTTAGTTTCGACGAAATTACCAATTCGCACACCATTACCGAGCTTGGTGCCAGGCCGCAAGCGCGCGAAAGGACCGACACTAACATCGTTACCCAGTTGAGTGTGGTCAAGTACTGAATGTTCATGAACTATAGAACCACTTCCTATGCTGCTGTTCTTAATGACACTATTAGCGCCAATACTGACAATGCCGCCAATGTCACAGTCACCTTCGAACACTACATTCACATCAACATAGCTGTCTTGGCCAATGGTAACAGTGCCGCGAAAGTCTACTCTTGAAGGATCTGCAAACGTTACACCCTGCAGCATAAGTTGTTCGGCTCGTGCTCGTTGCCAAAGACGCTCTAGCTCTGCGAGCTGAACTCGTGTGTTGACGCCTTTTACTTCGTTGCAGTCGGCTACGCTGATACCGGTGATCGGGTCTCCCAACGTATTAGCCAAACCGACAATGTCGGTCAAATAAAATTCTTGTTGCGCATTATTGCTCTGAATAAGAGGCAACCACTCCGACAACCGAGCTGCTCTTGCGGCCATGATGCCAGAATTAATTTCGGTGATTTTTCGCTGACCCGGTGTCGCGTCACGCTCTTCAACAATTCCTTCGAGAGAACCATCGCTCGTGCGAATAATTCGACCCAGCCCTGTAGGATCATCCATTTCAGTCGTTAAGAGGCACAAGCTGTGTGCTCGCAATTGCGCGACAACATCACTTAAAGTACTCGACTTAATTAGCGGCACGTCAGCCGTCAAAATCAGCACATTAGTGTTCTCTGGTACATTTGGCATGGCGGTCTTAACTGCATCAGCTGTGCCTAGCTGCTCTACCTGCTCAATAAACTTAAGCCGAGACTTTGCCGAGTGCTCAGCCATACCCGCAATTACTTGCTCCTTGCCATGGCCAACCACCACATGAATACAGTCTGGGTCTAATGCCATACTGGCATCAACAACATGCTCAAGCAATGTTTTAGCTGCCAAGCAGTGAAGAACTTTTGGCACGCTCGAGCGCATGCGACTGCCCATTCCTGCGGCTAATATAATGACGTGCAAAGGAACTTGGTTCATAGGTTGGTTAATCCTTACTTCCGTGTGACAATGGCTTTTAGGGCTCAAATAGCTATGATCGTTATTCTAGCAAATCGCGGAGCATCAATCGCGAGCATTTGACCTTAAGACCGCTATTAAAGAACTCTCTCTTTTTATGCAACAACTATGCAAAAACAGTCCATTCCCAAGCCAAAACCCATTGCGTATACCGTCGGCGATCCAGCGGGTATCGGTAGCGACATTATTCTGCAGCTTTCAAGCAGCATTGAAGCTGATAATTTAGTCTGCATTGGTGATGTTCGAGCCATAGAAACACGCGCCACCCGTTTGGGCCTTGCAAAAGAATTTAACTCTCTGAACATTATTGATATTCCGGTTAACAAGCCTTTTGTTTGTGGAGATCCACATACAGATAATGCAACTGGGGTGTTATCGATGCTGGATCGCGCTATAGATGGCTGCCTTTCTGGTGAGTTTTCAGCAATGATTACCGGCCCTTTGCACAAGGGCATAATCAATGATGCCGGCATTAAATTTTCCGGACATACCGAGTATTTGGCGGAGCGCACCGGTGCAGAACGTTCTGTTATGTTGTTAGCTAGCGGGGACCTGCGTGTCGCACTAGTTACTACCCATTTACCTTTGCGAGCGGTGAGCGACGCCATTACACCAGAACGTATTACCCAGATATGCACCATTTTGAATAATGATCTAAAAACAAAATTTGCAATTGCGTCCCCAAGGATAGTGGTCTGCGGCCTCAACCCACATGCGGGTGAAGGGGGGCATTTAGGGTTGGAAGAAATAGAGGTTATTGAGCCAACGCTAAAGCAGCTACGGGCTAAGGGCATAGATGTTCTTGGGCCTGTGCCCGCGGATACGGCTTTCACACCAACCGCGTTAAAAGGAGTGGATGTGGTGCTCGCCATGTATCACGACCAAGGTTTAACTGTTTTAAAGTCACAAAGCTTTGGTGAAGCCTCGAATATAACGCTTGGATTACCGATTGTGCGAACATCTGTCGACCACGGTACGGCTTTAGATATTGCAGGTACAGGCAAGGCGGATATTGGTGGGCTTAAAGCTGCGATTAATTCCGCACGCGCTATTGTTAATGCGTTAGGCAGACAATCATGATTTTTACTCAAAAAGCTAATCCTAAGTACAAATAGGCCTGGTCGCATAAAAATGGATACACCAACCAACAATGCATTTAATGCGCCTCGTAAGAGTCTTGGTCAGAATTTTCTGCAGGACCCCAATATTATTCGCAAAATAGTGAATGCTCTGGGTATTAAGCCGGGTGACACGGTACTCGAAATTGGCCCTGGTCGCGGCGCCCTAACAGAGCTGCTTTTAGAATCTGGGTGTAATCTGCATTTAGTGGAGTTTGACCGCGACTTGGCCAAATATTGGCAACAGCAGGCCGAGGAATTTCCGCAACTGACTGTGCACAGCGCCGACATATTAGATTTTGATTTCGATGAACTGCAATTGGAGCCGGACCAACGGATTAAGATAGTGGGAAACCTCCCCTACAACATATCTAGCCCAATACTTATTCTGCTATTGGATTACGTCAATATTATCGAGCGCCTGGTAATTATGTTGCAGAAAGAGGTAATTGATCGGCTAAGTGCAAGCGAAGGTTCAAAACAATTTGGCCGTTTAACCGTAATGGTTCAGCAAACATTTACTGTTTCGGCCTTATTCGGCGTTCCTAACACAGCCTTTTTTCCACCACCTAAGGTTGCTTCAGCGGTAGCTGAATTGATTCCACATGATCAGTACCCTGTTAACGATCGAGTGGTATTTGGTGCCTTAGTAAAGATGGCTTTTGCGCAACGTAGAAAGACCTTGCGGAACAATTTTAAGCTGTCAGACCACTGGCCATTACTTGAATCAACGGACTTCGATTTTACTCGGCGTGCCGAAACCGTCAGCGTTGAAGAGTTTGTAGAGTGGAGTAATCGTATTAGCGCTTCTTGAAAAGCCCTATTTTTACGCCATATCCTGCTTGTATTTAAATAGGGATTATCCTAGTATCTCGCGCCCAGACCCAGAATTCGCGCAAAATCACGAATTCACAGCATCGGAAATAAAAAATGAAAGCAAATATACATCCAAAATACGACCAAATTAAAGTCACGTGTGCATGCGGTAACGCATTCGAAACTGGCTCAACTTTGGGCAAAGACTTACACGTTGAGATCTGTTCTGAATGCCACCCGTTTTTTACTGGCAAACAGAAGGTGATGGACACTGAAGGTCGCGTTGGCCGCTTTAAGTCTCGTTACGGCAAAAAATAAGCCTCGAACGAAAATCATTACCAAAAAAGAGGCGCTGCAAAGCGTCTTTTTTTTGCTCATTGATTACCAAAATTTTAGCCTGAAGAAACTGCGAGGATCAAACGATGAATTCCAACCTTTTCGAAACTGCTCAGAACTACATTCCTGGTGGTGTTAACTCTCCTGTCCGCGCTTTTAAAGGCGTGGGTGGATCACCGCTTTTTATAGATCGAGCGAAAGGCGCGTATCTTTGGGACACTGATGATAAGCAATATATTGATTACGTAGGGTCTTGGGGGCCAATGATCTTAGGTCATGCCCATCCAGATGTTATTAAGGCTGTTCAAGAAACAGCTGAAAAAGGGCTAAGTTTTGGCGCGCCTACGATACTAGAAACCGAACTCGCCAGACTGATCTGCGAGCTTATACCTAGCATAGATAAAGTGCGTATGGTGAGTTCCGGCACTGAAGCAACGATGAGCGCCTTGCGTCTTGCACGCGGTTACACCGGCCGAGATAAAATTGTTAAGTTTGAAGGTTGTTATCACGGTCACTCCGACAGCTTATTGGTGAAGGCTGGTTCTGGCGCACTCACCTTTGGCGTACCTACTTCTCCTGGCGTACCTGCCGCCTTAGCCGAGCAGACTCTTACTCTTGAATTTAATAACCTGGAGCAAGCGAAAGAACTGTTTGCAGAGGTAGGCGAGCAGATCGCGGCCATTATTATTGAGCCTGTCGCAGGCAACATGAATTTGATCTCGCCCGCAGCCGGTTACCTAGAAGGCTTACGCAAGTTATGCGATGAATATGGCACGGTTCTGATTTTTGATGAAGTCATGACCGGCTTTCGAGTTCATCTGGGTGGTGCTCAGGGTCTTTATAACATTACCCCTGACTTAACCTGTTTTGGTAAAGTAATTGGTGGTGGTATGCCTGTAGGTGCGTTCGGAGGTAAAGCCGAAATCATGAATCAGATCTCTCCTGATGGGCCTGTTTATCAAGCAGGCACCTTATCTGGCAATCCTGTCGCTATGGCCGCCGGTATTACTACACTAAACTTGATCTCTGCCCCACAGTTCTTTGAAAACCTAACGGCAAAGGTTAAGAGTCTATTGATTGGCTTAAAAAACGTAGCGGCCAGTTCAGATATACCCATCGCAACCAATGGTGTTGGCGGCATGTTTGGTCTGTTTTTTACTGACGCGGATAAAGTTACCAGCTTTGACCAAGTTATGGCGTGCGATGGAGAACGATTTAAACAGTTTTTTCACGGGATGTTAGACCAAGGAATATACCTTGCACCGTCTTCGTTTGAGGCGGGCTTTGTATCTGCAGCGCACAACGAAAATGATATAGCCGACACGATTGATGCCGCTGCCCAAGTTATGGAGACACTAACCAAAAGTAAGTAACACGATATAGTCGCCTATCAGGGTGCCGTTTTTAATGGCGGACGTCCTTGGCGACTAACAATAGCCATGCTCGCTGGGTAGCTAAACCATTCACCTCGAGTCGCTTGAATAGCCGCGTATACGCTTACGACTATTGTAAACATTAATACCAGCATCACCATCAAAACGCCTACAAAGATGTAAGCCAAGAACAAGCTCACGAGCAGATATAGATAAACGGCTACTTGTAAATTAAGGGCCTCACGCCCATGATAATCAAGGAAGGATGACGTGTCCCTCGCCTTTAACCAATACCAATAACATACGAAGAAATTTAGCAGCGGTATACACGTAAAAATAAGTAACGCACTTAAGTGCAATCCTGCTGCGGACCGTTTTTGCGATGGGTCTATCGGGCTTTCTTGATAGCTGAGTTGCTGTGGTTTTCTGATTAGCAGTATCATGCCGGTCAAGCCGCACATTAGGCCCCCGATCAAAAGAGTAACCACGGTAAAAAAGTTCATCTGAATCTTCTCATCAATACCGATGAGCGCCCGCATCATTGGGGCGAGAGCGAAACTCATCACCACCACACTTATTGCGATAAACAGCCAAGCACGAAGTCGTTTTGTCATTGGTTTTTTTCTAATTTTTAGCGTGTTAGTAAACATAGTACCCGAGCGTGGGTACTAAACTCTCGTATCATTATTCAATTACCCTTAGCTGTACGTGAAATAGCACACAAAATGGTAGACCAAGAAGTGCAACAGTGCGCGATTTTCTATTCACTTCGGAATCGGTTTCCTAAGGACATCCCGACAAGGTCGCTGACCAAATTTCGGATACCGTATTAGACCTTTTATTAGCACATGATCCTCGCTCAAGAGTTGCTTGCGAGACGCTGGTTAATACCGGTTTGGTCGTTCTGTCGGTTGAAATCACCAGTGGACATACCTAGATGGTATCACTGAGAAAGTGAGGGAAACAATCAGAGATATTGGGTACTGCGATTCTGAGCTAGGCTTTGATTATCTTAGCTGTGCGGTAATGCTGACGCTAGAAACACAATCCTATGATATGGCTGCCGGAGTTAACAAGAGCGATGGTATAGACCTTGATCAATGCGCAGGCGACCAAAGCTCGATATTTGGCTATACCTGCAACGAAACTGATGTACTTATGCCGATGCCTATTAAGTACGCGCATCGCTTTGCTAAAGAAGCAGTCTGAGTTACGCAATATCGGCATGTTTGCATGGTTACGTCGCGATACTAAGTCTCAAGTTACGGTGTACTGCGTAGACGGCAAACCTGCATCAATCGAAACATGCCTGCGTACGGATACTTGGTCGTACTGAACCTGAATTTACACGGGAGCATACTGACCAAGCAGAAGTACTAAGAGACGTTGGTGGTTTGTAGAAGCTATGGGTGCAATTGTGGACGTTTAGTAGATTACACAAACATTAAAAAAGGCCACTTATGTGGCCTTTTTTAATGTCTTAATTTTGGCTGGCCTAGACCAGCCAAACTAGTTTAGTTTTTATCAACAGCCCAGATGCCCGCGCCGCGCGTTGCAATAAACAAAAAGGCAAAACAATACATTACGGCCATTTCGCCATTGTTGATAATTGGCCAGAAGTCTTCCATTCCATGTGCCATCCAATACGCTGCTGCCATCGTGCCGCTGCAAATAAATGCCGCAGGTCGAGTGAGCAGTCCGATCATTATTAGCGCGCCACCGACCAATTCGATACCGCCCGCCGCATACATCAAGTTGTTCAACGGATACGGAAAATCCAGCGGGAAGTTAAATAGCTTTTGCGCACCATGCCAAATAAATAGGAATCCAAATACGATTCTAAACAGTGCATAAGCTTGCTCTTGAAATTCAGATAATTTGTTCATGTTGTCCTCCTTTAAAAGACATGAGTGGTAAAAAAGATAAGTTATAACTACTTGTAAAGCTTTTCGTTTAGCTTCTTATCGTAACGATAGCAAATGATTGGAATACTGTGTAAATTTCTAGTCATCTAAAAAAACAACCTCGCCTGTATCAAGCGAGTATTCTGCACCTACTATTTTCAATCGTCCTGCTTCCACAAGGTTTCGCAGTATCATAGATTTTTCTGACAGGCGACGAACGGAGTGTTGTATGTTTGCATTCACTGCAATACCTATTAATTCATCATGAGACGCGTCGCTGTGATTACTAACTGCAGGTGCAACGGCTGGCGCTATACGTTCGACAATTGATTTTAGATTAGGTGATACCGGCCTGTCCTCGGCAAGAAGAGCATCTACGGTTACACGGATTGCGCCACAGTTTGAATGCCCCATTACCACCACCAATTCAGTATCAAATTGTTGGCATGCATACTCAATACTACCAATTTGTGAGGGCGCAACTAAATTACCGGCGACTCGAATCACAAACAGCTCTCCCAAACCACAATGAAACACCAACTCTGCCGGAACGCGTGAATCCGAACAGCCTAGTATTATAGCGAAAGGTTTTTGTTCTCGAACTACCCTAATATGATCAAGATGGGTCTCTAATACACCTCTCGTTGAAGTGACTCCAACAAACCGGCGGTTGCCTTCTTTAAGTTTATGCAGTGCTTTATCAGCGCTAATCATAGTCAGACCTATTAGTTAAAGTTATTAGTCAGAGTAATGAAGTGCTTAAGGGTGCAGTTTATTCAAATTTACTGACGCAACAACCGCGCTTCACGGTAGTACCGTATTGCGCCAGGATGCAAAGGAGCCGTAAGACCAGCCGACGCCAGTTCTTCAGTTTTAATCATCTGCAAAGAAGGATGCAAGGACTTAAAGTCTTTGAAATTCTCAACGATTTCTTTGACCACATTGTATACAGCTTTCGGCGATGTCGACTCCATTGCTACGAACGTCGCGCCTAAGCCAAAAGACTCAACATCTTCAGCGCTGTCAAAATTCATACTTCTGGGAATCGTCCCCGTGCGGTAATAGGGGTGAGCCGCAATAACCTGCTTAACCGTTTCGTCATTAATCGAAACAAGCTTCAATTCACAACCTTCGGGTAAATCCGCCAAGTAGTCATTCATGCTACTCGAAAGCAATAAGATCGCCTCGACCTCATCATTACACAGTGCCGCGCCTTGCTTGGCGTCGCTCATTAAAATTACTTGTTTAAATTTTTCTTCTGTCCAACCTTTAAGCTCCAAATAGTGACCGAGTATGCGGTGCTGCAATGAGCGTGAGTAACCTAAACTGACCGTGCGGTCAGCCAAGTCATCAAACGTTAATACGGGACTATCTTTTTTGACGATTAAGGCAAGCGGATCAGCCTCTAATGCAAACACCGAACGCAACTCAGTATTTGCACCATATTTTTCAAAAGCGCTGGTGCCTTTATAGGCATGGTGTTGCCAGTCTGATTGCGCAACCACGATGTCGAAATTACCATCGCGCAATTCAACTAAATTATTAATTGAGCCGCCCGTGCTCTCTAACGTACAACGAATGTTGTGAGCCGATTTATGGCGGTTAAACAGGCGGCAAATTACACCACCAATCGGAAAGTAAACGCCCTGAACACTGCCCGTACCAATATAGATGTTGGATGTATTGTCTTTGCTAAAATCTATTACTTTAACTACTTCTGGTTCCTTCTTTGGCGTAGCTTCAGCGCTTTCAACGTCGGTATCTAACTGAGCATTTTGGTCACTTTGCTCTGCTTCGCTTACTTCTGTTCCATCAGCATTTACCTCAGACTCAACCTTGTCGTCTGAACAAGCACTAATAAAAAGTGCCAACAGTATTATAAATAGAGCGTGTATCGACTTGGTCGATCGAATTGGCAACTTGTGGTGCATTTAGCGTACGTTCCTCGTGTGCTGAAACTGTTATTAAAAGTAATTTCTAAGCCGAGCTTGGTGCGACTTTTGCAGTAACTCTCGTTATGACTATTGGCGCGTCAAATTGGGCTTTATGCGTTAGACTATAACCGACAAAAGCACTTGGTTAAACTATCCGTTGAAAAGACAACTTTATAGAGTTGTCATTTAATATTAACGTAGATTCCATAATTATAGCTATCTATCACGACTAGCCCCAATAACAAACATGACTAGTACAAGGCAACTACAAGAAGACTTTAGGCACATTATTGTGGCAACGCATGGCAACGAGGCCGTGTTTGATTACACGCGTTCGTTTGAACGTGCCGATGCCTCAAGCCTGATTTTTATTCAGGCCAGCGAACAACTCGACCCAATCGCGCCGGCAGTAATAACGACCGAAGCCGTAGCAGCCGATATTATGGGAGAATACAAAGGCTTTATTGCCTGTGTAAAAGACGTACGTTTGGCTCAAGCCTTAATAAAACAAGCCTACGACGACTACGAAAATCGTGACCCAGAATGGCCAGACATTCACCCTAGCGCGGTTATTCACGAAAGCGCTACATTGGGCGCAAATGTACGCATAGGCCCAAATGTCGTAATCGGCAAGGATGTGGTCATTGGAGACTCCGTCATTGTTCGAAGCAATAGTGTAATCGAGTTTGGCGTAACGATTGGCAACAACAGTATAGTCAACCCCAATGTAATGGTTGGGCATGGCTGCGTGATTGGTCAACGAGTCATACTCCAATCAGGCACGGTTATTGGCAACGAGGGCTACGGTTTTACTCCAACACCTGATAAGCGCTACGAAAGAATTCCACATACCGGTAACGTTATTATTGGCGACGATGTATTTATTGGTAGTAATTGCGCTATCGACCGTGGGACTTACGGGTCAACACTCATCAAGCGTGGTGTTAAGGTCGACAACTTGTGCCATATCGCACACAACGTCGAAATTGGCGAAGACTGTTTAATTATCGGACAGACAGGTCTTGCCGGGTCGTGCAAGATTGGCGACCGTGCAATATTGTCAGGGCAATCTGGTGTTTTAGACCACAAGAAAGTTGCGGCTGATACCATCTTGGTACACAGAGGAGGCGTAATTGAAGACATACCTAGCGGTGGTATGTGGGGTGGTATTCCGGCAAAGCCAATGCGTGAACATACTCGGCGATTTAAGTTAGATGACTACGTGCTCAAAAGGTTCGCCAAGCTCGAAGAAAAAATTGCCGAGCTAAGCGACGAGCTAGCCAAAAAGAACTCTAAGTAGCCTTTAGCCGAACTCTAGTTTTATGTCGCGATCTGAACTCAAATTTGCAATAGTCCCACGTCTTGTAAAGTGGTTGATCGACCTGATCACGCTCACTTGCAGAATACGCTGGCATAACCGTGAGGTCCTAGAAGACCTTATCGACAACGAACAGCCGTTCTTAATCAGCATGTGGCACAACTGCTCCACTATAGCGCCCTGGGCGATGCGGAATAGGCAGATCAGCTGCATAGTAAGCGACAGTCGCGACGGTGAGTATGTTGCTCGATTAGGCGCGCTTTATGGCAATAAAACAGTCCGGGGTTCTAGTTCCAAAGGGTCTGCGCGCGTAACTCGATCACTGCTCAAGCTGCTGCGTAACGGCGAACCCATTGCAATGACACCAGACGGCCCACGTGGTCCGCTTTACCAAGTTCAGACCGGCGTAGTCTGGTTAGCCGCGGCTGGTCGCGCTCCCGTATTACCTCTGCATATCGAAGCGAGTAAACAATGGGTTCTTAAAAGCTGGGACAAACATCGTTTTCCTAAACCATTCTCAACTATTCATATTGGCATTGGTGAGCCGACTTTGATCACCACAGATATGCTTGCGGAAGATGCAGATGCTTGTGCCCGCCTTGTGCAACACGCCATGATGAACAATGTTCGCGACCTCCAAAAAGCGGCTGGCCTTGAGCTAGAGTATGCGGACGGTGAGAAAGTCTAGCGTATCTAGAGTCGGATGCGATAGAAGACGAGAAACCACTCTAAGAGATAGACCACAGGCTGAAGTTTGCCCATAGCGGGTATTTCCATTTTCGGCTGCGACTCTCTAAATCGTATTTAGGGTGAGAGAGTCTAGCTAAGTAGGGTGGTGGTTTTTATTCAGATTGAGAAAAAGATTTTGAGATTTACGTATTACCTTACATTGCCCCTCGCCGGGGCGGGCCTTCATTCTTTGCTTGTGCAAAGAACTGAAGCAAGTACCCAACGGGCATGATAAAACACACCGCAAACGAGTGGCCCTTCGGGTCCCCAAAAATAGATTGAAATTCACAGCGCTGCGAAACTCGCTACGCTCAAACAGTCCTCGCGACTACCCTGTAAATTTCAACCCATTTTTGGCCACTCATTTTAATGCGGACTTTTAACCGACTCGCCTGACGGCATACGTCTGTAGTTTGCCCTTAACGGCCTCTTACTCAAAATCACTTCAAAATTATCGTTACGGAAGTAACTTGGTAATTACACTCTCAGTGAGCATTGAATCAAGTTTTTGGACTGGCTGAAACTTATTGCTAATTAGAGGAATACGGGCTTTAATGCTTAAATGCATCTCCTTTGAGATATCGGCGCTGCAACAAAAAAATTATTACGGAGATAAATTATGTTGATTAATTTTGGCCGAGCGCTGCTTGCTCTAACTCTAGTGCTTTTTGCAGTTACGGCTTCAGCTCAAAATAAAGTGGTCGTGGTGCCGCTTGCTGGTGACGATCTTAAGCCACTCGCGAATATCGTTACCGTTGCCACGGCTAACGGAGATTTTTCTGATCCAATCGCAGCCATGGCGTCGATTAATGATGCCGATGGAACAAACCCTTACTTAGTCGTGATCGCACCCGGAGTTTACGACCTTGGCTCACAGCAATTAGCCATGCAGTCTCATGTCGACATTGCGGGTAGCGGGTAGCGGGAAAAATATAACCAAGTTGTTAAGTACAGTTTCTTCTGAAGTCAACGATTCTACTCAGGGCGCTATTTTGGGCGCGGACGAGGCAACTATTCGAGATTTAGCCTTAGAGGTAACCCTTGTCGGGGGCACTGGCAAATCAACTGGCATCTTCCAAGGTTTTTCCTCAGGCGCGGCGACAATCCAAGATGTGTCAATTAAAATTTCAAGTAGCTCCAGTGGTACAGTGGTACAGTGCAAGGTATTTACGCTGACACCAATGTGGGTACCCCTATTTCGAATGTGGATATTGATGTATCAGGGGCTAATGCCAGAGGCATTAACGGAGGCAGCAGCGTTCAGACAATTGACAATTCCTCGATCAGTGTTTCGGGAACTTTTTCCCAAATTGCCGTTGCAGCAAACTTCAACTTCATGGTCGTTCGGAACAGTGTGATTAGTTCTCCTGAAGACGCTGCGGATGCATTTACTACAGGCGCTTTGCGAGTTAGCGACTCAATTATTGATGGTCTTATTGACGGGACCAATACGCAGTGTTCATTTGTGTTCGAATCGGACGGCACAGCTTATAGTGACTCCTGCCAACTACCCCCTCCATAGTATCGAGTAAGGGGCCTCGCTTTCTCTTGGAATTTAAGGTGCCTAAGCCTTTACTGTCTGGCATTCGCCACGCTGTGAGCATCGAATCGAATCAAGGAAGATTCGAGGCCTGACTCACTCCCTTAGATATACTCGATTTTTTGCTATGGTAGAAATAACCGGGGTCAGAATAAAATTATATCAAAGTCTGTAAAGGCTGGAGCTGACCTACGATTAAATCAAATCCTTTAAGTAGCGCCAAAGACCGTACATTGCTGCGAGTTCAACCGGTCGATTAAATCAAATTAGATAACTGCTCCTTGCCCACTACAGCCGATCAAGATTCAAGACGTGACATTCTTTTACTGTAATTTAGGAACTACCTTAATCGTTACATCTATTCTGGTAACATTTTTGAGTTGTTCTATAAACAAATCATGACCACGTTTCCATTGCTGGCTTTAATTGGAAAGCAGAAATCATCGGAGGGTGCTATGGGCAAGGCATTGAGCGCATTGTACGCCCGTTGTCCCATCATCTCATGGACAATGGCCGTGGGATGGATGCCATCAAAAAATAGGTACGTATCTGGATCTATGCAAAATCCATTTGTCGGTTCCAGACCGGCACATGCTTGGTTGACATTGGTCAGACCAAATGTTGCTGGATCAGATAGTATGTCGTTGAACAGCACGAATAGATCAAAATCGAAAATGTTGATACCTTCGAGGCCGGCCAAGGTCGCGAGCTGTGCGGCGACTCCAGCATTATGCGTGGCTGTGGCGGCGCTGATAACGGCCGCTAGGCCACCGGGAGCCAAGCCTGCTAGTGACTCTGGTGTCAGGCCAATGTCGGGCAGATTTGGGATGAGAAAGTTTCTGGCACCTTGATCATAGAGACTCTGAATTACGACACCAATGGCGGCACCTGAATTGCTAGCATCGTTATCACGCACATCATTGCCTCAGGCATACACTACAAATAAGCCAGTCTGATCGACTGTCGCGCCGACAACACTTAAATCGCTATAATAAAAACTTAGCTGATCAGGTAATGAGGGAATCAGCTGACTGGGACCTTCCTGCGCTCGGGCACCACCATAGGCATAGTTACTGCCACCAGCAATGGAATTATCAAGCGGCACGCTGATATGAGCTGCGAGGTGTTCAACCCACACAAGGCCTGGGTCACCGTTGGTATACTTACTCGTGAAACGGCCTTCGGTAAAAGGTGCGTTAGGGCCAAGTGCTCCGCCGAACAGATCAAAAATATTGCCTGAATCTGACAGGCTGTCACCAAACACGACTAGCGATGTGTAACTGGCTGCCGGTGACTGTGGCGCAAACGTCAGAATCATGCTGAATACACAGATTGTGATCATCTGACGCGCGAATGTAAAAACCTTCATAGAGCCTCCAAAACTTCAGGTAGATCGGAAATTGCCTACAACTACTTAAGGGTATTATCCAAAACCGGGGACAGACCACGGCTTTCAATGTCCGCTTTGAGTTGCGTCAACCGGTTGAGATCACCGTATGTTTGAGACGAATTCAAATATCAAACTCTATAAGGCTGCCCCTAACGGTAGTTAGGAGACAATCGAGCGTCCCCATCATTGACCTCTTGACGTGTCTCTTTAGGTAACTGTTCTAGAGGGACGACTAAACCTAAAGACGTGGTCGTAACCTCTCGTCAGGGTATATTCGTTTAGAGCAACCGAGAATAATCGACATTTTTTTTGAGATAATAATTTATCCAGTGTCGCATTCCTTGAAAGGATCGCAGCACGAGGTCTATCCTGTGCTTTCCCCTCAAGCATCTCAGCTATTCCCGTTACGGTAAGGGAATATCCATCGACATGATCCTGGATGCCTCCTTTGCGATTGTCCCATATCATACTCACTTTAGGATTTGACAGCATGTTACGAAACTTGCGGGTATCCATGTACGTAGCAAGGTAAATTGTGAATAGGTCTTCGCTGTATGCATATGCCATTACATGCTGACACGGGCCTGTTTCATCCATCGTAGCTAGGACGCACTGAGTCTGTTGTCCAAGTAAGTCTGTTATCTCAGCGGCTAGCTCGAGTTCTTCCATTAGTATCACTATTTAGTATTTGGCTGCTCTTGAGTATATAACGCCCAGTTGTATTTTTATGTCCCTAATAGATTGTGACCTGTTTGGTATACAACAACCCCCAACCAACACACGGCTAGCCATACGGCTGGCCACACGGCTTCCAAACACTAATGTATAGCGAAGTTCAACTGGGAGATGCTTAGAGTGGCGTTCTGCACTCTACCGCTACTGGTCCATATTTGGGCTAGGCTATTTCTTTGTCTGAGGTGTTGGTTACGAATCGGTTAAGGCTTGGGTAACGTCTCTCGATAGATAAGCGGGTCTTGACCTAATCCATTCAGTCGTGCTTTGGCGTTTTTAGCTAACCGCGCATTGGCAAAAGGCCCCAACCGAACGCGATAGTACAATCCCTTGCCTTCGACCTCGCTCGCTTGAGTAAGTGCAGTTACGCCTTGCAAAGCAAGCTTTGCGCGCAAACCTTCAGCATCGGCTCGAGCTCTGAATGACGCAATTTGTACATAGTATTGATAACCATCGGTACGACGTGCCGCAACGGCTCCGTCGGGTAGATCGTTGGGCATTACTTGTTCTATGTCTGGCAGTACGTCGTAGTAATCAAAATTCGTTTGTTGCGTATCTTCAGGTGGCTTAACCACTGGTTCTGGAGTAGAGCTAGCCGTTTTAGCTTGCTCACTTTGATCTTCGATCAAGGCTTTTAAGCCTTGCCCAAGCTGACCATTATCTTGTTGTGTTCCGGTAAAAAGCATACCTAAGACAACGCCTGAGATTAAAATGACAAACATTAAACCCCACGGCAATCCCGAAAACCAAGACGACGACTTGGCTTTCTTTTTCGCAGGTTTACGTTTTATTCGGCGTGCTTGAGCCACTACCTACCCCTTAATGAGTTTATTGTTTTACAGAAAAACATAATGTTTCGTACACGTTCAGCTGAACGCCAACCAACACTACATAGAGTTGGGTGCGGCCACGCCGATAATGCCTAAACCATTACTTAATACTTGCCGTACCGCCGAGCACAAAGCCAACATTGCATCACGCGGCTCTTCTTCGAGCTCTAAGAAGCGGCTGGAGTTATACCAAGAATGAAATGCCGTGGCTAAGTCTCGCAGGTAGTATGTGATTTGATGCGGTTCATAATGTTGCGCCGCATTGAGTATCAATTCTGGAAAACGCTCTAACTGTTTAAGTAGAGCTGCTTCGTGCTCGCCGTTAAGCAGCGTGTAATCTGTGTCTTGCGGTGCCTTAATCGTTAGGCCTCGCTCGTTTGCCGTCGTAAAGATACGGCAGATACGAGCATGCGCGTATTGCACATAGTACATTGGGTTTTCGTTGCTCTTTGACTTTGCTAAGTCAAGATCGAAATCCATATGTTGTTCTGACTTACGCTGTGTGTAGAAAAAGCGTGCTGCGTCAGATCCAATTTCTTCTCGTAGTTCTCGCAAAGTGATGAACTGTCCGCTACGCGTGCTCATTCCTACTTTTTCGCCACCGCGATACAGTACAGCAAATTGAACCAGAAGCACCTTCAGCTTTTCTGAGTCTACCCCTAACGCCTGCAACGACGCTTTGACCCTAGGCGTATAGCCATGATGGTCTGAACCCCAAATATTGATCGCCAAATCAAACCCACGACTTATCTTGTCAAAATGATAGGCTATATCCGACGCGAAATAAGTTGGTTGTCCATTTTCGCGCACTACAACTCGATCTTTTTCGTCTCCATAATCGGTAGACTTAAACCACAGCGCACCGCCCTTCTCATAGATATCACCCGACGCTTTTAGTTGATCAACGGCTGACTGAATTTTGCCGCTATCAAATAAGCTTTGTTCTGAATACCACGTGTCGTAATTAATTCCAAAGCCGGCCAGGTCATCTTTAATATCGGCAAGGATGCTGTCCAAGGCCTTGCGAAAAAATAGCTGATACGATTCATCACCAAGTTGAACTTTAACGGACTTAATAAGTGCGTCTAAAGCGGCTTCGTCTTCTAGTCCAGACTGCGCACTAGCAAGACTCTCTGGCGACAATACAAATTGGTCAGCATGCTGCTCAAACAACTCTTGAGCCATGGTCTGAATGTAATCACCTTGGTAGCCATTGCTCGGTAAGGGAATATCGTTACCGGCTATTTGGGCATAACGAATCCAAACGCTGGTTGCCAATATTTCCATCTGGCGGCCTGCGTCGTTAACGTAATACTCTCGTTTTACCGTATGCCCTGCCGCGGTCAGCACCCGCGCTAACGCATCGCCATACACAGCGCCTCGGCCATGCCCAACGTGTAGGGGGCCAGTCGGGTTAGCAGACACAAACTCGACCATTATCTTTTGCTTTGAATCTGGAGCGGCAAGACCGTAGTCCGCGCCCCGTATGAAAACGTTATCTAATACTTTATAACGCGCATCTTCGGCCAAAAATACATTTATGAAACCAGGCCCAGCAATATCAACTTTGCTCACCTGAGAATCAGTGGATAGTGCAGCTACGATCAAGTCAGCTAATACGCGGGGGTTCTTGCCCGCTGGCTTTGCGAGGGTTAGGGCGACATTAGTTGCGTAATCCCCATGCTCTTTTTGACGGGTGCGCTCAAACATGATGCTTACATCATGATCCGCAGGAATTACGCCATCGGATTTTAGCTGGGTGATCGCTTGCGAAAAAAGCTCAACAAGAGCGTCTTGTGGTGTGTTGGTCAAAACAAAGCCTATTTGGGGACGTAAGCGAGGTCTGTCTCGCTCTATTATTAAGGCTCGGATTTTACATTGTCTGTGAGGTGTGTGACAGACTGTTTAGCCAACAGTTGCTTTATTTAACACAGTTCAAGATTTAGTAGAGGTCTTGCGGGTCAACGTCCAAACTCCACCGTACACTGCCTGCCAATTTACGCATTCCTTCATGTCGCTCTAAACGCTCAATAAAGCTCATTAAACACGTATGTAGCGCACCTCGGCTCTGAGCTTGTATGAGCAATTGAGCTCGGTAGCGGCCTGCTCGCTTAGCCATAGGTGCTGCAACGGCGTCCATAACTCGCACACCATCAAAAACGGGCAACTGCGTTTTAAGGGCGCGTAGAAACTGCATAGCCCGCGCATCATGGGTCGATTCGGCTCTAAACATGGCCAAATAGCCAAAAGGCGGCAAGCCCAATTGTTGTCGCATCTCTAATTCAGCATTAGCAAAGCCTTGATAGTCCTGAGTGACCACAAACTCAAACAACGGATGGTCTGTAAAACGGGTTTGTACGAGCACCCTTCCCTGTTTGTCTCGGCGACCCGCTCGTCCCGCAACTTGCACTAGTTGTTGAAACAGGTTTTCGGTCGAACGAAAGTCAGAACTGTAAAGGCCCTGATCCGCGTCTAACACGCCAACCAAACTAAGATGGTCAAAGTCATGGCCTTTGGTCAATAGCTGCGTTCCAACAACAACATCAGCATGCCCGCTCTTGACCTCGTCTAGATGTGCCTCAAGCTGACCCTTGTTGCGCGTTGAATCGCGGTCGATACGCAAAATCGTGGCGCTAGGCAATAGCGCCTGAACGGTCGTTTCTACCCGTTGAGTTCCCTCGCCCAGATCCTTGAGTTCTTTAGACTGGCAGCCTGGACAAGCTTGAGGAATTCTTGTGTCGTATCCACAATGATGGCAACGCAAGCGGTTGTGCGAGCGATGTACCGTTAAATGCGCATCACAGCGATGGCAGCGCAGAGTGGACTTGCAGTCGGTGCAGTACATAGCCGGCGCAAAACCACGACGGTTTATAAACAGCATGCTTTGTTCGCTGCTCTCTAAGGCTTCGCGCAATTGAGCACTCAACGCTGGGCTAAGGCCTTCTGCGGCGGCTTGTTGTTCTAGATCTACTAGCTGTACGTTCGGCAATAACGCTGCGCTCGCTCGATTAGGTAACTCGAGTAATGTGTATCGGCCATGTAATGCGTTGTAATAAGACTCAAGGGCTGGGGTTGCAGACCCTAATACAATTGGCACTTGTGCTAGTTTTGCTCTGTAAATCGCTGTGTCGCGTGCGTGATAGCGAACTCCGTCCTGTTGTTTAAACGACGTGTCATGCTCTTCATCAACAACTATCAAGCCCAATTCTGGAATTGAGCTCAGCACCGCTGACCGAGTGCCAATGATGATTCGAGCTTCACCTGTTTTAGTGTGCCACCAAGCAAGGTGGCGTTCTTTGTCACTCAAGTTTGAGTGCATCACGGCGATAGGCACACTAAATCGAGCTTGAAAACGTTCCAGCAATTGTGGGGTTAAGCCAATTTCGGGAACGAGTACTAGGGCTTGTGTATTTGCCTCAAGGCTTGCCTGTATAGCGGCAAAGTAAACTTCGGTTTTACCACTGCCTGTTACGCCTAACAGCAAGCTTACCGAGAACGTCTTGGCTTGCACCCTGCTGACTAAATGCGTGGCGGCGGCTTGCTGTTGTTGGTTTAGCTCGAACCCAGACTGCTTAACTAACTGTGCTTGATCGTTAGTTGTTAATCGCGGCTCAACGTTTTCTTCTTGCACCCAGCCTTTTTCAGTTAACGCTTTAATAGCACTGCGCCAGCCACTATTCATTTCTGCAAAGTCGTCAGCCGACAAAGCTAAACTCCTTATTAGCTTTTTAATAATGGCTAATTGAACAGGCGCACGATCAAGCTCTTCAATTGGTTTAACGCGTCCTTCTTCAGTTAGAATCCAGTGCTTTGTTGTTGATGGGGCTGGACCATTTGCCTTGCGCAATAGTGTTGGTAAAGCCATCTCAAACACTTCACCAATAGGGGCTATGTAGTAGCGACTAACCCACGCTAAAGTTTGCCAAAGTGTTGCATCAAATATCGCTTCGTCGTCCAACAATTCTATTATTGGTTTAAGTCGTCCCGCACTAACGTTTGTTGAGTCGTTGCACTGCGTAATAATGCCAACGAGTTTACGTGGCCCAAACGGAACTAACACACGACGACCAACTAGGGCCTCGTCATCAAGCGCAACATGCGCAGGGATAATAAAATCAAAGACTTGGCGCAACGGTACCGGCACAGCGACAGCCGCATAGCGTGCCTGCGTTGCTGTTGTCTCAGATTGTATTGGCGGTGTTGGCACGTAATAAGCTCAATAATTGGTCCAAAAGTTACCCACACAACCTGTGGATAACTATGTTGATAAGATGCGACGATTCGCTTTGGGCTATTGTACTGCTTGACTCTACTTATACTGCTTATTTTTTAAGCATCACATTTAATTCAATAAAATCAACAAGTTAGGATCATTTAGTATATTACAGTTAGATTACGACTAATTTTTTCAAGAATCTATTGACAAGAAAAAATTGTGTATAACTGACGCGCGTGCTCAGGTTTCGTAAATATGAGAGAACCTAAAAAATTCAAGCACTTAGCGACTATTATTGCAAAGCTCGCTCAATAGTGTGCGCTAGTCAGCCTACGATTTTACTTCATCTAGTAACAACTAAACTTACAAAACGCATCTAGCATCATGCTATTGCGTGTTAACTAAATGGGCTACACTTCGATTCGAAAAAAAAATATTAATTTAAAATTCTAATGCCTAAAAAATTTACCGCTGCAAGCGCCGACAAATACGTTTTGTATCAACGCGCTGTGCAATCAGCAGATCAAGATGTGGATTTTCTAATCGACACTTATAAAGAGTTGCGCGGTCGTAAACCACGTCATTTGCGCGAAGATTTTTGCGGCACTTGTCTGCTCAGTAGCTACTGGGTTCAAGCCAATAAAAACAACACAGCGGAAACCTACGACATCGACCCGGAACCTTTAACTTGGGGCCTTAAAAATAATATAGAACCTCTTGGAAAAAAGGCCAAACGATTAACTCAATATCAAGAAGACGCTCGTAACCCTAGCCGACAAGCACCGGACGTACGCTGTGCACAAAATTTTTCGTATTGGGTCTTTAAGAAGCGTGCAGAGATGCTCGATTATTTTATTGGTGTTCAAAATGATCTAGCCAAAGATGGGATTTTTATAATTGACCTACACGGCGGCCCAGAGAGCATTCAAGAATTAGAAGAAGAAACCGTCATGACAGACAAGAGCTTTACCTATGTTTGGGACCAAGACGCCATTAACCCCATTACTGGAGAAGCTCGCTTACATATCCATTTTCGCTTTCCAGATGGCACGGAATTGACGGATGCATTTACCTATGATTGGCGATTATGGGGGCTGCCTGAGCTTCGCGATCTGCTGATTGATGCGGGCTTTTCTTCTGCAAACTGTTATTGGGAAGGAACCGACGAAGATGGCGAGAGCGGTGACGGTGTTTTCACTCAAAGCGAAGTCGGCGATGCCTGTTTGTCCTATGTCGCCTATTTAGTCGCGACTAAATAGCGTACAACGCTACACCAATGTTATGCCCACTTCTAAACCGAGCACGATGATTATTATTGTTTCACTTGTTGTTTTGGCTCTTATTGTATTTGCTTATGCCCGCCGTGCTTTGCCCGCTGACGAAGCTAGCGGACAAAATTTTACTGGGGCACAGCCACTAGTTACAAGTGGTGACGTCTTAAAGATTGCCAGCTTTAACATTCAAACCGGCAAATCAAACGATGGCAAGCGAGACATTCAACGCTCCGCGCAGACCATAGCTGCGGTTGATTTCGCTGGCGTGCAAGAAGTGTATGCTCCAACTTGGTTAAACCGGTTCGGTATGGGATTAAGTCAAAGCGAAGCACTCGCTAAAGCAGGGGCCTTTAACTTTAGCTTCAATCCCACTAGAAAACGGTGGTTTCGAGACCATCGCGGTAATGCCATGTTTAGCCGTTTGCCGGTTAATGCTTGGTACAGCAAGATGCTGCCCGACTGGTCTAACAAAAGTTTTCGCAACTTCACGGTAGCGAAAACCGAATGGAACAACACCGAGTTCGCCATCATCAATACTCATCTGCATACAAAGGTCGGTAAAGAACAGCAGCTTGAGCTAGTTGTACACGAGTTTGATAAACACCCACGTGCAATTTTAATGGGCGATTTCAATACTCGGCGCGACTCGCCTGTCCTTGCAGCATTATTGGCGCGCGATGACACTTCCGACGCAATCGGCGAATTAGCGCTAGACCCTTTAGAAGGCGATCGAATCGATTGGATCATTACCAAGGGCTTTAAAGCAGTAGGCGGTCAATTTTTGCCAAAAGGCGTGTCTGACCACCCTTATTATGAAGTTCACCTACAGATCGACGAGATCTAGATTGAGCACTCGCTTGTGGCTCGCGTAGATTGACCTCACGTCCTAAGGTTTGTATAAAATTGCAAACCAACCATTCACACAATTGTGTTTCGTTACTTAGCTGGCTAAGTTGAACGCCTAGTGAGATGAGCCTCGATTACGAGTTGTAACTAGGTCACTCTAGAAACAATCTAGTCAAACCTAATCCAGTAATAAATCACCCAGCAACTACCAAAGAATAAGGAACCACTAAAATGTTAAAAGAATTCAAGGAGTTTGCCATAAAAGGCAGTTTTGTCGATATGGCCGTAGGTATCGTGATTGGCGCTGCGTTTAGCACCATCGTTAAGTCACTTGTGGACGACATTGTCATGCCCGTAGTCGGCGTACTTACGGGCGGTGTAGATTTCTCTAACCTGTTCTTCATTATTTCAGGTGGCGATACTAACGCCAGCTACGCTACTTTAGCGGCTGCCCAAGAAGCCGGCGTAGTTACGATTAACTATGGCTTGTTCATCAACGCTCTTGTTACGTTTGTCATTGTCGCCTTTGCTCTGTTTATGGTTATCAAGGGGCTAAACGCAGCAAAGCGTGCTGAAGAAGAGGCTCCTAAAGAGCCAGCCAAACCGAGTGATGAAGTGGTTCTGTTAACAGAGATTAGAGACGCCCTTAAGCGTTAAACCGGTTTTAGCCAAACTCAACAATCAAACCACAGCAGTTCGGCCATTTGTCGAACTGCTGTTCCTAAACTTTAACTGCGCTTAGAACGCATCAATTCGCTGCTCATTAATAAACCAATCTCATTGGTTTCTAGACTGTAGAAACCGCGCTCAATATAAGCAGCCGCGCTAGCGACGTCATCTAGGTTATACAACGTCCATTGCCAAGGTCCCGACCACACATCCTCGTTGGAATCTGGAAAACTATCGGTATCACAAAACAAGAAATCTGGGTTTAGTGCCCTAGCAATTTTATGTTCAGTGTCGCTCCAGGCAGGCAACACCCACCCACAACGCACATCACTCACTTTACGCGTGTACTCAATAACGTTTTCGTTGAACGAGATAATCACGCATTGCTTCTCAACGCCAGCGGCATTGATCCGAGATAGGGCGGCATCTACAAATGCCGGAATTCCCCACCGATCAATAGACTCCTGCTTGATTTCAACGAAGGTCAATAGCTGGTTATCTAAGGCAAGCCACTTGCAAAACTTTTTAAACGTGGTGAATTTATTGTCAGAAAATGCATCTCCGAATCGACTCGGGTAAGAGGCTCGCAGAGACTTGATCGTTTTTGCGTCAGTGTCCCTAAAGTCTTGGTCCAGCCCTGCCATGCGCATCAGCGTCTCGTCATGATGCAAAAACGGCACACCATCATTACTCATCTGCAAATCAAGCTCAAAGCATTGAGCGCCATGCTGTACAGCAGCCTCATATGCCAACAGAGTGTTTTCTGGATAACGACCAGAATACCCACGATGGGCAATTAGCTGTATCGAAGGCGCTTCGGACTTAGTTTCGGACATAGTAACAATCACTTCTTGGTAAGTTATAGAAAAACACCTTACCATTATGCCTAAGCCTCATGATTGAGGCTATGCTTAAAAATTAGGTGATTCTAAGAGCTGATCAAGCTATAGCGTCGTATCAAGTAGCTAGCGGCAAGCGTATACTGCTGGCACTTAGCGTCAGGTGACGCATAACAACATATACCGAGCTAATTCCCGCACATGCAACAGGCTTACGCGAACCTATCCCCCGATGAAGTTTTAAATACTGTCGACGCTCTCGGCTTTGTTACCGACGGGCGACTTTTGGCGCTTAATAGTTACGAAAATCGTGTTTATCGTGTGGGTATAGAAGACCACGAAAGCCCGTCTATTGTGGCTAAGTTTTATCGCCCTGAGCGGTGGACTGATGCACAGATTTTAGAAGAGCATGAATTTACTCTAATGCTCGAAGAGCTTGAAATTCCGGTTGTCGCGCCTATGACCGTCAATGGCGAGACACTGCTCAAGCATGGCGAGTTTCGAGTAGCTTTGTTTACTAACCGTGGCGGTCGTGCACCTGATCTAGAAGATTTTGATCAACTGTCTCAGTTTGGTCGTTTCATGGGTCGCATTCATCGAGCAGGAGCATTGCGACCTTTTGCTGAGCGCCCAACGCTGGATATCAACACCTTTGGAGTGGGCCCACGCGAAACTGTACTCTCAAGCGGCTTATTACCACGCGAACTCAGTAGCGTTTACGAAGGTTTGACTGAGCAGTTATTGGAAGGCGTTCAATTGTGTTACAACCGCGTTCCTGATTTAAAGCTTATCCGCTGTCACGGCGACTGCCATCCGAGCAACGTATTGTGGACCGCAAATGGCCCTCATATCGTTGATTTTGATGACGCTCGCATGGCGCCGGCGATTCAAGATTTATGGATGTTTATTGCTGGAGATCGCGCTGATCAAACTGCATTTTTAGACGCCCTTCTAGAAGGCTATAGCGAGTTTCACGAATTTGACGGCGCTGAGCTGCACTTAGTCGAAGCGTTGCGAACCCTGCGAATAATCCATTACTTTGGTTGGCTAACCAAGCGCTGGGAAGACCCCGCTTTTAAGATGGCGTTTCCTTGGTTCAATACGCAAAACGCTTGGGAAGAACACATTCTGAGTTTACGCGAACAAGCTGCACTATTGCATGAGCAACCCTTGAGTTGGTTTGGCTAACCCTTTGAACCAATGCTTTAAAAGTCCAAAGACCGCATAGGCGTTGCTTGAGAACCGCCATTTAGCACATATACGCGACCCAAGCGGTCAAAGACAGCGCCATTAGTTGGGTCTACAAATCCACCGTACCACTCTATTGAGCTCGCTAGCTGCGGTGGTGCCGTCTCCGTTCGGCTGAAAAGAATACCATCAACAGATGTTTTAGCATCTAACAAACACAAACCAAGCTCTATTGCACAGGCTTGGCCGGTTACTGCCGCAGACACTGTTTGCATCTGCTCGAGCAACTTAGCATCAACCCGCGTAATCCAGGTGGGCGTTCCGTTTACTCTTCTTAGCGTTGTCTCACCAGGCGCAATATCTTCGAACTCTTGAAGCTCTAAAATTGCGGCACCGTCTACCAACGAGCTTTGCATGTCGGGCTGGCTAGCTCCACTAAATAGGATATAAGCAAATGCGCAGATCAAAATTGCAAACATAAGTTTGATAATGCGCGTTAAGATACTTTGAGTCATTTGAGGTTCAGACAGGGACTATATTGACGTAATACGTAGATGGCGTGATTCTTAGATGGCTTTTAGCTCTGAGAGCTTCACGCCCCACACTATTTCTACAGCCTCAGTTTCAGAAGAATCCTCTGTTATGTCTTCACTACTTTTTTTAACAAGCCCTGCGTTGGTCTTTGCGGCAACCTGCTCAAAAGACATGCTGTCGGCTAATGTGACTTCACTACCTGCCGGCACTTCTACTGAGCGTGATTTGCTGTTTGTTTGCAGGCTTGTACATTCGCTATCACTAGAGCAAACTTGAGCGGTGATTTCAAATGCCACTCGGCGTAGAGTAACGCTAGGATGGTTATTTTTTAGACACAGCTCAATATTGTAATTTGTTCTGTAGCTATACTGTACGTCTAAACCGCAAACGACGACCTCGGCAATATCTATCTTGTTACTCTTTGGTTTAGATAAATAACTATCAAACCACAGGGTAGAAATAGTCAGGATGAACAATGAGACCGACGTTATTATTTTGGTCCGTCTCTCGAAACTTGAGAAAAACAGGATCCAAACCAGTACCGCGGCCAATAGAATTAAAAGAAGTCTGAGCATGTCGACGTTTGATTGATAAAAGACAACTGGAATCATACCATTGCATGTCATACCATCATGAAAAGACTCTACACTTATGTTTACTACGCAAAGACTTATGTTTACTGCACAAAGACTTATGTTTACTGCACAAAGGCTTATGTTTACCGCGCAAAGGCTTATGTTTACCGCGCGAAAAGTTTGTTCACTAAGCAATGAGTTTGTTTACTACACAATTAGCATTAAATAATACGTCATGAGTATCGAACGCTTTTCTACTAAGTCGGTGTTAAAGGCCTTGTTTAAAGACAAGCAGATTAGTGCGGGCGAAGCTAAGCGCATCGACGCCAATCTGACCGACATAGGTGATCAACACCCGCTGACCGCCATTGCTGCGAATTTACCGTCTCGTTTAAATTCGAACGCGCGCATTAGCCACGAAGAATTGTACGAATGGTTTGCGCAACAACTGGGAATTGATTACACCCACATTGATCCGCTCAAAATTGATATTGCCTCAGCGACAAATATTTTTTCTGCGCAGTACGCAAAACAAAATGGCATTTTGGCCTTAGAGGTAAACGCAAACAGAGTGATTGTTGCCTGTAAAAACCCGATCGAAACACCGTGGCGCGACGAACTCTCAAGCTTACTCCGCAAACCAATCGAATTAACATTTGCGAACCCAATCGAAATTGATCGCTATCAGAGTGAATTCTATAATCTAGCGAAATCGATAAGCCGCTCGAACATTGGCTCAAACGCTGGTGGCGCGTCTATCCAACAAAGCCTAGAGCAAATGGTTGAATTAGGCCGACAGGGTCAATTAGACGCCGAAGACCATCACATTGTTCAGGTAGTAGATTGGTTGTTGCAGTACGCGTACGAGCAGCGCGCGAGTGACATACATTTAGAGCCTCGTAAGGACAAGGGCGAGATCCGTTTTAGAATTGATGGCGTCTTGCATCATGCTTATCAAGTTCCGCCCAACGTTATGCTTGCGATTGTCGGTCGCTTTAAGATTTTGGCGAGAATGGATATTGCCGAAAAAAGGCGACCCTTAGATGGCCGCCTAAAAACCCGCACACCCGATGGCCGAGAAATCGAGCTACGCTTATCTACCATTCCTACCGCGATGGGCGAGAAAATGGTCATGCGGATTTTCGACCCCGAGGTTTTACAACGAAGTTTCGAAGAACTCGGTTTAAGTGATCGTGAACTGGACTTATGGCATACCCTATCAAGCCATACCAACGGTATCATTCTAGTAACGGGGCCGACTGGTTCAGGTAAAACAACCACACTCTATTCAACCCTTAGAAAACTAGCCAGTAGCGAAGTTAATGTGTGTACGATCGAAGAACCAATCGAAATGGTCGAACCACGCTTTAATCAAATACAAGTGCATAGCGCGATTGGGTTGAGTTTCGCCTCAGGCGTACGGGCACTGCTCCGCCAGGATCCAGACATAATGATGATCGGCGAGATCCGTGATCTTGAAACAGCCGAAATGGCAATTCAAGCCGCGCTTACTGGTCATCTAGTGTTGTCAACATTACACACAAACGATTCACCCTCGGCCATTACGCGTATGTTGGAGTTAGGGGTGCCCGCCTACCTTATTAGTGCAACGGTGCTTGGCGTTATGGCTCAGCGTCTTGTGCGTACGCTGTGCAAACACTGTAAGCAGCCAACAACGATCGACCCACAAGTCTGGGAGCAGTTCATTCCGGGTGTCGATTTTAAGCCCGACAATGCTCACCAACCCGTTGGTTGTATCGAATGCCGTCAAACCGGTTTTTTGGGCCGAATTGGCCTTTACGAAATGATGGAGATTACCGAGCCTTTGAAAACTCATATCACACCAGGAGCTGACCTACAGAAGTTGAAAAAGCAGGCGAGTGAAGATGGCTTATTGGCGCTTCGGCACAGCGGCGCTGTTAAAGTAGCAAGTGGGCACACAACGATCGACGAAGTGTTGCGCGTTACCCCATTCTAAAACCGTTAAAGCGACTCTTAAAAACTAACCCTTCAAATTTTGTTAAACACTAAAAGATGAGCCCAGCCAAGCGTTCAAGACATGGAGCACGAAGGCCTCTATTTCGGTCTGGGTCGGACATGAAACGAAGCTTCTTTAAGCGGCTTTTTTCGTTTCTGTTTCGTAGCTTTCTTTTACTCTGTTTTATATCTGCCTTACCCATGCTTGCGCTACGCTGGGTTAATCCTTCTACCAGTAGCTTTATTGAGCTTAACAAAGCCAACAACAATACCAACATCCGTCAGCAGTGGGTTGATATAGAAAAAGTCAGTTTGTATTTTCCCAACGCGGTTATCGCATCTGAAGATCAACAGTTTCCAAGCCACTTTGGATTAGACTTCAAACAAATTCAATTAGTGCTCTCGGAGCGAGATAAAGGCTTCTCGCGCGGCGCCAGCACTATAACTCAGCAAACCGTAAAGAATATGTTCTTGTGGCCTGACCGCAGTATTTTTCGTAAGGGCGTGGAAGCTTGGTTGAGTTTGTGGATGGAGTTGATTCTGAGTAAAAAGAGAATTCTCGAAATTTACGTAAACTACGCTCAGTTCGGTAAATCGGTGTTTGGTATCGAAGCAGCTAGTCACTATTATTTCGGTATTAGTGCAGAAAATCTAAACCCTAGACAAGCGGCATTGATAACCTCTAGCTTACCAACCCCGTCGCGTTCAGATCCTGCCAAGCCTTCAAGCTACTTAAATAGTCGCGCCGAGTTTATAATGGATCAAATGCCGCGCGTAGGTGGTCGGCGTGTTATTCAAGAAATTATTGACGCCGGACATTGATGCCTTTGCTACCTAAGCCACACGCCAGTACACTATCTAAGTTATGAATAGACATTTTCCAAATTCGCGACTTCGCCGTTCCAGAGCTAGTGCGTTCTCTCGCAAACTAACGCGCGAAACGCAACTGAGTGCGCACGACCTAATTCTGCCAATGTTTGTTATCGAAGGTGAGTCTAAAAGCGAGCCGGTTGCCTCTATGCCTGGCGTATCTCGCATGAGCATCGACAACGTGTTAGATACTTGCCGTTTGGCGCACAATGCTGATATTCCTGCAGTGGCTTTGTTTCCTGTTGCCGGCGACGAGCGAAAATCTTTAAATGCTGAAGAAGCCTACAATCCAGAAGGGTTAGCACAACGGGCAGTGCGAGCGATTAAGGAAGAGTTTCCAGAGCTCGGTGTAATCACCGATGTTGCTCTGGATCCGTTCACCACCCACGGACAGGACGGAATTATTGACGACCAAGGATATGTACTAAACGACATAACTACCGATGTGCTTGTTAAACAAGCGCTGTCGCACGCTCAAGCAGGCGCTGATATAGTCGCTCCGTCTGACATGATGGATGGCCGCGTTGCGATGATCCGCAAAACCTTGGAGGATAACGGCTTTGTGAATACGCAGATACTGGCGTACTCCGCAAAATACGCCTCCGCTTTTTACGGTCCATTTAGGGATGCTGTTGGGTCAGCGAAAAACCTCGCTGGTGGTGACAAATACACGTATCAAATGGATCCCGCCAACACTAACGAAGCTCTACATGAGGTTCAGCTTGATATTGATGAAGGCGCCGACTACGTAATGGTCAAACCAGGTTTGCCTTATTTAGATATCGTACGACGCGTAAAGACCGAGTTCGGAATGCCAACCTTTGTTTATCAGGTAAGTGGCGAATACGCGATGCTTAAAGCCGCCTCTATGCAGGGCTGGCTAAACGAAAAAGATGTAGTTTTGGAGTCTCTGCTCAGCATGAAACGCGCTGGCGCGGACGCAATCCTAACCTACTTTGCCTTAGACGTAGCCCAATGGCTAAATGAAGATAACGGCTAATAGGACAGCTAAGATAAGAAGGGCATAGTTAACAAGTAGGCTTACCTAATAGCCCTAACTCTATACACACACGGAATCAAACTACCATGCAGTACCTTCATACTATGATCCGCGTCAGCGACTTAGACGCCACCACAGCGTTTTTCTGTGACCATCTTGGCCTTGTTGAAACGAGTCGAAACGAATACCCAAAAGGGCGGTTTACGCTTGTGTTTTTAAGCGCGCCCAATGATTTGGATCGCGTAGAAACCCATTCTTCACCATTACTCGAACTAACATATAACTGGGATGCTGAGGAGTACACCGGTGGGCGTAACTTTGGGCATCTAGCATTTAGGGTCGACAACATTTACCAGTTGTGCGAAAACTTACAAAAAGCAGGCATCACTATCAATCGTCCCCCACGTGATGGGCATATGGCATTTGTTAAATCACCCGACGGGATTTCTGTAGAGTTGCTTCAGCGCGGCGATGCTTTAGAGCAAGCAGAACCTTGGTTGTCAATGGAAAATATCGGCAGCTGGTAACAATAGTCTAGAGCGAATAAGTTCAATTACTAAGGAGTCACACATGTTAGTTATAAAACGATTTAATCTTAGCGTATTAGCCATTCTGAGCTGTTGGTTCATGCAATCTGCGAATGCGTTGGACATGGTGGACGAGGTGCAAAAATGTGCCGCGATAGAAACAAATGATGAACGTCTGTACTGTTATGACGCTTTAAGCCAAACGCTTGTTGCAGCGCAAAGTAAGAATGAGACTGTTAGACAAAGTGTTGTGCAAGGAACTAGTGCGGCAGAAGAGTCTTCCGATATGTCTGATTCGATTGGTGGCAGCCGTTTTACGAGTGAGGAAGAGCGCCAAAAATCCATTACTGAAGGACGCGTCACTTTTTGCCAGCTTTCATATGACAAAAAGTATCTATTTATTTTTGAAAATGGCCAAATTTGGAAACAAGTTAAAGATAAGCGTTATCGTCTGAAAGAGTGCGGTTTTGATGTGACCATTAGCAAAGACTTTTTTGGCTACTTCATGGAGATTCAAGGCGAGGCTGCTGGCAAAACAGGGAAAATACGTATCAAGCGGATAAAATAAACGCTTTAGAAGACTCTTTGCTTAATTGAAGTTGGTTTACTAAGTTTATATTTTCGTCCATACAGAGTAACGATTCACCTAAAGAGTAATATATAAACTGTGTCCCTGGATTAGTCGTTGTTTGGTGCAAATGGCCTTTACGTGCAATTAGCGGCTACAACTAAAATGCTACCGGCATCAACGCGGATATTTTCTGTCTGTTTGCAGTAGAGTATTTGGATTCGTCGCTTGCCATTAGCAACTAAGAAAAGTTCGTCGGTGTCAGGATGCATTTTTCAACCAAGCAACTCGCCTTCGATTACAACAGCGGTGATTGCGTGTTGATTAAAAGCAAAATGATTAACGAATGAGCCTTGAGGATGTTTTGATAATTCAACTGCACTATTGTTTCAACACAATTGATTTCAACGCTGCTTACAGCATCTATTTGATCTGACATAATTACCTAGCCTGTATTAAAGAAATCAACTCACATAGATGTATCACATAGCTCAAGTAAACATCGCCCGCCTAAAGGCGTCTCCTGGTGACCCCTTGGTTGCGGGATTTTTTGACAACCTCGTTCGAATTAATAACCTTGCTGAAGAAAGTAAAGGTTTCGTATGGCGTTATAAGGAAGACTTCAGTGATGATCCTTTAATGGTGTTAAACCTCTCTGTTTGGCAAAACATTGAGCAGCTCGGAGCCTTTGTTTATCGTAGTGGGCATGCGGCGCTTTGGTGGATAAAGGAAAACCAGCTACCCAGCCCGAACTTGGCGATGGAAAAGCTTGCGCTCATCACTGAGCTCGGCCCCACCGCCGACGCATTCACTTTTTCACAACGGTTCGATTCACCGGATAAGTTATGACAGATAATTTTATAGGCTCCTTAAAAAACCTTTGGACATCTCACAACAGTTTGCTCTGTGTGGGGCTAGATCCCAATCTGTCTCTACTACCGCCACACCTTAGTGAGCGCGACGATGCCGTTTTTGAGTTTTGTACTGCAATAATTGACGCTACGCATGACCTTGTGTGCGCGTACAAACCGCAAATAGCCTATTTTGCTGACACCGCAAAAGAGGAACAATTGCGCGCGGTCATTGAATACGTTAAGAACAAGTATCCTCATATTCCGATTATTCTAGACGCGAAACGTGGAGACATAGGAAGCACGGCTTCGATGTATGCACATGAGGCATTCGACCGTTTCAAAGCTGATGCGGTTACGATCAACCCTTATATGGGCCAAGACTCTGCTCAACCGTTTTTGGATCGTGCTGACAAAGGTGTTGTTGTGTTGTGTAGAACTTCTAATGCGGGCGGCGCTGAATTTCAGGACTTGTTGGTTGGCGGCGCGCCATTGTACGAGCGTGTTGCTAGAAATGTTTTCGAACATTGGAACAAAAACGACAATTGCGCCTTAGTCGTAGGCGCGACTAACCCTAAACAGATGGAACGTGTGCGAAGCTTAGTGGGAGATATGCCCTTCTTAGTACCGGGTGTCGGCGCTCAAGGTGGTGACGTAGCCGCATTACTTAAAGCGGGTCTAACAGAGGCTAAATCTGGCTTAGTGATTAATAGCTCTCGCGGCATAATCTTCTCCAGCGTGGAAGAAGACTATGCGCAAAAAGCCCGAGAAGCCGCCATCGCATTGCGCGACGAGATCAATCTCTATCGTTAAAGTGTGGCTAGAGCGAAAACTAAAGCTGTATCAAACGACTCTAACTTAGACTCAAATTAAGACTCGATCTTATTGTAACGATCAGCCGAATCTAGAATTTCTTTACGAGCTTCGTCTTTACCCGCCCAGCCACGTACTTTTACCCATTTGCCTTGCTCAAGATCTTTGTAGTGCTCAAAGAAGTGGCTAATTTTGTCTAACATTTCTTGCTGAACGTCTCTGAACGTGGCAACATTGTTGTAGAACTTCGTTAGCTTTTCAATCGGTACAGCCAATATCTTAGCGTCTTCGCCTGCCTCGTCTTCCATCATTAAAACGCCGATAGGACGACAACGCACAACCGAACCGGTTACCAATGGGAATGGGGCTAACACCAATACGTCGACAGGATCGCCGTCATCCGATAAGGTTTGCGGAACATACCCGTAGTTACAAGGGTAATGCATAGCCGTAGACATAAAACGATCTACAAACATCGCACCTGTTTCTTTATCTACTTCGTACTTAATAGGATCGCCGTAGCGAGGGATTTCAATGATTACATTGATATCATCTGGTAATGATTTACCTGGGCCAACAAGGTTTAGTGACATGACTTAGCGCTCCGAAAGATTGGTCATAAAAAATCGTGTGTATTATACTGATCGGGCGGCTTTAAACAGCCGTAAATCAACAATAATAAAAAATAATAATTCTAAAAAGGTCAGGTTATTTAGATACACCCCAAGCCCCGCAATGGAGCAATAGCCGTTATAAATAGCACCGATTTTTTAAACACCACCTAAACCAAGGAGAAAACCATGTCTTTAGAGTTAATCCCTCCAATGCTTGGCGTATTTGGCTTGGCGATAGCGTTTGTAATTTACGCTTGGATCGCCAAACAAAAAGTAACTAATGAAAAAGTCGAAAAGATCGGCCGCCAGATTCATATCGGTGCTATGGCGTTTATGCGTCAAGAGTATCGCATAATGCTTATTTTTATTGTGGTATTAGCCGCAGCGATCGCTTTTAGTGATTTGGGTGTCAATACCATGATTGCCTTTATAGTTGGCGCGGCATGTTCTGCGGTTGCTGGTTACATTGGTATGTTTACGGCAACTAAAGCCAACACTCGCACCACCACAGCCGCCCATGAATCAGGAGCAGCTGCTGCGTTAAAAGTTGCGTTTTACGGGGGGTCTGTTATGGGCCTTTGCGTTGCGTCTATGGGTCTAATTGGGTTAGGCGCACTGTATTACTACTTTGGTGGGAGTGCTGAAAGCGCTCACACAATTCACGGTTTCGGGATGGGTGCATCAGTCGTTGCTCTGTTCTCTCGTGTTGGTGGTGGTATCTTTACTAAGAGTGCGGACGTAGGTGCTGACCTAGTGGGTAAAGTTGAAGCCGGCATTCCTGAAGACGATCCTCGTAACCCTGCCGTAATTGCCGATAACGTTGGCGACAACGTGGGTGACGTTGCCGGTATGGGCTCTGACATCTTTGAGTCTTATTGCGGTTCTATGATTGCAACTATCGCTATTGCGTCAACCATGAGTATGGCGGCGCTACAACTTTTGGGTGGTGATCAAGCCTCCTTGATGATGCTACCGTTGGCTTTATCCTCTCTCGGACTTATCTGCTCAATTTTGGGGATAATCATTGTGAGCATGTTGAGTTCAATGTCTCCAGAAAAAGCATTGCGCGCTGGTACTATGGGCACTTCGGTAATCTTTATCGTTGCTGCTCTGTTTTTAATTGAACACTTCGGCATAAGCCGCGCAGTTTGGTATTCAGTTGTTATTGGCTCCGTCGGCGGAATAGTCATCGGGCTTGTCACTGAATATTACACGGCGGGTAAGCCTATTCGTACAATTGCTGCAGCAGGCGAAACCGGAGCTGCCACAGTAATGATTGCTGGATTGGCTATTGGGATGGAATCAGTCGTTATTCCGGTTCTTACACTTTGCGCCATTATTTTCTTCTCTAGTGAGTTCGCTGGCCTCTACGGTGTTGCCATTGCAGCCGTTGGTATGTTGGCTACGGTTGGCATTACCATGGCCATCGACGCTTACGGTCCAGTTGCTGACAACGCAGGTGGCATTGCTGAAATGGCCGGCTTAGGTAAAGAGACTCGTGACATTACTGATTCGCTCGACGAAGTAGGTAACACTACGGCGGCTATTGGTAAAGGTTTTGCGATTGGTGCGGCTGCTTTGGCTGCGTTAGCCATTATGTCGGCCTACATTGAAACTGTATCCGCAAACATTGATGGCTTTAGCCTCGAAATCAACAATCCTATCGTCTTAGTCGGAATGTTTATTGGCGGTATTTTTCCGTTCCTTGTTAGCAGTCTAACAATGACCGCAGTAGGCGAAGCGGCGTTCGATATGATTAAGGAAGTACGCCGCCAATTCAAAGAGATTCCAGGTCTTCTCGAAGGCACTGCTGAGCCGGATACCGAACGTTGTGTTCAAATCGCTACAACAGCCGCATTAAAACGCATGATTCTACCGGGCGTTCTCGCTGTTTCAGCTCCTGCTGTTGTTGGCTTCGGCCTCGGCGCAGAAGCGCTGGGCGGAATGTTGGGCGGCGCTCTTCTGGGTTGTGTACTACTTGCTATCACGATGGCGAACGCTGGTGGGGCTTGGGATAATGCCAAGAAATACGTTGAACGTGGTAATCACGGCGGAAAGGGTTCAGATACTCATGCTGCCGTCGTTGTGGGCGATACTGTCGGCGATCCGTTTAAAGACACGTCTGGTCCATCTATGAATATTCTGATCAATGTAATGGCGATTGTTAGTTTAGTGATTGCGCCTTTGCTTGGTTAAAATATTGAGTAATTTGTTTATACCGATGCCAAGACTTTTATGAATTGTCATCGTTTAAGAACCGGCTCTTTGAGCCGGTTTTTTTGTGCCAGAAGACAACAGCCCAACGTAACCTAAGCTAGGTTACACTTAGGATATGTCGTTCAATACCTCTAAGATACTCTATCAATTAAGCCGTTCAGCTCGGTGGAGAAATGCGTCCGCTCTCAGCGAAATGGAGTTTGATTCGCACACTTGGGCATGGCTCAACGACCAACAATCCCTAACTCAACGTCTTATTGATGTTTCAGACGGTGATTTTTCGGTGGATCTACTTAATCAACGCATCGGTATTCCTCTTTGGCATGAACAAGACTGTTTACGACAAGGCCATCATTTGGCGGCGACGGTACGCGAAGTTTGTTTAAATATTTATAACCAACCCATCGTCTTAGCACGCAGTATCATTCCGCTTGCTCTTATAAGACAGCATCAAAATGGACTCACAGACCTGGGGCGGCAGCCGCTTGGGCAACTTTTGTTTAAAGAAGGGCGAGTTAGAGTTTCTCGCAGGCAGTTTACTCAAACGGATTATGACGGTGAATCTGTTTATGGGCGTCGTACACCCTATGAGTATCTTGGTTCTACCATTCTCGTTTGCGAATTTTATTTGCCCAGAATATCCGAATTTAAATTTGGGTGAACGTGGGCTTGAGCATCGTTACATAAAGCAAAAAAAGACCGAGCAGAGCTCGGCCTTTTTCAGAGAGTACAACTTCGACTCATTGACGACACTATTACTTAGTACTTAGTCGCCAGCAGTGCTCAATAAGGATTTTAGAGCAACAATCAGTACTGCTGGAGCTGCAAAAGCCGCTAAGTTAGCTGAAACAGCCGCCATCTGCGAACCTGCGCCTAATTGCGCTGCTAGACCGTTTAGAGCACCCGCTGTTGCCAAAAAGGCGATACCAGCAATTAGAAATGTGCGAGATTCTGCTCCGCTAACATTTAGAAAACCAACAACAACGCCTGCAACCGCTAATATAGTCGCAAGGTGGGGAATGTTTAGACTCAGTAACCCTGCAGCAACGGCAACAACTACACCTGCAAGAAAAAGATAACGACCCATTTGTGACATATTCATATTGAAACTCCTTTAATCGTTTTTAGTAGGTTTTTTGGTGTGCGAATCGAATATTAATCTCGCTCTTTTTGTTCTGCTTAAAACAGAATCTTTTCACCAATTGAAGCGTGCCTTGATAACCATAGAAGACATCTCAGCAATACTTCTAAACTAATTATGGTTTACTAAATTGGAGGCCGCAAACCTAATAGTGAATTATTGAACAGGTTGTGGAGCTATTTGCGTAACGAATTGTGTCCTGGGAGTTACTTCTTTTTTAGAGAAGCCGTTCTTATCATTGGAAATGGGACATGAATGAGTGCACAGATAACGCGTACTAGTTCGTGCTCGGCGGTAATTACTTCGCCATCCTGCAAAACGGCTGAACTTATTGCTTTCACCACCAAATACTTGTCCTGAGGGTTAAGTTTATCAAGCACTCTAAGAGCAGCGTCTAAGCGCGGCTGCCAGTCATCAGCAAAAGACAGGTTGGTGTGGTTCACATCTAATACGGCCATCCCTGCACGGTACGCCTTTTGTGCATTTTGGATTCCTTGTGCACCCGCTTCTGTTTGGCCATTAGAAGCCACGATTGAAACCACCATAGACACTTCGTTGATACAATCCGCTAGTTTTCGTTTGCCATGCATCTGCTTAGTCGATGGCGATGTGGCTTCAGATAAGTATTGTCTTACAAGTCGCGACAAGCAATATTCGAATGAGTCGACTTTATTATCAATAGCGACCAGTAACTCAAGGGTTTTCATAACCTTATGAATATCTTCAAGCGGGCGTCGCTTAAGCGTGGGGAAACATATTTCAACGAGGGGAAGTCTTTGCTCTTCTTTAATTGGGGTGTTAGAGCTAACCAGATGATTGAGCTTTTTAGCGCTAATATCGCCCATACGCTCATTTATAATGAGTTGCTGGCGATGATTCAATTCAGCCTCTTGACTCAACAAGCAAAAGAAAAGGACTTCTGGAACCCACTCTAGACTATGCGCTGCGGCATTCAGTCCGTCTGGGATTTCTGACGTTAGTATCCCTGCCGCTAATATTCTCTCAAAATCAGGATTACCGATGTTCTCGATAAGCGACTCTGGATTAAAAAATCCTCCACTGGATTTCGCCTCTTTCTTTTTCGCTTCCTCAATTTCTGCTTTTTGTGCCTGAAGATGTTCGCGCCGTTCCTCTGCTTTTAACTTTGCAGCAAGATCTTTGATGTCACCTACTTGAAAGCCTTTTTCTAGTCTTTCAATGCGGTCCTCTAAGGGCGGATGAGTTGCGAACATCAGGCTTTTGTACCCACTGCTAAATAGCATATGGCTTACTTCTTCGGAGTCTTCTCTAAGGTAAGAGGAGTGGTTGTACGCCGCAATCTTTTTTAGCGCACCTGCAATGCCATCAGGGTCACGTGTGAATTGGACCGCCGACGCGTCTGCAAGATATTCTCGTTGTCTAGAAAGCGCTGACTTCATCCATCGAGCAAAAAATAGACCTATATAACCAATTAGCATCAATGCAATACCAATCGCGATTATTGCGCCACCGTTCTTATCTCTCGAAGACGAGACTCTATACCGACTACTTTGTAAGAATTTGCGCCCTACAATGGCTATAACCAATATGCCAAAGATCACGCCCATCATACGAATGTTGATGCGCATGTCACCGTTAAAAATGTGACTGAATTCGTGAGCAATTACACCTTGTAACTCAGCTCGGTCGAGCTTTTCCAGTGTCCCTTGAGTTACAGCTACGGCTGCGTCAGCCGCGGTGTATCCAGCAGCAAAAGCGTTAATCCCTGGTTCGTTTTCTAGTACGTAGATCTCGGGTACTGGAGTACCAGACGCTATCGCTATTTCCTCTACAACGTTATACAACCTACGCCGTAAAGGGTCCCGAGTATCGGGAGTAACAATAGCACCCCCCATATCGCGGGCAACCTTTCCGCCTCCTCCTCGCAGGCTTGCAATCTTGCCTAGACTAGCTATCCCAATTACAGAAGAGGTGGCAAGACTTGATCCTATAAGCAATCCTGAATTGTGTTGCCAAAATGACGACGTAAGCAAACCGCCATACATCATCATTTCGTTTGGGAGCTGTGTTGCAGCTAGGGCCACAACCACAAAATCCACGGCCAATACAATAACAAGCGCAACGGCTATGAAGCACCATATAATCCAGCGCGACTGACGCCGCGCCTTATCCTGATGATCAAAAAAATTCATAGGCGGTTATAGGTCTAGTATTAGGCAGATCACATCGAATTAGAGTTAAACGACTGACTTAAAACGATACGTTTGGTACGGAACGCACATCCTCGTCCTCAATCTCTAATAACTCAGCCGATTTAAATTGAAACCAACCAGCAAGCATATTTGATGGAAACTGCTCGATCATGTTGTTGTACATCATCACCGCGTCGTTAAACGCTTGACGAGAAAACGCAACTTTGTTTTCTGTAGACGTTAGCTCTTCAGATAACTGCATCATGTTTTCATTCGCTTTTAGATCTGGGTAAGATTCCGCTAATGCGAACAATCGTCCAAGCGCTCCACTCAATCCTTGCTCCGCAGAACCCAGCTCTTTCATAGCGCCTGCATTAGTGGGATCCACTTTGGCATTGTTCAAACCCGTTACCGCAGCATTGCGTGCAGCGATCACCCCTTCCAAGGTATCTTTTTCGTGGGCCATATAGGCTTTGGCGGTTTCTACGAGATTCGGAATCAAGTCATGTCGCCTAGTAAGCTGGACATCTATTTGTGCAAACGCATTTTTATATTGATTGCGACCTGCAACCAGTCGGTTATAGAGCCCTACGCCAAAAATAATGACACCAATAAAGATGAGTAGTAAAACGGTACCGGTTCCCATGAGTTTCTCCTAAGCTGTTAACCACTGTTTATATCAATAACGATTTTCGACCTTTTTTATATCAGAATTTATTACAACTTTGGGTAAATCACGCTGAGAATATCCTATTCTTCACATTCGAACTTTTTTGGCAGTGTTTCTGCCTATTAATTTACGCGTATTGAGTCTTAAGAGCGAAGGCTTGTAAGGATAAACCGGGACTATGAATTGCGGGCAAAAAAAAGCCCACCAAAATAATTTAGTAGGCTTTGTTCATGCTTTTAATGATTTTTAGGCTATCTACGCTTCATCACTTTTTTTAGTGCAGCGATCTGAGCGACCGCTTGCGCGAGTTCTATTCTCGCACGTGCATAGTCAATGTCCGCTTTGCTGTCTTTCAGCGCTTGTTCCGCTTTACGTTGAGCTTCTAGCGCTGCTGCTTCGTCAAGATCATCTGCGCGAATAGCTGAGTCAGACAAAACTGTTATTTTCTTAGGAGTAACTTCTAAGATTCCACCAGAAACATAGATTACTTGCTCTTCTCCATCTTCTGTTTGGATTCGAACGTCACCAGCTTTTAGATTTGTGAGCAAAGGGGTGTGTTGAGGGTAAATGCCCAACTCACCCGCTGCTGCAGTAGCGATTACCATCGTTGCGGCTCCCGAAAATATTTCATTTTCGGCGCTTACAACTTCTACCTGCATAGTATTCATAGTCTTTACTCTTATCTAATATAGAGTCTAAGAACTAATTCTAAGAATTAGTCTTTAGACATCGCTTTGGCTTTTTCACGAACCTCGTCAATACCACCAACCATGTAGAACGCTTGCTCAGGGATATCATCAAGTTCACCGCTTAAAATTGCTTTAAAGCCAGTGATAGAATCTTTAAGCGACACGTACTTACCTGGCGAACCAGTAAATACTTCAGCTACAAAGAACGGTTGTGACAAAAAGCGTTGAATTTTACGAGCTCGAGCAACGGCTTGTTTGTCTTCTTCTGACAATTCGTCCATTCCCAAAATAGCAATAATGTCGCGTAATTCTTTGTAGCGTTGCAATGTGTTTTGCACACCACGAGCTACTTGATAATGATCGTCACCAATAATAAGTGGATCTAGCTGGCGAGATGTGGAATCTAGTGGATCTACCGCAGGATAAATGCCTAGCTCAGCAATTTGACGCGACAATACAAGCGTTGCATCTAAGTGAGCAAAGGTTGTTGCTGGTGAAGGATCCGTTAAATCATCCGCAGGAACATAAACGGCCTGGAAAGACGTAATTGAACCCGTCTTAGTCGATGTAATACGTTCTTGAAGAGCACCCATCTCACCCGCTAGCGTAGGTTGATAACCTACCGCTGAAGGCATACGACCCAACAACGCAGATACTTCTGTCCCGGCTAGTGTGTAACGATAAATGTTATCAATAAACATCAAAACATCGCGTCCGTCATCTCGAAAGTATTCGGCCATTGTTAGTCCCGAAAGTGCTACACGTAGACGATTTCCCGGAGGCTCGTTCATCTGACCGTATACCATGGCAACTTTGTCTAAAACGCCGGCTTCTTTCATCTCGTAGTAGAAATCGTTTCCTTCACGAGTACGCTCTCCAACACCGGCGAATACAGACAAACCTTCTTGCTGTACGGCAATGTTGTTAATAAGCTCCATCAGGGTGACTGTTTTACCAACACCCGCGCCGCCAAATAAACCAATCTTGCCGCCTTTAGCAATCGGCATAATTAAATCGATTACTTTTACGCCAGTCTCAAGAATGGTTACATCAGATGCTTGGTCAGCATAACTTGGAGGTTCACGGTGAATTGGATCACGGCGCACCGCTTCTACTTCACCTACGTTATCAATAGGTTCACCAAGAACGTTCATGATACGGCCTAATGTGCCTTCACCAACCGGTACTGAGATCGGAGCGCCTGTGTCTGTAACAGACTTACTACGCTTAAGACCTTCAGTTGCACCCATCGCAATGGTACGAACAATTCCGTCACCAAGCTGCGCTTGCACTTCAAGGGTTAAGCCGCCGTCATCTACCACAAGGGCATCATAAACTTTAGGTACGGAATCAGCGGGGAATGATACATCTACAACCGCGCCAATGATTTCTATAATGTTACCGGAACTCATAGTTGTGTCCTCTTAAACCTACGTTCTTTTTAACTGTTGTGAGTCGATTAAACGGCTGAAGCGCCAGAAACGATCTCGGAAATTTCTTGTGTAATAGCTGATTGTCGAGCCTTGTTGTAAACAAGTTCTAGATCGGAGATAAGATCACCTGCGTTATCACTTGCTGACTTCATTGCAATCATTCGAGCTGATTGCTCACAAGCAATGTTCTCGACAACTGCTTGATAAATCTGAGATTCGATGTAACGCTTTAATACCCTATCTAAAATTGGTTTTGCTTCTGGCTCATAGATGTAATCAAATAAATCAGGAACATCTTCACCAGCTGCATCATCTGTATCCAAAGGCAGCAATTGAACTGAGTTAGCCTTTTGGGTCATCGTGTTAACAAATTCATTAGACACGATATACAAACGATCAATTCGGCATTCTTCATACGCTGTAAGCATTGACGTAATCGCACCCAGCAAATCACTAAGCGCTGGTTTATCGCCATAGTGCGAAGCCTCAGAGATTACTTTGCCGCCAGCGCGTCGAAAATACCCTAAACCTTTTGAGCCAATTGTAGCGATGTCAATTTCAACGCCTTTTGCGTCCCAATCGGCCATCTCGCTAATGGTTTTTCTGAACACATTCATGTTCAATCCACCACATAGACCGCGGTCAGAGCTAACTACAATGTAGCCAACACGCTTAACATCGCGCTCTAGCGTAAACGGATGTTTGTACTCAAGGTTTGCTCGAGCAATATGCGCCACAACTGAACGGATCTTTAGCGCGTATGGTCGTGCAGCAAGCATTCTATCTTGCGCTTTGCGCATTTTGCTCGCTGCAACCATTTCCATGGCTTTGGTGATTTTTTGCGTACTTTTTACGCTAGAAATCTTATCGCGAATTTCTCTTCCGACTGCCATTGCTATTCAACCAATACTGTTAGTTATCTTAAATCGATTTTTACTGAACCAATTCGCCAATTTGAAATTAGTAGCTACCGTTCGCTTTGAAGTCTTTAAGAGCTTCGTGCAACCCAGCAGTTACTTCATCTGTTAGCTTAGGGTTCTTATTGATGTCGTCAATTAGTGCACTAAACTTAGACTTCAAGTGAGCTTGCATCGCTGATTCAAAAGCACCTACGCGTTCTTTTTCTACATCATCGAAGTAACCTTCGTTAGCTGCAAACAGTGACGCTGCGATTTCAGCAGTAGACATCGGCGCATATTGGGCTTGCTTCATCAATTCCGTAACACGTTCACCACGAGAAAGCTGGGCACGCGTTGCATCATCTAAGTCAGACGCAAACTGAGAGAAAGCCGCCAATTCACGGTATTGTGCCAATGCCAAACGAACGCCACCACCTAACTTCTTAATGATGTTTGTTTGGGCTGCACCACCTACACGAGAAACCGATAGACCAGGATCAACCGGCGGACGAATGCCTGAGTTGAATAAGTCTGTTTCCATGAATATCTGACCATCAGTAATCGAAATCACGTTAGTCGGTACGAAAGCCGATACATCACCCGCTTGAGTTTCGATAATAGGCAAAGCGGTTAATGAACCTGTTTTACCTTTTACACCAGTACGACGCTCAACTTCAGTTTCGTTGATTCGTGATGCGCGCTCTAATAGACGAGAGTGCAAATAGAATACGTCGCCTGGGTATGCTTCACGACCTGGAGGTCTACGCAATAGCAGCGATACTTCGCGATAGGCTACGGCTTGCTTAGACAAATCATCATAAACAATTAGAGCGTCTTCGCCACGATCGCGGAAGTATTCGCCCATAGTGCAACCAGAGTAAGGTGCGATGTATTGCAGAGCCGCTGAGTCAGACGCGTTAGCAGCAACAACAATGGTGTATTCCATTGCGCCGTGCTCTTCCAACTTACGCACAACGCCAGCAACTGAAGATGCTTTTTGACCAATCGCAACGTAGATACATTTAACGCCACTGCGCTTCTGGTTAATGATCGCATCAATCGCTACCGCTGTTTTACCAGTCTGGCGATCACCAATAATCAATTCACGTTGACCACGGCCAATCGGTACCATCGCATCAATCGACTTGTAGCCGGTCTCTAATGGTTGGTCTACACCTTGACGCTCAATAACGCCTGGTGCGATTTTTTCGATTGGGGATGTTTCGGTGGTTTCAATTGCACCCTTACCATCAATCGGCTGACCTAGGGAGTTCACTACGCGGCCTAGCAATTGCTCGCCGACCGGGACTTCCAAAATACGACCAGTACATTTCACTGTGTCGCCTTCGGCAATACCTTTATAGTTACCTAGAATTACCGCACCAACAGAATCTTGCTCTAAGTTAAGAGCTAGACCATAGATGTCGCCAGGAAATTCCAACATCTCGCCCTGCATAGCCTCGGTTAAACCGTGAACACGTGCGATACCGTCGGAAAGGCTGACCACCGTACCTTCGGTACGAGATTCAGCGGCTGCTTCAAAATTTTTAATCCGGTCTTTAATCAGGTTGCTGATTTCAGATGGATTTAATTGCGTTGTCATGACGTTAAGTCCTCAACGTTAGTGTGTTTATTAGCGCATTAACGCTGTTGTTAATTTCTCGATTCGGCCCTTTGCAGAACCATCAATCACAAGATCTCCGGCCTTGATAATAGCGCCACCCAAAAGCTCGGTATCAACGGTTTCTTCAATTGTTACCTTTAATCCAAGCTTCTTCTCTAAAGCCGTGGCTAGTGATTTCTTTTGCTCAGCACTTAGTGCCTTAGCAGTAATCACTTGCGCATTAACCAATTCGTTGGCTTTAGCCACCATAATTTCGAATTGACTTCCGACTTCTTCGAGCGCCTCTATACGGTTGTTTTTCGCTAACAAACGTATAAAGTTTTCAACTCCTTCTGGTGTTTTCTTACCCGCCAAATCAAGCAACAAGTCTACTAACTGCTGCTCTGAAACGCCTGGGTCACCGATTAAAGTTTGAAATTGGCTGTCTTTGGCTACGCTAGCAAGAGTCTCAAGTACAGCACTCCACGCATCAAACGCTTTGGCGTCACGCGCCAATTCGAATACCGCTTTTGCGTAAGGTCTTGCTACGGATGCATTATCTGCCATTGTTTCTACCTATTTGATGAATGCGGTCGATGAGTCTAGCTAGCCTTTAATTGCTTGACTAAGTCGTCTAACAATCCAGCGTGCGTTTTCTCATCGATTTCTTTATCAACAATCTTACTTGCCGCCGCTACCGCGATTGAGGAAACCTGCCCTCTTAATTCCTCGCGTGCTGAGTGAACACTCTGTTCAACTTCAGCTTGAGCTGACGCAACAATTCGCTCCTTCTCGCTCGTCGCCGTTTCTTTGGCTTCGTCGACTACTGAGTTACCGCGCTTTTCAGCGTTTGCGATAATTTCAGAAGCTTGAGTCTTAGCGTTGCTGATCATCTTAGCCGCTTCTTGTTCTGCTATTTCTTGTGCTTGTTGGCCTTTTTGTGCCGCTGCAAGTCCGTCAGCAATTTGCTCTTGACGGGCTTCCATTGCAGTAATCATTGGAGGCCATACAAACTTCTTACAGAACCAGACAAATAGGAAGAACGCGACGGTTTGCCCTAAAAGGGTTGCATTAATGTTCATCGTTCGTTCCTCTCTAAATCAACTAATTCGTGTTAGCTTAGCTAGCGCTCATCAAAGCTTGCATCGCCACTGGGTCTACAAGACCTGAAGCGAATAACAAGTACAGTGCAATACCAACACCAATAATCGGAATCGCATCAATCAAACCAGCAAGTAAGAACATTTTGGTTTGAAGTGAGCTGGCCAATTCTGGTTGACGTGCGCAACCTTCTAGGAAGCGACCACCCATTAAACCAATGCCGATAGCGGCTCCAACTGCAGCTAGGCCAATCATTATGCCAACAGCGATGGCGCTCATACCTACGATAGTTTCCATTTTGGAACTCCTGTTTTAAATATAAAAGTAGTTAAAGTAAAAATTTAGTGTGTTTAATAAATTAGTGTGTTTCGTGAGCTTGGCTCAAGTAAACAATAGTTAGCATCATAAAAATATACGCTTGTAGAGTAATAACCAGGATATGGAAAATAGCCCAACCTAGTTGCATTAATGCACCCGCAATTCCTAGAGCGACTCCAGCAATCGACCATTCATAAGTCCAAAAAGCGAAGCCTTCGCCTCCGGTCCACATGCCACTGAAGGTCAGCGCGATAAGAATAAAGATTAGTTCGCCTGCGTACATGTTGCCAAACAATCGCAGACCTAGAGACACAGGCTTAGCGATAAGGGCTACGGTTTCCAACAATAAGTTGGCTGGAAACAACCATTTTCCAAACGGTTGTAGAAGCATCTCTTTACTGAACCCAACAACACCCTTCATTTTGAGGCTGTAGAACAAGATCATAATAAAGATGGCAAAGGCCATCCCCATAGTGACGTTGGGGTCGGTAGAGGCAACTATTTTGTGGTAGGCAGATATTCCTGTTTGTTCAAAGAAATAAGGAATCCAATCAACTGGGATAAGATCCATTAAGTTCATCAAGAAGACCCAAACAAAGATCGTTAACGCCATTGGCGCTATCCATAAATTTTTTGCTTGTTTGGTAAAGGTGCTGTCTGCGCTGTCTTGCGCGAACTCAAAAAGAGTTTCCACAAAACACTGAAGTTTTGACGGGTTTGCGGAGTTGAAACTGAGAGCAATACGTCGCATAAACCATAACGCAAGCATCCCTAGGCCCAAAGACCAGATCATGCTATCAACGTGTATTGCCCAGAAACCCATGCTAGCAGCTTCTTGTGCGCCATGCGCAATTCCCCATGAGCCGTCTGGGAAACGACCATAAGTTAGGTTCGTAAGGTGGTGGTTAATATAACCAGCGCCCGTAAGTTCTTGAGATCCTGAAGCCATTGTCTACAAATGTCTGCGTTAAATCTTTAGTTGATTTATAACCAACCCCAATTACAACTTAAGCTTCTTGCCGGTCTACAACCAGCAATGATAGCCAGGTAACGATCAGTGCCGCAATTACATATGCAATTATAAATGGCAAAACCGACACCTTTAAGACGACCACACATATTGCGAACATCGTCAGTGTTAATAAAATCTTTGTTACTTCAAACCGGTAAAAGCGCTGCAGCATTTCTACTGCGGGTGCTAATTCATCCGATTCTGTAACAGATGGCTCAATAATTACTGGCTTGCGTGCTTTTAAAGCAACATACATATTAGCCAGTACCGCCACCAAACCACCAAACAGGGCGGACAATCCTTCATAAGACGTGAAACAAACGTAAATTGTGAGCGAAAAAGCGACCGTGCTTATAAATTGCAGTAAAGCGAGCTGCAGCAGGGCTTTAGTCGTTCTGTTACTTTGAATTTCAGTCAAACCGTTATTTTATTTAGAAACCCTGTTCGCCGCCAGCCATGTTAAGCGGGCGTTTCAGCCTAAACCTGCCTATAAATTGGTTGAGGTTGAGCTGTCAAAAAAGGCACCTTTTTACGGTCGCGAAGTATATAGATAGGCATGTGCCCGCGCAATGATTTCAAAGGTAATAATTTCCCTTAAAACTAACGCCTATATCCCTCGCCCACGTAGAGCTATTTAATGTGAGCAATAATTCCGTCTAGAACATCAAGGTTTTGATACTCAATAATCAATTTACCTTTACCTTTGCTGTCTTGTACGGTCACTTTTGTTCCCAACACTTCAGCTAAGTCTTCTTCTAGGCGAGCTATGTCTGAACTCTTCTTATCCGATTTTTTCTTGTTTGGAGGGTTCAGATATTGCTTAACGAGTGCTTCGGTTTGTCGAACCGACATTTGTTTAGAGAACACTTCTGCCGCAGCCCAATCTTGCTTCTCTGTTGGCAGGCCCAATAATGCACGAGCGTGGCCCATTTCGATCTTGCCATGCTCCAATAGTTGGCGTGCGCCATGGCTCAACGCCAATAAGCGCAACAGGTTGGTTACCGCGGTCCGCGAACGCCCTACGCTTTTAGCCATTTGCTCATGCGTTAAACCAAATTCATCTCCCAAGCGCTTTAAACCCACCGCTTCTTCAACAGGGTTTAGGTTTTCTCGCTGAATATTTTCGATTAACGCAACCGCTAGAGTAGCTTCGTCAGGAATATCTCGAACTAACACCGGTACTTCGTCAAGCTGAGCGATTTGCGCCGCTCTCCAGCGACGTTCACCAGCAATAATCTCGTATTTGTTTGCTCCTATTGGACGAACCAAAATAGGCTGAATAATGCCTTGCGAGCGAATCGACTCAGCCAACTCCTCCAAAGACTCTTGGTCCATGTTGGTTCGCGGCTGATACTGCCCTGGCTGCATCTTTTCGATGGGCAAGACATTGATAGGATTAACCGAGTTCTTAGTTGTCTTGGCTTCTGGCGTATCAAGTGTTGACGCACTGAGCAACGCGTCTAGACCTTTGCCGAGTCTTTTCTTTTTTACGTTCATTGCGTTTTCTTTCCTAACACTTCTTCTGCTAATTCTGTGTAAGCAATAGCCCCTTTTGAGTGGGGGTTATAGTCGATTGCTGATTGCCCATAACTGGGCGCTTCCGCCAGGCGAACGTTACGCGGGATAATAGTTTTGTAAACCTTGTTGCCAAAATGCGTTTGCAGTTGGTTACTCACTTCGCCAGACAAACTATTGCGTGGGTCATACATAGTGCGCAACAAACCCTCAATGACTAGATCTTTATTAAGAGAGTCTTTAATTTTGCGCACCGTAGACACTAGCGCACTCAGACCTTCAAGCGCGAAATATTCGCACTGCATAGGAATGAGCACCGAATTTGATGCTACCAAGGCGTTAATAGTCAGCACATTGAGCGCCGGTGGGCAGTCAATAAAGATGTAATCGTATTGGTCGCGAATATCATCCAAGCCTTTTTGCAAGCGAAGCTCGCGGCCTATTTCGTTTAGTAGCTCTACCTGTGCACCAGCCAAATCACCATTGGCGGTTATAAGGTCCACTCCGCTGTCACTTTTGACTATGCATTCTTGCGCCGTCGCATCTTGAGTTAGCAGCTCGTAAATGGTCGCGTCGACATCGTCTTGGTCAATACCAAGCCCGACGCTCGCGTTACCTTGAGGGTCCATATCGATCAACAGCACTCGTTGGCTCTGCTTTACTAAAGCAGCGCCTAAGTTGATGCTGGTCGTGGTTTTTCCTACGCCACCTTTTTGATTGGTGACTGAGATTATTCTCGCCATATGCGAAGCGGATTCGACTTTTTTGGGTGTGCTAGATTATCACGCTGGCTTAAGCTAAACGAGCGGTTTTAATTCGAATAAAAGCTTTTACTTCTTTTGCGGGCGTATAAGCACCAAATGACGCTGGGCATCTAGCTCTGGAACCGCTAGTGCATAGGTATCATATTTGTAATTAAGTTTTTTAAATTCCTTCATTTCTTCTGGATCTAACTGGCCCTTCATTGCTAACCAGCGGCCCGAATCAGAAATGGTTTGCTTTGAACCTTCTACAAAATCACTTAAGGAAGAAAACGCTCGCGACGTTACCATCGCAAATTTTTCTTTTGGCTTATAGTCTTCAATTCGCGAATTCTCAACAATGAAGTTGGGCAAATTTAATTTGTTGGCGGCGTACATTTGAAACTGAGCTTTTTTGCCTCTAGTTTCTATCGAAGTAACCTGCAACGCTGGAGACAACGTAGCCAAGACCATGCCAGGCAGCCCCGCCCCGCTGCCAACATCTAGTAATGTTGCCCCCTTTACGTAAGGCTTGATACTCGCACTATCAAAGATGTGTTTTGATAACATTTCATCAATCGAATCGATAGACGTTAGGTTGTGGGTCTTATTCCATTCATGCAACAGCTCCATGTATGTAAGAAGATTACCAATTGCTGTATCGCCGAACGAAATATTCATGGCGTCTAAGCCCGCCTTAAGTCTCGTTTCGATGGTCTGTTCTGGTGGCGACTCTGTATTCAAAGTTTTACTCTCGCGTGCTTTGCGCGCTGTGTTATTCGATGCATCTAGCTTATTAGCTGTTTTGCTACCTACTTCTGTGCTACTTGCTTGGGTAGCGCTACTCAAATTAGATAAAACATTGCTCAAGATGAATTTTCAAAAACACGTTGTATTTGTTCGGGGGAGAATTTAACCACAGGCGCAGGCTGAAAAGTTGTTTTTACACACAAAGCCATAAAATAGCCATAATTTAACCAGTACTGGGTTTAGGCCGCTTTTCCGTGCTTTTTTAGATAAACCAGTAACAAAGAGATAGCGGCTGGGGTGATTCCTGAAATTCTTGCTGCTTGGCCGACCGTCGCTGGTTGGTGCTCATTTAACTTTTGTGCCACCTCATTAGAAAGCCCAGTAACGCCGCTATAGTCGTAATTGGTGCTGAGCATCATGCCTTCATGTTTGCGCTGTTTATCAATCTCGCCCTGCTGGCGTTCGATATAGCCGTGATACTTAGCTTGAATCTCTAACTGTTCAGCCACTTTTTGATCAGCAATGGGTTCGCCAGCGCCCGGTAAGGTTAACAAAGATTGATAGGTTACTTCTGGTCTACGCAACAACTCTAAAAGATTAGCTTCGCGCTTGAGTGTATTTCCAACCACCGCTTGAGCCACATCATCCGGCACAGTGTCAGGACGCAGCCAAGTCGACGCTAATCGTTGCTGTTCTTGCTCTAACATCTCTCGCTTTTTAGAGAATGCTGCCCAGCGCCTATCATCGACTAATCCCATCTCGTGGGCTTTTTCCGTTAAACGAAGATCAGCGTTATCTTCTCTTAATAACAGACGGTATTCTGCTCGAGAAGTAAACATTCGGTAGGGTTCTTTGGTTCCCATGGTAATCAGATCATCAACCAACACACCTATATAAGCTTGGTCGCGCAATGGGTACCACCCTTCTTGGTCCCGGCTTCGGCGCGCGGCATTCAAGCCCGCTAACAGTCCTTGGCCTGCGGCTTCTTCGTAGCCGGTAGTTCCGTTGATCTGTCCCGCGAAATATAAGTTTTCGATGTACTTAGTTTCAAGCGTTGGTTTTAAACCGCGTGGATCGAAAAAATCGTATTCAATCGCATAACCTGGTCGAACAATGTGCGCATTCTCGAACCCTTCGATTGAGCGAATGAACGCTGCTTGAATATCGTACGGTAGTGAGGTGGAAATCCCGTTCGGGTAAACTTCATGAGTCGTTAGGCCTTCTGGCTCTACAAAAATTTGATGAGAATCTTTATCAGCAAAACGATTTATCTTGTCTTCAATCGAGGGGCAATAACGAGGGCCTACACCTTCAATAACACCCGAATACATTGGCGAACGATCCAAACCTGATCGAATAATGTCATGTGTTTTAATATTGGTGTAGGTTATATAACAATTCACTTGTTGCGGGTGTTGCGACACATCACCCAAAAAAGAAAACACTGGGCACGGCTCATCGCCCGGTTGAGCCTCTAATTTAGAAAAATCAATGGTTCGCGCATCTAATCGCGCAGGCGTTCCCGTTTTTAATCGGTCTACCGTAAACGGCATTTCCCGTAATCTACGAGAAAGCGCGTTTGACGGTGGGTCTCCTGCTCGGCCACCTTGAAAGTTCTCCATGCCTATATGGATGATCCCACCAAGGAATGTACCGGCAGTAAGAACCACCGTCTTGGCTTTAAAGCGCAAACCCATTTGGGTGACTACCCCTGTAACGCGGTCGCCTTCTATAATTAGGTCGTCACAAGCCTGTTGAAATAAACTTAGGTTTGGTTGGTTTTCTACTGTTTCACGAATCGCTGCTTTATACAAAACGCGATCAGCTTGAGCGCGCGTAGCTCTTACCGCAGCGCCTTTTCGTGCGTTAAGCGTGCGAAACTGTATACCACCTTTGTCGATAGCTTCGGCCATTGCGCCGCCCATAGCATCAACTTCCTTTACAATGTGTCCCTTGCCAATACCACCGATCGCAGGATTGCAGGACATTTGACCAATCGTGTCGATGTTATGTGTCAGCAACAAGGTTTGTGCACCTGTGCGTGCGGACGCTAACGCGGCTTCTGTACCCGCATGGCCACCGCCGATAACAATGACATCGTAATCTGTTGTGTGAAGCATAATAAGTTTTTCTCTGGTGTGTACTACACCAAATGGATTTGCTAACTGGTTTGCTTGCTAGCCTATTTTTTCAATAGAAATAAAGCACAGGCTTAACGGCGCGATTTTAACGGTATCTTGTGAAGATGTCTTGTGGTCTCAGACAGTTCTAGTCTCAACATGCTTAAAGCGCTAATTGTCCTTGCGCAGATATTTGGGCTAAGCATCCTCTAAATCTTGATAGTTATTTTCTTGGAATCGCGGCTGACAAACCGCTAAGAAGACTAGATCCTCACCTAACGAGTTGAAAATCTTTTGTGGCACACCAGCCGGTATAACCACAACATCGCCTTCTTTAACAAGGCGTCGTTTTTGGTTTACGGTTACTTCGGCTTGTCCAGCCAAAATAATATAGCGTTCCGAAGTGTCGCTTATTGAATGTAAGCGCGTTTCAGCGTTTGGCTCTACCCTAACTCTGGCTATCGACATGTCTGGATCTTCGGCACTGTTGTGCCACTCCTCAATGTAACAACCTTCTTTAAAATAGAACTCTTTAGTTCGCGTAGAAGATGACATCTTTATTTACCAATACAAAAAGAGCCAAAGATCTTTCCCAATAAGTCATCACTAGTAAATTCACCGGTAATCTCATTAATAGCATTTTGAGCTTGTTGGAGCTCGTCTGCCAAAAGCTCTCCTGCTTGGTTTTCTTCTAGCTGCTGACGTCCTCTTTTTACCGCAGTTTGCGCACGTTCCAACTCGCTTATATGGCGTCTGCGCGCCGTAAACACCGTCTCACTACCAGACTGATAGCCCGCGATCATTTTTATGTGCTCTTTTAGTTTTTCTAAACCATACTCAGTTTTAATCGAGACCAATAAATCGTTCTGTACGACCGAGTTATTTTTGCCTGTTGCTAGGTCCTGTTTGGTATAGACCAGCGTGGTTTTATCTGGGTATTCAATAATTAACGGCTCTTCGTCATCGTTGATGTCATGCAAAAACAACACATGGTCGGCCTCTTCGATCGCTTGTCTAGCGCGCTCTACACCAATGCGTTCTACTTCGTCGCTTGCTTCTCTTAATCCCGCCGTATCCAAAATATGCACTGGCAACCCGTCTATATCTATAGTCTGACTAACAATGTCACGAGTCGTGCCCGCAATAGACGTAACAATGGCTGTTTCCTCACCGGCCAAGGAGTTCAGCAAACTAGACTTGCCGGCATTAGGTTTACCCGCCAGGACCAGTTTCATTCCTGTGGTTAAGATTGCCCCTTGCTTAGCTTGACGCAAACAATCACCAACAGACTGCTCTAGAACATCTAGTTTTGCTTGTACGACGGTATCGGCTAGAAAATCAATTTCTTCTTCAGGAAAATCTATGGCTGCTTCTACGTAGGCTCGCAGATAGACCATTTGTTCTAGAAGTTCATTTACTCTTTTGGAAAACTCGCCTTTTAATGAACGCAATGCGCCCAGCGCTGCTTGCTCCGTTGCGCTGTTGATTAGGTCTGCAATAGCTTCGGCTTGAGTGAGGTCAATCTTATTGTTTAGGAACGCACGCTCAGAAAACTCTCCCGCTCTCGCCTGACGTGCTCCTAGTCGAACCAACTCTTTAAGCAAAACATCCTGAACCACAGGGCCACCATGCCCTTGTATTTCGACAACGTCTTCACCGGTGAAAGAATGGGGGGTTTTAAAGCCAACCGTAAGGCCAGTATCAAGAGTCACGCCTTCAGCGTTTTTGAAATAAGCGTACTTAACAGAACGCTCGCTAGGCTCTTTACCTGCGAGATGCGCCGCTATAGCCCATGCACTAGGCCCCGATAAACGAATAACACCTATACCGCCACGCCCTGGTGGCGTGGCAATTGCGACAATAGTGTCTGTTTTGGCGTTAGTCGACCCGCTCAATTTACTTTGCGTGTTTTTGGTTTATATACCACTGCTGTGCCATCGACAGTACATTGTTCACTACCCAGTAAAGGACTAAGCCAGCAGGAAAAGTAAGGAACAGTAGAGTCAAAGCAAACGGCATTATCATCATTACTTTCTTTTGAATATCATCCATTGGCGCTGGATTAAGTTTTTGCTGCGCCCACATTGATACGCCCATTAAAATAGGTAAGACGTAAAATGGGTCTGGCGCAGATAAGTCATTCAACCAAAGTGCGAACGGTGCCTGACGAATCTCTACGCTTTCCAATAGCGTCCAATACAAAGCGATGAACACTGGTATTTGGATAAGGATCGGCAAACAGCCGCCAGCTGGATTTATCTTCTCTTTTTTGTACAAAGCCATCATTTCCATTTGGAATTTTTGACGATCGTCTTTGTACCGCTCTTTGAGAGTAGCAATACGAGGCTGCAATTTCTTCATGCCGGCCATAGACTTGTAACTAGCCGCAGATAAAGGATAGAAGAATATTTTTATAAGAAGTGTTAGTAAAATAATTGACCAACCCCAGTTGCCTACAACAGCATGAATCTTGTCGAGCAACCAAAAAAGCGGATCCGCTATCACTGTTAGCATTCCAAAATCCACCGTTAAAGGAAGACCTTCAATACCCTTTTCTTCTTCAATATCTTTAAGGCGCGCTTGTTCTTTTGGCCCTAAAAAGACCGTAGTCCCAACACTACCGATAGAGTTAGGTGCAACCTGTAGAGCATCGTTCGCTCGTAAACCAAGAATAAAGCGATCGCCAGACTTACTGCTGTAAAACTTGTTGTTTGGTACTTCAGGTATAAAGACGGCAACAAAATAGTGCTCCATCATCGAAACCCAACCACCGACTTCTTGACGATCTAAGTTTGCTTCGTCGATATCGTCAAACGTTATTTTTTCGTACTTTTCTTCTTCGGTATAAATAGCTCCACCGGTATAGCTGGGGATTTGTCCGAAGCCGCCGCTTTTACCGACTGGTGCAGAACGATTAAATTGAGAGTAAAGATAAGATACCCATGGCTGAGTACTAATGTTGTTCACTTCGTAATTAATGCCTACTAAATACGAGTCTCTCCGAAAGCGTAGTGTTTTTGTTACCACGGCTCCGCTCTCACTAGTCCACGTTAAAGGAACCTCAACACTATCGTCTGAACCTAGTGTATAACTTTCGCTGGTCGCGGCATAAGTACTAAGGTGATTAGGGCTTTCTGCTCCCCCCCTTAGTAGTAGGCCATCCTGAATAATAAAAGTTTCTTCTGGGCTTTTTCGTAATACCGCATAGCCTTGGTCTTGCTGGTCGATAGCCACCGGCAATAATTTTGTCTCTACACGCTCTAAAGTACCGCCCACAGTATTAATATAGGCGATCAACAGATCCGTTTCTACGCGGACCAACTGTCCTTGGCTGTCTGGCGCTTCGTCTATGGCTACCGAACCAGTTTCTAATTCCTCATTTATCGCAGGCAGACTATCTGCAGATGCGTTAGGTGCCTCTATTGGTACGGCCGGTAACGAGCCTGCTACGCCGGGTAACTCAGACAAGGTTACTTCGGTGTTAACACCAGAATTGAGGGCTGTGTCTTGCGCAGAATAATCTAACCATTTTGTGTATAAAACAGTGCTAAGTGCGACGAGCAAGAAAATCAGCGCGGTACGGTATGTTTCCATAAGGGTATATCTTTCTCGGTTAAGAACAGTTTTTGCTAAAAAACTTAGTTAAAAGCTGAGTTGTTAATCTGAGTTAAAGCACAATTAGTCAGCGCTCTAATTATCAATGGTCGCGGATTGTAGCAATCAAAACCTAAACTAAGTAGCTTTGCGTGCTAAAAAAACCAACGTCAAACGGCTGTATTAATTGGTTCTGCATCGTTAATCGTTGTTTGTTGAAGTTTCTGGGTCTTTTACAGGAACAGGATCATGCCCAGACCCTCCCCAAGGGTGACACCTGCAGATTCGTTTTATCGCCAAATATCCGCCCTTACTGACGCCATATTCTTCTAAAGCTTGTGAGGCATACTCTGAACAAGTTGGCACAAAACGGCAGCGGCTACCCAGCAACGGACTAATTGTTACATGGTAAGTCTTAATGAGTAGTTGTAAGAGTTTGGTCATCAAAATACGTTGACTGGCGCTTAGTTCCGGTTGGGTAAAACTTTAAATTTTTGCCCATTAGTTTTAATGGCAATAGCCATTTCTTTCGCTTGATCGCTACCGACCGATTGCAGGGCTCTAATTACGCTTTGTTGGTCTTGTTTTGATTTGTTTTGGCTGGTTTTCCATGTGGCGTCTATTTTTGTAATGGTGATTTCAACGCCAACAATCCCCTTTAACAATCTCTGCGTATACGTCTCAGGGGCATCTGCTACATTCCATGGCTGCAAATGAGTTTTTTCCTGCTGATCCGTCAGGGAGTTTAACTGTTCTAGTATCCATTTTGGGTCGGTGATGAACCGTTGCTGTCCGTGGACATGCACAACCATATAATTCCAAGTGGGTACGACTTTGCCATGTTCAGCTTTGCTTACATACCAAGATGGCGAAATGTAAGTCTGTGGGCCCTGAAATACAGCTGCCGTTAGGCATTCTTCTTCTAGGTCGTGCCATACAGAGTTCGCTTTAGCAATATGACCCCTCAGTACACCTTGGTCTCCAACGTTTGAATGAAACACAAACGGGATATGGTTTATAACGATTCCTCGTTCACTATAGTTAATCCATGTGGCCAACGGGTGTTCGGCTATGAGTGTTTTGATCGCTTGGGCGTCATTAACTTCAAATGGTTTTGGTGTGTGCACTTTACTGGTCCGGCTCATTATCTAAAGCGGCTTCTTTGCGTAACTTGTGTTCGTGCCATCGTTGCCACTTTAATAGCTTGCCCCAGAGTTCTTGTAAGCTCTCGGTCAATTCTTTGTTGGTTGCTATCACACACTTTGGTTTTGCAGTGATTACTATATGCTCCGAATTTATTTCAGTTTTATGATGTCTATAAAACTCTTTAACAACTCTTTTTATTCTATTGCGGTCTACCGCCCTCTTAGATACTTTCTTAGAGACCGTTACGCCTATCTTTTTGTTTGCTTGTGCGCCCAGCACATTGAATGTAAACAGAGGGCTACTACCAAACTGTCTGTTTGAATAGACCGTTTTGAAAGCGCTTGGGGCCAACAGCCGTTCTGATTTTGAAAGAGTTTTTGAGGTCAACGGATTGGTTTGGGTAATGTTACGGCTAATAGGTTTTAGAACTGTAGTCCAGTAGTAGAAAAAAAAGCCCCACCGACTTAATCGATGAGGCTTTCTTAGATCAGTGCTCGCTAAGAAGCTTATACTGTCAGTGATGCGCGACCCTTAGCTCTACGAGAGTTAATAATGGCGCGACCATTTTTAGTTGCCATACGTGCACGAAAGCCGTGAGTACGTTTGCGTTTAACTACACTTGGTTGAAATGGACGTTTCATAGGAGTTCACCCTTAAATTCTTTAAATTCTGGTAACCTGTATTAATTACCCAGTACCATGCGTTTGTAGCGTCTAGTCTTATAATAATTAAGGCTAAAAATTACGTCTAGTGTCTGGCTGTAAGCACTGCTTGCGTTTACAGCTATCCGCTTTCCAAACGCACAGAAAAAACGGATCGCAAAGGTAATGGGTTTGGCGGCAAGAGTCAAGCGTATAAACGCTTTATTTATTACGTTAAAAACCCTAGAAATGTATTTTATTGCAGCTATTGCACCGTTATATTGTGCGGCTGCTATTTTGTTTACTTAAATCAAACTAATAAGGACACTCTTTTGGATAACACCGCACTTTGGGATCGCTGCTTAAGCAAGCTAGAAGCCGAAATTGAACTGCATGATTTTAACATGTGGGTACGGCCTCTGAGTGCACAAAATGACGAACATGCGTTTCGCTTACACGCACCAAACAGGTTTATTAAGGACTGGCTTGTGGATAATCTACTTGACCAAATTAATGCCTGTTTAGACCACTTTGGTGCTGGCGACAAAAAGCTGGTTATCGAGCTAGACTCTAGCTCCACCCCAACCAATAATGGCAGCTCATTTAGTGAAAGCTCTGATGATGCTTTTATTCATGCTGAAGATGCTCGTTTTGGTACCAACGTTCTCAATAGCAATTTCACCTTTGAAAACCATATTGAAGGTAAGTCTAACCAGATTGCTAGAGCAGCCACTAAACAAGTTAGTGAAAACCCTGGCTCGGCCTATAACCCGCTATTTATATATGGCGGCGTTGGTCTTGGTAAAACCCACTTAATGCATGCGGCCGGTAACCTAATTCGATCAAATTCTTCCAGCGCAAGAGTAGCTTACGTACATTCAGAACGATTTGTTTCTGATATGGTAAAAGCGATAGGCACTAATTCGATGGAGCAATTTAAGAATTACTACCGTTCGTTAGATGCTCTATTAATAGATGATATTCAGTTTTTTGCTGGAAAGGTTCAGTCTCAAGAAGAGTTCTTTCATACTTTCAACTCTTTGCTCGAAGTTAATAGCCAAATTATTCTAACGTCTGACAAATTCCCCAAAGAAATCAATAACTTACAAGAAAGGTTGATCTCTCGTTTCGAAAGTGGGTTGACTGTTCGTATTGATCCACCGGAGTTAGAGACTCGAGTCGCCATCCTGCAAAACAAGGCACGCAAGAACCAGGTTGAGCTGAGTGATGAAGTCGCTTTTCTTGTGGCTAAAAAGATCCGTTCCAATGTTCGCGAATTAGAGGGCGCATTACACCGGCTTGTAGCCAGCTCTAAATTTACGCACCGACCTATTGACATAGATTTAGCTAAAGACACGTTACAAGACCTTACATTGTTTCAAGAACGTAAAATAAGTATCGACAATATTCAGAAGACGATATCCGACTATTTTGGTATTCGTGTTAGTGATCTAAAGTCTAAACGGCGAAATAGACAGATTGCTCGGCCACGGCAAGTTGCGATGGCTTTGTCTAAAGAACTAACGAATTTAAGCTTGCCCGACATTGGCGACGCATTTGGTGGACGAGATCACACCACCGTAATTCACGCTTGTAAAAAGGTTGTTGAGCTGTGCAAGACTGACGCTAAATTTGGCGACGACTATGCTAACTTACTCAAAATATTATCCACCTAAACCACAACTACAACGTATAGAACATAAATGCAGTCAATGTGAGTGTGGATAACTTGTGTATAAATACGGTATTATCGTTTGGTAAATCTTATCCACAATCTATTCACAGGTTTGCTAAGACTTTTCCATAAGGTTGTTAACACGAATATTTGATGTAAGGTGTTGTAGTTAAACACAAAAAGGCACTTATGCAATTTACACACAGGCTTAACAGTAATAACAATAAAACTTAGATAAAAAAGATGAATATTAATATACGCAAAGAACAACTTGAAACACCCCTTTCTCAAGTCATCGGAGTTGTCGAAAAAAGACAGACTTTGCCAATATTGGGGAACGTTTTTCTAAGTCTTGAGAATGGCACATTGACTCTTGTTGGATCAGATTTAGAAACCGAGATTACTACTAGAGTTCAAAATGTTAACGGCGGTGATGGAAAAATAACTGTTTCAGCGAGAAAGCTCTTTGATATCTGCCGTTCATTACCTAACGATGCGGTTATAGACCTTGAGTTGGAAGAAAATAATAAGATGACTGTGAAAGCGGGTAAAAGTCGTTTTACCTTGCAAACGCTGCCAGCCGATGACTATCCTAGATTAGAAGAATCTAATTGGAATCACGAGTTCTATTTGGAAGAACAAGCTTTACATGGATTGCTTAACCGCACGTCTTTTAGTATGGCTCAACAAGACGTTCGTTATTTTCTAAATGGTCTATTGTTCGAACTGAATCAGAACGAACTGGTTACAGTCGCTACAGACGGCCACCGTTTAGCTAAAACCCGCCTACCCTATACAGACTTAGGTATAGACGGTGTCCAATGTATTATTCCTCGAAAAGCCGTCATAGAGATGTCAAAATTCTTAGCGACAGATTCTGAACAACAAATCTCGTTAAAGCTAAATGCCAGCCATATTTTTGTTGAGTCTGGTAATTTCACATTTATCTCTAAATTGATTGATGGTCGATTTCCTGATTATGAAAAGGTGATTCCTAGTAACTTAGACAAACACGTACTTATAGATAGAGCTAACTTAATCGATATTCTTAACCGTGCAGCTATTTTAAGTAACGAGAAGTTTAGAGGGGTTTCGTTGAGTTTGGCTGATAATGTGTTAAAAGTGTCGTCCCACAATCCAGATCAAGAGCACGCGAATGACGAGATGAGCATTGATTACACTGGTGATGAAATAGAAATTGGCTTCAACGTTAATTACCTATTGGAAGCGTTAAAAGCATGCCAGTCCAACAATATTAACTTAGGTTTATTGGATCCAAACACTAGTTGTACTTTTCATGCAGAAGAAGATGAAGATACACTTTATTTGATCATGCCAATGCGTTTGTAGTAAGGGATATAACTCTGTTCTAGACTCGTGTCTTTTATATTTAAAAAGCCAGCTCTAAGCTGGCTTTTTAGTGCCCAATAGTCACTCATTAGGCTGAAAAATGGGTGAAGAGCATGGTGGTTTTTTAGGATGTTCCACGTGGAACAAAGATGTTTTTATCAGTTAATTGTTCCACGTGAAACAACATAGAAAATAAGTTAGCGCTCAGCGTTGTTTTACTGGAACAGGAAACATTCCTTTAGTGTGTAGTTGCTTACATTTTGTTATACTCAGGCGCTGTTAAACCGCCCCCACAGAACAAAAATATAATGACCTACGACTCCAGCAGTATTAAGGTACTTAAAGGCCTAGACGCCGTTAGAAAACGCCCAGGGATGTACATCGGGGATACTGATGATGGTACCGGATTACACCACATGGTTTTCGAAGTTGTCGATAACTCTATTGATGAAGCTCTAGCCGGACACTGTACCGGAGTTAACGTTGTCATCAACCAGGATAACTCGATTTCAGTTTGGGACGATGGTCGCGGAATACCTGTTGGAATAATTGAGGAAGAAGGCAAATCGGCGGCTGAAATAATCATGACTGTTCTGCATGCAGGCGGCAAATTTGACAGCAATTCATATAAGGTTTCTGGTGGACTACACGGTGTAGGTGTTTCAGTTGTAAACGCCCTTTCAGACTGGCTTAAATTGGAAATCAGTAGAGACGGGAAATCATACGAGCAAACGTATCACTTGGGTGTTCCTGAAGCTGATCTGGTTGAAACCGGAGACAGTGATAAGACAGGTACTAAAGTTACTTTTAGGCCAAGTCCAGAGATTTTTTCGATAACAGAATACAGTTACGATATTTTAGCTAAGCGACTACGTGAGCTTTCGTTTCTAAACTCTGGCGTTCGTATTGAGCTTTACGACGAAAGGACTAATAAGGGAGAGGTGTTTGAGTACGAAGGTGGGATTGCGGCCTTTGTTAAACATTTGAATAAAATGCGAACACCTCTAAATAGCGACATCATTCATGTTATCGGTGAGCGCGACGGTGTAGTCGTTGAAGTAGCCCTACAGTGGAATGATTCCTATAAAGAAACGGTTTTTTGTTATACCAACAATATTCCCCAACGAGACGGTGGCGCTCACCTTTCTGGGTTTAAGGGTGCTTTGACTAGAACGCTTAACGTATATATTGAAGAATCTGGTTTAGCCAAGAAAGAAAAAGTAGTTGTTAGTGGCGATGATTCAAGAGAAGGCTTAACTGCGGTACTGTCAGTTAAAGTGCCGGATCCAAAATTTTCGTCACAAACTAAGGACAAGCTCGTTTCGTCTGAAGTAAAAGGCGTTGTAGAGTCTGTTATGAACGAGAAGCTGTCTGAGTTTTTATTAGAGAACCCAGGTGAAGCAAGAAAGATTGCTGAAAAAATTGTTGATGCAGCAAGAGCTAGAGACGCTGCACGAAAAGCTCGAGAGCTGACTCGGCGCAAAGGCGCTTTAGATTTAGGCGGTTTACCAGGTAAGCTGGCTGATTGTCAGAACAAGGACCCTGCCCTATCAGAAATTTACTTGGTGGAGGGGGATTCAGCGGGTGGTTCGGCCAAACAAGCTAGAGATCGTTCATTTCAAGCAATATTGCCACTTAAAGGTAAGATCTTAAATGTAGAAAAAGCACGCTTCGATAAGATGATTACTTCTGACGAGATCACTATTTTGATTACTGCGTTGGGCACAGGTATTGGTAAAGACGACTTTAATATAGAAAAACTACGTTATCACCGCATAATCATCATGACCGATGCGGACGTTGATGGATCTCATATCCGTACGCTATTGCTAACTTTCTTTTATAGACAGATGGCAGAGCTTATCGAGCGCGGCTATATTTATATCGCACAACCGCCATTGTATAAAATTGGTAAGGGAAAATCTCAACGGTATGTAAAAGATGATGTGGAGTTTGAGTCGTATTTGTTAGAACTTGCTTTGAAAAAAGCAGAGGTTAGCAATAAAGGTACAGGCAGTGTTGTGGAGGGCGAAGAGCTTACTCGATTATGCAGAGAGTTTTTAGACGTAGAGAAAGTTATTAAGCGTTTGAGCCGGAAGTATGACCCCGTTGTTCTTAAAGCACTCATCGACAGAGCGGTTAATGAAGACACATTGACAGAAGATGTGTTGGTTTCGATCGAAGCTTCTCTAAATAAAGATGGTTACGAAGCGCCGAGCTATAAGTTGCGTGTAGAGCGTAATGGCGCAACAACGCTTAAAATTGAGCGACGCCAACATGGAACGACTAAAGAAAGTGAGATCACCTCAGAATTTTGGCGCTCTCCTGAATTTCGTTCAATCAGTGCACTTGCAGAAAGGCTAGACAAATTGTTTGGGGATCATTTGGTTGTAAAACGAGGAGAAAAAGAAGAAGCGGTCAGCGAGTTCTCTGAAGCCATTAATTGGTTGTTGTCAACGGCGAAAAAAGGCTTAGATGTGCAGCGGTATAAAGGCTTAGGTGAAATGAACCCAGATCAACTTTGGGAGACTACAATGGACCCAACTGTGCGCCGTTTACTTAAAGTAGTGATAGAAGATGATGTTTCATCTGATGATACTTTTACAATCCTAATGGGTGATCAAGTGGAACCGCGAAGAGAGTTTATCGAGAAAAACGCGTTTACGGTGAACAACCTAGATGTTTAGTAAAAAACCAATTAAATCAAAGGGTTGTGTAACTTTTGTGTGTTTTTTGTTACCCTAGAACAATGATATAAACTTAAGCGTATTCAATATGTTATCGAAATAAGTTAAACATTATTCTCGAACAAATAAAAAGGCCAAAAGCTCATGCTCTTGGCCTTTTCTATACTTAGTGTATGAATAGAACAAACTCTAAATTATTGTTCCGCCCAACGATTAGTGCAGAGTGCGCGGCACCGACAAAATAAATTTGGGTATCGGAACTTCAAACTCTTGTGAGTTGCCTGAAATAGGATTAACCCACAGCATAAAATAGCGCCCCTCCATAGTACCCATTTCAGTTTTAAGAACGGCGCCACTGGAGTACTGATAGCTCGCGCCAGGCTCTAAAATGGGCTGTTCTCCTATTACCCCTTCGCCATAAACCTCCTCAAGTTTATGGTTCGCATCCTTAATAATCCAATGACGAGACATTAATTGACACGTGGCGCTCGAGTTATTGGTAATCGTGATTGTGTAGAAAAAAACAAAACGTGCTTTTGTTGGCTCCGACTGCTGCGGAACAAAAGAGGGTTCTGCAGAAATAGTAATGAGATGCGAATCCATAATCCTTTTTAGGTCGTTTGATACAGTTTAATTTTCTTTCCCTTTTTCAGGGGTAGCTTTGCCATAGTTAACTCCCTGCCCCAAACACAACCCGTATCTAAAGACAGCACGTCTGGCCGTTCAAGTAAGCCGAGTGCCGACCAGTGGCCGAAAACCACTTTATAACCGTCGATACCGGGGTTATTTACATCAAACCACGGTAACCGGTTCTTTCTCGATTGTCCGGAAAAGCCACTTACAGTTAAATTTAGGTGCCCTTTTGGGCTAACAAAGCGCATACGAGTGAGCGTGTTTATCGTAAATCGCATTCTAGCAACTGGACCAAGCGTTTCAGACCACTTAGACGGTTGGTTGCTGTAGATTTTTCGCAACAGTTTTACGCATGTCTTACGCTTAGCAAAAACGCCTTCTACCTCAAATGCTCTTTGCTTAACCACGCTTAAATCCCACCAAGGATAAATACCCGCGTGACAGAAAATGAGCTTACGATACTCATCCAGTCTCAAAAGCGGTTGCTTTCGCATCCACTTGGCGTAGTTTTTGGCATTGGAACTTTGTAACAAGGGCAACAACGTGTCGTTTATTTTTGGTGAACGAACTCCGTAATAAAGAGCCAAAAAGTGAATATCGTGATTACCTAAAACAACTTTGCAGCTATCGCCAAGATCCATCAACAAGTCTAAGGTTCGAGCGGATTCGGGTCCACGGTTAACTAAATCACCGACACAAACAAGGGTGTCTTTACTGGGGTCAAAACTAGCCTTGTCTAATAAGCGCACTAGCGGCTCATAACAACCTTGTATATCTCCAACCGCGTATAAAGCCATAGAGGAACGCCAAAAGTTGGTTATTAGAAGTCGTATTTCTCTTCTTGTTTGGGAGGAGAACCGTCGTAAATTGAACGAAGACGATTTTGCTCAAAGGCACTCTTGAGAAAAGAGTATTGATCGATTTGTTGCTCCAACAGCTTATCGGTACCGAGAAGCGAAACTCTGAGATCAATTACTTGAAGTATATTTAGTGCGGTGTGGGTTCCGCTATCATCGCCAATTTCGCGGGTCGGAAAATAGGCAGAACCAGACGTGATTCTACCAATACCGTCTCGGAAATTTGTAGGACCAAGAAATGGCAACATCAGGTACGGACCAGGGCCCACGCCCCAACTTGCCAATGTTTGACCAAGGTCTTCGCTTGCGACATCTACTTCATGTTTCTTTGCCACATCTATTAACCCAAATAAACCAACAGTGCTGTTAACCGCAAATCGATAGGTAGAGCTTAAAGAGCGTTCCCATTTACCTTGTAGTAGATTGTTGACAATATTGAGTGGCTCGCTCAAATTGGAAAAGAAATTGCTCACGCCGTTTTTAATAGGTCTTGGCAAAACTTTGTCGTAGGTCTTTGCTACAGGCCGAAGGATTAATTTGTCCGCGCCATCGTTAAATGCATACACAGAGCGATTAAACCCTTCGATAGGGTCTGAGCTAATTTGAGAAGTAGGATCGTCTGTTGATTTTAACGTGCTGCACCCAGAAAAAAGAGGTAACAAAAGAACCAATAGCAGTAATAGCGAACGAGTCATATAAGGGCCTTAAAGATTAATACCAGGCTCTAAAAGCCTGAACAATAATAGAAAACAAGCGCAGAAAAGCGTTTACAATCCAGCGCTCTGTCCAGAGTATAGCCCAGCCCACTGAAAAGCCTGACAACACAGGCCTTATTTTGGCAAATTAATGTTCGGCAGCGCTTTCTTTTTCAGCTAGCTTTTGGCGTTTTTGTTGGTAAAGCAGTTCAAAATTTATGGGAGCCAGTAAAAGTTGAGGAAATCCGCCCTTGCCTACCAAATCAGAGATTGCTTCTCTTGCAAACGGTAATAGTACATTAGGGCAAGCTATTTCCAGAGCCATTGGCATGTCTTTTTCAGGAATACCGGCGATCTGGAAAATACCAGCTTGTTGAACTTCAACCAAAAACCCCGTTTTATCGCCCATTTTGGTCGTGACGGTAACCGACAATACGATCTCATAATAATTAGCTTCTTTGAGCGCATTTGATTTAATCGATGCTTCAACGCTAACGTCTGGAGAGCCGGGGTCTTCAAGAAAGATTTCAGGAGCATTGGGTGATTCCAACGAAGAATCCTTTAAGTAAACTTTACGGATATCAAAGGATGGGTTTTGCGCTTCTTGTTCTGCCATGATGTTCTTCTAATTGTATAAGTGTAAAGTTGAGGGACTAATAGGTCGGAGTCGACCTGTAACTGATAAATGTAAGGGTAATAAATCTAGCGTTATTGTAGGACGCTATGCCGTTACTAAAGGGAGGTTATCTTTTTGCCAAGCTATAAGACCGCCCTTTAAAGGATGAACTTTAGTAAAACCTAAAGCCACCAAGCTCTTAGCCGCCTTTATACTTTCACCGCCAGACTGGCAAACTAGAATAATTGTATTGTCTTGGTGTTTAAGTAACCTCTTGTTATCAGGTTTGATTTCATCAAGCGAGAAATTGATGGCGCTGGCAATATGCCCCTTAGCGAACTGATCTGGTTTGTTTAAATCGTAAATTACCGACTTTCCAGAACGTTGTAGCGCCGGCATTTGCAGCGCAGACACAGGAGTAGCGCCTCGCACGGTCCCCTGCATAAAACTAAACAGCAGCAGGTTTAAAACAGTGACTAAAGCAACAAACCACCAAATGTTAAGCGTAATAAACTCAGAAAGCATTGTTAGGTAACCGGTCGTAGGTAAGAGTAAACAAGAGATGTCCCGCCAGCTGCCGAAAGCGGCAAAGGGCTGGTCGGTCCATAATTAAAATGCGAGAATTATACAGCACACGTTACACTTGTACGACCGTATCTGGCAATATCAACAGCAAATGGCAAAACCTAACCTCATTGTGATAATTCTGTTTCGCTCGCTATATAACAAAAGCGCATCGCTGGTTGTATTTATGTCCTTCAATACCGCACCAATGTTGAATAACTTTTCTGTAGGCCGTTCTTCTGGGCAACCACTACTATTATTAATGGCCCTGTTTTGGATTCTCGTTTGGGCTGCAAGCAGCACCCATGCGCAATCTAGTGCTGAGGCCAATCGCTCAATAAACACAATCAGTCAGCAGATTGATGCTATTAGTAAAGAGCTGAATAGCGGCAAGAAACAGAGAAAAACTGAGCAAAGCAAATTATTAGATGCAGAGAAATCTATCAGTGCCAACCAGAGAAGTCTGCGATTATTAGAAGCAAAAATTTTTGAACAAACTAAGCAAACGTCTGCGACGAAAGAGAAGATAGTGACTTTGCAACAACAGAGCCAAACGATTGCTCAGAAATTGGCTGTTTTAATTAGGGATCAGTATGTGCAAGGTTCTGACGCCTACATAAAGCAGCTTCTGAATCAAGAGAACCCGTATGCTTTAGGCAGGCTAAACCACTACCGCTCTATTTTTGGCGATGCAATGCTAGCCAAAATTGAAGAACACGCCTTTTTAGTAAACGGCTTACGGGAACAACAGAATGCCTATAACGGTATGCTCGAACAATTAGCCGCCGACAAACGCAGCATGTCATCCAAGCAGGCTGAGTTACTGAGCAACAAGTCCAAACGACAGAAAGTCATCGCGGCGCTAGACACACAATTATTAGATAAAGCTAGTCAACTAAAATGGCTGAATGAAGATAGGGAACGGCTAAAAGCGTTATTAAAACAGATTCAACTCAAGGCAGAACAATTAGCCAAGCTATCACAAAGACCAGCGCGTACGACTGTGCCCGGAGGGTTTCTAAAACAGTCAGGCAGACTCAACTACCCTGTGGACGGAAAGATAAAGACAGCTTTTGGAGTTCGAATACCCACTTCGGGAATACGATCGAATGGTCTGTATTTTGAATCTAAACAAAATGCTATGGTTAGCTCTATATATAGTGGAACGGTGATATTCTCAGACTATCTCAAGGGTTTTGGAGAGTTGATTATTGTAGACCACGGAGATGACCATATTAGTCTCTACGGACATAATGATCAGCTACTGAAAAACGTAGGAGATTCAGTCGCAGTCGATGAAGTAATCGCGAAGGTTGGTACAAGTGGTGGACTAAAGCAGCCAGGTTTGTATTTTGAAATCCGCAATAAAACCCAACCCGTTAACCCAAATATATGGCTTTCTAAACGTTGATTCATTATCAGAACGGACAACCTTAGGAGGATTTTCCAAAACTAAGTATTTCAGGTTTTTGGTTAGATAATCAAGCTCAAAGGTCCTCTAACTGCAGCACTAAACCCAGTTGTGAAAATCTCGTACCCGCTAGATAAAACACTATGCAAACATCAATGAAACATACTCCCTTAACACTTATCAGAATATTTGTAGTCTTAGTTATGGCAATATCAATTTGTTTGCCCTGTGTTGCAAAAGACAACGAATCGAGCAAAGCAGCTGAGCAAGAAGATACGATTAGCACTGAAACCGAGTTGCCTCTGACACAGATAAAAAACTTCGCAGAAATATTTACTAGAATCAAGAGGTTCTATGTTGAACCTGTGAGTGACGAGCAACTTTTAGAGCACGCAGTAAACGGAATGCTCAACGGCCTAGACCCACATTCGGTGTACTTGAAGGGCGAAAAATACGATGACCTTAACGAAGATACAACTGGCCGGTTTGGAGGCTTAGGTATCGAAGTAGTTATGGAGCGAGGCTACGTAAAAGTGGTTACACCGGTAGACGATACCCCAGCCGCAAATGCTGGGATTCGGACCGGAGATTTAATAGTAAAAATAGATGGAGAAGCGCTAGCTGGCTTGAGTTTAAGAGAGTCGACTAACCGTATGCGAGGGGAGCCAGGCACATCGATCAGCATGACAATCCTTCGCGATGGAGAGGCTGAGCCCATAGAAATAGAGCTAATAAGAGCGGTGATACGCCAGGCTTCAGTAAAACGACGAAGATTAAGCGATTCAATTGGATATATTCGAATTAGTCAATTCCAACTCGATACAGCAGAAAAGTTTCGCAAAGAACTAGCCCAAATAAAATCGATTGAAAGCTTCGCGGGGCTTGTTCTGGATTTACGCAATAACCCAGGCGGACTGTTAACTGCGGCTGTTTCGATATCAGACGCATTTATAGACAGCGGCGTTATAGTAAGCACAAAAGGAAGAATCGAAGAGAGCGACCAAAGTTACGTTGCATCACCAACAGACCTCATCGCAGGTAAACCCATTGTCGTGTTGATTAACGGCGGTTCAGCTTCGGCTTCAGAAATAGTAGCGGGAGCATTGCAAGATAGTCAGCGCGCCATTTTAGTGGGGCAAGAAACATTTGGTAAAGGTTCAGTGCAATCGGTGATGGAAATCACTGAAGACGAAGCGATCAAACTAACAACTTCTCGGTACTACACGCCGAGCGGTCAATCAATTCAAGCTAATGGTATTCAACCGGACATCGAGATCGCTCAGCGTTACCCGTCTGGCGAAGAGCTTGATGAAAACAGAATTAAAGAGCGGGACCTCCCCAAAAGTCTTAAGAATAAAGACACAAAGAGGGACAACACTAAAGAGAACAAGGCGGCACAGCAATCACAAGAGATTAAAGATCTGCTTTCAGCAGATTATCAATTATTTGAGGCTTATAAATTGATGCAAGGATTGATCCTTTTCGATTCTCGTCGAGCGGCTAAAAATTAATCTGTTATAAAAAATGCCTGTTAGAACACGACTTAGTTTTTGAAATACTGGGCCAACACCTTTATGTGCTCTGGGCCAACTTCGCAGCAGCCACCTATAATTTCAGCGCCTAAGGCTCGCCAGTCTTGGGCGAATTTAAGATAGGTAGTAGGGTCTAGATCTTTTCGTGTTTCTAATTGTTCCACGGTAGACGCGTAATCGGTTTTAAAGTTGTCGGTAATACGCGTGAAACCGTTTGCGTACCCACCTATAACCAACTCATTCCCGCTTAAAACCTTTAGCGCTTGGGTCACAGCTTCTGGAGATGAGCAGTTAACCAACACGGCCGCTGCGTTATTTTGTTTTGCCAAAGTGAGTATTTGAGAAATAGGTTCACCAGATCTTAACAGTGACCCATCTTCGTCACTCACAGTTATAGAGAGCCAAACAGGCTTATTGTGTGCGCTTGCGCCGATTAATGCTCCTGTAGCCTGTTTTAGTGACACCATTGTTTCGAGCAAAAAAACGTCAACGTGCGGAGCGAGGATCCCAGCAATCTCGGAATATAGTTCTATGCCCTCTTCAATGCTTAATACTAAATCAGGGCGATACGACCTAGCGTTTGGCCCGAGGCTTCCTGCGATCATCCCAGAGCCGAACTTGTCTCGACTCTTGTTGGCGATGCTACATGCTCTTAAGAGCAGGCTCTCGAACTGGTCTTCTATATCGTAGTCTCGAAGTCGGTCGCGATGAATAGCATAGCTATTGGTGGTCGCAACGTCGGCGCCAGCTAAAAAATAAGCGTCGTGCACATCTTCAACTAGTTCTGGCTCTTCTAAAAGCACTTTAGTGGACCATAATGAAGTTATTGTGCGTTGAGTACGCGCTATAAGCTCTTGGCCCATGCCACCATCTAGAATCGTTGGGGTGTTCATAAACTACCTTTCAAGTTATTGCTTGCTTTGCTCTAATTCTTTGAGACTAGGGGTCTATGTCTTGGTTAATTGGCGCTATACCAATAGACATGGCACCCGGGCCTAAGTTTATACTTGCGGCTAGAGTCATAACACCAACGTAAAGAGCAACGCCGCTGTCGTCACAAACATGCTGTAATCTCTTAAAGTTATTGTGATGCATTAAACTTTTTGGGTCGCCAGCAAAACTAATATTAATGAGTGGTGCAACCAACCCTTCTAAAACCCTCTCGCAGCAATATCCTAAAACCCGATTAACAGAGTTATCGAAACCTCTGTTTCTCATATCAATGATATCAATTCCACTGTTCTGGTTATTGGCAATGGGCGAAATTGCTAGTGCGTTAGCAATGAGCGCAACAGGATAGGAAACTGTTTTGTTGCCTTTTTGTTTAACGCGGTGGCGAATGTAGACACTGTCTCTAACAATCGTAAACGACTTAACCAGTGTCTTAAAGTCCTCAACGATCGGTCTATAGTCGGTAAAGTCCAGCCCCTCACGCATTAAGTCATCAGTATAAAGCGCAACCAAACCTTGGCCGGCCGCTAAACTCCCAGTATCAACCACACTCATTCTGAACGGAGAATGGATACCCAACGGCATACGAATATGTTTGGCGTCAGACGCTATCGACTGGGCAACGGTTTTATAACCATCGTAAATAGGTGTGTAGGCCTGTCCAATTGTTTGGCAAATGGCGACATCGAATTTAGACGCGACAGATTTAAGAATAAAGCGCCGTATGTTATCGGCGTCTGGCGTAACCGAATAAGCGTTAGACTTAACGCTTATTCGGCCTGCTCGATGAATCGGAATAAGAGCTTTTTCTTCGGTTGTGTCAACATACTGCACGTCTTCAAATTTCACCGTGAGCGGTAAAATTTTGATTGGCCTGCGACGAAGTTCCTGTTCAGGAATACACGCTACAGAATCTAAAACCAGTGCGTACTTCATATAACATTAACCTGAGTTATGAATAGAAAAGAACGAACGTATAACCCGAAGATCAGATTAATATAATTCAATAAAAGTAATGGTCGAGCCTACGGTTGTTGCTCTTGGTTCAAAGGTGCAATACCTACGGAAACAGCGCCTGGACCAACATTAATAGTAGCCCCTAAAGTCATAACACCAACATAAACTTTAATACCAGCATCAGAGCAGACATGTTGTAAACGTTTATAACTGTTGTGTTCAATTAGAGTCGCAGGATCGCCAGCAATGCTGATATTAATCAGTGGAGCGAGTAAGCCTTCTCTTACGCGGTCGATACAATACTCCAATACTTTTTCAAGGGCGTTATCGAAGCCTCGTGTTTTAAGGTCAATCACATCAATATTTTGATTTTGCGCCAGTGTGATAGGTGATACTTGAAGTGTCTTGGCCATTATAGCAACAGGGTAAGAAACTGTTTTATTACCTTTTTGCTTTTGACGATGTCGAGCGTAAACAGTATCGCGAACAATAATAAAAGTTTTAACCAATACCTTAAACTCTTCAATCTTTGGAGTGAAGTCAGCAAGACTCATTCCTGTTTGCAAAAGGTCATCCGAATAAAGTGCAATTAAGCCTTGCCCCGCTACCACTGTGCCTGTGTCTGAACTGGTCAATCTAAAAGGCGTTGTTACGCCCTTCTCCAACCGAACCGACTTCGCATCAGCTGCGATAGAGTTAGATACAGTTTTACAGCTTTGGTATATCGGTGTATATGATTGACCAACAGTTTGGAAGATGGCAACGTCAAACGAGTGGGCGATGTTTTTAATTAGGTACTTACGTACATCGTCAGCGGAAGGCGTTACCGAGACGGAGTCGGTCTTAATACCGACACGACCTGCAGAATGAATAGGCAGCAAAGCTTTAGCTTCGTAACTGTCCATATAATGAACGCCATCAAAGCGGACAGCTAGAGGCAGTAATTTAATCGATCTTTTGCGATATTCTTCTTCAGGAATACAGCCGACCGAGTCCATAACAATTGCGTATTTCATAGTAGGTAAATTACGTAAAAAAAACTGTAATCCTAAAACCGCACAACTTAAGTGTAAGTTGGTTCCTTGTTTATCGCCCACCCAAAAATGAACGTCGTTACAGAATATAAAAAGGATTTAAATCAACAACTAAGTGATTCAGCTAAGAGGCCAAACTACAGAGCGTTCGCTTGATTGATTGGAGCGATTCCAACCGATATCGCTCCAGGGCCGATTTGAATGCTTGCTGCTAAAGTCATAACACCAATGTAGAGCTTCACCTGCGCGCCATCACACGCGGTCTGCAAACGCTTAAAGCTAGAGAGACTCGTCAAGCTGGCGGGATCGCCAGCGATGCTTATGTTAATGAGTGGCGCAAGCAAACCTTCACCAACTCGGTCAATACAGTACTCCAAAACCTTTTCAATGGCATTGTCGGCGCCGCGAGTCTTTACATCCAACATCGTTAGTTCGCTATCCTGGAGTAGCGTGATGGGTGAAACCTGTAATGCGTTCGCCAATATCGCGACAGGAAACGAGACCGTTTTATTGCCTTTAAGTTTTTGTCTGTGTCGCGCATACATTGCATCTCGAACCACTAAAAACGATTTAACCAGCGTTTTAAAGTCCTCAATCAAAGGTGTAAATTCAGTCAAACTCATACCGCTCTGCAACAAGTCGTCCGAGTAAATAACAATAAGACCTTGTCCTGCCAGCGCCGTTTTGGTTTCAGTGCTCGTCATTCTAAATGGCGTCGTTATACCTTCTTTTAGCCGAAGAGCTTTTGCGTCAGCGGCTATCGAATCAGACACTGCTTTGCAGCTTAGATAGATTGGTGTGTAAGCTTGACCAGCAGTCTGAAAAATAGCCACATCGTATTTAGGCGCGATGTTCTTCATTAAGTATGTACGAACGTCATCTGCTGATGGTGTGATCGACATCGAGTTTGATTTAACGCCAATGCGCTTAGCTTGATGAATAGGTAAAAGAGCTTTTTCTTCGAAAGTATCCATATACTTAACGTCGTTAAAGCTAACCGCGAGCGGCAATAGTTTTATTTGTCGAGAGCGGTACTCTTGCTCTGGTATACAGCCAACGGAGTCTACGATTAGGGCGTATTTCATGCGATCACCAAAATAAAATTCAAAACAATAATAAGTTTTTAGCAGCGTGGCTGCCTTTAGTTGCTAGCACTTTACGGATGAGCAGGAAACTTGCAATCTGATTTACGCAAGTTTTACAGTTGTTGTGAATTGCCGTAATACTCACAAATTAGGGCGGAGTCCGCAAAGTAACCCAATATTTCGGGCATCAGCAAAGTATCAGTAGCGTTGAGAGCTACGCGAGCAAATCAGGTATTAGTTTACTTTCCAATCGAATGATTATGTCTTTTAGCCTTAGTTTACGTTTTTTAAGGCGAGACACTTCGAGCTGATTAATCTCAAGGTTCGATGCAAGCTCTTCAATGCGCAAGTCTAACTCGCGGTGATCTTGCCGCAACATAGCTAATTGTTGCCGTTCGCTTGGCTGGTCATCTACTGAAGAGTTCATAGGAAACTAGTTTTATAAAAAATCAAAAGAGGTGGACCCACATCAGGCCATAAGCTCTACCAAAAAAACGACTCATACACACCTCTATAGAGTACTACTTAAGAGCGTTTCCTAAAAGTATCTTCAACGTACTTCAAGGAATTCTAAATTGCCTGTTAAACACCAAAGATCTATAAAAATATTAGATTGTTAATCGACACGCTACTCCCATGCTTTACACTATAGTAGCGCGCATATGTTACGGTTGTTTATAAGAAGTTTGGAGCCTTAAGGTTTTAGGACTTTTGATCGTGGCAATCCAAAATCCGCAGCATTTGACACTCTAACCCATTTACAATTTACTACTATGCGTTGTTTTATTGCATTAAGTCTTTCAGAAGATGCCCGTGACACTCTTGGAGATGTCGCAGCAAAAATGGCCTATCAAGATAAAAGCAATGCGGTTCGATGGGTAGATCAAGAAAATTTTCATGTTACTTTGGGTTTTCTGGGAGAGTTGGGTGAAGAAGAGATCGAAAGGCTTGCCGATGAGTTAGATACAAGCCTTAGCAGTTTCGGTGCCGAAACAGTGGTTTCTGGCATTAGCCCGTTCCCTGAGACGAAGCCCAAACTTATTGCAGCCATGCTTAATCCATCGGATAGTCTAAGCGATATTCATCAACAGACTTTGGCAGCAATCAACACCGCACAATTGGCGTACGACAAACGTCGTTTTCTACCGCACGTAACGTTAGGACGGTTACGCCATAGTCGGAACCGGTATTCTGGCAGTATTCCGCTAACCTTTACTCTACCTATTGAGTTCGATGAGGTGGTTTTATATGAAAGCCACTTAGGAACTAATGGTGCAGAGTACGATCCCGTTTTTAGATACCCTTTAGAGTTTATGGATTACGAAAATGATGAGTATGACCAGCCAGATTATTCTTCTGAGGGATAGCGCGTGACAACTAAATATGACTTGCATTGCCACACCCATTATTCGGATGGTGACCTAAGCCCTGAAGAGCTTTTGCAGATGGCTAAAGAAAAAGAGATTACACATTTAAGCTTAACCGATCACGATACGGTAGCTGGGTTGGAGCAAGCGCACGCGAGCGCTAATGCGCTAGATATAAAGTTAATCCCTGGTATCGAGTTTTCATGTGAATGGAATGGCCAATTACTCCACGTGTTGGGATTGAACGTCGATCCATTATCTGATGAGTTGCTCGATGGTATTGAAGAAAACCAACAGGTTCGGCATAAACGAGCTGAACGTATGCATTTAGATTTCGAAGCAAACGACATTCACTTGCGAGATGACGTGAAAACACTAGTAGGTGAGCGAGGAGTCCCTACCCGACCACACTTTGCTCAAGCGTTAATCGATAAAGGGTTGGTTAAGAATAAGAACCAAGCGTTTAAGCGCTACTTAATTAAAGGTAAAGTCGGCTTTATACCAATGCAGTGGCCCGAGTTAAAGCGAGTCGCCGGCTGGATAAAAGCCGCAGGCGGGCACCCCGTATTGGCACACCCCACGCGTTACAAATTTTCGCGCACGAAGTTAGTAAAGCTTATTGAGGAGATGAAGCTCTATGGCGTAAACGCGCTAGAAGTATCTACTCCCATAACAGAAGCTAAACAAATCAAAATGCTGGCGGACCTATGTGTGCAATACGATCTAGCCGCATCGCTTGGGTCTGATTTTCATTCGCCAACGCAGCCATGGGCGCGTTTAGGTGGAGCACAAGAATTGGACCCGAGGCTTACGCCTATTTGGACGCACTTCTAAATTGCGATATTAATGACAGACTCAGTAACACAAAAACTTTCCTTTCATCATCGGCTTCTACCACGGCCAAAAAACCAACCATCCACATATTATGCTCGAATCTGATCTACAGCCAGCGACGGCTCCCACAACTATTTTTCTTAAAGATTATCAGAAGCCAGATTTTCTTATACCTATTACTAATTTAGATTTTCAGCTGGGTGAAACACACACTCGTGTAACGGCAGTCCTGCAGTTACATCGTAATGGCAAGCACACACGATCTTTAGTATTGGATGGCGAGAAGATGGAGCTTATCAGCCTAAAAATTGATGGCAAAAAATTAGAAGATAGTGAGTACCAAGTAGCTGACGAAAGCTTAACAATTGGCTCTGTCCCTGATTCATTTGAACTGGAAATAGTTACTCAATTACAGCCGCACCTAAACACTGAATTATCTGGTCTGTATCAATCCAGCGGTAATTTTTGCACTCAGTGCGAGGCTGAAGGGTTTAGGCGGATTACATTTTTCCCAGACCGCCCAGACGTATTAAGCGTTTATACGGCTACGTTAACGGCTAGCGCAAAAGATTGCCCTGTATTGTTGTCTAATGGCAACCTTGACTCTAGTGGCGAAACGACCGAGGGACGACATTGGGCAAAATGGCACGATCCACACCCAAAACCCAGCTATCTGTTCGCCTTGGTTGCCGGTGATTTAGAGCATATCAACGGTCATTTTGTAACGGCCTCGGGAGCGCCTGTTGAACTTAATATCTACACGCAAGCACATAATATTGATAAGTGCGCGCATGCAATGGACTCTCTAATCGAGTCCATGCGCTGGGACGAAAAAGTTTATGGTCGAGAGTATGACCTCGACATCTACAACGTCGTTGCTGTGGATGACTTTAATATGGGCGCAATGGAAAACAAAGGCTTAAACGTTTTCAATTCAAAGTATGTTTTAGCCGATCAAGCCTCAGCAACAGATGCTGATTACGAAGGTATAGAGAGCGTTATTGGTCACGAGTACTTTCATAACTGGTCAGGAAATCGCGTGACATGCCGAGACTGGTTTCAGTTAAGTCTTAAGGAAGGTTTAACCGTATTTAGAGATCAAGAGTTTAGTGCCGACATGGGATCGCGCGCGGTAAAACGGATTAGAGATGTGCAGGTATTACGCACTCATCAGTTCAAAGAAGATTCGGGTCCAATGGCGCACCCTGTCCGTCCTGACTCATATCAAGAGATCAATAATTTCTATACAGTCACGATCTATGAAAAAGGTGCTGAAGTAATTCGTATGATGCATCACCTTGTCGGGGAGCAAGGATTTCGTAGAGCAACAGATCTATATTTCGATAGATTCGATGGTTGTGCGGTCACTACCGAAGATTTTGTGCAGTGCATGGAGCTGGCTAACGATATAGACCTAAGCTTGTTTCGTAATTGGTACACGCAAGCTGGTACGCCTGTCGTTACGGTTACGCAAAAGTACGATGCGAGAAAAAAAACGCTGCAGCTGCATATTAGCCAAGCCTGCCCACCTACTCCTGGTCAAAAAACGAAGCAGCCGTTTCATATTCCAGTTTCGTTTGCTCTAATTTCGCCAAACGGAACTATTAGCCATGAGCAAACATTAACGGTTGATCAACTCGAACAGACATTTGAGTTCGACGCAGATAAGCGTCCTGTGGTGTCTTTTCTTCGTGATTTTTCAGCGCCTATTAAACTGGTCTTTGATCAAACCGAACAAGAACTGGCGCATTTGGTAAAGCATGATAATAATGGATTCGTGCGCTTTGAAGCAATTCAAAGAATGGTTCTTAACCTTCTGCTACCCGCCATTAAAGGTGGCGAGCTTGATGAAGACGGCTTAGGGGTCCTTGTGGATACTCTACGATACGTACTTGAAAATCCGCCCAAAGATCAAGCGATGCTAGCCGAGCTATTGTCACTACCAAGTGAGTCATACTTAGTTGATAGTATCGGTAACAATGTAGACCCATTACAGGTATCGGTTCAGCGAAATCATTTAATGCAAACGCTATCGCAAGCTTTAGAGTCTAGTTTGCTATCGCATTATCGTAACTGCGCGCCAGCTGAGGCGTTTAGCTTAGACAGTAAGGCGATGGCACGTAGAGCTTTGCGTAATAAAACGTTGGCCTGGTTAATGTACACGGGCACTGAAGAGGCCTTAAAATTGGGTATTACGCAATTTACAGATGCCACTACGATGACCGAGCAACAAGCGGCACTAGGATCTTTAGTTTTGCGAGGCGGGCCAGATTCCAGTCAGGCTGTGGATGAATTTTATCAGCAATGGCAACAAGATCCGCTAGTGTTGGATAAGTGGTTTGCTATTCAAGCCTCGTCTCCAGGACAAGCGACGGTCGAGCGAGTCAAGGCGTTATTAGAGCATCCGGCTTTTTCAATTAGAAACCCTAACAAGGTTCGTTCACTGTTGGGCGCGTTTGCAGCCAACCTTAGCGGATTTCATAGCGAGGGCGGCCATGAACTATTGGCATCTCAAATTATAGAACTTAATGATATTAACCCCCAGGTAGCCGCTCGTTTGGTCAGCGCATTCAATACTTGGCGTTTGTTTAAGCTTGAAATTCAAACATCAATGCGAGAACAGCTTCAACGAATTTACGCGATACCAAATTTAAGTAAAGACATCAGCGAAATAGTGGGTAAGGCGCTGACATAAACAACATGCATTTATAGTAAGGATATAAGAATGACAAATTCGAAAAAAGTAGCACTCGTTACCGGTGCGTCAGTAGGTATTGGCCGAGCGGTAGCAACTGAGCTGGCAGCAAACGGATACAACCTGATTCTAATGGCACGCCGTGCTTCAAAGTTAACGGAGCTAGCCGCGCAACTCAAAGATGAGTACAGTACGCAGAGTCATATTATTGCGGTGGACGTTAACGAACATGAAAAAGTCGTTACCGAGTTAGCGGCTCGACCCGCTGAATTTGTCCACATAGATGTGTTGGTCAACAATGCCGGCTTAGCATTAGGAACCGAACCAGCTCAGTCAGCATCGTGGTCGGACTGGTATCTAATGATTCAAACCAACTGTATGGCGCTTGCTCATCTTACACATGTGTTAATTCCGGATATGTTGGAGCAAAACAAAGGGCATGTCGTGAACATTGGCTCAATTGCTGGCAATTACCCGTATCGCGGAGGAAATGTTTATGGTGCAACAAAGGCCTTTGTGGACCAGTTTTCTGCAAACTTGCGCACGGATGTTTTAGGTACGCGAATTCGCGTTACTAACCTTATACCAGGGTTGTTAGAAGGAACCGAATTCTCGATAGTTCGCATGCACGGTGATGAAGAAAAGGCGGGCAAGGTGTATGACGGTTTAGAGGCAATGCAGCCCGAAGATGTTGCTGAGGCAGTACGCTGGGTGATTAGCCTACCGCAACGCGTTAATATTAATCGGCTAGAACTAATGGCTCTTTCGCAAAGCGCTGGTGGTTTCGCCTTTAGTCAAATTAAGGACTAAGCAGTCTTATTGGCATGAATACAATTAACCCAAAAAAATTATTGCACAGCAAGTGGACGGCGGTGAACCCACAAAACAAAGAAAAGCACTTTATAGTGGCTGAGGTCGAGATTGACGAAGACCAAACTGTAATGAGTTGTGTGATTGAAGCAGTTTATTCAAAGCGACAGAAAGCTATTGAATGGACCGATCTAAAAAATAGCAAACTCTGGCGTCAAGGATGGGTGTAGCGTTAAGTAACAGGTCAAACAAAACGATCTTGCTCGTGTTGATTTGCCTCTGCTTCTTTTCCTTTCGTATAAACGCATGTGAGAGTTTGGATGACTTTTAATGGTCGCTTGGCTAATGGGAACGTATAGGGGGAGCGCGTGTAACAACCGAAACATGGGCAAAGGCAAGTGCTACTCAATGGAACGCTGTTGGCGCTATAACTGATTCTGCCGATCAGAAAACAGTATTTACGGCGTCTTTGGTATTGGTGAAGTCAGAAAGAGGAATTGTATACAGCGCCCTTCCCCAACAGAGATCAGAGGCTACTCACTTCTTACTGACTAGCTGACTGGATGATGATCTAATCTTCAGTAACCCTTCGCACCATTTCCCTAAAAGCATTCGCTATCAATTGAAAAGCCAAACGAAATTGTTGGTGACTGTAAGCGGAACAATAATTCTTACTGGCTCCGAATCTACTGAACGTTTTTTGCCAGAAGAAAAGAGTGATTTTTTACTATTAGTTTTAGTAAACGTTCTGAAAAATAAGTAAATAGGAAGGAACATCCTTAGACTCCTTCATAGAAAAACTTCTGTCCAAAGGCATAACTCTTGTGTATATTGATTCGTAGTGTTTGTTCAAATTAGCACTAAAGCTGATCTTCAGACACATGAGAAAGGAAACGATCTTGACTTAGTTAACCGATATCTTAATTGGTTTTCTGGTTCGATTACTCTTGTTCATAATTCACTACCTAAGAGGATACTAGTGTGCGTATTATTTATTCATCGATTTTAGTTCTGTTGTTTTCATCATTAGCCCACGCTGAATTTGAGCCGTGGAAAGACTATGAAATGAGTGACGAAGTTTATCAAGTAACAACCATTAAGGTTGCGTCCAATATGGGTGATGTTTATCTAGAAGGACTAGCGAAGACTTGGGTTACCAGTATGGAAGTTTCTAAGGAGCTGGGACAGGTCGAAGATTATGCAATCTACCGAAGTCAAATGCCTGCTAGCGGCGATTTTAATTTAATCCTGACTGTAACGTATGCTAATACTGCTGATCTAGCGCCGAATAAGGAAAAATACGACGCGTTCATGAAAGCGTTCACGCAGAAACAAGTAGATGAAACCAATGAGTATGCAAAAACGCAATACCCAGACATACGTGTTATTACTGGCGATTATCAAATGAGAAGAATTACCATTAAATAAGTGTTTTAAATAATGCTAGACAATAAAAAAGCAGCCAACTGGCTGCTTTTTTATTGGCCAAACGAGTTAGTTGTCTTTATTGGACTTAATGAGCAAATAAATAATGTAAGCCGGGACGGCGAAAATAAAAACGAAGACTGCAATTCTTAATAGGTCTTGAGGTTCCATGGTGTACTTCTTTTAGTTCGCGACGGAAGTTAATTATAACGAGTCTATGATTTCTTTTTTAAACTTCGTGTCTGCGACTTCTTTTTTAAACTTAAAGTACACGTCATAAATACGCACCGCTCCAGAGTCGTCCTCGACTAAAAAAAACGGTGCCCGAGCTACCTGATATTTCTGCGCTAACAGCATACCTTGAGAATCAGCATCTCTCTCGTCAGCAATTGCTATTTGATCAATCAGACCAAGCAACCCATCAAATTCTAATCGATCGCTAACGTCTCTGCATTTTTTACAAGGCGAGCCATCAGCAAGTATCTTTTTTACGTAAGTAATGTGTGTCATAAAGTGCTTAGTGAGACATCCGACGTCGAGCAAAGATTAATTGACCATCGTCAGCCGAAGGTTGATAAACATCACTAAAGTCAGAAAATGCGTATAAGGCAGCTTCAAGGTCTTGCCCTTCCGAAAGTTCAAAAGCGCTCACACCAACACGTTGTAAAAAGCCAAGAGTGTCATGTTTGATGTCGCCTGTTGCCCGTATCTCTCCAGTATATTTTAGCTGAGTACGTAGGCGATAAGCGTGAGAATAAGGCCTGCCATCTACTCCAGCAACCAAAGGAAGAACGATGCAATCAATTTTGTCTAAATCGTCGGCCAAATCTACCGGGCTTTGATCGGCAGCAATTTGAACGGCTGTTGTACCACCGCGAGCGAGTAACTCATCTTTGTTAGCCAACCAAAATTCAAGCGGTACACTAGCGCCTAGAGTTTCGGCAACAGTTTCAGGCGCAGCACAGTGACGCAGTTGATTGCTGGCAATCGCCTTGCCTCTAATAATGATGGCTCGGTAAATATCTTCGCTTATACGATCGGCAGCGGCTTTTGGACGCGCCTTAAGATTAGTAACACTCATTACGCAGCCACCGCATAGACACGTTCTTTAAAGGGATCAACACCTACTCTTCTAAACGTTTGGATAAACGATTCTTCGTTTTGACGAATATCTTTGTATACATCTAATATCCGAGCGATAGCATCGCTTACCTCTGCTTTGGCAATGGCGGGGCCAAGTCGTTCTCCAAGAGTGGCTGTATTAGTAGCATCACCACCAAGGGTTAATTGATACCATTCCTCGCCCTTCTTATCGACGCCTAAGATGCCGATATGACCGACGTGATGATGACCACAAGCATTCATGCAGCCTGACATCTTTAACTTAACTTCACCAATATCATAGAGCTCATCGTAGTTATCAAAGTGTTCGTTAATCTGCTTAGCTATTCCGATTGAAGTAGTGTTTGCAAGGGAGCAAAAATCGGACCCTGGGCAACAAATCATATCGTTTAAAGAACCGATGTTGGCCGTTGCCAGTTTGTGTTTGTCCAGCGCTCGCCACACTTCTAACAAGTCCTTATTGCGAACATCCGCTAATACCAAGTTTTGTTCGTGGGTGACACGAATCTCGCCAAAAGAATACTCTTCAGCGATGTCAGCCACAGCATCCATTTGTGCATCGGTAGCGTCACCAGGCGCTACGCCGTGTTCTTTGAGCGAAACATTAACTATGCGATATCCTGTTTGCTTGTGTACGGCCGTGTTGTGGTCGTACCAATGTTTAAACCGCGAGTCCAAATTGCGCCATTGATCAATTCGCTTGTCGCTCTCACTTAATTTCGCATAGTCAGGCTCGGGGAAAAAGCCATTCATATACTCAAAATCAGCATCAACCAAAGTTAAGTCACCGCCCCGTATAGGCGCCCACTCTTGTTCAACTTTGTCACGAAAGCCATCAATACCGAGTGCGTTGACCAAAATTTTGATACGAGCTTTATACTTATTGTCGCGACGCCCGTATAGGTTATAAACACGAAGCATGGCTTCGCAGTAGGACAAGATGTGTTCACGAGGTAAAAATTCCTTAATCACTTTTCCTATTACAGGGGTGCGGCCTAAACCGCCGCCGACATATACTTTAAAGCCAATTTCGCCCTGTTGCTGTACAACCTCTAAACCAATGTCATGAAACTGAACAGCCGCGCGGTCAGTGGTTGCACCAGTCACCGCAAACTTAAATTTACGTGGTAACCAGTAAAACTCAGGATGTAATGTTGACCACTGTCTAATGATCTCGCAGTATGGTCGCGGATCAATTATCTCGTCTGGCGCTACGCCTGCATACTGGTCCGAAGAAATATTACGGATGCAGTTTCCACTCGTTTGCATAGCGTGCATTTCAACGTGGGCTAGGTCCTCTAAAATGTTAGGAACTTGCTCTAGTTCGGGCCAATTAAACTGAATGTTTTGGCGAGTAGTGAAGTGACCGTAGCCTCGGTCGTATTTACGTGCTACCTCAGCAAGGGCGTGCATTTGTGCTGAATTTACCAAGCCATAAGGAATAGACACACGCAGCATATGTGCGTGTACCTGCATATAAAGTCCGTTGCGAAGGCGTAGGTCCTTAAAGTCGTTATCATTGATTCCACCGTCTAGATGGCGTTTCACTTGGTCGCGAAATTGATCGACGCGCTCAGTTACAATAGTTTTGTCAACGTGGTCGTATTGGTACATAGAAAATGCGGGGTATTGGTTTTGCCAATCACCGTAATTCAACGTGACCGACAGATTTGATCACGAATATAAGCAGTTCGCTATAAAACTAGAAGTAATAAAAACTTATATTTATATAACTGGCAGCATGGCCCTTAAGTTGATTATGGCTTCAGCCGTACAAGCTATTGCGAGCAGCCTATACTCAAGCACTTACCTATCTATTAACCTCTATACTGTGTGCTTGGTGGCTAAGTTAAACAATAGAAAGTTAATGTCTGGCGCACCTAAACCAACATAAGCTCCCTATTTACTATGAGACTAATCTTGTGAACTATTTAACGACCGAGTTTGCGCCAAAGCCTGAGCTTGAATACCCATTTAAATTTAAGTGGAGCCCAGAACATGGCGAGCCATTTGAAGTGGCTCCCGGTGTGTTCTGGCTGCGCATGCCCCTACCTATTAGCCTAGACCACATAAATCTGTGGCTACTTAAAGATCATGATGGCTGGACTATTGTGGACTGTGGCTTGGGTTCGCCTGTTTGTGAAGAAGTTTGGGAAATTGTCTTTGAACACTTTATGTCGCCCCAAGATGTTAAGCGGATCATCGTTACGCATTTTCACCCTGACCATATTGGACTCGCCGCATGGTTGGCAGAGCGTTGTGACGTTAAGGTGCATATCAGCGTTGGGGAGTATCGACTGTATCGCTCTATCTTAACTCGAGATAGCCAAGACCTAGAGACTCAAGCACGTAGTTACTTAACGGAATTGAACTTTCCCGAAGACTTCCATGACCGCCTCATTAGTTTTTTTAGTGCAGATGAAAAGCCAGCGAACAAACGTGTTACTAAGGATATTGTTGAGTTTATGTGCGAAGGCGATGTTTTCGATATTGGCGGCAGTCTGTGGCGCATTGTTTGTGGAAACGGTCATTCGCCAGAGCATTGTTGTCTTTATAACAAAGAACACGGCGTATTGATATCGGGTGACCAGGCTATTCCGCGAATTTCGTCAAATGTTAGTGTTTATCTAGCTAATCGGCATGACGATCCTTTAGGTGATTGGATTTCGTCGTGCGAAAAATTGCGCGATACCATCCCTAACGATACGCTCGTGTTGCCGTCACATCAGGAACCATTTAAAGGTTTACAAGAACGCATGCAGCAATTAATTGATGATCACCACGCACAACTTAATCGCCTGCGCATCAGCCTAAAAGAAAATGTACAGACGATTGATCAGCTGCGAAAAGTAATGTTTGATCGTAAATTGAGCTCGATCGATGTTGTTTTAGCGACGGGTGAAACACAAGCGCACATGAACTATTTGTTGCACAGAAAGGAAGTACATAAAGAACTTGATTCGCGTGGCGCTGCCCACTATCACTACCCGCTATCAAGTAAAGACACATAAAAAACAGATCACAGTTCTAATATGAAATTAAACAAAATTGACTATCTAGAGTTTGCGACCACCGACATAGCCGCCAGCAAGCGTTTCTTTACAGACGCATTCGGGTGGGCGTTTGTGGACTACGGCCCAGAGTACACAGCGTTTATTGATCAAGGTGTTGATGGTGGTTTTTTCAAAGCCGATAAAGTAGCAACAAGCGAAGATGGCGCGCCATTAACCGTGTTTTATACAGACTCCATTGAGCGTGTACTATCAAAGGTACAATCGGCAGGAGGAATGATAGCCAAGCCCATTTTTGACTTTCCTGGTGGTCGTCGATTTCAGTTCAGTGAACCTGGTGGCAATGAAATGGCTGTATGGACAGACAAATAGAGCTTTTTCTTGAAATAATATTTTTGATGTTTTTTACTACATCTTGTGGAAATCTTCACACGGCCTACCTATAATCCGACCCTCGCTTGAGGAGCGTTGCATCGACACCTACTGTCGTCAGGCTCAAGTGGATTTACAAACCTTGCAACGACGCTCGTTTTTCGTTAACCCTTAACTAGGAGATGAAAGATGAGTGCTAATCCATCTATCCCTGAATTTTCAGACTATTACGTACGCGACATCGGCCTTGCTGATTTTGGTCGCAAAGAAATTGCTATTGCCGAAACCGAAATGCCGGGCTTGGTTGCAATTCGTGAAGAGTACCGCGCTGCTCAACCTCTAAAAGGCGCAAACATTACGGGCTCATTGCATATGACCATTCAAACAGCGGTGTTGATCGAAACACTGGTTGCTTTGGGTGCAAAGGTACGTTGGGCATCGTGTAATATTTTCTCAACCCAAGATCATGCTGCAGCGGCAATTGCTGCTCAGAACATTCCGGTATTCGCATTTAAAGGCGAAAACTTGGATGAGTATTGGGACTTCACTCATCGCATCATGGATTGGGAAGGTGATTCCGGCCCGAACATGATTCTTGATGACGGTGGCGATGCCACTATGCTATTGATATTAGGCTCAAAAGCGGAAAAAGATATTTCTGTATTAGATAAGCCTGGTAGCGAAGAAGAAGAATGTTTGTTCGCGGCGATTAAGAAGACGCTTGCTAAGGACAACACATGGTACTCACGCCGCTTAGCAGGCGTGCAAGGTGTTACTGAAGAGACTACAACTGGTGTAGCTCGTTTGTATCAAATGGTTAAGAAAGGCGAACTTCCTTTTCCTGCGATTAACGTAAACGACTCAGTGACTAAATCAAAATTCGATAACCTTTATGGTTGCCGCGAGTCTTTGGTTGATTCAATCAAACGCGCAACAGATGTAATGATTGCGGGTAAAACGGCTGTTGTTTGTGGTTATGGAGATGTTGGTAAAGGTTCAGCTGCGTCACTACGAGGCTTAGGCGCTATTGTAAAAGTGACTGAGATTGATCCAATCTGTGCGCTGCAGGCTGCTATGGAAGGTTATCAAGTAGTTACTCTTGATGAGGAAGTTGCTAACGCAGACATCTTTGTTACGACTACAGGTAACTTTAATATCATCCGTAGAGACCACATGGCTGCGATGAAGGACCAAGCCATCGTTTGTAACATTGGCCACTTTGATAACGAAATCGACGTTGCTGGTTTAGCTGATTGCGAATGGGAAAACATCAAAGACCAAGTGGATCACGTTATTTTTCCAGACGGCAAGCGCATCATTTTGTTGGCTCAAGGCCGTTTAGTGAATTTGGGTTGTGCCACAGGACACCCGAGCTTTGTAATGTCCGCGTCGTTTACCAACCAAGTGTTGGCTCAAATCGAGCTGTTTACTAAGAACGATGATTACTCAAACGACGTTTACATTTTGCCTAAGCATTTGGACGAAAAAGTAGCACGATTGCATCTTGAAAGAATCGGCGTCAAGTTGACGACTCTGACCCAAGAGCAAGCGGATTACATCAATGTTCCGATGGAAGGTCCGTATAAGCAGGATCATTACCGCTACTAACCTTTAACGCAGGCCTGTTTGGCTAGCAACAATAGTTAGAAGTAATGCCGATACGCGCGCTAATATCTAGCGCGCGTATACTGCCTACCCTGCTCGCAAAGAAGTTGAGTACACATCCTACGTAAACATTACCTAGCGATACGCCTTTCGATGGGACTATATTGGTTCGTGCGTAATATGTTTGTTCGTGCGTCATTAGACGAGCCAAGAATGATCTAACTTGATTCTCTCTTAAATACTCTCACGTGCTGCGTGGATGTTGTATTTAATGGAAAATTGCTTAGATGCTTGTGTTTTCAGCCCCTCGGTCTACAGACAAAGACACCTTTCAAAGAGATACCATGAACACTGTTCAATTGAGTTTTGAATTTTTCCCGCCGCGGTTCGACGGAACCACAGATAATCTTGTTAAACATTACAAGGAATTGGCCAGTCTTAAGCCCAAGTACGTTTCAGTAACATTTGGCGCTGGAGGCAGTACCCAGCTCGGTACTCTTGGCGCCGTTAAAGCTCTACAGGCAGCGGGGGCAAATGCAGCACCTCATTTAACTTGCATCGGTACATCTAAGGCATACGTGAAAGAAATTATGGCTGATTATTTGGCCATAGGTGTAGATCGTGTGGTTGCTCTGCGCGGAGATTACCCGTCGGGTATGGTGTCCAAAGGTGAATTTAACTATGCCGTGGATCTTGTACGATTTTTACGCAGTGAGTATGGTCAGGATTTAACCATTGAAGTGGCGGCCTACCCTGAGTTTCACCCTGAATCCGTTAGTCCATCACAAGAGATAAAACATTTTAAAGAAAAAATCGACGCCGGCGCAAATGCAGCTATCACTCAGTATTTCTTTAACGCCGATAGCTACTTCGCTTACATGGACGATCTAAACAGAGCAGGCGTTATAGCTCCGGTGGTACCAGGAATAATGCCTATTGATAACGTGGCAGGATTACGAAAATTTTCTGGAATGTGTGGCGCCGAAATACCAAAGTGGATTTGTAATCGTTTAAACCAATATGAAAACGATCCAGAGTCGCTGCGTTCTTTTGGGTTAGATGTCGTTAGTCACTTATGTCTAGACCTCATTGAAAATGGCGTAGATGGTTTGCATTTTTATACCCTGAATAAGTCGGCACTGGTTAAACAGATTTGTGCAAATATTTCAGGCAGTCATCAGCAATAAGGTCAGTAGGCTCAAAATCATTTATAAGTGGACGTTAAGCGAGACGACTAAATTTTGTTACACTCTGAGTCTAATTTGATTTTTGAGCTTCGATTCTATGAAACTACCCTTTATTGTTAGTACCGCGCTTTTGTTTGCGGGGGGGCGTCGGCCCTATAAATACGGCTTATGCCGATTTACAAGGCTCCGCCTTAGAGTTGTGCGATCGCGTAAAGGTTTGCGCTAACGATAACCTTAATATCGAGACGTCCGACACTAACAATCAAGCTGTTTTGGAAATTCTGATCGATGGTCTCTGTGCACAGATTGCGACGCCACTGGTAGCGTCTGTAATGGAGTCAGAGCATGAAGAAGCGGCCCAGGTGTGCATGGAAGATGTACTCGATCTCAATTGTTCAGCGTTAATGGCTGGCGATGCTAAGGAGTTGGAATCCTGCAAAACGCTTAAAGAGCTCGCAGAAGAGTCCGGCGCAACTTTCGATTAATAAGGCACGCATCACCAATGAAAATCAGCAATAACCTAGTAGATTTTATGAACTGCGAACGGCTCGATACAGATTTGTATCGGGGCCAAAGTAAGGATCTAAAGACAGGTCAGGTTTATGGTGGCCAAGTTTTAGGGCAAGCCATTAAGGCTGCGCAACATAGTGTAGATGAGGATCGTCATGTGCATTCGGCACACGCTTACTTTTTGCTTAAAGGTGATGTTAATGCGCCTATTATTTACGAAGTTGATCGAAGTTTAGATGGGGGTAGTTTTTCGTCTAGACGTGTGGTTGCCAAACAGCACGGACGTCAAATCTTGGTGTTGTCTGCGTCTTTTCAAAAGCGCGAAGATGGTTTAGATTTCTATACCCCAATCAAGCCGCCCGTTGATGCGTTGGAGAACGCGATTAAAGAGGATCGTTTATCGGTAAACTCTTACCAAGCAGACTATTTGGATATTTACTACTTGCCGGATGAAGAAGTAAGCAAATCTGAATCATTTCAATTTTGGGTTAAATCTAAAACGCCTATACCGGACAATACGGCTGACCATAATTCGGTGTTGGCGTATATCTCTGACGTGGGTCTTTTACACTCAACACTAAAACCCCACTCACTGCACGCACAGGTTCCATCAGAGCAACGTAAAAAATTGATCATGGCATCTATTGACCACGCTATTTGGTTTCATAGGCCATTTAGAGCTGATGAATGGTTTTTTGTTGATTGTGTCGCACAGTCCACCGGAAACGGTCGTGGGTTTAGCCGCGGAAATCTCTACACGCGCGAAGGAGTATTGTTTGCGAGTACCAGCCAAGAAGGTCTGCTCAGAATTAAGCGAGAGTAAAAGTCTCTATCTATTAATAGACTGGACTCTAAACCCATTACAGATTTAAAGAAAGGAGAGGCTTAAAACTCTCTGCTTCTTGCCCAGTAATGCCAGGCTGACTTGCAATACTCGGGCTAATGAGAAGTCTTTTTAGGGCGCTGTTCATTGATAGATATTGGTCGATCGCGGGTCGACGAGGATGATCAATGTAGTCCTTGGGTTTTAAGGTGCTCTCCGGGTACTTCTCTAATAGATTTGTATACACCGACTTGTTATAAGCCACGGCATGAGTGGTGGTTGGTCCCCTACGGCCTTCGGTCACTTCCTTGAGATGTACACAACCCGCTACGTTAGTGTGCTGTGTACCCCAATAGCAACCACCTAAGTGAAGAACATCCCACTCTAGTTCACCTATCTCGCCAATATTGTTGGCAAGGTTTTCGAGAGCATTTACATCGAACATAGCATCGTCTTCCAAAACTAAAATATTTTGGAGCCCTTCTTCCATGGCTTTCTGAATGATACGGCGATGCGAGAGAGCGCACCCTACATGATGATTTTGAGGTGTTTCAACTGCAGAAAACCGAGTAACTCTTTCTTCTATCCCAAGCAACTTGTATTGATTTTTAGCCTGATGCCAGCGGCTCTTAGCTGAATCCAAATTGATACAGAAAATAGCGTCAAAATAATAAAAAGGATTGGCACGTCTATCGCGAATTGCTGTAAGGAGTTCATTGCTTTGCTTAATTCGAAAAGAAATAACGCCTTCTTGAGCCAAGCGAGCGAAAACAGCAAGCACATCAATCTTAATCTCGTTGGCGTAGTCTGGAAATCGCTCAACTAGCGATTTGACTATAGTGTCTACACTATCAAAACCGTTGCATTGCTCTAGAACAAGGCCAGTGGTTGCATTGACATTGAGATTAGCGCCAAGCAATTTGTGCGAGAGACAGATTACGCCGTCAATTTCGATAAACTCCCAACCTTTAACTGTGTGGGGGACTACAAGCGCTGAAGGGGAATGAATCATGGTGTCTTTTTGAGTTAAGCTAGTTGAGTTGATGCTTTTGATTAGTTAGTTGATTAGTTAGTTGATTAGTTAGTTGATTAGTTAGTTGAGCCAAACAAGTCGGGTAAAGCTAATGTGTAGCGTGCATTTTTTTTCTAATAAATGCACTGTCTTTTAGCTCAAGTTTCTGGCTTACCTCTAGAATTTTTTTAAAGTGATTGGCATCCCAAGTATTGGCACCGTTAAAGTGATACACGTAAAGTTCAGGGTAATCAGCTACCGCGAGTTGATCTTGTTCGAACAACCACGCGACTAAGCCTGAGTCTTCGCCCTTCTCATTGACGGAATAGGCGTTCTTGCGCGGTAGAACGTCTTTTCTGCACACAAGACTCCCTTCCCACAATCTCACATTGGAGCAATAAACCTGCTCATCTAAAACATCGTAAATCAACCAACGAGACAAACGGCAACTAGACCTATATTAGCGCCAGCATCTACACTCACACTGTTCGCGGGTAAGGTACTTATTATCGCAAAAATCTTATCTAGCTCTTCCTGTATGTTTGGCTTGCCTGTCTTAATCAAACTCTCTGCTTGAAAGGCACAATGACGATTAACTATAAAAGATCCGTACAATGAATCTATCGTTGTGAAGTTATTTATCTTGATACCGCTCTCCTGTACATAAATATGGAGTAAGTTTTAGCCGTCTACCTACGCTAGCCAGCAGAGAATTGCAACAGCTAGCAGGCCTAACCATCCTGGACGTTTTGCTTTGGTAGCGAAAAGAACCAACGCGCTGATTAACAGCATGGTAACCCTTGCTGTCTGAATCATAAATAATGATGGGTCAGGAGACCTAGCTATTTAAATAAGTATTGCGCCGATGCTAACCGATAGAAACCCTGCAGCCAGCAATAGATTGTTTATCTTCGAATCATTTCCCCAGTAAGCGTCAGGTTATTTGCACGCACGGGGGAACTACTGATCGACATCATGTTCAAAACTTCCGGTATTTAGGTAGCGTATAACCTGAGCGATAACATGTTCATTTTTCATCATAAACGGGTGCGTTACAGCCATTTCTATATGGCCGTTCATGCCTTCGAGCTTGGTGTTTTCCACGGACACCTTGCCATCGTCGGTACTGGGAATAATAGACGACAGGATGAGGTTGATACTCCGTGTGCCAGCAATGATACCTAAATCAAAATTAGCTTCGCCCAGAGAGTTAGGAATACTGAGTTCGCCCGTACCGAGTTGTAAGCCCGCATCGCCGTTCAGAAAATGAAATCCAGGAACATCACCAAGCGTGTCCACTACTTCACTGCCTTTGTTGGGTGGGCCGAGCATGACGACTCTGTTTAGGTTTTCAATCTGGTAGGTGCTTAGATATTGCCGTACTAAAATGCCACCTAGCGAATGTGTAACAAAATTGACCTTATCATCCTCAGGGCATTTCTCAAGAGCGGGTTTTACCGCAAGGGCTGCTAATTCTTCTATGGAGTGTTCTCGAGAAGGATAACCTTCGTTAATGACGATAAAACCTTCTTCGAAAAGCGCTGTTTCGAGAGCCTCCATTGATGCGCTAGTCCTGGCTAAACCATGCAGGAGGATCACACAAGACGCATGCGTGCTCATTGAGAAAAGCAGTAAAAACAAGAAAGTAATAATTTTCATACGGAGCGTATGAGATTAAACGTTAAAGTTTGGAATAAAACTATAGAGCTAGTTACCCTTATTCTTTTCTTCATAATCATCAACCATTTTTTGCGCGACCTCTAAGATCTCGGCCCGCAATTCTTTAGCGTTGGTCGGTGCGTAAATTGGAATACGTGAATAGCCAATGTCGGCCATTGCCTTTCGAAACTCAGCTTTTTCTTTTGAACTCATGCGCGGCATGATTTTCTCCATCAGGTTGGTTGACCCACATGATAACTGGAGTCGCTACAATTAGTTAGACAAACCGATTCTATCGAGTTCTTCCAAGAGTAACTTTGTGTGAGTAGTTACTAAATATGAAAAGAATGGGTATAGACATCTTTACTGATTCTACGGAAATGGTTGCCAATATTGCCGAGAATAGTGTGCACAGGCAACCAAATCACAACTCATGTTGTGCGCCTTTGTATTCCCTGTATCCAACCGCATTCTAGAGCGGTCGGTTAAGTAATACGCCTGGCTCATTGTGGCCAATTACCTATCACAGTGCATCTATAATTGTGTGCAAATAAATAGTACTCTCACCTTCAAGAATCTAAACAAAAATTAGAACCAACGAGGAGTCTATTATCATGAAACGATATTTCACAGCTTTGCACTTCGTATTACTTATTTTTCTGGCTAATAGTACTGCTTTTGCTGCGGATAAAACGCTTCTGCGTTGCGGCAAATTAGTTGATGTTCAAGCTGGTCGAGTTCTGAGCCAAGTTGATGTCTTGATCGAAGGCGGCAAGGTGGCACAGATAGGTAGCGGTATTGTTAGCGATGCTGAGGTCATCGACTTAAGTGACAAGACTTGTCTGCCGGGTCTAATCGATATGCACGTGCACTTTACGCATCAGAGCAATCCCAAGTCTTACATGGAACCCTATGTTCTTAATCCAGCCGACTTTGCATTTAGGGCGGTAGGTTTCGCCGATATAACTTTACGCAAGGGTTTTACGACCGTACGCAGTTTGGGTGACCGAGGAGACGGTACTGTTTCTGTTTCGCTGCGCAACGCGATTGATTCTGGCCTGCTTCAAGGGCCGAGAATATTTACAGCAGGTAAATCTATCGCCACTACAGGGGGGCATGCCGATCCAACTAATGGTGCGAATAAGGTACTGCAGGGGAATCCTGGTCCTAAGCAAGGCGTAATCAATAGTGCAGAAGACGCCATGCAGGCGGTACGCCAACGCTATAAAGATGGAGCCGATCTAATAAAGATTACGGCCACAGGTGGTGTTTTAAGTACGGCTAAGAACGGCCAAAACCCACAATTTACCGAAGCTGAATTAGTGGCCATAATCACAGCCGCTAAAGACTATGGTTTTAAAGTAGCCGCACACGCGCATGGCGCGGAAGGTATGAAGCGAGCGATTCGTGCTGGCGTTAGCAGTATTGAGCACGGCACCTATATGGATGACGAGACGCATCGTTTAATGAAGCAATACGGTACTTATCTAGTCCCTACTATTATGGCCGGTGAGTTTGTAGCAGAGAAAGCCAAAATTGAAGGTTACTTTCCCGAGATAGTCAGGCCGAAAGCCGCTGCAATTGGTCCATTAATTCAGGCTAGTTTTGGTAAGGCTTATAAAGCGGGTGTAAAAATAGCTTTTGGTACGGATACTGGAGTATCTGCTCACGGCGACAATGCTCAGGAGTTTGCGTTAATGGTCGAAGCCGGTATGCCTGCTATGGAAGCAATTAAGGCCGCAACGGTAAATGCAGCAGACTTGCTTGGTGCGAGTGATTCCTTAGGCTCAATTGCAGTCTCAAAACACGCTGATATCATTGCCGTAGATGGTGACCCAATAAGCAACATTCGAGAGCTTGAAAATGTGACGTTCGTAATGAAAGGCGGCAAGGTTGTTGAGCTTTAGAACCTATTAAAGAGCAATAGAGCCCGCACTTGAACGTCATTAAAAACCACTACGACTCAGCGACCATTGCCAAAGAGATATTTGCTGTGCCCGCCTTTGAGGTTCAAAACGAGGCGGCGGAGTATCCCTGTGTGTTGGTGTGCGAGCACGCCAGCAACTACATTCCACCCGCTTATATGCATTTGGGTCTTAGCGAGACAGAAACTCAGACGCACATAGGTTGGGACTTAGGTGCTCGTGATTTGTTGGACCATCTCAGCAAAGAACTAATGTGTACAACGGTATCCTGCAATTACTCGCGCCTCCTGATCGATTGCAATCGCCCGTTAGAAGTTGAGTCGATCATACCCACTGTGAGTGAACATTATAAAGTGCCGGGCAATACTAATATTGGTCATCAAGAGCGCCAGATCCGAAGTGACTCTATCTATAAACCGTTTCATGCCGCGGTCGAGTCACAGGTCCTTCGTTTAACAGAAAAGCACACGCAATTGCCCATTATCGGTATTCATAGTTTTACACCTGTGTTTCATGGCGAGAAACGTCCATGGGAATTCAGCCTTATGTGGAAACAAGAGTCTCCATTTATCAGTGCCTTGATTGAGCATTTTCAGAACCATGAAATCAAGGATGTGGTTGGCTATAACGAGCCTTATTCCGTCGAAGCGATTCGTGCCCACACAACCGAACATTACACAGATGTCCATAAGCTACCTGCGGCTATCTTTGAAGTAAGACAAGATTTGCTGAGCGACCAAGCGGGTATTGAACGCTGGTCGGCCATTATTCAGACTGCTTTGCGTTACGCGTTACGCACGAATTAGTGTTTAACCCCAACGATGAAGAGTGTTTTCTTTAACTCAAATCAAACTAACTTAATTTAACCCAGAAGCATGTTGAATGAGCCACTCGATTTTATGTGAAAGCTTTGGCTGATAGTCGTTTCCAAAGTTATGCAGGTGCCAAAGTACGTCGCCCCACAATAATACGGTAGTCGCTTCTAAAAGCCTTTGCGGGTGGTTATGTTTCGTATCAGGGTTCTTTAGGAAATACTGGTTAAGAAAAAGCTCAGTTGAGTTTTGGTTAAGACCCAGGTAAAAAACGACCGCCGCAAGATCAAACCAAGGGTCGTTGAGCTGTGCGTACTCCCAGTCTATAAATATCGTACTGTCAGTTTCCGGAGATGCGTTTTTGGAGAGGGCTTTCTCAAGGCAAAAAATATTGTCGGCCACTAAATCGTTGTGACAAAAAACGCGTGTTGTGCTTTTTTGAAACTCAATTATGCTGGGCAGAAGTAACTCGTGTTGACGCTTAATTGCATCACTCGCAGTATCCACATAGAGCGAGCAAAATCCGACAATGTCAAAATGACCGAGCGCCTCTATATCGGCGCTAACCTCTAGATTGTGCAAAGTGCTCAGCGAATCGGCGACGCGCAACAATTGCGAATTTGAACGTTCGGTGTTCGGCACTTGTCCAAGAGCAGGAATATTTATAAATTCGCAAACGAGGATTCCTTTTTCGATATTGCTATAAAACACTTTAGGCGAAAGCTCATAGCGACTCGTGATCACTTGAGCTTGAATAGCCTGTCGACTAAGTTGATCTCGCCCTTTAAACGACTTCAATACAAATTCTTTCTCGGTTGAATAAAACAGTGCCGTGTTGTGGCTTAAGCCGTTTTCGAAGACCCGTACTAGCTTGACGTTGGTCGCAATGAAGCCATCGGCACGCGCCACTTTTAATGCTTCAATAAAAACAGGTGGAGTGTGCGTATGCATCAATGCTTATCTAATTAGCGTATTGCAAATTGCTCTTGGGCTTGTTGGCGTTGCCAAATCATAAAGCCAAATACAGCGATAACTGAATAAAGAACAAACAGCACCGCGTACATATACAATTCGCGTTCCCAGTAGATCCAAACTGATACAACATCAATTGCGATCCAGTAAAGCCAATTTTCAAGAATCTTTTTGGCGACCATAAAAGTGGCAATAACCGCGCTGACGGTAGTCGCCGAATCAACATAGGGCCAAGCGGCCGATGTTGAATTATCTAACCAAAAGCCTAGGCTAAGCGACAGTACAATAATTATGCAGCACGCGACGAGATGTTGACTGACCGGCCAGCTTCCAATTTTTAGAGGTGATCCCTGTTCGCCCCCGTATCGCCATTGCCAAAATCCGTACACGGCCATTACCAAGTAAAACCCATTGAGCGCCGAATCCATCAATAGACTTACGTTCCACAATAAAACAACCGAAGCGCCAGTGCCGATAAACGCGGCTGGCCAACACCAAATATTCGAGCGGGCCGCTAAGATCACATAGAGTAATCCAGCAACTACGGCTACCCATTCAAGGGCCGAGACTGTAGCGAAAATGTCAAACATTCTGTCTTACTCGTAGCCCTTTAGCTCGCGAGCATCGCCTTCTAAATACTTAGCGACAAACACGATCTTACCGTAGGTCTGCATAGACTCAAGCATTGCTGCATTGAGCAACTCAGTAACTGCCTTGTATTCGCCAAATAATCGAGTACTCATGTTAGAGCTTTTAATTTCGACGTCTTGCGCTTGTTGATTAATGTCGTCCAAAAACGCCTTAATTTTTTCTTTGTATGCCTCTTGCAAGGGGTACATGCTGATCTCAACAGATAGTTTCATTGTTATGTTCCTATTAGCTTTCCTACATTAAAACGAATAATTACCACGAACACCAATTACTCGAGGAGCGGCAAATTGATTATACGGTTCTGTTTCATAGAACTTACGTGGATCATTGCCAAAGCTACCAAAGCCACGAGTCTTTACCAACTCATCGCTCAAGTTTTTTGCATACAATGCTAGCGACCATTGGTCCCGCGTGTAACGCAGTTCCATGTTAATCAACTCGTAGGCATCGGAGCGTTCTTCGTGTCGGTCCGAAAAATAGAATTCGTCTTTACCTTCTACCGAGCTAAACAGGCTGAGTCGTTCGGTCATCTGCCAGTTGGCACTTAATACAAATTGATAGCTCGGCGCATGCGCTTGTTCGCGGCCGTTCAAATTAAACGGAATGCCTGCATCACGATCGGCTTGTACGTGTTCAAAGCTCAAAAAGTCATCAAAGCTTGTGTCGAGAATACCAAATGTGGCCGACAGTCGCAGAGAATCACTCACCGACAGATCTAATTCTAGTTCTCCCCCACGATTGCGCCCGCTACTCGCATTGTCGGTAAAATCAGTAAAGCTACATGGGCATGCGCCACCGACCTGCCCCGTTGCGATTGAGCTAACAACGGACTGTTTGCTTTGAATCGCGTCACGGTCTTGATAGAACAAAGAAAATTGTATGCGCAGGCGGTTATCTAATAGAGAGGACTTATAACCTAATTCGTAATTGAGCATGGTTTCGGTGTCGAACTCTCTGAGATTTGGGTCAATCGACTCATCAAGATTAAAGCCTCCTGGCTTGTATCCACGCGAAAGCAAGGCGTAAAGAAAATCTCGTTCGTTAGGCTTATATTCAAGAGCTATTCGACCACCCCACAAATTTTCGTCAGGTTGCGCCGTTTGTCCTGAGGTGTCTAAGTAATCGTTGTCACGTTTTTCTACTCTAAGCCCTGTAACGAGAGTTAATGTGTCGTTCAGCGAAAAATTGAATTGCCCATATGCTGCCAGATTCTGGGTGTCTAAGCGGCTGCTAAAATCTCCCTCGTTAAATGTGTATTGGCGAAGAAGATCAATGCTTTGGTCTCTATAATAAATGCCCCCTACCCAGTCGAACTTCTCGGCGGCGTGCAGCCAGCGTAGATCAACGGTAGTGTTAGTGTTTTGTCTTTCGTATGAGTCTTCAGATATATAAAACCAATCAAAACCAAATAGGGCCGAATCGCATGCTGTGCCGTCGCAAATACCGGGGTGACTCCAATCCTCATCAAAGCTATAGGCCATATCGGTGTCGGCGTAACTAACGATGGCTTCAATAGAATCGGTATTGCTCAATAGATAGCGAGCAACAATTGATGCCCCTACAGTCTCCTGAGTATCGCGCCCAGGGCGATCAGAGTAGGTTTGGCGTGTATTGTCTAGGCTGAAGGCGTCGTAGCCGTTATTGATGTCGGCTAAAAAAAGCGTCGTATCAACATTAAGCTTTTCGCTCACTTGCGATACGAGCTTTAACCGCGCGCTGGTTTCACTAATATTGTTAGTGTCTTGTCTGCCTAAAAACACATTGTCTGTAAAACCGTCGCTCTCAAATCGCTTTACGGCCAGTCGATATCCAGTTGAATCATTAAGTGGACCACTCAGTACTCCGCCAAACTCTAAGCCGTTATAGTCTTCAATAGCAAAGTCGACCTTTGCTTCAAATTCTTGGGTGGGAGCATTCGAGACAAGATTAATTAACCCAGCCAAGGCGTTGGCGCCATAGAGCGTTCCTTGAGGCCCACGCAATACTTCCATCTGCTTCAGATCTAAGCTACTAGCTCCCAAGGAGACACCCGTTAAATCAATACCATCGAGCACTACGCCAACTGAATTGATCAATGGCTCTTGGAACTCGCTACGTTCTCCAATGCCGCGAATCTGGATAAAACGTCCCCGAGATGCTCCGCTCGCATAATTCACATTCGGCGCTAGGTTTAATAGGTCTTCAAGTTGGCGAGCGGCTCGTTGCTCGATAGCTAGAGAGTCAATAACAGTAACGCTATTAGGCAACTTTAAGACGTTGGTCTCAATTAATTCGGCGGTAACAACCACTTCTTCAAGCGGTGCGGCAAAGCTGTTGCTGCTTAGCAATATGCATGCGCTAATTAGCACTGGCACTACTAAGCGAACTGGCTTATTCAACAATTGGGTTTTAATTGGTTTCACGTGTTGATCTCTTTTCTAATTGAGACCCGGTGCTGCGGAGGTGGGTGAGCTCTCTAGGTGATATGAGCTCAGAACTCCCATCCCTACGCCGGTGCTAACCGGATCAGGTTCGTGGGGTCTAAGCATTACGCTAATCTCAGGCTCTTATTGTTTGGTATTCTGAATACATGCGTAAACAGAAATCCCATAATAGAGGAGCCGCCCCCTGGGTTTTTAATCTGAGCTGAGTTTAACACAAGCATGTCGAACCGACGTACTGGAAAGTTTTTATGAAGACTAGATTTCGCCGAGACTCTTCTAGCTTAAGTAAATTAGGCTCCGCGCTAGCTATTGACTCGAACGGAGTGAGATAATCCCCCGCTAATATGCAGGCGCCACTATCTCTCTATAAATCACTATGCAAGAATATTCTTTCCTCTTAGCAATTGCCGGAGTCTTAGCCGCTGGCGCTATGAGTCCTGGTCCTAGTTTTTTTGTCGTTGCACAAAACGCACTCTCTCGCTCTAGAGCTGATGGTTTAGCAACCGCTGTTGGAACGGCCTTGGGAGTAGCACTATTTGCCATCCTTGCTGGTTTCGGCGTGGTTGCTCTTTTGGAACAAATGCCAAAGGTATATTTGGTGCTAAAGATTGTAGGTGGAGTTTACCTATTGTGGATCGCGAGCAAGATCTGGCGAGGGGCTACCCAATCTCTAACCGACAGCGAGGGTATTCAGGAAAATCCGGTCACAGGCATGGAGGGCGGTCCTTGGCGCAGCTTTATGCAGGGTTTAATCGTACAGACAAGCAACCCTAAAACAGCGATTGTAATAGCCGGTATCTTCGCAGCGTTTGTACCCGCAACGCCTCCCCCATTCACTGTAAGTTTGGTTACAGTTACCGCGTTTATTATTGATTTTAGCTGGTACGCCATCGTTGCAATCACATTGTCTAACGCACATTCAAGACGAATTTACGATAAAGCAAAACCCACGTTTGATCGAGCCGCTGCGTTATTTTTAGTGTTGGTGGCCCTACGTTTGATTCTCGGTGAGGCTCTTTAAGGCATAATAATTGTGTGTAGGGTTTCGGCATATTTTTATTGGAGAGACATGAATAGGTGTTTTCACGCTTGATCTAAACTCAATACTTGCGATACTCAGTCCAGTATCTGGGGGGATAGTCGAAAGGGTAGACCTTATGAGTACACAGATTAGGGACCAGCAAGCTGAACAGGTATTAACGCAATTTCTGCGCGGAAAGAGCAAGCTGCAATTATTTATAGACGCGGATGAGATTCAGCTTTCAGATTTTATAAAAAATTTTTCAAGAAAACGCCCACGTTTAATTCCCCTTGTTAATGTCAGTGCGATTGGTGATATTGAAGCGGCGGTTAAGCGAGAATTGTTTCGACTAGATTCAGGTAAAACGTTTGACCCGTTAAACAGCGCATTCGAATTATTCGACTTATCTTTATTGCAGCAACCAAAGGGGATTTTGTTCATAAGTGACTTAGAATGTATCAACGCAGAGAGTCTTGTTTTTTTGACAAGTCTTGTCGACGCGGTTGTAGAAGCTGATTCCAAATGGAAAATTATATTCACAGGCATGAACAAAGCTATCCCAGCTTTTTGTTTGCGTCGTTTGGGTTTAAAGACAGCGCAGGTACATACCCATAATAACGAACGACCGCGTTTTACGTCCATAAAAGGTACCGAATTGGCAAACCAACTAGCATCGGTTTTGGGCCAAAAGCCTGCATAGGGATTGGGTCCGAGTGGCCGCGCGTTATTGTTATTGATGTGGAATAGCCGAAAAACCACGTAGCTCCAACTTCTTCCATTCTCTAAATGGTTCCCAATGCTAGTTTTTCAAACTGCAAATAAGCAACCTGTAGTTCCTTTAAGTCATTGAAATATATGCCTTCTATGTGATTTCTTGGCTTGATGCTCTTTGGCTGAAATGAAGAGCTATGCTGGCCCAAGATCCATATTTGCATTAATGCAAATAAAACTACATTTTTATAAATATTATTGCAATAATGCAAAAATGAATTGGGACGACCTTAAGTACTTTTTGGCCATTGCGACTGCAGGTAATTTATATGAGGCTGCACAGCAGTTGAGTGTCAATCACTCTACCGTGTTTAGACGCTTGGAATCCTTTGAGGCGCAATTAGATTTGGAATTGTTTGACCGCAATTCCAAGCCATATTCACTCACCGCAGATGGTGAACGTCTACTCATAATTGCACGTGAGGCGGAAGCAGCCTTACTAAAAATAGACAGTCAGATTCTTGGAGTCCGCGCTACGCCTGCTGGGTCAGTTAAAGTATCTGCTCCAGCCAATATAGCAAGCAACGTTATGCCGATCGTTATGCGATCACTGCGGGTGGAGTTTCCAGATATCTCGATCGACTTGAGTATTAGTGATTCGTATTCGGCGTTGGAGCAGCGAAAAGTTGATATAGCATTTGCGGCGGTTTCCTCACCCCCAGAACATTTGTATGGGTCATATCTGGTGACGCTTGGATGGTGGTTATACGGCGATAAGTCCGCTCACAAGGCGTATAAGAAAAATCCCAAAAGCGTCAATTTGATCGCGCCGAGTACTGGCCTAGCAAACAACGAGGTGAGTAAATGGATTTCCGAGCAAAACAATGAAGTAGTTGCCTATTGTGACAGTTACGCTGTGATAGCGAAAATGGTGAAGTTAGGCATCGGCTGCGCAGTATTGCCAGAGGACCAAACCTTTGAAGAGCTAACGGCAATTGTGAGAATACCGGCCGTGTACGGACAACTCTGGTTGCTCGCTTATTCAGAAATTCAGAAACAACCCCACGTTCTCGTAGTATGGGACGCAATTATCGCTGCGATGGCCGAGGAGTACGGTTAAGTCCTACTCGGTCTTCTTTAGCAAATAATCCTTGTTAGACAATTCCTATTAGGCAACCCCAGCTAGATAAACTCGTGGACTAATGTCTAAAGTGTCGCATTCCAGTAAACACCATCGCCATATTGGCTTCATCTGCTGCCGCGATCACTTCTTCATCTCGCATTGAGCCACCAGGCTGAATTACTGCAGAGATCCCATTTGCAGCGGCGTTGTCGATACCGTCTCTAAAAGGAAAGAACGCGTCCGACGCCATAACCGAACCCTTAACCGACAATCCTGCATGTTCGGCTTTAATTGCAGCTATTCGAGCTGAGTTGACGCGGCTCATTTGGCCTGCCCCAACCCCAATGGTCATTGCTTCATTGGCATATATAATTGCGTTAGACTTTACAAACTTGGCGATTTTCCAAGCAAACAAAAGGTCGGACATTTGCTGTTCGCTCGGCTTCACCTTGCTCACAACCTTAAGCTCGTTCACTAACAATAAATCATTGTTCTGAACCAACATACCGCCGTTAACTCGTTTGTATTCGAGTGTGTTCGCATCTTCGTTTGACCAATACCCACATTCAAGAAGTCTTACGTTCTTTTTGCTTACTAATACGGCTTTGGCTTGCGCGCTTACTTTAGGCGCGATAATTACTTCAACGAATTGTTGTTCTGAAATGGCCTTAGCTGTTGCTTCATCGAGTTCCGTATTAAAAGCAATTATTCCGCCAAACGCTGATTCGGGATCAGTTGAGTAGGCACGTTGGTATGCCTCCAAACAAGATCCTGCTACGGCAACTCCACACGGATTAGCGTGTTTTACAATGACGCAGGCTACACCTTCATCAAACTGCTTAACGCACTCCAACGCGGCATCAGTGTCAGCTATATTATTGTACGAAAGCTCCTTCCCTTGAACTTGTACAGCGCTTGAAATACCAACGCGGCTTTTAGCTTCAACGTAAAACGCGGCGCCTTGATGAGGGTTTTCGCCGTAGCGCATTGTTTGTTTGTGGTGAAATTGAAGATTGAGTGTTCTTGAAAAATCGCCTTTCTCACCGTCACTGTTGAGGCGTCCGAGATGACTTGCTATAGCGCCATCGTATTGTGCAGTGTGCTCGAATGCTCTAACCGCCAAGTCGAAGCGTGTGGCGTAACTAATTCCGTCATCAGCAATTTCCGTGGAAACGCGACCGTAGTCTTCTGCGTTGACGACGATCGCTACGTCATTATGGTTCTTGGCTGCGGACCTAACCATTGCTGGACCCCCGATATCAATATTTTCGATAGCGGTTGGCAAATCACAATCAGGATCAGCAATTGTATTCTGAAACGGATACAGATTGACGACAACAATATCAATGGCCTCAATAGCATGTTCAGCCATTACACCGTCATCGGTACCACGACGCCCCAGTATACCGCCGTGAATTTTAGGGTGAAGCGTCTTCACTCTGCCCGCCATCATCTCGGGGAAACCCGTATGATCGGACACCTCGGTGACATTTAGACCAGCATCTTGTAATAACTTCGCGGTACCACCAGTAGACAGGAGTTCAACATTATGCTGGGCAAGAGTCGTTGCGAATTCAACAATTCCAGATTTATCGGATACGCTTATTAGGGCTCTTTTGGGCTTTAGATTCTGTTTCATGGAGTGTTGTCGACTATGGCAAATTATGAATGGTGTAAGTGAACATGGGTAGCCTAAGACTATTGATGCTCACTTGTGCAAAATTAGAGAAGCTTGTACTGACAAAGCTTTTTCTTAAGTGTGTTGCGGTTAATGCCAAGAATTTCAGCGGCCTGAGTTTGATTACCGCCAGTCTGCTCCATAACGGCTATTAAGAAAGGCCTCTCGACCTCAGCTATAAAAAAAGCATGTAAGTTAGCGGGCTTTTGACCTTTTAGGTCATCAAAATATTGATTTATCGAATCGGTGACACAACGTGTAAGAGATTCGGTTGAGGGGTTCTTCTTGGTCATTTTTGAAATACTATGCTGCTTCTGAAATTGAGTCGTTATTAAACGAATCGCTTAACACCAACTCTAAGAGTTGTAACTGCTCTGAGCAAGACTCAGTCGTGGAAATGGTGAGCCGCAAATCATTTGGGACCGTCCAGTCCCAATGTTGCAAGTACCACTTAATATGTTTACGCGCGAACTTAATACCTAGGCGTTCACCATAAAATAGATGAATGGATGCAATGTGGTCCAAAATCACCACTCGCTTTTGCGATACTGGTAACGCCTCCTCGATAGAACCTGATTCGAGGTAGCTGACAATTTGTGCAAACAACCAAGGTTTACCTTGGGCGGCTCTACCAATCATAACGGCGTCAGCAGATGTAGTGTCTAATACGAACTTGGCTTGTTCGGGCGTACAAATATCGCCGTTAGCGATAACGGGAATACTAACGGCCTTTTTAATTTCGGAGATTGTGTTGTATTCAACCTCGCCAACAAACTTACATTGCCTGGTGCGGCCATGAACAGTAATAGCTGATACGCCGCAGGCTTGCGCTATTTGAGCGATAGCAACACCATTTCGATTCAATGGATCTGAGCCAGTACGAATCTTTACCGTAACCGGTACATCAACTGCCCGTACGACACTTTCGAGAATCTGCTCAACGAGCGGTTCATTGGCTAGTAAGGCGGAGCCAGCTGCTTGTTTGCATACCTTTTTCGCAGGACAACCCATATTAATATCAATAATTTGCGCGCCATTATCAACATTAAACTGCGCGGCTTGAGCTAGTTGTTTGGGGTCGGTGCCGACAATTTGAATAACGCGAACGTCAGGTTCATCATGGTGGTCGAGTCTAAAACGGGTCTTAGTGGTGTGCGCTAGCTCTACATTGCTGGTGACCATCTCACTAACAACCATACCCGCGCCATTTTGCCTACAAACTTGCCTAAAAGGCTTATCGCTTACACCCGCCATAGGGGCCGCAATAACATTGTTGGGCAAACTGTAAGGGCCGATTTGCATGTTGGTGAGAAAGCCTGTCAGGGGTCTAACATAATGTGGAGATTCAGGAACCACAGAAGTTAGACTAAAAAGTTGGATTATATGGCTGCTTAAAAAGTAAGCAGACGCGGATAATACCGACAGCTTAAAAGTGCGTAAAGACGAATAGTTGAAATAGCGTCAAAAATCGTGACAAATACAAAGAAAAAATATGTTTAAGAGACGCTCGTAAGATTATGAGGACATGTTTTTTAGCATTTTAAGCTCAAACCCTGTGGCCGATTTAGGAAATGCGAGCAACTCAATCGTAATTTTTTTAAGTTCGTGAGGTCCAATCCTAGCTTGAGTAGTATTGTTGTACAGATAGTCTTCAGGTTGTAGTGCGCGTCTCGCGACGACCTTACCGCTCTCGTCAGTCAAACTGAGTTCGAGCCAAGGTAGGTTCTGCTCGACAGAAGCCTTGTTTAAAAAGCTAACCTTCATCAAGGTGGTGCTTGATCGGCTTGGGTGTGGCTCGGACTGAGCTGAGATCAAGGCAAGGCCCATCAGATTTTGTGGTCTGGCCAAAAAAATACCCCTATCTTGCAAGTAATCAAGCGCGGGGGTGAATAGAGCATTTAGAGTTGTTAGCGTAGTCTCGTTGTTATTCACAAAAGCAAACTGTTTCAACCACACTTGGTACGCTAATAAGACGATTAGACCGACGACCACAATTCCGGTTAAACCAAATTTAATAATTTTCAGTGCGACACTACGGTTGCTGCCAAGCTTATCCGATGGCTCGACAAATAGATCATCTTCATTTATCCAAGTTACTTCTGAACTGCCTTCAGAGTTGGTATCTAGATTGTCATCAAAATCCGAGGAGTCGACATCATGTGAAACCTCTTCGCTCCAGTCTATTGATCTAACTGAATCACGTACATCCAAACCCGCATATCCAGAGTCGGGTTTCTCAGTTTGAGCGTCGGGGTCAATACTATCTAGACTAGGAACATCCACGCTGCGGTCCCTAGAATTGGAGCCATTGATCAAGCGGTCATCAATAATACGATCAATTTCATTGATTAATTCTTGATTGTCATTGGGGGTTGCGGCGATCGAACCCGCAGCTGAAGGTTCTTGAGAAGCGGGCTCGGAAAAATCCTCAGAAGGGGGTTCTGAAAAATCATTTGAGTCTTGTGTCGACAGACCAGCCTTGGCATCGTCAAAAACGAAATCAAGATCTTTGTTTAAATTATTTGCGTTAAAACTACTTTCTCTTTTAGTACCAAAGGACGGTAGTTCTAACTCAGAATCATCTAGCTCAAAATCAAAAACAGGTTCCTTTCTGTCAATATTCGCCGAATAAATAGAATGCTTGGGTTCATTGAATTCGGTAGGCTCGGGAGATCTTCGTTCAAGTGAAAGATCTTTAATTGGATTCTCAACAACATCAAGCTGGTTAGTTACTTCAATATTCGGAGCGCTACGCGTAAAATCAGCTGCCTCAGGTTTGGTAATATCAACTTTCTTGTCGATATTATCTTTAGATTCGACCGAACGTTGCTTGGTTTCTTGCAAAGTTGCGTCTGCAGAGGGGTTTCTCGTGGTCGGCTCATTTACATCAGCGAACAAATCGTTATTCGGTGCAACCTTGCTACGAGCTAGTTTTATTTCGTCGTCGGATAAAAGCTGTGCTTTAAAACGCTCATGGCAGTTACCGCAACGAACATTGCCCCTTGATTGAGCGAGCTGATCTTCCGAAATCTGATAAATCGTAAAGCAGTGAGGACACTGAGTTTTGTTGCTGATTCGATTGCTTTGCATTATCTAGATATTGTCCTGCATTTTAAGAAGTAAACCTTGTTCACGCCTGTCTCGCCTGTATAGAACCACAAAACGTTGTTGCGCCCTAAAACATTTGGCTATCTATTAGCGTTAGCGCCGACGGCCAATAAGTAAAACCCAATGGTCTTTCTCTTGCACCGTAAAGTCAAATGATTCACTAAAAGCCACCATAATTTTATCGGATTGTTGTTTCAGAATGCCCGTTAATAATAGTGTGCCAGATGGAGCAACATGAGGGATCAGCGTGTCTTTTAGCATAAGGATGACTTCCGCCAAAATATTCGCTATAACCAGATCATATGTTTTTATCGGGTCAGGTAGATCATTTGGAAGATACGCGCGCATAGACTCGGAAATCCTTACGTCTGCAAAAGTGTTTCTTTGTGCATTCAACTCGCACGCCTCAACGGCCAACGGATCTATATCAACAGCATCAGCATGTTCGGCCCCAGACATAATAGACGCAATTGCCAAAATGCCTGAGCCGCTGCCATAGTCTAGAACTGTTTGTGTTTTCAGATGTTGTCTAGAAATCCAATCAAGACACATAAAGGTTGTTGCGTGGGTGCCAGTTCCGAACGCAAGACCTGGATCCAAACGGATGTTTCGAGAATCAATCTCTACAGGGTCGCACCAAGACGGAACAACCCAAAGATCCTTACCTACTTTAATAGGGGAAAAAGAATCAAGCCAGACGCGCTCCCAATCCTGGTCAGCGAGCTTTTCTAACGTATGTGGTATCTCTTCAACGCCAATCTTCTTGAGTGCAGAGAGCGTTAAGTTCTGGATGGCTTTAATGTCGGCATCTTCGTTAAACAAAGCGGTAACCCTAACCGTCTCCCAGCTTGGAGTGCCGGGAAAAGCCACTTCATAGAACTCATCGTCCCCTGCATTCTCGGTCGTTACAGCGGCGGCACCAATAGAGTCCAATAGTTCACTCAGAGGGTCAACTAGCTCAGACTGAACGGTTAGACGAAACTGGTGCCAGTGTGCATTGGCGGTTTTCTTGGTCGTGTCACTCATCATTGATTTGCCGAATTACTACTGATGTTTAGCTAGCCAAGCATCAATATCGCTCTCGCTAATTTGACCATATTTTTGCTCTAGCACCTGACCTTGCGCATCTAGCAGTAAAGAATACGGCAGTAGTCCTTGGGTATTACCAACTACTGACATCAACTCCATACCCGTATTTTCTGCATAAACAATTGGATAGGTGATGCCCATTGAGTTAAGCATAGGTATTGCCTTTTCAACGCTATCAATAGTCACACCAACAATAGTAAAGCCGTCGTTGTTAGACTGAGATCGTTGAAACATAGATTCAAACATAGGCATCTCATGCCTACACGGAGCGCACCACGTTGCCCAAAAGTTGACCAGTGTAAGTTGTTCCAATTTGTCTTTGATGGACGTTGTCTGTGTATCTGCGCCGTCTACCGATGTTGTCTCAAGCAAACGCGCATTCAAAAGTGCTGGATAGCTGACATCTTCGTTAACAGTAGGTGTGTTAAGCGCAAAGCCCAAGCCGAATGCGGCTAGAGCGATAATCAAAACTAAGACTATTGTGTTAGATTTCATAACAACTGGGTGCGGGTAATAAGACTTACAACTGTGTGTTGAATTCTTGGTTAACTAGGAACTTTAGAGATCAGTGAGATAAATTCGTTTTTGTCCATAAATCCGTACTGACGGAGATCGGATACTTCTTGGCCTTGCTTAGAGATAACCAGTGTCGCAGGCGGCCCAAAAACATTGAAATGCTTTTTAACAGCTTGGCTTACTTCAGATGTGTCAGTTACATCAATAACAACTAAACGCCAGCCCTCTAATGCTGCCGCAACTTCAGGCTCCTTAAAGGTGCTTCGTTTCATACGAACACAATCGAAGCACCAATCAGCATAAAAGTCGATAAGTACAGGTTGTTGAGCCTTTTTCGCTGCTTGGAGAATGGTCAGTGTTTGTTCAAGCGTTGTGGTCGTCTCGAAAGGCAGCTCTATTTTAGTTTGAGGTGTCGACCCCAAGCTTAATTCGGATAAAGGCGCCAATATTTCGCGTCCACCCGTAGCGTGTCCAAGCAACGCCAAACAGCCCCATAAAATAGATGCGAATCCGATCGCCTTACCAGTGCTAGCCAATAACCCTGGACGTTGTGTGGCTGAATCGATGTTAGAGATCTGCCAAACGTAAAAGCCAAAGACAAGCAGCAGCAAGGCCCACAACAGCATTACAGGAACCGCAGTTAAGGCCCCTGCTATGTAAATGGCTACACCCAGCACCATGAAGCCAAAAAGGTTTTGAACTTGAACCATCCAAGAGCCGGTTTTTGGTAGCAGCCATCCTGCACCAAAACCAAAGGCGACCAAAAGTACCCCCATTCCCGCAGCCATAGACCCCATGATAGCGGCGCCTAGCACCGGATCACCCTGTGTTATTGCGGCGCCTAAGGCAAGAATAAGAACCGGTGATACGCAAGCACCAACCACCAGCGCGGAAATCAGCCCAAGGCTGAAGCTTTTGGCAGACAGAACTAGGTCGTTACCATGAGCCGATTTAGAATTGGAATGATGATGCACTTTAGTTTGCAAAGACGTAGGCGTCGCCATCTTAAACAATCCAAACAGGGACGCCGCTAGCATCAACAGTAATAGACATATAAAGCCTATGACCCATGGGTTTTGAAAGTAAGCTTGCAGTTGTGTTCCTGTCGCGCCAGCAATCCAGCCAGCAATCAAGTAAGTGACGATGGTGCCTGCGACATAGCAAATGGCCAGCCAGCCTGCAGCTAGACGACTCGGATTTTCTTGTTTTGCGATTATGCCGCTTAAAATAGGAATCATTGGCAAGACGCAGGGTGTGAAGCTTAGCAATAGACCAGCGCCGAACGCTGATAGAACGTAGGTCCAAAACGACTTCTTATCTTGTTTAGTATTTGCGGCTATTTGTGATGGAGGCTTAGTTTGAGCACTTAGCGTAGCTTCGGACCACTGGACGTCGGTCAAACGCTTCATCGGCGGGTAACATATTCCAACAGGCTTATTACATCCTTGACCGCTTAGAGTTAATGCATATACCTGATCAGCTTTCGGAGTAAACGAGGTAGGAAATCGGGCCGTGATGGGCGTGTTAAAAAAGAAAACTTCAACGTCGCCAAACTCTGGGTCGTTCTCGACAACGCCTTGCTCAGGAAATTCTAATATGAGCGGTACACTCTGACCATCTACTTCTACGCTCGCCCCAAATTGGTCGCGGTACATGTAATAGTCATCGGCAATTGACCAATTAATGGTAAGTCCATCGGGTTCTACCGAGTGACTTACTTTAAAGGCTTCGGCTTCCGGTAAAAGCTGAGGAGCCTGATTGTTAAAAAATTGAGCGCTTACTGGACTGCTGAGTACTAAAGTGAGCACCAATGCGGAGGTCCAAAGCAAGCCAATTTGTTTAGAGAGTGTCATCAATATTTCAATGTTTAGTGTTATCGTATCGCCGCATTAACCAATGCCGAGCTCGTTCGTTAAAAAGACCGTGTTGAACACCAATTGCCTTCATGTTGAACAAAAGAGTCGTCAACCCATAAAGAGTCGTCAACCCATAAAGAGTCGTCAACCCATAAAGAGTCGTCAACCCATAAAGAGTCGTCAACCTGTGCAGCACAGATGTACATAACAGCAGTGCCTTGTCTGAACCAGTGACTGTTGCCCTTTTGTTATCATACAAACCAAGCGAGTACATCGATTGTACACACAGCGCCGCGATTATACGCTACCGCAGTGGCTTTAATGTCATGTGCCGTCAACTTTAGAATGACTAACCTGTAATCCAAAAAAACTCATGAGCCTTAACATAAATCCAAATCTCAACCAGCAGCGTATCGTTCCTATTGATGGCGTTATTAACTTTCGCGACCTAGGTGGTTACTCAAACACACAAGGAGATACAGTTCGCTGGGGCAGAGTCTTTAGATCAGCTCAGCTTGACCGTCCTTCGAGCAAGGGATGTGAGCATCTTGTTAAACTTGGAATTAAAGTTGTTGTTGACCTCAGGTTTAGCGAAGAGTCCGATAATTTTCCGACTCTTCCCGCGGCTGTACCGAACGCCAGAATGCTGTCATGGCACGAAGAACAAAACTGTCCTGAACGACTTGCTATGTTCTCGACACAAGCTGATTCGGATAAGCTCATCCGTGGCTGGAGAGACTCACTAGAAAGTGGTGACCCACTTCAGGTAAGAGAAGCAATGCGGCTTAACTACCCGCAAAAGCTATATTCGCACGCGGCAATTTACGAACGCATGCTGCGAGAGCTTATAAATGACACCACACCTTTAGTATTTCATTGCGCAGCGGGTAAAGACCGTACCGGTGTTGCCGCGTCGTTAATCCTCGGCTTGCTGGGCGTAGACAACGCAACAATCAAAGAAGACTATTTAATAACACAAAGCCAAATGGGCTCATTGATGGAGTCCTGGTTAGCGGGTGGTGCGACCAATGCTGATCAATATGAAGATTTTCAAAAGAAATTAATGGAGCACCCCAAAGAGCTGATCCAGCCCGTGTTTGATGCGGATCCCACCTACATAGATACCTTACTAGAGTATGTAGGTAGCAAGTATCAGAACTTTGAAGGGTACGCCCAACAGAAGTTAAAACTCAGCGATGCCGACCTAGATCAGCTTAGAGATAATCTGTTAGATCGCGCATAGCTAGCTATTGAGGGTCGTCATTGCACATTGATTAACTTGTCGAGCGGCATCGTTCAGATAAAACGTCCACCAGCTTTTGCATTTCGTCGTCCGAGCCAATGCTAATCCTTAGAAAGTTATTTATGCGCGGGTGGGCGAAATGACGAACTATGATTTTGTTGCTTCGTAAGAACGTAAAGAGCTCCGACGCCGCTTGAGTCTGATGGCGCGCGAGAATAAAATTAGCTTGGGACGGCAGTACGTTAAATCCTATTGCCTCTAGACTAGAGATCGTTTTAGCACGAGTCTGATTGATACGCTCAATGCACTGAGTAAAATAATTATTGTCTTGCAGGGACGCGGTCGCACCGGCCAATGCCAAGCTGTCTAGCGCATACGGGTGAAAACTGTTTTTCACGCGCTCTAAAGCTTCGATCAAATGAGCTTGTCCGTAGGCCATGCCGACTCGTAATCCAGCTAAACTGCGAGACTTAGAAAAAGTCTGTGTTACCAGAATGTTATCGAATTCGGAAATAAGACTAACGGCACTCTCTCGGGCAAAATCGACGTAGGCCTCGTCTATTACTAAAACTCTATTCGGATGGCGTCTCGCCAGTAATCGAATTTTACTCAAAGGCAAAGCGATCCCAGTAGGAGCATTTGGATTGGCAAATATAATACCGCCACACTCTTGATCGTAGGCGTCGATATCAATTTCAAAATTCTCATCTAGAGGTACTTGCACTGAGTCGATCTCGAACAGTTTGCAGTAAACCGGATAAAAGCTGTAGGTTAAGTCTGGAAACAGAAGTGGCGCGTCCTGTTTTAGTAGCCCTTTAAACACGTGTGCTAACACTTCATCTGAACTGTTTCCAACAAATACTTGGTTTATATCCAGACCTGAGTCGGCTGCAAGAGCCTGTTTTAAATGGCTTGCATTGGGGTCGGGGTACTTGCGTAATGTGTCTGAGTTGGCTGCAGCAATAGCCGCCAGCACTTTGGGCGAGGGACCATAGGGGTTTTCGTTGGTATTGAGTTTAATTAAGCCGTCTATCTGAGGCTGTTCGCCCGGTGTGTAGGGCACTAACTCATGAACTAGTTTGGACCAGAATTGACTCATTTTGACAGTGATAGTGGTAAGGCTCATAAAGCCGGAAACAAAAGAGAGTATGATAACGATTATCGTTCAGCTAGTGTTAATACTAGCATTGATACATTAACGTACAGCATAAAACGATGTGGCTACCCACTCGATAACTAAGCTAAACCAAGACTAGAAAACTATTGAGCCAACAAGTGAGTCAATAAGACTTAATCATTAGAGCCAGTCATTTAGCAACACAAGCCAAGAGGTAAAAACCTATGAACACTAAGCAAACACACACTCACGCGCAAAGCGCAGTTAAGTCAGCTTCACACGCGCCTATTATTCAAAACAGCGTGATTTGGATGGCTTGCTTAATCTTAGCCATCGTTTTATTGACGGTATCGACCGCTCAGGCGCAGAACCGACCCATATCCTCGAGCGACCAACGGTATCAGGCTAACGGTGTCGTCATCTATAGCGAGTGCGGGTTCAGAGGTCAATCTCAAATAGTGGGCGTTGGCGAACACAGCAAGATTGACAACCTGCGTTTTCCAAACGACCAAATGTCGTCTATTCGCGTTCCTGCTGGTTTGGAAGTTATTATTTACGAAGACAGCAAGTTTCGAGGCGCGTACGCACGCTTAAATCAAGATGTTGATTGTTTTGACCGCTCTTGGGATAACACAGTGAGCTCCATGAGAGTGTCAGGATCTCGTGCTGGTTACAACCCAGGCTACCCAACACCAAACGCACCAAACCCATCAATTACTGTTAATAATGTGGGCTATGTAACATTTGCAAATAGTGAGCTACGTAGAGTAAATAGCAATACGTGGGCGTTGGGAACGCGCAATCAAAATAGCGCGATTACCAACTTTAATGTAGCCAACAGAGATCAAACTTCTTTATATCTGCAAAGTACTATGAGCGCAGAAAGCATAAGAATTAATCTGCAAGCAAATACGGTTACCTACTTTACTGCGAACGGTTTGACTCAAAGCTATCCAATTCAGCAAATGCAAGCGGGCGTCAACATGCCGAATAATGCGGTAGCACCAAAGCCTGCACCGCAGAACCCCGTTGTTGGTAATGAGCCTAATCGCAGGATTTCTGGTCAGTGTTTCAATTATCGAGCTTATACACGAGGTGGTAATGGCGGCTTACGTTTTCTAGGTAAAGACGTTGTTGAGCGTTTCTCTACTAACCCAGTTACTGGAAAGGTTTGCCATTCGGGTGCTCTGTCTATGGAAATCACTAAGACTGAGTCACGCACAGACGTTATCGTTGAGATTCAAGGCAGAAGCTTTCGCTTTGCAGCTAACGAAAAAGAAGATCGTCTACTTAACAATTGGTACCGTAAAGATGTGCGTCTAGTTGTTGGCAATTAAGTTTTCTGTGAAGTTGCTCTTTTAAATATCTAATTGAGTGGAGCGGCCGCACTATGATTTTGTAGTGCGGCTTTTTTATGTAGTGTGGCCTCTTCATGATGCTCGCCTACTATCTATAACATTTGTCTACTGTTTATGAAGCTTGTCTACACCAACCAAAACCTTGCTCAAGTCGGCCTTATTCAAAGTTATCTGGCTGAACACGACATCGCCAGCGAAATGCGTAACCAGCATGCTTCTAGCGTAATGGGAGAAGTAGCATTTTTTTCAGTGTGGCCAGAATGCTGGGTAGCTGATGAAGACGCAACCCCAGCAAAAATACTTATCGACGATCTAAACAATACACCAACCACGACCGAGGAATGGATTTGTGGGACTTGTCAAGAAACCTCACCGGCTAACTTTGCTGTGTGCTGGAGCTGTCAAACGCCGTACACTTTAGTCAAGACCTAACAACTAAAACTTAAGACGTATGATGTATAGAGTTAGGATTTTTATAGTTGAGTTAATTACAAACGGCCCCATACAAAAAATATGTTCATAGTACTCGCGCTTTTATTTATCGCTCTTCCAATAGCAGAGATCGCACTCTTACTTAAGGTCGGGTCAGGGTTAGGTTTTGTTGCTACAGTAGCCTTTGTCATTTTCACTGCAGTGCTGGGGGCTTACTTGGTGCGCGAGCAAGGAGTTTCTACACTCACTAAAGTGCGCGAAGAAACCGAAGCTGGCAGGATGCCTGCTACCGAAATGGCTGAAGGAGTTCTACTCCTAATAGCGGGTGCAGTTTTACTCACCCCTGGGTTCATCACCGATGCCATGGGCTTTTCATTATTGGTACCTGCCGTTCGTAGGGCAGTGATTCGTTGGGTGGCCGCCAATAGTTTAAAGGCAAGCAACGGGGCTCAAGCTGGGTTCGTTTTCACCACGACGCGTTCGTCATCACACTCATCTAATCAGACTAGAAAGAGCTCTGGAGCGAGCACTAAGAAAGGAAATTCTGCCAGCAAACCCAAAGATAAGGTGATTATTGAGGGCAGTTATCGAGAATCGGATTAAAAAAAATTCTGTTTCACGGGTTGACTTTATAAAGTTCGTTCCTATTATTAGCACTCCTCGCGGTAGAGTGCTAATAATTTGTATTGCCACCTATCGCGATTTATTTCAAACACATAATCTTAGTTACTTTTTGGAGGACTAAACAATGGCTATTCGTCCACTTCACGACCGTGTATTGGTGCGCCGCAACGAGGAAGAAGCAACTTCCGCCGGTGGCATTATCTTGACTGATTCAGCAAAAGAAAAACCAGCCGAAGGCGAAGTTATCGCATGCGGTAATGGCAAAATTTTAGATAACGGTGATGTTCATGCTCTCGACGTTAAAGTCGGCGACAAAGTACTGTTCGGCAAATACGCTGGAACCGAAGTAAAAGTTAACGGTGAAGAGCTTCTCGTTATGCGCGAAGACGACATTATGGGTGTTGTTGAATAACACGCCCCACCCAGAACAAACATATTAACTTAACGAATTTAGAGGAAATATTATGTCAGCTAAAGACATCAAATTCGGAGATGACGCACGTGCCAAAATTTTGTCCGGCGTTAACATCCTTGCAGATGCAGTAAAAGTAACCTTAGGTCCTAAGGGTCGTAACGTAGTTATTGATAAGTCTTTTGGCGCCCCAACGGTGACTAAAGACGGTGTATCAGTAGCCAAAGAAATTGAGCTTGAAGATAAGTTCGAAAACATGGGCGCTCAACTTGTTAAAGAAGTTGCTTCTAAAACCAATGACGTAGCTGGAGACGGTACAACGACTGCGACAGTTCTTGCGCAAGCTATGGTTCGCGAAGGCCTTAAAGCGGTTGCTGCGGGTATGAACCCAATGGATCTAAAGCGTGGTATCGACAAAGCTGTCGCAGCTTCCGTTGTTGCCTTGCAAGAGCTTTCTAAGCCGTGCGAAGACGCTAAAGAAATCGCTCAAGTAGGCACAGTTTCAGCTAACTCAGACGAGTCTGTTGGCAACATCATTGCTGAAGCAATGGACAAAGTTGGCAAAGAAGGCGTAATTACTGTTGAAGAAGGTCAAAGTTTAGATAACGAGCTTGAAGTTGTAGAAGGTATGCAATTTGATCGCGGTTACCTTTCTCCGTATTTTGCAAACAAGCAAGACACAATGATTGCTGATCTTGAAAACCCTCTTATTCTTTTACACGACAAGAAACTCTCGAACATTCGCGAACTGCTTCCTACATTAGAAGCGGTTGCGAAAGCGGGTCGTCCATTGATGATTATTGCTGAAGACGTCGAAGGCGAAGCATTAGCTACTTTGGTCGTTAACAACATTCGCGGCATTGTAAAAGTATGTGCGGTTAAAGCACCTGGTTTTGGTGATCGTCGCAAAGCAATGCTTGAAGACATCGCTGTGTTGACTGGCGGACGTGTTATTTCTGAAGAAGTAGGCATGAGTCTTGAAGGCGCTACTTTGGAAGATCTTGGTTCTGCTAAGCGTATTCAAGTGTCTAAAGAAAACACTACGATTATTGACGGTGACGGCCAAGCGACTGAAATTGCAGATCGTGTAAACCAAGTTCGCGCACAGATCGAAGAGTCTTCGTCTGATTACGACAAAGAGAAAATGCAAGAACGTGTCGCTAAATTAGCGGGCGGCGTTGCACTGATCAAAGTCGGCGCGGCTACTGAAGTCGAGATGAAAGAAAAGAAAGCTCGCGTGGAAGATGCATTGCACGCAACGCGCGCGGCTGTTGAAGAAGGCGTAGTGCCTGGCGGCGGCGTTGCTTTTATTCGTACATTAGGAGATGTTGCTAAAGTTAAGGGCGACAATGCTGACCAAGATGCGGGAATTAAAGCGATTCTTAAAGCTCTTGAGTCACCTTTGCGTCAAATCGTTTCCAACGGCGGTGACGATGCTTCTGTTGTATTGAACGAAGTTCGCAACAACAAAGGTAACTACGGTTACAACGCAGGAACCGGCGAATACGGCGACATGATTAAGATGGGTATTCTTGACCCAACTAAAGTGACACGCACAGCACTGCAACATGCAGCATCTATCGCAAGCATGATCATCACCACTGAAGCGATGATCACTGACGCGCCACAAGATGACGCTGCTGGCGGCGGTATGCCTGATATGGGTGGTATGGGTGGTATGGGCGGCATGATGTAAATCATTCGCTTCACTTACGCTTTAAAAGGCCTCTCTGGTTCAAACCAGAGGGGCTTTTTAATGTCTACGCTAAGGTGTGTAAATGAATTTCACATTAGCAAATTGGGAATGCACAGACAGCCTGTTATAGTGGCTGCAGTTTTAAAGCGTTATAAAAATTGTTAAACCCGAGGTTCAAATATGAAAATCAATACAACATCACGCCGTTCATTTATTAAATTTGGCGCTGCAATGACTGCCCTACCTTCTTTCTTTGTACTTTCGCAGAAAGGGTTTGCGCAGGAAGCAGAAAAATTAGCTGAAACTGACGGCATGGCTTTAGCTTTAGGATACAAAGAGGATACTACTCAAGTAGATGCCGCCACCTATCCGAATCACAGTAACGAGCAAGTTTGCCTTAACTGCGCTCTATACCAAGGTGAAGACCCTGAATGGGGTGCCTGCGCAGCGGTTGGAAATAAGTTAGTAGCAGGCCAAGGTTGGTGTGTTGCTTATTCTCCTAAACAGGCTAACTCTTAGATTACTGAGGATTTGCGATGTTTTCCTTATTTAAAAAAGACCCACTTAAAAAGCTCAATAAGGAGTATTCCACTCTGCTTGAACAAGCACTGGCTACACAACGTAAAGGCGATATACGTCGGTATTCAGAACTTACAGCCCAAGCCGAAGAGGTAGCGAAAAAGATCGATTCGATTGGATGAGTTACATTGACGCTCCTGAGTAGGAGCATCAAGTTAACCTATTTCTAGTCCGAACGGGTTATTCAACAAAAGCCCCAGCCATAGGTCGCTATCCGACCATGTGACTGGGGCTCTTTAGTCTTGCCATGACTTCTTTGATTTGTCCTTCTATTGCTACTTCCAAAGCGCCAAGTACGTATTGCCAAAACCACTACATAGAAAATTCTACGGTTGCCCCACCCCCTAATGGTATTCCTAACGCGGCCCATGCCATCGTCATAATCAGACCTGTAATTAGCATCCAGATCGAATACGGGATCATAGTTGCGGTTAGGCTGCCTAATCCGAAGTTGCCTTGCCAACGATTAGCAAAGGCGAGAACCAGAGGAAAGTAAAACATCAGTGGTGTAATTATATTAGTTGCACCATCACCTACTCGGTAGGCTGCTGTGGCCATTTCGGGACTAATGCCCGAGAGCATCAGCATTGGCACGACAATAGGAGCCAGGAAGGCCCACTTGGCACTCGCAGAACCCACAAACAGGTTTAGCAAGGCCGAAAATAAAACCATCATCCCGAGTACTGCAAACAAAGGCAGTTGTGATGCTTCGATGGCCGCTGCTCCTTTAATCGCAAAAATCAGACCTAAATTGGACCAGTTAAACAGTGCTACAAAGTGCGCAGCTGCGAAGGCCAATACCATGTAATAACCCATGTCCTTCATGGCTTCGGCCATCATTGCCACTACATCGCGATGATCTTTTACGGTGCCAACGGCTTTACCATATACCCATGCCGTAATGACAAACAAAAAGAAGAAGCCGGCGATCAGAGACTGATAGAACGGAGTCATACGCGCTTGAAACGAACAGTCGCCTGCGGCTAGCTGTGCACTTGGGCAAGCGGCCTCGTTAATGAGTGGTGTGCCGGGACCCAATGCAAGCGCCGCCCACGCTCCGCAGACTAATAGTAGAGCTACGCCAGCTCGTCTAAGCCCTCGTCTTTCGTCTTCACTTATCTCACGCTTAACACCGCCATTGTCTAGCGATGCGGTTGACGAAGAAGCGTCATAAGCGCCGAGCCGAGGTTCAATAATTCGGTCAGTTACATACCAAATAACTGGAACATAGATGCATAGCATGGCAATAATAAAGTACCAATTGCCGGCAATATTAACCGGGTAATCTTGTACCAGAATTGATGCGGCCTCACCGGTTATACCCAGTAACAAGGCATCCAACTGACCCATGACCAGGTTTGCTGAGAACCCGCCTGAGACACCAGCAAAAGCCGTTGCAATACCTGCAATGGGATGACGCCCGGCTGATGCAAACACAATGGCGGCTAATGGAATAAGAACTACATAAGCCGCGTCAGCTGCTAAATTACCCATCATGGCGATAAAGGCAACTAGCGGCGTTAACAAGTAAATGGGCGCGTTGCCTACCGCTGCGCGCATGGCAGTTCCAAATAGGCCTGAGCGTTCTGCAACCCCAGCCCCCAACATTACTGTTAGCACCATTCCGAGTGGGTGGAAGTGAGTAAATGTCTTGGGCATATCAACGAGTAAACGTTGAAGGTTGTCGCCGGACAATAGGTTTTGTGCGCTGACAATTCCGTCCGAACCAATACCAAAACGAGCCTTTTGTGAATCAGGCATTCCAGATAAAATCTGCGGGCTCAGAGTTTCGCCCACGCCTAGCACAGACGCTATAACTGAAACAGCCATCACTATGAGTATTAGGTAAACGAACAAAAACACAGGATCAGGCAGCGCGTTGCCGGTACGTTCAACCCAGCCCAAAAAGCCACGCTGCGTCGAAGAAATAGAATTAGGTGTAGTCATAATCTTATTAGGATGTAGTTTTGGTCTAATTTAGGCGTTGTCACTATTTTACAAAAAAACAACGGTTACAAAATCCAATAGTAAACTAGTATGGTGTTGCTTATCTGAAAGTTAAGCATGTTGGCGGCTATCTGTTGTGTCTTATACGTCATTATCTATCTGTCGATCTCGAATAATCAAATAGAGCGCAAGCCCGACCACGACACCCGGTATAGCCCCCAGTAAAACGCAAATCCAGCCGTGTTTTATATTGTGAGTGCGCGCTTCGTAAATAACCCACAACAACAGAACAATCCAACAAAAAATTACGTCAGTAGAATAACCGCTAGCATAGGGGTTAACGAAACCGCCCATAATGGCTGAAATGACGTCGGGCTCTGCTAATAAAGCCGGACCGATAGTGGCAAAAAAGAACAGGCTAAAGACAATCGATAGACTTATTAATAGCCTATGAAAAATAACTCTCTTCATCTTATATTTGTCCTTCTGTTTTGCGGTTAGGGGGTTTTAATATTTGGGCTGGCGGTATCCATCTAGCCAATAAGCTATACCAGCAAACACGATGAACAGAGTCAAAGGAAGGATCGCAAAACTGGTTACATTGTTGTCGGTAAGCGGCCTAAATACGTTGATTGCGTTTGCAAAGAGCAAAAATATAACAAACCAACCAACTCCATAACGAGCCCTTTTAGTTTTTCGAAGACTCACTTTTGGTTTTGTCGCACTTAGATAAAGCAATAAGCCAGTCAATAACAGTACAGCTTCCAGTAAGTAGGTGGCGTGCGCGTTATTCCACAGACCAAATCAGAGCTTAAGAGAATCATCGCTCCACAATGGCAAGTCCGGGGTATGAACCAGTAAATCGAGAAACCAGTAGGACATAACCCCAATCGCAATGACCAAAGCGATACGACGGGTAGCACTACGTACAGTGCGAAAAAGTAGATAAATTAGGGCAGCCCATAAAAATGTGGCAAGTAAACTATGGGTATACGGCATGTATTCCAGTTCAAAGTGGGTCGACGAAGTGAAGTTTTCGATGATGTTGAGTCGCTCAATCCCCAGCATAACAAAGGGGAAAAACAAGATATCGACAAACTGAACGGCTAAAAATAATGTGCCGAGAGAGGCCTTAGGTTCAACTTTCTTAAGCGCAAGGCTAGCGGCATAATGTCCAACAAACATGGAAGACTCCACAATTTCTATTCACAACGAGTTCAACAGTAAGTCTTAACCAACAATAATGCCAGTCTGCTTACACAGATCAGCTAAACGAAACAGCTTTATGTTGATGTCAAAACTGATTTGAGATGTATTGCTGCGTATAAAACGGTAAAGTACGAGCCGTAAAAATATTATAGCGATGACCAAATGTTCCATCTTTTCCTTCATCTTGCCGTACCCGCATTAGTCGCCCTGTTGTTCTATCGCCGCCGATGGGTGGTTGCGCTTTTTTGGATGATGGCCACAATGATTGTAGATGCGGACCATTTGTTGGCAAACCCAATCTATGATGCAGGTCGATGCAGTATTGGTTTTCATCCACTGCATGAACCGGTTTTGATAGCCATTTACGTTCTATTGTGTTTTTTCCCAAAAACTCGACTCATAGGTCTTGGTCTTTCGATTCACATGGCACTTGACTCTATAGATTGCTATACGACCAACGGAGTTTGGCTCGTGTAGGTAGTGCATGTCTGTGGACCGAATTTTTTAAGAGGAACGTCTAATATCAACAACACCGAGTTTTGCTAAGTCGTTTAGAGTTTTCCAAATACTTTCAGATATATCGGCCGTAGGAATTTCAAAATCGTTAGCGATGAGTTCTGCTATGTTCGCAACGCTTAGCGACCCATCACAATATGAAAGAATTACTCGGGCTGAGTCGTTGAGCTCGACCGAAGCACCATTCGTACTGTGCAACCTAAATACGTTGCTTTCTATTTGCATCGTCCAATTCGATAAGAGTGTGGGATAACAGCCATAAAGCAGGTGCAGTTTGCTACTTTGTGATGTCCAAGAAACATAATTGTCACTTTCTCGCCAAGTCGTTGACCCGTAGTGATGTCGAACAAACTGGTTGTTAAAAGCCTGCTCGTTTAGAAGGCTCAGAGATAACGTATTGTTGTTGTCATGGTGCGCGCGATAGATGTCATGTGCTGAACCAATCGTTGCGCCCGAATAACGCGCTATGGCTTCTGTCCAAATGCCTGGCCCTGTCAAATAATGGGTGAGGTTAGGTCGGCTCAAGTCGGGATCATCCTGCCACCGCGCTACGATCATTTCCAATACTGTAGCGAGCAGAGAGTGCTTGGCGACACTGGCTATACACCACTGACAAAAATGAACTTTGTTTTCTAGCCCAACGACCAACTGGCCTCTAGGTATGCCCCACTCATTTATGGGTATTAAACACTCAGCATCTAGGTCGGCGTACACACCACCCTCTATATAAAGAACGGCATAACGCCACATATCGGCACGCATAACTCCGAGTGGTAAAGCGCGAAATACATCTAGGGTGGCACGGTCAAAGTGGTCGTGAATAAATGTATCAATTTCGTCATCCACCATAAACGAGTAGGAATAATCAGGGTTAAGTGTGCGCCAACTTTCAATGTAAGGCTCTGCGAGGCTTAATGCTGATGTGTCCTTATAGGTTTGCCAAAGTTTTAGCGGGATGGATTGATCTACGTTTGTCATGATTCGTTAAGCAAAGCCTGTGGCCAATCGTTGTTGCTAAGCAGTTGTCTCCGAACAAGACTCTGCTCGGAGTATAAACGCGGATGCGGTACACTGACTCGTATTGGGCCAAAAAATATAAAGGAGCTTCTAATGACTCGCAGTTTAGCCAATCAATTCGGTATCACCAAGCCTCTTCTTCTGCTGCTTCTAGTAAGTATTGTAAGCACTCAGGCAAACGCAGAAACAACATTATTCACCAATGCCGAGGTTATAACACTAGACCCAAAGTACCCATCGGCGAATTCGGTATTGGTGCGTGCTGGCAAAATTGTTCAAGTTGGCGATTTTTCTGAGCTAAGCAAAAGCATTAAAACAAGTGACTCAACAATTAATTTGAATGGCGCAACACTTGCCCCAGGGTTCATCGATGCACACGGGCATTTGAGTTCAACCATACTTGCGCAAGGTTGGATCGATGTGTCTTCACCTCCGGTCGGTTCAGCGAAAAGCGTGGAAGATATCGTTACAATTCTCCAAGCTGCGCAGACAGCTGAAACGCCTTCAACAGGCGATTGGATAATCGGTGCTGGCTATGACGATTCTTTGCTCGTTGAACAACGACATCCGACCAAGCTAGATCTAGATAAGGTTTCAACATCACAACCCGTCGCCGTAATTCACGTGTCAGGTCATTTTTTAGCCTGCAACAGTGTTTGTTTAAAAACTGTAGGAATTACCGCGGAAACCCCAGATCCTAAGGGAGGTATTATTAGACGGCTAGCCGACAACGAACCAGATGGTGTATTAGAAGAAACGGCTTGGTTAATGGCGTATGCCAAGTTTCCCATACTGGATATTGAAACTCGGCAAAAGCATTTAGAAATGGCGCAAAAGTATTATGCTAGCTTTGGTATTACGACTGTTCAAGACGGCGCAATGCAGATGGGTGAACTGGCGTTTATACAAGATGCCGCCGAACGAGATTTACTCTGGTTAGATGTTGTCGCTTACCCATATCTTGCATTTTTTGGTGAAAAGCTTAAGCAGGTTAGGAGTCAACGTAACTACCAAAACCACTTTCGAATTGGCGGTGTAAAGCTTGTTCTAGATGGATCTCCCCAAGGTAAAACAGCCTGGTTGAGTAAGCCTTATTTGCATCCACCCCATGGCCAAGATGAAAACTACTTGGGCTACCCAACGCTAACGGAGCCTGTGCTTGATGACCACCTCCAAGCTGCGTTTGTCAATGGTACACAGGTGCTAGCACACGCTAATGGTGACGCAGCATCTGATCAATTATTGAAGGCTGTTTCTAAAGCAAATGAGTTGCAAGGACAGGCAGATCGCCGGACCGTTATGATTCATGCTCAAACCGTTCGGGAAGATCAAATTGACGCAATGAAAGCGCAAGGCGTTATGCCCTCTTACTTTTCTGCACACACTTTTTATTGGGGAGACTGGCATCGAGATTCTGTGTTTGGTAAGGAACGTGCGTCTCGTATTAGCCCCTTAAAAAGCAGTGTTGATAAGAACCTACCGTTTACCACGCATAACGATACGCCAATCGTTCCGCCCGACATGATGCGCCTGATGTGGGCTTCGGTAAATCGTATAACGCGCAGCGGGCAAGTATTGGGCGCTGACCAAAGGATTACCCCAGAACAGGCTCTTCGATCGATCACGCTTAATGCGGCGCACCAGTATTTTGAAGAGTCTGATAAGGGTTCGATCACGCCGGGTAAACTAGCCGACATGGTGGTGTTGAGTCAAAACCCGTTAACGGTTGACCCTCTAACGATTAAAGATATTCAGGTGCTTGCCACCTATAAAGAAGGCAAAAAAGTGTTTTCTATTGAAGCCGATGCGCCTTAATTGAACGAAGCTATTTAACACGGGTATTTAATATACGCTGGCCTGGGTACACATCGTTAATGGCTTCACCATTTTCAATGACCAACTGGCCGGCAACAATTACGTAATCGATGCCTGTAGATTTTAAGTAGGGTTTTCCGTAGTCGGCATTGGCTTGAACTGTGTCGGGATTAAATAGGGTTAGGTCGGCATCCATGCCCAACTGAATACGCCCTTTCTTGGTAAATGCGGGTGATGCGATTTCCAGCCATTGAGCTTGATTGAGCGTCATGCGCGTTAACGCTTCATTTAAAGTCAAAACATTACGTTCGCGCACAAACTCACCTAGCACTAACGCGAAGGATCCAGACACGTTTGGGTTGCTTGGCGCTGTTCTATCAAACACGGGAAGCGCGTCAGTAGAGACCATCATTTTTGGCCAACGTAAGGCACTGACTAACCACTCATCTTTTACGTAGTGGTGGTTGATCATCCCGGTCGGTTTTTCCTTGGCGTATTTATCCCATGTTTCTTTTGTAAGCCATTCTCCGGTATCAACCCATTGCACATCGCCATAGTCGATATCAAAAATGGTTCTCCAGTCGCGACGACTAAACACGTCGGCCGAGATCATGGTGCCACCGGCTAGATAAGACAATGTCTCGGTGGTTATTCGGGCACCGCGCGCATTGGCCTCGTCCATTAACGTGAGCCACTGCTCTATACCGCCCATGGCGTTATGGGTTATGTGACAAACCATTAGTGGTGCATTTGTCTTTTCGGCTAACTCAATAACCTCAATAAGCCCTGCTGGATCGCCGGCAATGCCACGCCGAACATGCACATAGATGGGTACATCGCGTGCAGCAGCCACCTCAAAAAGCATAGACAGCTCATCTTTGGAAACAGCACTGGTCATGTAATCAAGTAGTACGCCAACACCAAGCCCACCTGCATCTAACCCTTTAAATAACAGCTCGCGCATTTGTTCGATCTGCTCTGGCGTAGCAGGTTGTACAAAGGCGCTGACCTCTGGGGCATTTACTTCAAATCCTTTTAACAAATAGGATTGATCTACTTTTGCTATTACTTTCGTACGGATATAAGCATGCCCAACCGAAGCCCCATAATTAATTTGAGCGCCTTTGGCAAAGTGTTCGCCGTACGCACCAACAGGAAATGCGCCTGCTTCTAGATCAAGCTGAGTCGTTATGCCGTCGGCAAGATTGAGTTCCTGGCCCAATGGTGTAGGGGTGTGAGAATGCACATCAATAAACCCTGGTGCAACGACCAAACCTCTGGCATCAATAGTTTTAGTGCCGTTTAGGGATTCGCGCGTGATTGCCAGAATTTTCCCATCACGAATACCGACGTTGGCGATATCGTCAAACGCGGTTTCCGGATCAATTACTCTACCGTTTTCTATGACCAGATCGAAAGGCCGCTCAGAGCTGCAACTGCTAAAAAACGTGACTGCAATGACAGTGGAGACCAAAATTAGTATAGAGCGCAATGAAGTCATATTCTTAGTGTCCAATAGTAGCGTTAGCAAGTGGCGGAGTTGACAGAGTAACGCGTTTTCAAAAAATGGGCTAGGTCCCTTAATAAGGCTAGGTATCAGGCGTACTTAACCCAGCGAGGTAAAATGAGTTACTCTAATTGACCTAATTCATTAAAATTTCAAAGTGGGTCTGACTCGAACAGACGCGCACATTTTGATAGTGTACTCGCCATGTTAAAAGCAGTTTTTAGTAATAGTTTTACACGAGAGATAGGAGCAGCCGATGCAAAAAATTAGTTGGGGCATTATCGGGCCAGGTCACATTGCCCAGTCGTTTACCCGAGCACTCAAAGAAGTTGAGGGCGCGGTCTGCCATTCTATTCTGAGTCGCTCACCGGATCGAGCCCTACAGTTTTGTACAGAGTACGGGTTTACCCATGCCCATTCAGACATAAAGCAGTTTCTTGGCGACCCTGACTTAGACGCTGTTTATATTGCATCACCTCATAGCGAACACCATGAGCAATCAATCGCAGCGCTTAACGCAGGTAAGGCCGTGTTGTGCGAAAAACCCATGACCGTTAATACTGAGCAAGCGCAACAGGTCGTTGCCAAGTCTAAGGCATCAGGCAGCTTTTTTATGGAAGCCGTATGGACAAGATGTTTGCCCGTATACCAGCACATTTCGCAATGGCTTGCGAACGGCGAGATTGGCAACGTTAAAATGATTCAAGCGAGCTTTGGAATCAATCGAGCTTACGATCCAAACGCACGGCTTTATGACCCAGCTCAAGCAGGCGGCGCATTGCTTGATGTGGGCATATATCCGCTAACCTTGTGCGACATAGTAATGGAGCAACTGCCATCACAAGTACTAGCACTCGCTGCACTGGCCCCTAATAAAGTAGATCAAAATCTTACAGTTGCGCTTAAGTACGACAGCGGCGCGTTGGTTCAATTGGGTGCGGGCATTGGCGTAGAAACACATCATGGTGCTTGGATCTACGGCGACGAAGGACGAATTCTTATCGAGCCACCGTTTTGGAGTAGCCAAAGCGCAAAGGTGTTTGCCAATGGCGCGCATGAGCCGCACATTGTTTGCGACACACCGCACCGCATTAATGGCTACGAATACGAGATCGAAGAAGTGCATCGATGTATGGCATTAGGTCAGCACGAAAGCGAGCTAGTACCCCACGCAGCGAGTCTACGAGTTATGCAAGTAATGGATGAAATACGGCGACAAGTGGGTGTTCGTTATATGGTTGACTAGATATACCACTGAGTCTGGCGATGCATAGATGAGTATTCTCACAGCTGTTCTTCTACTCAGTAGTTTTTATGACCTCAAAGGTTATTGTTTCAGTTCAAGGGGTCGCCTAAAGTAACGAATGAGCAACTAATATTTTTATATTTTGGAGAAATACAATGGCGTTATTTAGAACCTTTTTGATAGTGGCTTTAGTAGTTCTATTAGTTTATACCGGCGTGGTTATGCAAAATCATGGGACTGATCTTTTCTCTGTCTTTTTTGGTGATATGGCCGCGCTGACTTGGGCGGGTCAATTCAATTTGGACTTTATGCTAATGCTCATGATATCGGGGTTGTGGGTGGCTTGGCGTAATCAATTTTCGGTTTCAGGAATGGCACTGGGCTTGCTTGCCTTTGTTGGCGGCGCGATGTTTTTAACACTTTATCTGCTTTACTTGCTGAGCATTACCAAGGGCGATATAAAAGACCTTTTAGTTGGTGACAATTAGCCAGGAGATGAAACTGTTTGGGGTCATTATTTCGAAATACTAAGACCTCGACAATTTTTTAAAAAAAGTGAGCGCAGCTGGGACACCCGCCACAATGGGCCGATGTAACATGAACAGTCGTTAACCAATTTCGCAAAATTTAAGAATATAATAGACGCATGTTAAAAATATTTTTCATTTTAGTCGCTTGGTGTATTCTGTTTGCGCTGAGTTGGCCTTTAGCGATATTAGTAATCGTGTTCACGCCTCTTGCGTGGCTTATTACCCTACCATTCCTAATTCTTGCATTCGTACTGCGTGGAGCATGGGCGCTCATAAAAGGCATACTTTTAGCTCCGGCATACCTGCTAGGCTGGCGACCCAATACGATTTAGGTCGTGTTACTGTCATGATATAAATCACGTATCCAATTATCTAATTCAGGGTAAACAGTATGCAGTGTCCTAAATGCAGTACCGCAATGAGCTCGTTAGAGGGGCTCGCGTTTTCCGCAGACCGTTGTAATGGTTGTGGTGGTGTTTGGTTGAGCGATTCGGATATTGACGTTAAAGATCACGCGGTAGCCATTGATTCTATCGATACCTCTATTCCAAAAGACCAACCTAGTTTCAATGAGTTGCGAGAAATCAATTGCCCCAACTGTGATGTTGCGCTCATGAAAATGGTAGATCTTACACAGCTGAATGTCGAATACGAAACCTGCCCAGATTGCCGTGGCGCATTTTTCGATGCGGGTGAACTAAAAGATTTAAGTGAATTTACGTTGTTGGAGCGTTTAAAGCTTACATGGGAAACGGTAAGAACCAACCTCAAGTAATCCATTAAGAATGACCGATCAGGAACTTAGCTGATTGTGCAATTACAGTAAGGAGAAACACAATGTCGTTAACTAAGAGTTTGAAGTACCATTTTCTATGGGTATTGTATTTTGGCTTTGTCGCCATCGCGGTGGTGCTTCATCAAGGTGAGCCAACATTCACCGCTTCTGGTCCCTACGCTCTTGGTAAACCATTGGTTTGGTTGGTGTACCTCGCTTTTTTAGCGTACTCACTCTGGGTGAGCTCAAAAGAGAATTTCTTTAAAGCGCTGCAACGCATGGCTCCTATTTTGTGGTGCAGGCAAGTGGGTATAGACCTTTACCTAGGTGTCGCGTTCTTTGGCTTTTTGATGTACTTAAACGAAGGTTCTTTAGTGGTGCTATTGCTGTGGGCAGTGCCCATGTTGATCTTTGCTAATCTTGCTACCTTGCTGTATTTAGCGTTGAACTATCAGTCGATAGTGGCGCATTTCGTAAGCTGAAAAAGTGGTTATTAAATTTCAATAAAAAGGGCCTCAATAAAGAGGCCCTTTTTGATGTAGCTAGACGTTGAGCTTTAATCGACTACTAGCGTTTTCTTACTGCTACCGAGCCGCTTACTGTTTCCAGCTCAACATGTCCTTCGCCCTTGCCCACTTTAAACTCCAACATTTCTGACTGTACCCAAGATGTTTCCGGTCGATCGTCAGTTAGTCCGTTTTCTATGTCACCGCCAGGGCCAGTAACGATATCGAAACGTGCATTTACGTCTTTCTGATTAAACACTAAGTCGACATCGCCACTTACCGTAGACGCTTCAATACTGCCGTGTTTATTGAGTTCTAGCTGCAGATCAAGATCGCCTGAGACCGATGTTACTTCCACTCGGTCAGTCTTGCCCATAACCAAATCAATGTCGCCGCTAATTGTAGAAGCTTCAAAACGATCAGAATCAACATTGGCGTCAAGCTCACCACTTACGGTTTCAACATGAATTTCGCCGCTGCACTTATTTAATACGATGTCACCACTACTGCTGTATGCCTCAATGCTTTTAGAGCTATTAGAGATTTCAATATCTCCGCTAACATTTTTAGCTTTAACACCGCCTTTTACGCCGTCAATCTCAAAATCGCCTGACGTGCTTTGCGCAAACAATTGCGAGTTTTCTGGCATAGTGATCTCAAGCTCAGTATTACCACCGCCGTGGTTGTAGCCGTTTTTGCCATAATAGTTATGACCCTTAGATTCCACTTTGATAATGGTGTCGACACCATCGGCTTTGAATATAAGCTCGTCGCTTTTCTTACCTAAGTGGCCTTTAATCTTAACCAGGTCTTTATTCCATGTCTTAAACGACACATCCCCGTCTATTATTTTAAAGCGGACTTGCCCGCCGTCGGCCACAGCCAGTTCTTGTTCGATTTCGCGCTCAGAGTCAGCGTGCGCTGTCATGCTAAGCATAAGTAGTGCTGACGTCCCTGCAGCTGATAATGTTGTTTTTAAGTGTTTCATTAGTTTACTCCGTTAAATTGATAATTCTTGGCTAAGCTTGATCCGTTTTAACAGATCAGTTTCACGTTGATAGGTCTCAACAAGCATTTTTAAGTAGGCCTGCTTGTCGGGCGAGTTTTCAATGGCTCGCTTAATTTGCTCAGAAGCGGCATCAGTCGTATTGAGAATCGAATGTGCTTCGGCTACAAGTGTAGGATTAAGCGCTCCGTTTTCGTTGTTCAACAGCGCCACAAGATTCGTTTTTACTTCTTCGTGCTGTGCTTCAATGGCTCTTATAGTCTCTTGGTGTTGCATTAGAACAGCGGCTTGTAGTTCCATGTATTCGCTGTTTCGGTTCATCGAGTAGTAAGACAATGAGAGTGAACCAATAGCGATCATTAAGCAGGCAGCCATAGCTACGGGCATCCAGCTTGGGTGGGACCGAATGTTATTAACGCTCGGCGTTTGCTCAATATAATCGTTCTTCTCGAAACTATTGCTGTGCTGAAGCTTTGCAGAAATTTCGGGCCAAAGGTCTCTACTGGGTTCCATGTCCCAATCTAGACCGCCGAGTAGATTGTCGTCTTGTTTATTCATTGATCAATCCTGCGTTGTTATCGCCTAGTTTTGCTCTAGCTCTATTTAATAGAGAGTTGCTCGTGCCAATGGGAATACCCGTTAGCTTAGAAATTTCTTGATGCTTGTAGCCCAAATATTCGTACAAAATTAACACTGTGCGTGACCGCTCGGGCAAGGCCATTAGTAGTTTCTCAATATCCATGCTCTCGTGATGATCAAAAACGTGTTGGCTTTGCTCCCAATTAGACTCATCTAAACTGTCTTCGCTCCAACGATGTTTTTGTCTCAGTTTATCAATAACTACGTTACTTGCTATCCGATGTAACCAGCTACTGACTTTGCTCTTACCGTTAAAACCACCTAGATTTTGCCAAGCCTTGATGAACGTCTCCTGAACAAAGTCCTCGGCCCACTCCCGCTGGCCACAGAGTCTGTAGCACAGTGCGAATATTCGACCGGAATTGTTGCGGTAAAGTGCTTCAACGGCTTTCATATCACCTTGTTGCGAACGCTTTACCAGCAGGGTTTCATCTAACACGTCAATTACCCATTGTGGCTTTTACTAGTGTGGCTTTTCATAATAAGACGTAGCGACTTATGGTTTGGTTGCATCAATTTACAAAAAATGCGAAAAAAGGTCCAAATTAAAGCTATAAACGGAGTACCTTACCTTTTTGAACGTACTCTTAAATGCACCCTTCAACTGTAGCAGAATATGATTATGCCTAATAAATTAAGACTTATTGTAGTTAGCTTTGCTTGCGCTCTGCTTGTTGCATGCGCAAACACACCTTCACTGGAAGTCTCATATAACGGTCCAGCAGGCTACGCCATGCCAGACCCGTATGCCGCCGAAACGGTTGATATGATATTGCGCAAAGGCGGCAATGCCGTCGATGCAGCGATCGCGGCGGCCTTTGTTCTTGCTGTTACTTTTCCTGAGGCCGGCAACATAGGCGGTGGCGGCTTTTTGCTGGCACGGATGAACGGCGAATCACATTTCTTGGACTACCGAGAAAAAGCACCTCTTACTGCGTATCGTGATATGTATCTAGATGAAGCGGGTGAGGTTATTCCAAAATTAAGCTTAGTCGGAATTAGAGCGGCTGGTGTTCCTGGAACAGTGGCTGGAATGTGGGAAGCACATCAAAAGTTTGGCACGATGAAATGGGCTGATTTAGTTGCCCCTGCAATCGGCTACGCTAAGAACGGGTTTGAAGTTCATCCTAAAACAGCAAAGGACGTGCGCGACATTATCCCTTGGTTTGGTGACGCGGTAAATTTTGCCGAACATTTTGGGGCTATGCAAAACCCTGGGTTATTCAAGCAAGCTGATTTAGCGGCCACTTTAGAGCGAATTGCTCAACAAGGCCCCGATGATTTTTACGCAGGTCAAACAGCTAAATTATTGGTTGCTCAGGCTGAGCGAGACGGTGGCTTAATTAGCATGAAGGATATGGCGGATTATAAAGTCGTTTGGCGAGCGCCGCTTATTGCACAGTGGCGAGACTACCAAGTGGTTACAGCCCCTCCACCAAGCTCAGGTGGATTTGCCGTAATACAACTTCTAAAAATGAAGGAGTATTTAGATTCTCAATTCAGCGGCTTGGACCACAATTCTGCACAATATATCCACTTGATTGCCGAGATGGAAAAGCGTGTATTTGCAGATAGAGCAGAATATTTTGGTGATCCTGACTTTGTTGATGTTCCGATCGATGAGCTAATTTCTCCAGACTATATAAGAGCTAGAGCTGCAGAAGTTAAAGTAGGCAGTATTAGTGATTTAAAAGACGCTGTGCCGGGTTTAGATTCACCAAGTACAACCCACTATTCCATCATTGACCAATGGGGCAATGCCGTGTCTAACACGTATACCATTAACTGGGGCTTCGGTAGCGGTGTTGTAGTAGAAGGCGCAGGGTATATTTTGAACAACGAGATGGACGACTTTTCGACCAAGTCAGGCGTTGCTAACGTTTATGGAGTGGTGGGTGGAACGGCCAATGAAATTCAAGGCGCAAAGCGAATGTTGTCGTCAATGTCGCCTACTCTTTTAGTAAAAGACGATCAGGTAACTATGGCCGTGGGCACTCCAGGTGGCTCAACTATTTTTACGTCAGTGTTCCAGTCAATTGTAAATGTAGTAGACAACGGTATGAGTGCGCAGGATGCTGTAGGCGCGAGTCGTTTTCATCACCAATTGCTTCCCCCCGAATTAATTACGACTAGCATTTCAATTCCTCTGCCTGAGAAATCTAAAAAGGAACTGCAAGCAAGAGGCTATCGAGTTGAGCCACATGGTTGGGAGTTTGGTGATGTGCAGTTGATCGAACAATCGTATGGCGAAATGAACGCCGCTTCTGATCCCCGCGGTATTGGTAAGTCTGGCGTGATACAGCCTCAATAAGAGCATCTCAATGAGTTTATGAGCCATCTCGTTGGGTTTTGATGTTATAAATTTTCGTTTAGCTTAATAAAGAAGAAATAATTTGGTTTTTACTCTGGTCTCTACAAAGCGTTAACACTAAATCGGTACTATTAGCGACCGAACTAACGTTCTGTAGAAAACTCATGGCTAATTCAAATTCAAGACAGCAAAATGCAAACGTCATTTCTTTGGCTCAGTATGCCCATGCTCGACGCAACGCCTATGGTGAACGGCCGCTAAAGAACGCGCCTGTAGTGAGAGTTAACGAGAATATCGAGGCTATACCTCAACAGTTCTTTCAGGTTGAGCGATCACTTAAAAACGTTGAGTCGATTCTAGCTGACGTAGATTTCAGCGCGGACTATCCCCTTTTTGTTGGGCTCGAAGGTAGTGCGATCTATATTCAGGTAGGCATTATCGGTGCAGAAAACTATCCGGGCTGCAAACGACCGTTGAATAGCCCCAAGATTGTGTATGGACGTAAATGGCTGATCGAAGCTGCTACACCAACGTCTGAAGTTATTCAAACGGCGTTTCTAGCAATTAAAAAAGCGCGTGAACATGAACTTAGAGAGCACATCTATTTTATAAGCGCTGATGAAGAGAAACGCAGTACGCCTTTTAACACCCACATAGATTTACCTTTACTCGCACGGACATTAGCCAATCCAATGAGCAATAAGCTATTGGGTGGCTCAACTAATAGTCGCTCAACTAGTCGCTCAACTAAAAGTCCGATGCCAAACCGGGTTCAACCGGATTGCGCTTCGCTCGATCTAGAGTCACTGTCGGACGCTCGAATAGAGTTAGCGTTAGTACTCAGCCGAGTGCGTTTTGGTTCTTCTATGTTCACACTATCAGGTCTTACGGAACTTGATGACCAGACATTCGCTGCTACACTCAAAGTAGACACGAACAGTCAATTGTTCCCTGAGTTTGCCGGGGCGTCGGTTTCTGTGATGTTTCAAAAAGGTGATTACAATGGCTTTTTGTATTCATTAGTGGATGCTTTGATCCAATATTCAGATCGCTACGTCCAAGAAAATTTCACATTTCAGGGTTTTGCTAGATTCAGTCACGAAGTATCGATTGACCAGGTTGCTGATTTTTCCACTAAAACGCGCAAGTTGGGCCCACAGGCTAATGAGTTCATGCAGAACTTTAGAGCAATGAACGCTAGCGTTGATGCGCGACGGGCACCGAAGCTCAATGGCAATTCTCTTGGGGTAAAGCAGCTCAATAAAATTGGCAGATTTTCCTATCTTGAGGGATATTTGCCCCAATAGTGTGGAATGCTAATCTGTAGTTGGTCTGGTTGGTCTGCGGGCACGTCTGGATTGCGGTAAACTGGTGTTTTAATGACAAGCCTTTTTAAAACCTCAACCTGATCCAACACTGCTATGAAAAACACAATAGACTCCAGAGCTAATGACCTTCGCGAAGATATTGGTGACGACACCATTACTAATCCCAGTGCGACCGCTGGATCGCGTTCCTTTGAAGACGTGCTTGGTGCGAACCTATCCCGTCGGCGATTTGTAGCCTCTTCCTTTGTGCTGGCTTCAGGCGCAGGTAGTTTATTGGCAGGCTGCGCAAGTACGGATACAAAGGGCGATGATCAACGCTTTGCAGAAGGCCCAACAAAAGTTGGTTTCGATTTTCAGGAAATAGAGCACGGGTTCAGCTACAACCATGTTTGCGCCCCAGACCATACCGCTAAAGTATTGGTTAAGTGGGGTGACCCACTTTTTGAAGACGCGCCTGAATTCGATTTTCTAAATCAAACGGTTGAATCACAAATGCAACAGTTTGGTTATAACTGTGATTACGTTGGCTTTTTGGCATTGACCCCAAAGGACGGCGAATCTGATCGTGCTTTATTGTGTGTTAATCACGAGTATCCGTACCCTTGGCTAAGCGTACCTAACTTTGCGGGTTCGCTGGATGACCTAACCAAAGAACAAGTGCAGATCAGCCAGGCGTCTATGGGCAACAGTATTGTTGAGGTGTATCGTCAAGACGGAGAGTGGTATGTAGATCGAGGCTCTAAATACAATCGACGCATTACGGCACTCGAGACTAAAATGGTTTTAACCGGCCCTGCTGCCGGTCATCCCAGAATGCAGACTAACGCCGATCCTTCAGGGAGAGAAGTTATAGGCACGATCAATAACTGCGCGGGGGGTATGACCCCTTGGGGAACCTACCTAACTTGCGAAGAGAATTTTAATTATCATTTTGGCGGAAAGCTTGCTGAGGGTCACCCAGAAACAGCAAACCATGAGCGCTGCAATGTGCCGCAAAACTACATGGGTTGGGCGCAACAAGACCCTCGCTTTGATCTAAGCAATGAACCTCAAGAGCCCAACCGGTTTGGTTGGATGGTAGAGATTGATCCTAAGGACCCCACGTCTACGCCCAAGAAGCGCACCGCGATGGGCCGATTCAAACATGAGGGTGGAGAAAATATTCTTGCTGCAGACAGACGACTAGTCGTATATATGGGCGATGATCAAATATTTGAGTATCTGTACAAATTTGTCTCGCGGGATGCGGTTGATCTTAAACGGCCTGAAAACAATAGTGATTTGCTCGATCATGGTACGCTCTATGTGGCCAAGTTTATGGACGAAGGTCGCATACAGTGGATGCCCCTAGATATTTCTGACCCTCTTCTAAAGGGAGAGTTTGAGTCACAAGGTGAGTTACTCATTGACGTGCGCCGAGCTGCGCAAATTCTTGGTGCAACACCAATGGATAGACCAGAAGATGTGGTTCCAAATCACAAGACTGGCAAGGTCTATGTGATGTTAATCAACAACCGCAAACGTACCGAAGCCAACGTTGCTAACGACCGAGTCAATAATGTCTTTGGCCATATTATCGAGATTGTTGAAGACGATAACGATGCTGCATCGACCGAGGGTAATTGGGAAGTGGTCGTGCGTTGTGGTAATCCCAATGATCCAACACATAAAGCTAAGTGGAATCCAGCGACCACAGAAAACGGCTGGTTTGCTAGCCCAGATAATGCCGCCGTTGATCCGTCAGGTCGGTTGTGGATAGCAACAGACCAAAGCAGTTCGTCAAAAATTAGCGGTACTTTAGATGGCCTATGGGCTTTAGAAACTGAAGGCGAAGGTCGCGGAACAGGCAAGATGTTTTACCGCGCTCCTAAAGGCGCCGAGCTGACGGGACCCTGTTTTAGTGACGACGGTGAATCTTTGTTTATGGCCATACAACATCCTGGCGACTACGACAGGAGTGAAGAAGAAAAAGCACAAGGCGGTATAAACGATTGGCCTGAGTTTAAGGTCGACCAACCACCAAAACCTTCGGTTGTCGTTGTAACTAAAAAAGCTGGCGGGCCAGTTGGCTAGCGAGCTATCAGAACGATAGCTCGCGTTTGTATAGGTGCTGGCTATTTGCTAAACGCGTTGGCGTGAACCTTTAGTGCAGTAACTAGGCTTTGTCTTTGCTCAGGAGTCTCCTGAGTTTTAGAGCTAAGGTGAGTTGTATGCGGAACGCGATCTAGCCAAAACAAGCCAGACGTTTTTGCCACTTCGGTGGCTGCCGCGAGCCAGATAATGGTATCTGCACCCTCTTGAGTGTCGCGCAGTACTCGGCGCATCTTAGTAGCAAACTCCGGCAGGCCTACTTCTAAGCCCGGCGTGAGCGCCCAACCTGGGTGCATATTGTGCACGGTAATACCAAACTCGGCCCAATCTTTTGCCCACTCTTCGCCCATCATCACTAAGCCTCGCTTAGCGCGTGCATAGGCATCTGACCCACTGTATTCGCATTTCGTGCTTTCCAAGTTTGAGGCCGAAATTCGTTTTGCATACATTCCACCCGAAGACACATTAATAATACGAGCGCAACCAGATTTTTTAAGCAAGGGCAGCAAGTCGTTACTTAGCACATAAGGCGAAAGTAGTAATAACGCAAAACTTGCCTCTAAACCTTCTGTGGTGGTTTGTCTTGGGTTGAGCAACGCGCCTGCATTATTGACCAGAACGTCAATCGCCTTGCCTTGACTGTTTAGGCGAGTGGCAAGTGCTTTTACTTCCTTAATTAGTCCTAGGTCAGCGACTTCATAGCTAACTAATGAATTGCCCGATGTTTTTATGATGTCGAGAACCACGTCTTTACATTTAGACTCGTTGCGACCCACAATGCACACCTCGGCGCCCATAGTGGCAAGCTCAGTTGCTGTAGTAAGGCCCAGGCCTGATGTTCCGCCGGTTACCACTACTCGTTTACCATGTATATAGGCAGTGATCGGGCTCCAGTTTTTCTTGGCGCGCTTATATCCAAATTTGGTGAAACCAAACATCCCTGGTAGAACTAACTTGTCAGCGAGTTTTTGTAGCCCGGTCGCATTAGGTGCAGGGTAATTATCTTCTAATGCATCGGCGAGATCCTTAATGGTCTGTGCGCCCGCCTTTTTTACCCGGCCTTCGATCAAACGAACAACTTTCGCAGCAGAGCCTCTAAATTCAAGGCCAGCATGCCAATTTACATGGCAGCCTGTCGCGGTGTCGGTTATGTTCACCGTATCAATTGCAGTAAAAGACGCTGCTTCGCCGGTCATCACCAATTTTTTGCTTGGGACAAATTCAGTCACAGTGTATTGGATCGGTACACTGCGTAGACCGCTTTTATACATCAGGTCGAATTTAGTGCCAACTCCAATGAGGCCATCTGAGGTTTTTTCGGCACTTATAATGGTATGATCCCACTCGTCAATTCTGGCGAAGTCTGCGATGTAACTAAAGATGTCTTCGCTGCGTCTGGATGAGTCAAACTGTTCGTGCATTTCTAAAGCGTGTGTCATGTCTGTGTACCTTAACCTCTCGATCTAAATTCGATGGTGTTCGCCATTCTCTAATTACTGGTTTCGAATTAAACCAAGGTCGGTATTTGTTGTTTAGTTGATTGCGAGACTAACGCATCACCTGTCGTTGACTCGTTAGTGCACCTTAAAAACCACTTAAAATCTTAGCTGTCTATTTCCAAAATCACTAAAGATTCTGAACCTGCCCTTGTCTGAAATTACTAAAAATGAGCAAAGCGCATCGCCGTTGTTGCTCTTAGTGTTAATACTTGCAACCGCTCTTGGCCCGCTGGCCATGTCGTCGTTCTTGCCCGCTATTCCAGCTATCCAACACGAATTTCAGACTTCTTCGTCAGTTGCTCAACTAACGATGTCGCTGTCGATGATCAGTATGGCGATCTTCAGCCTTATCTACGGCTCAATGGCGGATCGCCACGGACGACGACCAGTACTGTTGGTAGGCGTTGGCGCGGCTGTTGTTGGTAGTTTAGCGTCTGCTATTGCGCCGTCAATTGAGTGGGCTATTTTGGGTCGTGCCCTGCAAGCGGCCGGATCGACTTCCGGTCTAATTCTTACTCGCGTTATTGTGCATGACATCTATGGCGACAAACGTACGGCAAGTGTACTGGGCTATATTATTGCGGCTATGACCTTAGCGCCTTTGGTCGGGCCTGTTATAGGCGGAGTACTGATTGAAGAATACAGTTGGCGTTACATTTTTTATGGTATCGCGTTGTTGGCATTTTTGCTTTGGTTGATCATTTTAGTGACCTTGCCCGAAACACGTGCCGAGGGTTATGAGCATAAAGAAAAGCTCATACCCATGGCCGATTATAAAGCGTTGTTAGCGCGACCAGAAACGCGAAATTACTTGTTCTACTTTGCGTTGTCGCAAAGTACGTTTATGGCTTTTTTGGGCGGCATTCCCTTCCTGATCGCTGTGTACTACGATTTCCCAGCAACTTTGTACGCATTATTTGTGGCGCCAGTTGCATTGGGCTATGCGTTAGGTGGATTACTTGCCGGCCGCTATGCAGACCGCATTCCCCACCTGGTGCTGGTTTCTGGATGTTCTTGGGCAAGTACATTTGCGGTATTCGCCGGCATTCTGGTTTTTGCTATGGGGGTCGATTCTATTTGGGCGATTTGCCTGCCTGCCGCATTGGTGTCTGTGGCAATAGGGTTTGCAAGCCCTGCGGCCCAAACCGAAATACTAAAAGCGGCCGGCCGTCATTCGGGTAGTGCGAGTGGTTTCTCGAGCTTTTTTCAGTTGGTGGTCAGTGCCGCCGTTGCGCAATTTGTTGGATGGTCTGCAACATTAGGGCCTTACGGAGTTCTGTTCACAATGCTGGCCTGTTCATTGGCAGCGGCATTGTTAATAAGCCTGACTAACCCCAAGCGGACTAAATCAGCGTACAGGGCTTGATAGCTGGTTATCTCTAAATAGTCTTTCGCCTAGCATATAAAAGCACTGATCTATAAAAGTCTTTGGCCTAAGCCAACCACTAGCAAAGCTGAAATTAGTGCGAATGATGCAGCAAGTAACATCTGGCTTGTATTCGTGTTTGAGTTAGGGTTTGAGTCCGCTAGGCTTACCTCGCAGGTCTTAAGATAGACTTTGTAGATAAGTAGAGCACCAACAGCGTAAACCAGACTCGTTAGAGGCTGAATGAGCTCGGCTGGGGCACTCAATAACTCATTAGAGAAGCTGCCCAGCACACCCTGTAAATCAAAGCCTGTTGCCGGCGCAAACCAATAAGCACTAATCACTAAAAACAGACGCATTGCCCCCTGCTGGTAAGCCTCTATATTCTTTTGTGATATCGCACTCATAGCCTTAATGGCGAGTACAGCAACTAAGCATGCGTGGGCCAAGCTCAGCATGCTAGGCATAAAGCCGCTGCCCGTGACCACCTGCGAAACAGCCAGGAAAAACCCCAATGCGCTGATGCCGAGAGCACTGTTTGTAAAATGTTCGTAACTCCATTCTAGGAACAAAGGCGCACGTTCGTTCACGTTGGGTATTAATTGTGATGGGGCAGCCAACGAAACCATAACAATCAGCCCCAATTGAACAACACCCATCACCTTCATGATAATTGCGCTGGTGTCTGACAAAACAGCGCTTTTCCAGAGCGAAACCGCGCTGACCGCTGTCGCCGGTACCATCTCTGAGCTGGCCATTAGAACAGACACCCATTGGCTTAATACCAACGAAATTAACAATCCATACGCAGCAAAGCGTAAAAGTGAGCGTGGATTGATAGATTGCTGCGAGGTTTTCATCGAATAGTTTCCGTAATCGGATGGTTGAGAAGTAACTTCTTGCGAAGCGACTTGCTGAAAAGAAAAAGGTTGAAATGCTAATTGTTGATAAGCAAAGAGTTTGGTTGTCATTTTTATAGCTCGTCTAAGCAGTTATCTAGATTTCGAACTTGTTGTCGCGGTACCAGATTGCAGCGAAGATAAATCCGGCCGCTACGATGAGCCCCGCGAACATGCGGCGAGCTTCTTCAACAAAGAACATCGAGAACACGCTTTGGCTTGGATCGTCATTCATGTGTCCTAAAACTGCGAATGGCATGTGTGAGAAGAAGAAGCTGATGATTTCGACATTCTCAAACACAACACCCTCTAAGAAAGCCAGAACAACGATTGGTACGATCACTAACAGAAAGGGCGAGCGTTTAGCGGCGGCTGATGCCCACGCAAGATAAGCAAAGACTGGGGCTCCCCAAAACAAGCCGATAATGACCGCTTCAAAAGGGGCAACTACATAGCCGTATAAGCTTGAAGGAGATAGGCCAAAGTAGCCTATGCCACTCAGTCCAAATAAGAACAGTACACCCGTCAAAGCCCAGCCAATCATAATGCTAATGGTGGTGACGACTACGGTACCGAACCCCAGTTTAGTAGCGACATTGAAACGCTCCGATATAGGCAGCGACTTCCAGAACAAAATACTTTTGTCCTTGCGATCGTTGTATAGAGCGCCCAGCAAATAGTAAAAGCTTGCTAGCCATGAAACGCCAATAAACCAATATATATCACCAATACCATTACCTGGTTCGTCGTTGCCTATATTCCAACTAAAATCATCTAGGTCCATCTCAAGTTCTTTCAGGTCTTCGTTAAGCTCTTTGAGTTCGCTTTTAGACAGTTCGCCTGGTGAGTTGGCTTCAACTCTTTCTTGAATAAATGCAGATACGCTATGGTCAGCGATCTTGTCTTGAATTATCTCGACGCCGATTGCAGCGATAAGTGCCATGGTGGCAACAATAAGAGGAAGGCCCACGATAACTGCGCGGTTTTCCCAATATTCTCGTTTTAGTGTAATTAGTAGTTCTTGCATGACTGGTTCCTATTGTGTTTCGGACAGCTTGGCTTATTAGCTCTTGTCGCTCATTTTCGCTACAAACAAATCAGCGACACTAGTGTTGCGGCACGGGCCTAACTCTTTAAGTGTGTCGCGAGGAGTGTTCTCAAACACCATCACCATTCCACCTAACATTCTGGTCTGACTGATTGGGTTAAACGCCAATGCCTTGTCCACCAGATCCGCTTTAACTTCGACTTCGGTATAGCGTTGTGCAACGCTTTCCATGTCGGTGTCTAGAATGATTCGACCTTGCTTAATAAACATTAGATCAGTGAGCAACGGCTCGATCTCTTCTACTTGGTGAGTAGTGATTAACACCGTTCGCTCTTCATCAAAATAGTCGTTTAGTAATTGCTCATAAAAGCGCTTGCGATAAACGATATCCAACCCTAGCGTCGGCTCATCCAGTACCATCAACTTGGCATCAATCGATATCGTTGTGGCTAGATGCAATTGTGTGACCATGCCCTTAGACAGTTCTTGTACACGGCTAGTTGCCCGAATATCTGTTTGGCTAAGAAAGCTCTCGGCTTTTTCACGGCTAAAGTTAGGGTGAATAACGTCTAAATAGTCCAGCAACTGAGTGACCGTAATCCATTTAGGAAGCACGGCAGTATCAGCGATGTAGGCGACCTCTTTCATTAGTTCGATACGCTGTTTATGTGGATTTTTGCCCAACACTTTTAGGTCACCGTCAAAGGTCGCTAAGCCTAATAAGCAGCGTAACGCTGTCGTTTTGCCTGCGCCGTTTGGACCAATAAGGCCGACGATCTTGCCGGTTTCGATTTCGAAACTTGCGTTGTCGAGTGCTTTAAATTGGCCGTAAGACTTACTAAGACCTTTAGCTGAAACTATTGATGTCATTGTGGTTCTCCGTCTTGGGAGTCAGTTACTTTAACCATTGAAATAAAATCATCGATGCTTATGCCTAGCCCTTTAATACGCTCAAGCGTGGCGGGTAATTCTTCGGAGACAAAGGCTTCGCGTTCTTGTTTTAGTAAAGTCTCACGAGCGCCAGCGTTTACAAACATGCCTAGTCCGCGACGCATTTCCAGCACCCCCTCATCGACAAGTTCTTGATACGCCTTGCCGACCGTAAGGTGATTAACCTGCGATTCTGAGGCCACCGCGCGCACCGACGGTATGGCATTGCCGGCCGGAAAAGTACCATCCATAATCAGTCGTGCTACACGATCTCTGATTTGCCGGTATATCGGTAAATTGTCATTCCATTGTTCTGTCATAGTGTTAGTTCCATCTGTAGCAACGCTGTAGGGTTGCTGTAAAAGTCGAGCATCCTTGTTATGGTGTTATACATGACTATATCACTATAATACAAAAACGCAAGTAATCTCTGCCATTTTATTGAGGCTTTACAGCGCATACATTTTTGTCTAAAAAAATGTGTACACTCTGGCGACTGAATATTGTTAGAACATAAGAGGAAAATGCATGTCTAGTTACGAAAATAAAACGGCCATTATTACTGGTGGAGCCGAAGGAATTGGTTTGGCTGTGGCTCGCTCATACGGCGAGCGCGGAATGAACATTGTTGTTGCTGATATCGATGAAGCGCAAATGGCGTTAGGTGTTAAGGAGCTTACCGACCTAGGCATTAAGGCCATTGGTTTACCTTTAGATGTTGTCGAGCCGTCACAATGGCAAGATGTGGTTACTAAAACCCAAAGTGAGTTTGGTGACATCCATTTCTTACTTAATAACGCAGGCGTGTCTGGTATGCCTGGTCCCATCGAAAAAACTAAGCATAACGACTGGCGTTGGGTGTTAGACGTAAACCTTATGGGTGTGGTCTATGGCGCCGAAGCTGTGGTGCCAGCCATTAAGCAACATGGCCAAGGTGGTTGGATGGTTAACGTAGCTTCTATGGCTGGTATGAGCGGTGTGCCCTATGCCAATGCCTATACGGCCACTAAAGTAGCTGTTGTTGGGATGTCTGAGTCATGGCGCGCTGAGCTTAAAAAGGACAATATTCTTGTTTCGGTACTGTGCCCAGCGTTTGTAAAAACTAGAATTCACCTGTCCTATCGCAATCGTCAAGAGCAGTACAGGGGTGCACCAAAGTCCGAAAGACCCGCAAGCGCAAAACCAAGTTCACCAGCTAAAAATCCTGGTGCCGAGTTTGTAGAGAATGGAATTGATCCACGTATTGTGGGAGAGCGGGTAGTAGAAGCTGTAGAAGCTCGCGAGATGTACATCTTCACACATCCTATGAATCGTGAATTGGTGCAAAAACGTTCTAAAGCAATAGACGATGCGTTCGCGCGAGCTCAAGCGAGCCCGCTATTAGCTGATGTAAAAGATGAAGCGCCTATTTCATTTGATATAGGCTAAGCCCAATCAGGCTAAAAGCCGAATCAGGCTAAAAGCCGAATCAGGCTAAAAGCCGAAAAGCTAGGCTCTGTATTTAGCAGGCCTAGCTTTTTTATGTCCGCGTGAATGTGCAGTTCTATGGCTTGAGCGCCTGTCAGTGGCTAGTCACAGGTCATGCTCAGGGATGTGCTTTTCAATGTAATTCCAGAGAGTTCTAAGGATAGGTCCGAAGCCCTCAGTTCAAACGGCTTAACAATGGATTGCGCTTGCTCTGTGCTCAAATGAAAACAGGTTAACGGAATGTCGATTCGCTGCCATTGATCGTCTAGAGATATAGCGGCCATTTGAGCGGTAATATCAACTTCTTTGCTACAAGATTCGCCACAATCTACGCGCACCGTTACGGGACTGCTGGGGCGCTTAAGCAGATTAACATCTATGACGATTGAACCCTGTTCCGTCATTCCAGTAATATCTAACGGAGCCTTGGCAATAAACCCGTATGAACCTAGTGCACTAAACTCTAATCGTCGTGCGTCTTCCTGCACATCTTTGTCTACCGTTCGGTACGCAACGGCCACGTTCTTAGACGAATTAGCGGACATCAAAGATTGCCCGTCCGCATCACTTATAAATTCGTTAAGGTTGGCGTTTGGTTTGCGAGACAGAATTTCTATTTGGCTTCGAACCGGGGCCACAAGATCATCAAAATCCGTAGGTAGGTTGTCACCCACCGAGCTCTTCTCAGAGGCATTCAAGCCGTAACCGTAAGCGAAGAGAGGATCATAGTCTACATCTCCCTTATTGAGCAGGTATTGGTCCGGCCGCTTTGGCCAAGAAAAAGACAGTTTGCCTGTAAAATCGGTGTTGAGACTACCATCAATATTCTTAAAGAGCAGGTCACTGACAGCGATGCCCTCGCTACCCGGCAACCATGCCGCGACAAATGCATCGGACGCATTAAGCTCGGGGTTTACCCACAAAGGACGTCCTGAGATAAACAGTGAAATGGTAGGAATGCCAGCGTCCTTTAAACTCTTCAGTAAGATCAAGTCGGTTTTATTGCCGTGTTGATAATCTATTGACTCAGTATCGCCTTGCCCTTCTGCATAGGGCTCTTCACCAAAGACAACAATGGCCACATCTGGTTTTGATGAGTAGGTACCATCAACAGACAATACGACGGCGCCGCCAGCGGCCTCAGCCGTTTTTTTGATTCCCGCGAAGATCGAACTGCCTCCAGGAAAATCTGCGTTTTCGTTACGAGTGCCCTGCCATGTAATGCTCCAACCACCTGATTGCTTACCAATGTTATCGGCTGCATCGCCAGCCACCAAAATATTTAGGTTGGGAGAGAGAGGCAGTAGACCATCTTTGTTCTTGAGTAACACTAACGATTCCCTAACCGCTTGCTGAGCAACTCTTCTATGGTCTGGATGACCTATGATGCTTTCGTTTCCAGCCAATGGTCGATCGGCTGGGCTGTTTTTTTCGAACAAGCCAGCGCGAAGTTTAACGCGAAGAATACGACTTACAGCGTCGTCAATTCGCGCCATGGGAATTTCACCGCTGTTAACTTGTTCGATTGTGTTCTCTAGTAGTGGTTTCCATGGGGCTCCGGGTACCATAAACACGTCTAAGCCCGCATTAATGGCTTGGCTGCAGCTTTCGTTGCTACAGCCTGGGATTTGACCGTGCCCGTTCCAGTCTCCAACGACAAAGCCATCAAAGCCCATTCGGTCTTTGAGAACTTCGGTTAGTAGATACCGATTGCCGTGCATCTTCTCGCCGTGCCATGAATTAAATGATGCCATTACGGTCTGCGCACCTTCACTTAAACCGCCGACATAGCCTTGTGCATGAATGTCGAAGAGTTCTTGTTCGCTCGTTAGGGTGTTTCCCTGGTCAATGCCGTGTTCGGTCCCTCCGTCACCCAAAAAATGCTTTACCGTAGAAATAACGTGAGTCTCGCTCAAAAAATCTTCGTCGGTGACACCCTGCAAACCACGCACGATAGCGCGGGAATAGTCATACACAATGTCGGGATCTTCTGAATAGCCTTCGTAGGTTCGTCCCCAGCGGTCATTGCGAACAACAGCTACAGTAGGGGCAAAAACCCAGTCAATACCCGTCGCCACCACTTCTTTAGCGGTAATACGCGCTATCTGTTCAATTAATCCAGGATTGTTCGCTGCGCCTAATCCAATGTTATGCGGAAATATAGTAGCTCCGATTACATTGTTGTGGCCGTGAACGGCATCGGTTCCCCATATTGTCGGAATGTCTGTGCCATCTAGCGATGCATCTATAGATGCTGAATGCATCGCTTGCGCTAACTCCACCCACTCTGAAATCGTTGCGTGTTTATTATCGTTTGGAAAAGCACCGCCGCCATTCAAATAGGAGCCAAAGCCATATCGACGCATATCTTCAACGGTAAAATCGCGAATCTCTGGCTGGATCATCTGTGCAACTTTTTGTTCTAAGCTGAGCTCAGCAAGAATATCTTGCACGCGCTGTTCTATGGTGAGGTCCTTTTTAACGCTTATGCCCAAAACAGGCCAAACGGATAAGTCACCAGAAGTGGGGTCGACTATATCGGCATCCACTCTTTCGCTAACGGTGGGATCAAGGTTGGTTAGCTCTTCCCCAGGTTCGCTCTTGTCTGAGCCTGAACAGGCGCCAAGGAGCGCCGCGATGAGAAGAGTTGCGACCCGCGCAGAATCGGAGTTAATTGTTTTCATTATTATTGTCGTTGGATAGCGAAAGGCGTTGTTGACCTGACCTGAATACTGCAATAGCCCGACAATGCGTGCGACTAAATCATGCTTAAGACCGTAACTTAGTCATAGGCAATGCGTGATTTGGAGCTAATCACGCGATTATTTTCCATTAGCGACTTTACCTTTCTTGAGTGATTTCTTGCGATATTCGGTCGGAGTACATCCAGCAAGTTTCTTAAAAAAGGTGTTGTAGGTTGCTTTACTGTTAAAGCCACATTCACCGGCTATCTCAATCATTGTTTTATCAATTTCACGAGGGTCATCGAGAATAGACTTGGCCTCGTCGATTCGATACGAGTTAACAAATTCGTAAAAATTAGTTTGAAAACTGTGTTTTATTACCGCTGACAGGGCCCGTGGGTTCATCTCTAAACCCGACGATAGCTGATCCAGATTTAATAGATGATGCAAATAAGGCTTCTGTTCGGACATATACGTTTCAATTTTTAACTTCAGCGCAGGGTCGGCCGCAAAGCCTTCAACGGCTTCATTGTCTTTAACGACATGTCCAATCACAAAAGGAGAAGACCGCAAACTGTAGAACATCATCATCGCAACGAGCGCAAAGGACAAGTAGTTGCCCGCTAAACCGAGAGCATCAAAGACAGGGTCGCTAATTTTAGGTAGTCCGATAGAAAGAAAAACTATGAACAAAATCCAAACACGCACAGCCACGAAAGAAATCACAAGCACCGTGAGCCAAGACAAATTGATTTTATCTATGTTTGAAAAACGGTCTCTGATGTTGGTTTGAGCCTTGCGAATGTCAAGGATACACAGAACGCCAAAAAACACTCTTAAGCTTTCTCGTATAGCCTCAATAAAATGTTGCGTGGAGGGCGCATCCATACCCTTTATGGTTTCGATGTGGGCAATCTTATCACCAAAAGAAAGGCTATAAAAAATTATGGAAACGTAGATGATGTAAGCTAGTGAGGGTAGAAAATAAACTGAATAAGAGCGCTTAAACGTGTAGTTTCTATATAACAGCGAGCGGGTGTAGAGAAACAGAAGAGGCCCTTCTAGCCAAAAAGCAATACCAAAGAAATAGAACAGGTCTGGAGATGCTGCTAGTGCGGTGTCTCTGAATGCTGCGCCGTAGTTAATCAACACATGCAGCGAAATGGCGGCTTGAGCTAGAAAGAACCCCGCTAAACTATAGTCACTATAGTGTCTTTCATGGCGAGCAAAGAGAATAAGCACCACGAATAAGCCGCTCAAACAAATGGTGGCGATAAGAATAGTATCGTGGAAATTGAAAAGGGGTTCGGACATAAGTTTGTTCAGAACGCTATATTTGTTGGTTGATCATACCGTTACCGACATAATAGTTTCAGACTTATTTTTGGGTTTATTTTTAGGGTTTAGGGCGTCTAAATAAAACCAATGCACTAACTTGTACGACTAAGTTACGAGTGCTGGCATCACTTAGTCGCCACGCTAATCTTACCGCCATAATATATGATCCGCAAAGCTATACGCAGCTATCTGTGCACTATTCGGCGAAAACCAATAGTCTGTACAAAGATTGTTGGTTAGATGTGTCTACCGCTTTGTTTTCGAATTGCGTGTTCGATGTTTGATGCATGCGCTGATATTTTAAGACAAAACTAGAAGAAGTAAACTCAGAGGAGAAATATGGATACTAATAAAAGATTGGGGCAGCGTACCCGAGTGGCGTCAGCTGTCTCTACCGCGTTAACCCACAACAAGAGCTCTCGATCAACTGTATTAGGCTTGATGATCGGTGGAGCATTAATGGGCCCAGTGGCTCACGCCCAAGAATCGAACACAGCAGTAGATTCTAATTTTCAAATTGAAGAAGTAGTCGTCACAGGCATCCGAGGAAGCTTACAACGTGCGGTTGACCAAAAACGCAATGCCGACGGTGTGGTTGATGCGATTTCTGCGGAAGATATTGGTGTTTTCCCCGACACTAACTTAGCCGAGTCATTACAGCGTATTACCGGTGTTTCAATTGACCGTTCACGTGGCGAAGGTAGTAAAGTCACTGTTCGTGGCTTTGGACCTGAATTTAACTTGGTCACGCTTAACGGCCGCCAAATGCCTACCGCCAATGGTGACAATCGTTCATTCGATTTCGCCGATTTGGCATCTGAGGGTATTGCGGGAGTTCAAGTATTCAAAACTGGCCAAGCCAACGTAGCTTCAGGTGGCATAGGCTCTACAATCAACATTAAAACCACACGTCCGCTCGACTCTCCAGGCCGCAAAGCGGTGGCTCAGCTAAAAGGTGTGTTTGATACGTCTACGGAGAAAGGCAGTGATGTGACGCCTGAGCTATCAGGGGTTTACAGCAATACATTCGCAGATGACACGATCGGCTTCTCGGTAAGCGCGTCGTATCAAGAGCGCGATAATGGCCAGAACAAAGCGACAGTCGGTGACTACAATAACTTCCTAGGAATAGTGGACAACGATTGGGGCAACGCGGCGACTGTTCAGCAGTGGGGCGGTATTCCACGTAATGCAGACCAAGTAAATCGTCCTGGTAACTCTGATGTTTATGCGGTTCCACAGAGCATCGGTTACGAAATCGCCGAATTCTCAAGAGAGCGCTTAAACAGTCAGGTGACTTTCCAATGGCAAGCTACCGATAATGTTTTGGCAACGGTTGACTACACTTATTCTGAAGTTGATTTTGAGCGTACGTTCAACAACTACTCGGGTTGGTTTAACTTTGCTAACCAAATAACCCAGTACACCGATGGCCCTGTAGCTTCTCCACTAGTCTACACAGAAGTTGGCGCAGCCAATGACTTTGGTATGGCGGCTGGTCGTGACGGTACTAAAACAGAGAACGAATCACTTGGTGTTAATATTGAGTGGATGGTTAATGATCGCCTAGATATAGAATTCGATTACCACAACTCAGAAGCTAAAAGTGGAGCGAGTGGCAACAATGGTACGGCTTCACAGCTTGCTCTTGCAAGTTTTACACGCGAAGTAACTACCGGATACTTTGATGGCTATCTTCCAATTTTGGAGCTTCAATTAGCAGGCCCACTAAGCGCTAACGATATTATCGTTACGGGTAGTGTGTTTGATAACAAAAAGACCAAAAACGAGATTGAGCAAACGTCTTTACGCGGTGATTTTCAGATCAACGATACGTCATCAATCGACTTTGGTATCACTCTAACGGACATGGAAAACGTGTCGCAGTTTGCTAATGTGCAACGTGATACTTGGGGCGGAACAACTCAACCGGGCGATATTGCCGATTTGTTGACTCCAGCTAGTGGAGCCGGTGCGTTTGACCAAGTTCCTAACGGCGGCGATCCTCGCTTACAAACTGATTTCTTTACGTTTGACATAGATGCAGTGGCAGCGCGTACTGTTGCACTTGGTGCAACTCAGTCGACCGGTGGTGATTGCGGAAATGGCTTATGTCCTAGCACTGATTTCGACACAGACCGACGTACTACTGAAGAAACAGAGTCGTTTTATGTTCAATACACAGGTGATTTTGAATTGGGATCTATTCCAGTCAATCTAAGAGCCGGTGTGCGCTATGAAGAAACAGATGTCGTGTCACGAGCATTAACACCGACCTACAATGCGGTTACCGTGTCTTGTGTAGACGGCAACGGTAATCCTGTTTTAGCAGGCTGTAATGAGTTTGGCGCCGTGTCATCTGGTGAGCAAGCTTTTACTAATCTAAAAGGCAATTACGACTTTGTTTTACCTAACTTAGATTTGAAATTTGAGCTTACAGACAACTTAGTGGCTCGAGCTTCGTACAGCGAAACTATTACGCGCCCTAGTTATCTGGACATTCAAGGTGGTGTAACAATCAATACGCAGATTCGTATCAGTGGTGGTAACGCAACTGGTGGTAACCCGAACTTGCAACCTCTAGAGGCTCAGAATATTGACCTGTCGTTGGAGTACTACACGGGTGATTCAGACTATATGTCAATTGGTTACTTCACGAAGGATGTCGCTAACTTTATTGGTCGAGGCCGTCTTGAAGATACAGTGCTATTTCCAGACCTGATCCACCCAGCAACGGGTTCAGCGGTTACGTTTGATATAGACGCTCCAGTCAACGAAGAAGACGCTACTATTGATGGGTGGGAATTGGCGATCCAACGTACCTTTGGTGAGAGTGGTTTTGGTGTTCAAGCCAATGCAACACTCGTAGATGCTGATGTTATGTTCAATAACGCGAGTTTGGATACACAGTTCGCGTTAACGGGACTGAGCGATTCGGCTAACTTGATTGGCTTTTTTGAGAATGACAAAATCAAGTTCCGTTTAGCGTACAACTGGCGCGACGACTTCTATAACGGTCTACGTGGTGCGTCTTCGGGTACACCTGGACCAAGTAACGTTGAAGCCTTTGGTCAATGGGACATGAGCGCAAGCTACGCCGTTAACGACAACCTGACGTTCTTCATCGAGGGCATTAACCTTGCTGAAGAAACGTTACGTATACATGGTCGCGATGAGCGACAAGCGGTTGAAGTTGTTCAAACCGGTGCGCGATATAACTTAGGGGTTCGTTACGACTTCTAGAATATTTCTTACCAAGCAGTAAATGGACGAGAGCTGGGTGGTTACAACTGCCCGGCTCTTTTCTTTTTCTTAGCTCTAAAAACCCGTAAACTATTGAACATGAGCGAACAAGTTAAGCGAGTTACTATTGTTGGCGGCGGTTCAGCTGGTTGGCTGGTCGCGGGTGTTTTAGCCAGCCGCTTTAAAGAGCAAGCACAAGGTGGAATTGATATCACCTTGGTTGAGTCCCCTGACGTTAAGGCAATCGGCGTGGGTGAAGGCACTTGGCCGTCAATGCGCACAACGTTGCAATCAATCGGGGTCAGCGAAACTGAGTTTATGCGCGAATGCGACGTGAGCTTTAAACAGGGCTCGTATTTCAAAAATTGGCGTACCGGTGATGATGATTACTATCACCCGTTTTCGCCGCCTGGCGAATTCAGTCAGGTGAATCTAGTGTCTCCGTGGCAACAGATGCACAACGGTAGCAGTTTTGCCGATGCCGTCAGTCCACAAATTGAAATTTGTCGACAAAATAAGGCGCCCAAGCAAATCACTACACCTGAATACGCCTTTATTCTGAATTACGGTTATCACTTAAACGCTGCAAAGTTTGGTGAGTTCTTAAAACGCCATTGTGTCGATAACTTGCAGGTACGTTACATTAGCGACCATGTTGTTGGCATCAACAGTAATGACGATGACAGTATCAAAAGCCTACAGACCAAGCAAAACGGAGACCTAGTCGCCGATATCTTTGTTGACTGCACGGGCTTTGCTTCCATTTTGCTCGGAGAGCATTACAAAATAGGTCTTAATAAAGTTGATCGCATTCTGTTCAACGACACAGCGCTCGCGACTCAAGTTGTTTATAAAGACGACCAGCAGCCGATTAGTTCACAGACCACGGCCACGGCCCAATCTGCTGGGTGGGTGTGGGATATTGCGTTACCACAACGACGAGGTTGCGGGTATGTTTATTCTAGCGCTCATATCGATCACGACATTGCACAGAAAGAATTTATTGATTACCTGAGCCAAACGATACCGGAGGCTCAGGCGCAGGATCTGAGTTTTAGAAAGATTGATATCAATTCAGGTTATCGAAAAAACTTTTGGCACAAAAATTGCCTAGCGATAGGATTGTCAGCGGGCTTTGTTGAGCCTCTAGAGGCGTCAGCTTTAGTAATGGTTGAAATGTCGGCCAAAATGCTGGCCGATGAGTTTCCGGTTACCAAGGAATTAATACCTATCGTAGCTAATAGATTCAATAAAAAATTTACTGAGCACTGGGAACAAATCATCGACTTCCTAAAATTACACTACTGCCTAACGGAGCGTTGTGACAGTGAGTATTGGGTGGATAATGCTAGCCAAAGCTCCTACACCGAATCGATGTTAGAGAACCTAGCGCTTTGGCAATATCGCCCACCGTGGCACATGGATACACCAACAATTGATGCGCTGTTTCCTTCGGCAAGTTATCAGTATGTGCTCTGCGGTATGGGTTATGTGAGTGATGTGACACAACTGCCCACTAGGAGTTATGATCAACAGCTTAATATAGCCCAACAAATATTTAACGACGTACACGCAAAAAAACAAAAAATGATGTCTGCCCTCCCCACTAATCGTGAATTGATTGGTAAAGTGAGAGCCCACGGTTTTAATAAGATCTAAGAAAAAAATAAAGGAGAGTAAGGAAAAAATGGCTAATTTTGTAATGCTGAATCAAGAGCAACACGCAGACATCAAAGTAATAGACGAGCGTTCGCAAGTCTATGGCGACAACGTTATGTACGCAATGACCTTTCCGTTCGAGTTTCGAAACGTACAAGGTAGTTACCCCATATTTTTTCAGAAAAACGCGGAAACAGGCGCTTTTTTTCCAGTTGCGCTATTTGGATTCCAGGAAGCGGAAAACCTATTTTTAGATGACTCAGGCTGGAATGCGGCTTATATCCCGCTCATGATCAGACGTCAGCCTTTTTTAATTGGATTTCAAGAAGACTCCACGGCGAAGGATAAGAAAAAGGCTGTTATCACAATTGATATGGATAGCCCGCGAGTCAATACCGAAAAAGGCAATGCTCTTTTTGAGCACGGTGGAATGACGGAGTACTTAAGCCAGATGAACGCAAATCTCGAAATGATTAATGCGGCACATGAACACAACGAAAAATTTATCAACGCTATTATGGAACTCGAGTTAATTGAACAGTTCACACTCGATGTTCCACTAAAGGATGGCAGCACAAACCAGCTACTTGGGCTTTACACGATCAATGAAGATAAGGTTCAGGAACTCTCTGGTGAGCAAATGCAACAGCTCAATTCGCAAGGATTTCTTATGCCGATTTTTATGGTCATGGCATCACATTCATGTCTTCGCACATTGGTTGACAGAAAGAACGAGCAAACAGTTTAAGCAACTATGCAAACCATTGAGCAATTAGAGGGCGTTGATCCACTTGCGATACCAGCTAGCGTGTTGCAGTCGAGTACCCCCCTATTACTTAAAGGGTTCGTTAAACGGTGGCCAGCAGTACTAAAGGCGCAGGAATCTGACCGCGCTGTAGCAGACTATATCCAAAGCTTCTATCAGGGTGAGCCGCTTACGGTGTATGAAGGTGATGCTTCTATCAATGGGCGAATTTTTTATAATGATGACTTCAGCGGGTTTAATTTTGAACGCACACGGCAAGATCTAAACACTGTTTTAGACAAGCTTTTTGCCTGCGCAGAGCAAACAAACGCTCCAACTTATTACGTTGGTTCGACAATGGTCGACCACTGGTTGCCGGACTTTAGAGGCGAAAACGATATCACCTTAGACACTAACGAAAGTTTAGTTAGTATATGGATAGGCAATCGAAGTCGCATTGCGGCACACTATGATTTCCCAGACAATATTGCCTGTGTTGTGGCTGGGCGGCGGCGTTTTACGTTGTTTCCTCCAGAGCACATTGACAATCTTTATGTCGGCCCGCTTGACCTTACTCCGTCGGGTCAAGCCATTAGCCTGGTGGATACGGCAAACCCTGATTTGGAACGTTTTCCAAAGTACGCGCAGGCTATGCAAGAAGCCGTTGTCTTTAATGTTGAGGCAGGCGATGCGGTTTTTATTCCTAGCATGTGGTGGCATCACGTTGAATCTCTTGAGTCATTCAACGTATTGGTCAATTATTGGTGGCGTACAACTCCTGCGTATTTAGGAGCACCTGCAAATGCATTGCTCAATTCACTTTTGAGTATGCGTGACCTCCCACAAGCTCAAAAACAAATTTGGAAAAACTTGTTTGACTATTATGTGTTTGGCGAACAAGAGACTAAGTTTGACCATATACCTGAGAAAGTAAGGGGTATTTTGGCGACGTTGGATTCCGAAAAGGCTCAAGCTATAAAAACGCAATTACAAAAATTCCTCAAATAATGAGTACCCCTATTGAGTAACCCAGATAATGGGAGCGAGACGATAAATGAATAAACGAATTAATAAAGTAGTGATTGTGGGTGGCGGAACCGCCGGATGGATGGCTGCAGCGTCTCTTGCAAAGTTACTCGGCAAAACGATTAACATTACTCTCATTGAGTCGGATGACATTCCGACTGTTGGTGTGGGTGAAGCCACGATTCCAACGCTCGTTACACACCATGAGTTATTGGGTATTAACGAGCAAGAATTTATGGCAAGAGTTAACGCTACCTTCAAGCTGGGTATTTCGTTTGAGAATTGGCGTGACGTCGATGAAGACTATATTCATTCATTTGGTTTTACTGGACGAGACTGTTGGGCGGCAGGGTTCCAACATTTTTGGCTGAAAGGTCGCAAGTTGGGTATCGCCAAAGAGTTTGGTGATTATTGTTCTGAGTTGGTGGCCGCTAAGGAAGAAAAATTTGCGGTAATGCCTAAGCTTGGCCTTAACTATGCGTACCATATGGACGCTGGTTTATACGCCCAATTTTTACGCGAAATCGCTGAGAAACATGGGGCTATCAGGCAAGAAGGAAAAGTAGTTGAGGTCGGATTAAATGGCGAATCTGGTTACATTGAGAACGTAAAACTAGAGTCGGGCAAGGTAATCGAAGGTGACCTATTTATTGATTGCAGCGGTTTTCAAGGGCTGCTGATCGAGAAAACATTGCATTCTGGCTACGACGATTGGAGCCATTGGTTGCCGTGCGATTCAGCCGTTGCGATGCAAACCGAAGCTGTTGCAGAACCGATCCCCTATACACGCTCGATAGCGCGAGATGCTGGTTGGCAGTGGCGTATCCCTCTACAGTCACGTGTGGGCAATGGCATGGTGTTTTGCAGTCGCTATAAGAGTGATGACGATGCCATACAGATGCTTACAGATAATGTCGAGGGCAAGCCTCTAAATGACCCTCGAGTGATTAAGTTTAGAACGGGCACGCGTCGTAAGCATTGGAATAAGAACTGTATCGCTATGGGACTCTCTAGCGGATTTATTGAGCCGCTAGAATCTACCAGCATCCACTTTATTCAGCGCAGTATCACACGTCTGATGCAGATGTTTCCTTTTGATGGAATTCGCCAACCCGATGTAGAAGAATTTAATACGCAAATGGACAACGAAATGACGCATACGCGAGATTTTATTATCTTGCATTATCACGTCACTAACCGAACGGATACTCCGTTCTGGCGTTTCTGTAAATCGATGGATATTCCCGATTCACTAAAACACAGAATCGAACTGTTTAAACAAACCGGTCGAGTATTTAAAAATCCAACAGAATTGTTTGGCGAAAATTCTTGGACTCAGGTGATGTTAGGTCAGGGTCTAATGCCCGAACAGTATCACCCCATCGTTAACATGATGAGCGACGAAGAGCTTAAAGTCTTTTTAGATACAATCGAAGAACGGGTGGCTAAGCAATTGCAGAACATGCCAAAGCATAACGACTTTATTCAGCACTATTGTCGTTCAGCTTAAATATGAGACCGCTAAAGATGACTTTGACTTACTGAGGGTCGCTAATCTTGGGCGAGCTAGTTTTTGTGCTTAAGTAATCCATAACCTGCTGTTCTTGTTCAGGGCTTAAACTTGTAACAACATCGTGAAGCTCAGCGGGCAAGTGCTCAGTGGGATCCAGCTCTTGTCGAAACACTAAGTAGTCGAAAAAGTCTTTCCATGCTCGCCTTTGCTCTATTGGTAGGTTGCCAATCGACAACATGCTATGCATTAGGCTTTTATTGGCCGCTACCAATGGTTGAACTTGTGCAGACCACCAATAGTTAATAAGCATGTTAAGGGGATCCTTCGACTCGACCGCGTGCCACCAAGGGGTAGGGATAAATATAGCATCTCCAGGTTCTAGATCAGCATAAAGGGCTGCATCAAGCGCGTCTTGAAAGCGCGGATATTTTTCCAAGTCTGGTTTGTTTAAATCAACGATGCTTATCGGCACGCCGCCAGGCGCATTAAGCGTGGGGCCAATATAGAGATTGGCAATCTGCTCTGGGGGAAACAAGGTAAAACGACGTCGACCATGAACAACGCACGCAATGTTATCGTGTAGGTCGAAATGCGCTGCAACCATGCTCTGATTACTTAACCAAAGGGTGGGGTCTATATTGGGAAGTAGTGGGTTGGTGTGAGATTTAGCGATATTAGGCAGCGCAGTTGCAACTCGAGCGGCTTGAACGGCAATCGCATGAGGGCTAGCAGCACTGCTTTGTTGAGCGATATGCGCCAGCGCATCGCTAATAGTGGCATTGGTTTTATTAAAGTTTGTTCCCTGTAGACCGTCACCATAGAAAAACCGACCTTTAATATCAGGGCTACCGACCACCGTATAGAACTTTTCACCTGAGTCTTCTTGTTGAAGACGACGAGAAAAGTCGTCGGCGCTGTCTCGCAAGCTTACCAATTGCCAGTGCTTGACGAATTCACGTAGTACAACAGGTGCGCGCGCAGTGACAATATTCTGACAGAATTCCTCAGGCGTTGTCTCTGCCAGTTCTGGTATTAGGTTCACGCGTTTCAGCCTATCGTTTTCGTTGTTGTTTTCACTGTCGCTTTATTTACCAATTGCTCAGCAACTCTAAGTGACCGCGCCAATTAGAATTAACCACGAACCAAAGAATACCTTTAACCAAAACTGAGGTAAACGGTCAACTAGAAACCTTGCGCTCAGACCTCCGATTACGGCGGCTGGCCCAGCGGCTAAGACTATGTGCATTGCTATCATCGAATCGGCTGAGAACGTCATCGGAGCAATCGACCATACACTTAGAGCGGTAATAACAACGGCACTAGCAATTGCCACGCTGGGGTTAAATCCTCTGGCGATTAAGTAGAAAGCGATAATCTCGCCAACACCGACCGACAACCAGGCGGTTACAATCCCGCCGATGTAGCCAAGTAGTATTAGCAAGACTACATCCAAAGGCGATAAAACCATTAAATGCTGCCCGCGAGTAAAGCGCCAAAGAGTGGCAAGAATGCAAAGGCCAAGTACGATCGAAAACCAAGCAAAAAAGGCATCAAAGCGCGCTGGCGTAGACCATTCTAACAAGTTCACAGAATATAGACCGAGAACACTAGGAATAAAAACTATGGCGCAAACAAGTAGTATGAGGTTGAGCGAGCCTTTGGGTTCTTCGCTCTTGTTCGAAAACTTAACCAGCCAAGCAAGAGCACCCGCGGTCATACCAAAAGTCTGAATACCGAAACTGGTTGCCACAGCAGCGGACTCACTAAGGCCCAGTTGATGAAAAGTAGGTATAAATACTACGCCGCCGCCTGCTCCTGTGGCATTGGCAAAGATTGCGCCTATTAATCCCAAACCAACAAACTCGTATGCGACGCTACTGGCGCTAAACCAGGTTAGCGTAGCGACTAAACCGGCGGCCGTGAATAGAGCGATCTGTGCAATACTAAATCTGCTCGCGCTATTTTGTTTAATCGGTCTTTCCATTAGGCTGTCTGTGGTGATCAAGCGAACAAGCTTGATTCTAATTGCATCAAGAATGTACCTAAACTCAGGTGTAGCTTAGGTATTAATTAGTGTAAATACTGTAACTTGGTCGATTGCGTGTTCTTTCCATTCTACTTTTAGTCTGGCAAAAAGCAGGCCTGTATCGGTCATGCTTTTAACCACGTATACGAAAATTCAGTGGCGTGCCTAAATAGATTTTTAAAACAATAATAATTAGCCAGGGGAGTTTAGATGGACAACGTAAAACAGATCTCAATTGTGAGAATTGCGGCTATAGCTGCGATTGGGGGATTCCTCTTTGGCTACGACACCGGTGTTATCGGTGGCACGCAGCTATTTTTTACCGAACATTTTGCGTTGTCGCCAGGCATGCAAGGTTGGGTCGTAAGTAGCGCTGTCTATGCATGCGGTTTCGGCGCGCTTATGGCAGGCTATCTTACAAAAGCCATTGGTCGTAAAAACACCATGCTTCTATCAGCTGTTCTGTTTTCAGTTTCGGCGTGGGGTTCTGGTATTGCGGTGTCTTATCAGGAGCTGGTCGTTTATCGAATCATCGGTGGGCTAGGCATTGGTTTAGCGTCTATGGCGGCACCCATGTACATTGCCGAGGTGTCACCACCACAACATCGTGGACGCATGGTCTCTCTGTACCAGTTGGCCATTGTACTCGGATTCTTCATGGTTTTTCTAGCTACCTATTTTATTGGTGGCGGTGATTCTGCTGTACTCAGTGAAGCGCAAATAAGCGAGGTGTACCAATACAATTTGAATCAAGGCTGGCGTGTTATGTTTTGGTCGGAGCTACCAGTTGCCGTATTGTTTTTCGTTTTGTTGTTTCTAGTACCCGCCAGCCCACGTTGGTTGATGCTAAAGGGTCGAGATGACGAAGCGCTCAAAGTATTAAAAAGTTTGTCGGGCTCTACCGAGCAGGCAGAAGCAGAAGCGGCGCAGATTAAGCTTTCGTTGCAAGAGAAGCGTATGCCACTTAAAGCGCTACTGATCGGCGGGCTTGGCCTAGCCACGTTTATTGGTGTGATGTTGTCTATTTTTCAGCAAACTTCAGGTATCAACGCAATTCTTTACTACGGAGCAGAAATTTTCAGCAACGCCCTTGGTTATGGCCCTCAGGATGCTTTGAAGCAACAGCTTTGGTTGGGTGCTGTAAATTTAGGGTTTACCTTTGTCGCTATCTACACCGTGGATTTCTGGGGTAGACGACCGCTCTATCTCATGGGTACGGCTGGTATGTTTGTGAGCCTGTGCGTATTGGGCTACACCATTTACGTGCAATCTCTTGGTGTGGTGTCTTTGGTTGCAATCTTAGCTTTTGTTGGCTCATTTGCACTGTCGATGGGACCCATTGTATGGGTAGTACTTTCAGAGATGTTTCCGAACCGCGCTCGAAGCGCGGCGATGGCTGTTGCAGTTGCGGCGCAGTGGTTTATGAATGCGATCGTTTCCAACTCATACCCTGTATTGAACCGTAGTGAATTGAACCAAGATTCATTTAACGGTGCTTTGCCCTATTTCATTTTTGCTGGTTTTTGTGCGATTGCGTTCATTTTTGCGCTTCGTTTCTTACCAGAGACTAAGGGTAAGTCTCTCGAAGAGCTCGAGACTTTATGGGATCGATAGTTTTAGTCCAAGGATAATGGCTCTAGGCAAATTCATACTGTTATTGAGCGTGGAGATTAAGACTGGGTGGAGTTCTAGCGGGTGGAATAGCTGGATGACATCCTATTCGAAACTTATGGCGCTGCATTTGGTAGCACTTTTCTAGTTTTTTTAAACGGTTTTGAGTATCTCAATAAGTTACTTAGACAGGCGAAGGCAGGGTGGCTCTTTCAAGATGCTTATCTTGCTGACAGTGTAGGGAATAGTATTGAATGTTCAATAAACGTTAAGGCTGTCTGAGTTTCTTTAAAATTGCCTCGCCTCCGTCAAGGGGTAGACTCTGCATTGTATGAATCGTGAGCTGGTGTGAATGACCAAGCGTCGATTTCGTTTGATGTAAGCTAATAGACTGTATGATGTTTATAGGCTAGGAAGGATCCTTGTCTATTTCTCTTCGCTTACCTAAGCACCTAACGACAATACCTTTTCTCTCAACAGCTACTAGACCAGACGGCAGCCTCACAGGCGTGTTGCGTCGATACAAGCTATAAAAACGATTACAGCACAACTCAAAACGGAAAAAAAATATCTTATCGTCGTTCAATTGAGTCTACTGACGCCGACACTGTTTTACTTATGGATATTTTAGAGCATGTGGATGACGACCTGAAGCTCTTAAAAGAGTATGTTGATAAATCGCCTCCGAAAACAAACTTTGTAATAAGCGTGCCAGCCTTTATGTTTTTATGGAGTGATCATGATGTTTTTTTAGAACACAAACGCCGCTACACATTAAAACAGCTTGAACAGCTCGTTTTAGCGTCAGGATTACAATTGACTCGCAGTTCATATTACTATGGCCTTCTTTTTCCAATAGTTAGCCTACTTAGAATCGCCAAAAATAAATTTAAAACTTCAAAATTAGCTCAGTCTGAGTTAGCCCAACACAACCCGTTAACCAATTGGACTTTAAGAAAAATATGCCTGTTGGAATTACGCTTCATGCGATGGAATAAGTTAGCTGGATTAACTGCCTTTTGTCTCGCTGTGAAGAAATGAAGTCACAAGTACAAGGGGCTTGCCATTTTTATATTCCGAACTGCGTCATGGAAAGCGACCATTCAGCATTTGGCGACTTACTTTCTATTTCTTAGTGCAGTTCCCTTGTTGTCCTCACAGGGTTCGCATTATCTATACGCTACCTCTGCAGTCTTGAGTTTAGCTATCTATTCATTGACTCTAAATAACAAAAGTGATCGATTTTCAAAAACATTTGGAGGCATTGCGATAGCTTTACTCCTTATTAATTCTGCCAGCTTTCAATAGAAAATATACCAAGACGGCGCTTGTAAGGATCGTTTGGGGAATTCGGCAGAATCAATTTATCTATCAAACCACAATCCTTCTAAAATAGAGTTTAGTTACGGACAGAATTTAAACAGAGCTCATGTACTGTATCGGTTAGCCGCTGGCGGAGACCAAATAGGTAAGTATTATCCTATTTCGATGAAAGTCTCAAAAGTCAGTGACCCAGCTGACCCAGATTATTTTCCGGCGCAGGTCACCTCGGATTGCATAGCATTTAAGCGTTAAATCCCAAGTAATACCAATCTTATGAGGTGATTTTAAGGCTCACAAATTAGTTTTTCTAACGCTTTTAGCAGCTCACAGCTTATTTAAACGATTCTTATTGAAAGACTTCGAAATATCCTACGCAGATGACTCTAAGGCGACCGTCTTCGTTAATCCTCACTGGTATCTTGGAGAACCGCGTAAAGCTTGTCAGAATGAAGCGCCTTGATGTACTGACCATGCTCTTTTACAAAATCGTATACTGCAATGTCTTTAGCAAGGTACTGACGAAGCTTTTCTTCAACATCGCTATCTAGAGATATGGGTATTCTTGGAGAAGTGTTTTTTAATGTGATTTCAATTTCGTGGCCGAATTTTTCAGAGAAAAACTGATTGAGCAACTTGAAGTTATCGAAAGGTATTATGCGATCTAAGCCAATACGACCGCTAGCCAAGCTCAGGAAATTATATTGCGTCCTCAGTTGAGCAAAGGGCTTTCTTTTACCTTTGGACATATATTCAAGTAAGAATTCGTTGTAGCTAACATTGCCGGTATATTTTGCATGTTGCGGACTTTTTGGACTCATCAGTTGGTTTCTACTTCGATAGCGATACCAACTTTCTATCCAATCTAAGGGGTCTCTGATCATACAAACTGATTCAATATGTGAAGAACGAACCAATTTCTTATGAGCAGCAAGTATATGATCGTTAAAAACTTGAGCATTGATGTGTTTGATGGACGTGCGCCCTGAAAATTTTATATTGCAATAGTCTGTTATTGCCGACTCAATTGCGGTCGAAGCACATTTTGCCATGCACAAAAATGCAAGCCCATGTTCTGTCGAGATTTGCATATCACGTCACCGTCTTCATGTTGAGTTAATAACTAATCAGGGACAGGCGTAGGTGCGCGTGTTCTTGACGCTTTGGCTAGTAAGGAGCCTTCCTCGTTGTGCAGAATCTTGACCATTTGATTATTAAAGGAGGGTATTACGCTGTCAGGTTGTCTGCTGGAAACTATATATAACAGGAGTGAGGCTGTAGGATTTAGATTAGCACATAGGGGGCAGGTTATAGAATGCTATATATATCGCACAATAGCCTAATTTCAAAGAGAGCGTGTTCTGGAGACTATTGATCGGTAACGAATGATGCATTAAAGAACGGAAGAGGCGCTCTACGCACGAGGCTGTAGAAAAACAACTCTGCGCACTACAGTCTATGGTGAGAAACACGCTTTAGGCGGGGTTCGTCTTCAAATTATTAGAGTTCGGAAATATGAGGTAATGGTGGGCCTACTTGGACTGGATACTCGCCGCGAAGCGGCAAGGACCACAGAGTTCGGAAATGAGGTAATGGTGGGCCTACTTGGACTGGATACTCGCCGCGAAGCGGCAAGGACCACAGAGTTCGGAAATGAGGTAATGGTGGGCCTACTTGGACTGGATACTCGCCGCGAAGCGGCAAGGACCACAGAGTTCGGAAATATGAGGTAATGGTGGGCCTACTTGGACTCGAACCAAGGACCAATGGATTATGAGTCCACTGCTCTAACCAACTGAGCTATAGGCCCGTAATAATTTCTACGGTCTTGCGGGGCGCAATATTACAAAAATATCGCTAAATAAGAAAGCCCTATTACAGTCGCTTTTGACGTTTGCAATAGGGCTTAATGTTACGAACAGGCCGCCTAGTTTTGTTCTAAGAAGCTTTTCAGGTGCTCAGAACGTGATGGATGACGTAGTTTGCGTAGTGCTTTGGCTTCGATCTGACGAATCCGTTCGCGGGTTACGTCAAACTGTTTGCCTACTTCTTCCAAGGTGTGGTCGGTGTTCATGCCGATACCAAAGCGCATTCTTAATACTTTGGCTTCTCTTGGCGTTAGGCTTTCTAAGATCTCTCCTGTCGCAAATAAGAGTCCAGACGTTGTAGCGGCTTCCATTGGAGCCTCAACATTTTTGTCTTCGATAAAGTCACCCAATGATGAGTCTTCGTCGTCGCCAATCGGTGTTTCCATCGAAATTGGTTCCTTAGCGATCTTCAACACCTTACGTACTTTGTCTTCTGGCATTTCCATGCGCTCGGCTAATTCTTCAGGCAAGGCTTCGCGGCCTTTCTCTTGCAGAATTTGACGAGAGATTCGGTTCAGTTTGTTGATCGTTTCGATCATGTGTACCGGTATACGAATAGTGCGCGCTTGGTCAGCAATCGAGCGAGTAATCGCCTGACGAATCCACCATGTGGCGTAAGTTGAGAACTTATAACCACGGCGGTACTCAAACTTATCTACTGCTTTCATTAAGCCGATGTTGCCTTCTTGAATCAGGTCTAGGAACTGCAATCCACGGTTGGTGTATTTCTTAGCAATTGAAATAACCAGACGTAAGTTTGCTTCAACCATCTCTTTCTTGGCGCGACGAGCTTTAGCTTCGCCAATCGACATGCGACGGTTGATGTCTTTTACTTCTTCAATCGGAATGCCCATAGCCACAACAATGCGATTAAGCTTTGCCTGCGACATAATGATGAGCGCTTCGTTTTCTTCTATGGCTTCTTTGGTCTTCGCCAATTTGTGTAACGTTTTATACAAGCCTTTATCAAGCTCGTTACCTACAAACAATTCGATGAACTCTTTACGAGTAATGCCAGCTTCATTAACAGCAATATCCATCAGCGCCTTTTCGTGCTGACGAACTGTCTCAACTTGAAAACGTACACCTTCCCAAAGACTTTCAACAATCTTAGGTACAAACTTAATTTCCATTAAGCCTTCAATCAGCTCTTCCTGAACCTTCCTGGCTTGTTTGCTGTCATAGCCATACTTGTTGAGTGCTTTGTCATGACGCGCATGTTGGCGGCCCATTAACTTAAAACGTTCTTTGGCCTCGTCGATACAAGGGCCAGTATCTACTGGCTTTTCTTCTTCTTCGTCCTCTTCGTCATCATCGTCATTTTTCTTAGCAGCAGACCCAGACTGAACTGGGTTCGGATCGATTTCGGCATTCGGATCAATAAAGGCAACCAGTAGATCAGTAAGGCGCATCTCTTCTTTTTTGACTAGGTCAAAGTAGTCGAGAATGGTTTGAATCGCAGAAGGACACGCTGCCATCGCAACCGTAGATTGGCGGATGCCATCTTCGATACGTTGGGCGAGATTGATCTCGTCGGCGCGTGTCAATAAGTCGACTGTACCCATTTCGCGCATATACATACGAACAGGGTCTGTAGTGCGGCCAAATTCGCTTTCAACAGCTGTCGCCAATACGGCATCAGTGTTGTCATCATCGTCCTCGGCTTCTTTGTCAGTTTCAGCTTTTAGTAAAAGCGAATCTGCATCGGGGACGGCGTCGAAGACCTCAATACCCATATCGTTGATCATGTTAACTACCGACTCAATTTGGTCGGTGTCGTTCATGTCTTCAGGCAGATGGTCGTTGATTTCTCGATAGGTCAAAAAGCCTTGCTCTTTGCCTTTTAAGATAAGTCGTTTCAGTTCTGACTTTTTGCTACTGGAATCCATATTTGGAACCTCACACAAAAACGCTCAAGTGCGATTAGCAACACACTCAAACGGTTATATTCTTTCTTGGGTTTTAATCGGGTTAACGATCAATTTTATATCAACTAGCCGTAAAAATCGCATTTTATTCAATAAAATTAGATATTTGCGTCGAGTTTCTACCTAACGATAGTACCTATCGCTGCAATAGTTGGTTCAGTCTTAGTTTCTCTTCTGAGTTAAGTGATTGATTTTCAGCTTTTGCGATTAGAGTGTCTAACTCTGAACTCGCGGCTGATTGTTCAATGCCGGCTATAAGTGACTGAAAAGTTGATTGCAACGCTTCTGATTCTAACAGATGGTCATGACTAGCTAGTTTTTCAAGGGCTGAGTACAAACCTTGTTCTCTAAACCGCTCTAAAATAACGCCCGTGCTGATTCCGTCGCCCGACTTACACAGCTCTAAAAGATCAACGAGTACGTCTTTGCCATGTACTTGGGATACTCGAAGCGGGCCTAAATCTTTAATGTTGTGCGCTAGCTCCGGATGCTGAAGCAATAAAGAAATAGCTCGACGCATTGGCGTAAGTGGTGCAGGTTTGGAAGACTTATGGAGCCTCTTTCCAGGCCGAGAACTTTCCTGACGTGCAGGCTCTGGCTCTAATAAAGAATTGGGGGCGGTATTGACCATTCGCGCTATGGTTTCGATAAACAGTTGTCTTAATACGCCCTTAGGTAGCTGCTTGATTAAGGGCTTGGCCAAGCTGGCGAGTTTGGCTCGGCCGTCTAAGCGGTCCAAATCAGCTTGTTCAGACAAATGTGCTATTAGAAATTCGATTATCGGTTTGGCTGTTTTTACTCTTTCCAAAAACGCCTCCTTGCCTTCCTTTTGCACCATCGAATCTGGATCTTCTCCATCGGGTAAGAACAAGAAGCTAACAGTACGACCATCCTGCATCTGAGGCAGGCTGGTTTCTAGTGCTTTCCAGGCCGCTGCCCTACCCGCGCGATCGCCATCAAAAGAAAACACGAGGTTGCTTGTGTGTCTAAAAAGGCGCTGTAAGTGCATGGTAGTTGTTGCAGTGCCTAATGTCGCCACAGCATTGTTAACACCGGCTTCGGCTAAGGCAACTACGTCCATATAGCCCTCAACTACTATGACATTGTCTTGTTCTTTAATTCCGCCACGAGCGCCATACAAACCGTAAAGTTCTGAGCCTTTGTGAAAAATGGGGGTTTCTGGAGAATTGAGATATTTGGGCTCGCCTTTGTCTAGAACCCGGCCACCAAAGCCGACGATTCTGCCGCGATGATCTTCTATGGGAAACATAATGCGACCGCGAAATCGGTCATACACTCGACCTTTTTCGTTGCGCGTGAGCATTCCAGTGTCTTCAAGGGCTTTCTTTTGCGCTGAGGAAGTGCCGAGTTTAGACATTAAATTGTCCCAACCCTCGGGCGCGTAGCCTAATCCAAAGTGCTTTGCAGTTTGCCCGCTCAACCCTCGATTTTTCAGGTAGTCAACGGCGAGGCCACGATCTGAATGATGGCGTAACTGCTCCTGAAAATAAGCGCTCACCGATTTCATTAACTCATAGAGATCAACGCCTTGCTGAGTGTGCTTAACGGGCTGGGCCGTTTGTGCCTCTTCAGGGATCTCTAATCCTGCGGCTCCTGCCAGCTTCTCAACGGCTTCACGGAACTCCAAATGGTCGTACTCCATTAAAAAGCTAATAGCCGTGCCGCTCGCACCGCAACCAAAGCAGTGATAAAACTGTTTTGCTGCTGAAACCGAGAAAGAGGGGGTTTTCTCGTTGTGAAAAGGACAGCAGGCTTTGTAATTGGAGCCGGCTTTCTTTAATGGAACATAGCCGTCAATAAGATCCACTAAATCAACTCGATTGATTAGTTGGTCTATAAAGTGCTGTGGGATTCGGCCTGCCATAGGGTTATTTTACAGCTAAAGCATAGGTCGACGGTTAGAAATTGCCAGAAGAAACCGAAATGCGTCCGTTTCGAGCAGATACATGTATAGAGCAGTGCAAATGGCAAGCAAATGGCTTGCAAGCATAAGAGAGACTGACGTTACTAATAGGATTAGGTGTTTGGAGCAGACAGAATCTCTGGTGCAACCGATTGGGGCTTGTTCTAGTCTAACTTAACTTAGCCTTAATCAGCCCGCTAACCTTACCCATGTCGGCGCGACCTTGCAGTTCGCCTTTGAGTAATCCCATGACCTTGCCCATATCTTGCATTGCTGCGGCGCCAGTCTTGGCTATTGCGGCATCCACTGCAAGCGCTACTTCGTCGTCGCTTAGTTGCGCGGGTAAGTAGCTTGCTAAGTTATCCACATGAGCTTGTTCCTTTTCGGCTAGATCAGGACGTTCGCCTTGTACAAATTGCTTAATCGCATCCTGCGATTGTTTAATTTGCTTTTGTAGAATGCCGAGTACTTGCTCATCATTGAGCTCTATTCGGTCATCAACTTCTTTACGCTGTATTGCAGCGCGGAGCATGCGAATAGATTCCAGACGAGATGTCGCTTTTTCGCGCATCGCCGTCTTCATGTCGGCCAATATTTGGTCTTTAAGTGACACGTCGGTAACCATTGGTAACTATCGGTCTCTATCGTCTTGCGTAAAAGAGTGTATAAAACTGGGTCTGGTCGAAACCAGAACGCAGCTTTAATACATACGTGTAGTACGAATACGGCCGCGAGAGGCGCGTTTCATTTCACGTTTCTTAGCCGCAGCGCCCTTGCGCTTGCGTACTGAGGTTGGTTTTTCATAGAATTCGCGAGCACGCATTTCTGTGAAAATTCCAGCTTTTTCGCATGAGCGACGAAATTTACGTAGCGTTACGTCAAACGGCTCGTCATTTTTTACTTTTACTTGTGGCATCTTGTCTAATTGTCTTGATGTTTTAGTCGGTCGGTTCCTATATCATCTGAACCAACGTTTGGGCGGCGGATTCTATCTAGAAACACAGCGTTTGTATACTCTTTGAGTCAATAAAGTTTTTAGGCGGGATCTGACTCTGTTCGCTTTAATCGCTGCCATTATTGGTTAGCAGCTGCTAATTCTCTTATTCACGACTGTTTTATGCGCGTTCTCGGAATTGAAACGTCTTGCGACGACACTGGTATTGCTCTGTACGACTCAGAACAAGGCTTGCTAGCGCACGCTCTCTACTCTCAAATTAAAACTCATCAAAAATATGGTGGCGTAGTGCCTGAGTTGGCGGCGCGTGACCATGTTCGAAAGGTTATTCCGTTGGTGGACGCCGTTATGGAAGAAGCGGGCGTTGCACCTAATAGCGTAGACGGTATTGCCTATACCTCCGGCCCAGGCCTTGCAGGTGCTTTGCTCGCGGGCAGCGCTATTGCTAAAGGTTTGGCATTCGCATGGGATGTTCCAACGGTAGGCGTGCATCATATGGAAGGCCATATGCTCGCGCCGATGCTCGAAGAAGATGCGCCAGACTTTCCCTTTATTGCGCTTTTGGTTTCGGGCGGACACACGCTGCTTGCTCGTGTGCAGGCTGTAGGGGAATATGAAATTTTAGGGCAAACACTTGATGATGCCGTTGGCGAAGCGTTTGATAAAACTGCCAAGTTGCTTGGGCTGGGTTATCCAGGTGGGCCAGCCATATCGAAAACGGCCGAGATGGGCGACCCAAAGCGTTTCAAATTCCCTAGACCAATGATGGATAGGCCGGGCTTAGACTTTAGTTTTAGCGGCCTAAAAACGTTTGCTCTGACGACGGTACAGAAAAACACCTTAGATCAAAAGACCGTTTCCGATATTGCATGGGCGTTTCAAGACGCAGCAGTCGATACCCTAGTAAAGAAGTGTAAGCGCGCTATTGAACAAACAAACATTCCGCGATTGGTCGTGGCAGGCGGGGTGGGTGCTAACATCGCTTTACGTGAGCGCTTAAAAGCCATGATGGAGAAATCGGGCGGTAAAGTCTTTTACCCAAAGATCGAACTCTGTACTGATAATGGCGCAATGATCGCCTACGCAGGCTGCCAGCGCTTGCATCAATCAACGCGTGATTTGGGTTTTAGTGTTAAGGCGCGCTGGTCCATAGAAGAATTGCCTGCGCTTTAAAGAATGATGAGTTATAGAAGTAAGGATTACTTCTTGCTGCCAATCTTACTTTCTGTGCCCGCTTTAAGCCGTTCCAAGTTTTCTCGATGGCGCTGGAACAAAAACGCCACTATCCAAAGTACGCCACCTATTAATTGATGCTGCGCCGGATCTTTAAAAATTGCGAAACTAGCCAGCCCGGTCACTGCGGTAGCGATTAAAGCCGCGAGTGATGAGTATCGAGTGATAATCGCGGTCAGTAACCAAACCCCTATAAACACGCCGAGTAATGGCAAAGAAAGCCCTGCGAACACACCGATTGCGGTGGCAACGCCTTTACCACCTTTAAAGCCAAAGAACACGGGATATAGGTGGCCCATAAATGCGGCAATGCTCACCACAGCAACCCAGCCGTAGCTTACGTGAAAGTGTAGGGCGACCAAAACGGGGATCAAACCCTTAAGCACATCACCTGTAAGTGTGATGATCGCCGCTAACTTACCGCCCGTCCGTAACACATTTGTTGCGCCAGGATTGCCGCTACCTGATGTACGAGGATCTGGTAGACGCATTAATTTCGCGGTAATAACAGCGCTAGAGACAGAGCCCAAGGCATAGGCAAAAAGGACTAATAGATAAGGTGTGAGGGTGTCCATAGCGTTTGATACCGAAGTAAAAAAAGTTAATAGTGGGTAATACCCGCCGATACAGTGCTTCACCCTGCATTAAGAGCTAGAGCGGCTTAGAGGTGCAAAACACATTGAGCGCTCAACATCAGCTTTTTAAGCGTTATCAATGTAGCCTTTATTTTACTCTATGGCGTATCAGCTCGCTTGGCTTTAGAATGGGCGTATGGATACGATTTTTATCAAGGGCATTCGTTGCCAATGCATCATTGGCGTCTACCCGTGGGAACAAGCAACCACACAAACTCTGGTTTTGGATCTTGAGTGCGCCGCGGACTTTTCTAAAGCCGCACAATCTGATGATTTAAATGACGCGCTTGATTATCAAAAAATCACTGAGCGCATTGTCGAACATGCCGAGGCGTCTAGAGTTAAGTTAATTGAGACACTGATCACTCAACTCGCCGACATACTTGAGCAAGAGTTTGAGCTTAATTGGCTAAGGCTAAGTTTAGACAAAGGCGCGATTCTTCAACAAGCCAAACACGTCGGCTTAATTATCGAACGCGGATCACGTTAATTAACCACCGACCTGCCGCCGTCAACAGCAATAGTCTGGCCTGTTATATACGGTGCGTTACACACAAAGAACAACATCGCTTGAGCAATGTCTTCAGGTGAGCCTAAACGGGCCATGGGTATTTGCTCCAACAAAGCATCCAACTTGAGCGGGTGATCATCGTGCTCGGGCCATAGAATTGCCCCCGGAGCAACGGCGTTAACCCGAACCTTAGGCGCAAGATCGCGGGCAAAGGAGCGAGTGAGCATTTCGAGCCCCGCCTTTGCCGCGCCGTAGATTGGATGGTCTTGCAAAGGGCGGCGCGCATAAATGTCGACTATATTGACGATACATCCGTGATTCTCAGTTAAATACGGGGCGCAGGCTTGAGCTAGAAACAAAGGCGCTTTTAAGTTGCTGCCCATCAAATCATCCCACTGCTCAACAGTAGCCTGTTCTAATGGAGTTGGATAAAAAGTCGACGCATTGTTCACTAATACATCGAGTCGCCCAAAATGATCAACGCAAAGGCCAACTAGAGGCTCTATGGTGCTTACGTCGTTTAGGTCGGCACCAATGGCAAGGGCAGAATCAGGCCGGGCCCTATTTAACTCTGTTACCAGCTCTTGAGCATCTAACGCTGAGCTATTGTAATGAACAACAACTTTGAACCCGTGCGCGTGCAGCGTTTCTACCAAGACTTTGCCGATACGCCGAGCGCCACCGGTAACAAGGGCGACTTGGTTGTTTGAATACTGTTTTGTATCGAGACTAGAACTCTGTTGGCGATCGTCTGTTGGACTCATAGTGAAACTGTCTTCTATAAAGAACTAGATTGCGGTAGCTGAGGATCAATGACCAAACCTACCTAATTAGGCTGAGTAACGCTAGCTTAGAATTCAACTATTTACGGTTTGCGTCAAAAGGCATCTCCCATATGAGTGATCATAAAGAGTACAATGCAGCCTTCTATGGGTGCGCTTCATAAAGACGCTCTTTAAAAAACATTGGTCAATTAAACACCTCTCAACTAATTTACTCAGATGGACTATTTTCAGGCGCTAGTACTTGCCGCTATTCAAGGCTTGACAGAGTTTTTACCCGTCTCAAGCTCCGCGCATCTAATTTTGGTGCCAACCTTCCTAGGTTGGGATGACCAAGGCCTCGCGTTCGATGTGGCTGTGCATGTAGGTACCTTGCTTGCCGTGCTGATCTATTTTAAGCGAGATTTGCTCAAAATAGTCGGTTCATGGTTTGGCGGATGGTCAGTGTTGCGTTGGGATCAACAAGGTTTATTGGGGTGGTGGATCATAGTTGCGACGATTCCCGTCGGACTTGTGGGGTTATCGGCAGGAGACTGGATAGAACTTAACCTGCGCAGTGCATTGGTTATCGCATGCACGACCTTCGCCTTTGGCTTGGCTCTAGCATGGGCAGACCGGCGCGCTTCATCTAATAACGGCACGCTCGATACTCTTAATTACAAACAAGCATTGGTGGTCGGTGCGGCACAGGCTTTAGCGCTCATTCCAGGTACCTCTCGTTCCGGAATTACTATGACCGCGATGTTGGCGCTCGGATACTCGCGTACTGCGGCCGCTCGATTCTCGTTCTTGTTGTCTATTCCTGCAATCATGTTGCCGGGCCTGCTTAAAGGTGTAGAACTTAGTCAGAAGGCTACCCCGGTTGCTTGGGATGTGCTCATGATTGGCATTGTTGTCTCGGCCGTTGTGGCTCTTCTGTGTATTCGAGTTTTTATGCGTTTTGTAGAACGTGTCGGAATGATGCCCTTTGTTTACTATAGAATCGGGCTTGCATTAGTCATTCTTGTTTTTGCTTGGAATACGATTGGATAATACAAACTCGACTTTCTTCCTATTATGTGTGATTCAAAAAGTTAATGAATAATTCCTTAAACCAATCAGACCTGAAGCGACGCTTTGTATTTGACGACGCCGACGTGCGCGGGTGTTACGCACGTCTAGACGAGAGTTGCAAAACTATTCAGTCGACGCATTACTACCCTAATTCGCTAGCTCGTCTAATTAATGAGTTTACGATTGCGGCTGTATTGCTAAAAGACAGCATCAAATCCGATGGCAGTCTTACGGTGCAAATGCGCACCGAGAGCGATATAAACCTGTTAATAGCAGATTGCGCAAATGATGGCTCAGTTCGGGCAATTTGCGAATACGATCACAGCGCTGTATTGCCCGACGAAATTATACTGAACCATCTTCCAGGAGCCGTTTTGGCCGTTACTATCACACCGGATGACGGTGATCGCTACCAGAGTATTATCCCAGTTGAGCACGGCAGTCTGGCGATGTGCCTGGAAGACTATTTCGAACGCTCAGAACAGTTACCAAGCCGTTTTAATTTGCTCGCCACAGCTGAAAAAGCAGTGGGTTTTTCCTTGCACGCGCTACCAGCACAACATATAAAAGATATTGCTTTAAGTGAGCAACGGTTCGAGCACCTAGACGTATTGCTTAAATCAATGACCCTTGAAGAAGCCCACGCGGATACCAGCGCTGATGCGTTGACCAAGCTCTATCACGATGAGTCTTGTCGTTTATTCGACGTGAAGTCGCTGCAGTTTGGTTGTGAATGCAGCACCGAGCGATCACTTAATGCACTAAAAGCACTGGGCGAAGAAGAGCTACGAGATTTAGTAGCCGAACACAAAGCAGAAGACAAAGATGCGGTCACAGTGGATTGCCACTTTTGTTTTCAGCGATACCTAATTTCATTTGAACAAATTGACACTCTATTTTCGGAAGTTCTCCAATGAGCACGCTACAAGATCAGTTAAAACAAATGGGCCTAGTTAAGCCCAAAGTAAAAGGACAAAACCGAAAGCCAAAGAAACAACCTAAGGCTGCTAAAAAGGACCGCGTAAAGGTGTCTGAAGAAACATTGCGCGCGCAACAGGCCATGATCAAAAAGGCTAAACGTGATCGCGTACTCAATGAGCAGCGAGAGGCCGAACGCAAACAAAAAGAAATAGACGCTCAAGTGTTGCAGCTAGTGAATCATGCAAAGCTCGATCGAGAAAACGCCGAAGACAGCTTTAATTTCACCCACAAAAAGAAGGTGAAGAGCATAGTAGTTACTCCTGAGCAGCGTCGTGGATTGAGCAAAGGAACCCTCGCGGTAGTCGTTACCGCTGGCCAGCGGTTTGAAGTAGTACCAAAGACTGCAGCACAAAAGTTAAACGAGAGACATTCAGCCGCGGTGGTGTTTTTGTCAAAAGAAACAACTAAAGAAAGCGATAAAACTAAAGGTCAAGAGGACCCTTATGCGGCGTATGAAGTACCCGACGATTTGGTTTGGTGAACTGTCTTCGATAAATAAAGGAAATTGGCGATGAAGAAAAAGATTCTCGTTTTGCTTGCTGTCGTGGTGATAGTTACACTTTTCACAACTACGCTGGGCGTTAGAATTGCTGACTGGATATTGAATCCAGTAACTGAACATGAACCTTTTAAGATTAGTGAAGAAGCCGCCGCATTGCACGCGTCGCTAATTGTCGGTGATTGGCATGCCGATACAGCTCTGTGGAACCGAAACATGCAGGGTCGGCACGACGTTGGTCATGTTGATTTGGCGAGGATGCAAGAAGGCAATCTGGGCATTCAAATGTTTACTACGGTCACCAAGTCACCTTTAGGCCAAAACTACGAGAGTAACAAAACCAGCACAATAGACAAAATTACTGTGTTGGCGTTGGCACAAATGTGGCCGGCAGCAACGTGGTCGAGTCTAACTGAACGAGCGTTGTATCAAGCTGCTAAAATTCGTGAATTAGCGCAAAAACGACCTTATGATTTCGCACTAATTTTGACCAAGTCTGATCTCGCTGATTGGCAAATGGCGCGCGAAACCAATCATGATTTTGCTGCGGGGTTAATCGGTACCGAAGGATCACATGCGCTCCATGCAAACTTAGACAACATAGACGTGCTTTACGACGCCGGCTTCCGCATGATGAGCTTGCAGCACTTTTTTGACAATGCATTAGGAGGTTCGCTCCACGGCACAAGCAAAGCTGGTTTAACTGCTTTTGGCAAACAAGCTGTCGAGATTATGCAGGCAAAAGATATTATTGTAGACGTGTCTCATTCATCAGAAGCCACCGTGCGGGATGTATTAGCGCAGAGTACCGCTCCATTGGTGATCAGTCACACTGGTTTTAAGGGACACTGCGATACTCCCAGAAACATTGCTGATGAGCTGATGCTCCAAATTGCCGAAGCCGGCGGTTTGATTGCCGTAGGATTTTGGCCTGGTGCAGTGTGCGGTTCTAGCCCAGAAAGCGTTATAGAGGCCATTGAGTACGGTGTCGCTTTGGTGGGTGAAGATCATGTGGCGTTAGGTTCTGACTTCGACGGCACGGTGGAGACATCGTTTGATGCAAGCGAAATGGCCGTACTGACGCAAACTATGCTTGACCGAAACATGCCTGAATCGGCGATTCGTAAAGTGATGGGCGGTAATATGGTACGATTTTTGAGCGAAAACTTACCAGATTAGCTTATTCGATCATGATTTCGTTTTCGTTAACAAAGGCGGCACGAGCCGCTTCGATTGCGGTGCTTCGAGCTCGCGCAATGTTTTGCTTGATCGCCTCGGTGCCTTCATACCGCGCGGCTATTTCACCCGCATTGACAGAGGCCGCTGCGCGTTGCGTTTCTACATAAAGCCGCGCTTGTGGATATTCTCTAGTTTCAAAGCCAGTACGTCCGCGCGCATCAGCTAAACATGCGTCGGCGATCTGTGATGCACGCTGAGGGTCTGACAGCGACCGCGTCTTTTCTAGCACTTTTAAGATAGTTTCGGGTCGTAAAGTAAACATCTTGTGCATGTGCAAATGGTATTCACCAACAGCCAGTGCCAATGATTGGTATTGATTGGGTACTCTTAGCCGCGCGCAAAGTTCCTTAATCAGAGGCACGCCGGCCGTCTCGTGGCCCCGATGCGATGGTAGGATATGCTCTGGGGTTACACCTTTGCCCAAGTCATGAACTAATGCAGCAAAGCGTACCATTGGATCAGGGCTTATAAGGGCAACTTGTTCCATCACCATTTCCATGTGAATGCCAGTGTCCACTTCCGGGTGGTAGGTCTTCGTTTGAGGTACGCCATACAAGGTATCAACCTCAGGTAGAATTCTTGCTAGTGCGCCACACTCTCTTAGCACCTGCAAAAAAATATGCGGATGGTCGGTTTGCAAAGCTTTGTGCATTTCTTGCCAAACACGTTCAGCGACTAGCGAGTCAACCTCGCCGTTGTTCACCATGGTTTGCATAAGCTCTTTTGTTTCGGGCGCAACGTCAAATTTAAAGCGAGCTGCAAAACGAGCCACTCTGAGAATACGCACGGGGTCTTCTACAAATGCAGGTGATACGTGTCGCAACAGTTTTTTGCGAATGTCTTGCGCACCGTTGAAGGGATCAATGATTTCACCCGTAAATGATTTTGCCATCGCATTTACGGTTAAGTCGCGACGCGCCAGATCGTCTTCTAGCGTGACATCCGGCGAAGCATGAAATTCAAACCCCGTGTAACCCTTCGCAGTTTTGCGCTCAGTTCTTGCTAAGGCATATTCCTGGCCATTTTCTGGATTAATAAAAACGGGAAAGTCTTGCCCTACAGGTCGTAAGCCTAGATCAAGCATTTGCTGAACGGTTGCCCCAACAACAACCCAGTCTTGATCGGCCACTGGCTTACCCAAGATTTCATCGCGAACTGCTCCACCCACTAAATAGCAGTCGAGCGCCTTTAATGATTCCGCAATAGGCTTGGCTGGAGACTCGGGTGAAGGCATGTGCTAGCGAATGCCGTACTGGTCGCGATACTCGCGCATCGCGTCAAGATTGGCAATCATATCAGGCTCAGATTTGAGAAACTCAATTAGATTGCTCATGGTCGCGATGGCGACTACAGGAATACTAAATTCTTGCTCAACCTGTTGTATCGCCGAAAAGTCAGTCGGCTTGCCGTCCACTTGCCCCACTTCCTGGCGATCCAATGCTAGAAATACTGCGCTCGGAACCGCGTTAAACGCCTTGATAAGCGTGAAGGACTCTCGAATGGCGGTGCCAGCCGTAATGACATCATCGATTATCGCGACATTTCCCTTAATAGCAGCGCCTACCATGCTCCCGCCCTCACCGTGATCTTTGGCTTCTTTACGGTTGAATGCAAACGGAATCTCTTGACCCGAGTTCTCTGATAAGGCCATTGCCACAGCACATGCCAAAGTGATGCCTTTGTAGGCTGGGCCAAACAATACATCGAATTTGAGATCTGCGTTGTCGATGCTCTGCGCGAAAAAGCGGCTGAACTGCAACATAGACGCACCGCTGTTAAACAGACCCGTATTAAAGAAATACGGGCTTACGCGGCCTGACTTTAGAGTGAACTCTCCAAACTTAAGCACACCAGTTTTAAGTGCGAATTGAATAAACTTCTCTTGATACGGTAGCATCTGCAAATTCCTTTGTGGTTTCCAGTATTATACTGGCTCGAATCAATTCTAACGCCAAAAAAATGAAAGTTATCTCAGTCAATGTAAACGGAATTCGTGCATCTGCCAAAAAGGGTTTGTTTGAATGGTTAGCCAAAGAGGATGCAGACGTGGTTTGCGTACAAGAATTAAAGGCGCAACCTGACCAAATCCAAGGTGCCCCATTTTACCCAGAAGGCGTGCACACATACCTGCACTCGGCCGAGAAAAAGGGCTACAGCGGTGTTGCATTGTACTGTAAGCGCGAGCCAGATGAGGTGCACTACGGGCTAGGCGAAGGTTTTGAAGACGCCGATTTTGAAGGGCGCTTTATTCAGGCCGATTTTGGTGACTTAAGTGTTATTTCGTTGTATATGCCGTCAGGCTCAAGCAAAGAGGAACGCCAAGAGTTTAAGATTGATCTAATGGATCGCATGGAGGCGAGACTTGCCGAAATGGTCGCGTCTGGCCGCCGTTGGATCATTTGTGGAGACTGGAATATTGTTCACAAAAAACGCGACATTAAGAACTGGCGCGGCAACCAAAAACGCTCTGGCTTCTTACCTGAAGAGCGCCAATGGTTAGACTGGTTGTTCGGCGAGACTGATCCTGAAACAGGCGTTCCAGCTAAAGGTGATGCCGGTTTTAGAGATGCATTTCGTTTAGTTAACGACCAAGACGAACAATACACGTGGTGGTCTAACCGAGGCCAAGCGTGGGCAAACAATACAGGTTGGCGAATTGACTACCATGTTATTTCCAAAAATTTAGAATCGACCGTAATTCCTGGTTCCGATCTAATCTATAAGGATCAACGTTTTTCTGACCACGCCCCACTCGTCCTTGAGTACGATATAAAACTATGATTAAAGCCACCGAAGCATTAAGTAGTGTCGAGCCGCCAGCGGGCCAACGTTGGTGGTTAGAGCCTTCGGTGTGGATTATGCTCTTCCTGGGGTTTTCAGCAGGTATCCCTATTCTGTTGATCTTCTCAAGTCTCTCGCTGTGGTTGGCCGAGGCTGGTGTATCGCGATCGGCTGTTACATTTTTTAGCTGGGCTGCGCTCGGTTATTCGTTTAAATTTGTTTGGGCGCCGTTGGTCGACCGCCTGCCAATTCCGGTTTTGAGTCGGCTGTTAGGTCGGCGGCGTTCATGGTTGCTATTGAGCCAGTTCAGTATAATTGCCTCAATCTTGTTGATGGCCAATACCGATCCGCAAGACAGTCTTACTGCCGTCGCCATTGCTGCCGTGCTCTTAGGGTTCTCGTCAGCCACGCAAGACGTGGTGATTGACGCGTTTCGCATCGAATCAGCTGAACCTCGACTACAGGCCATGTTGTCGTCTACTTATGTTGCAGGTTACCGTACCGCGATGATCGTTGCTGGTGCAGGTGCTATTTACCTTGCTCAATATTTTGGCAGCACCACAGATCACTATAGCTACGACGCTTGGCGTTTAGCTTACTCCTGTATGGCTGGCGCGATGCTAATTGGCGTTGCCACTACATTCAGTATTAGCGAGCCAATGCAATCAAGGGATCGCGCGTATTCTGCAGCAACATCCGACTACGCTAAATTCTTTCTAGTGTTTTGCGCTTCTATATTAGGTTTTGTTGCGGTGTTTTTAATAACCCCTGACGCGCCCAAATGGTTTGATGGTGGTGTACAGGGTGTTTTTGGATTTACGTATGGAAGTGGTGTATTGGCAATCGCCTTAGCGGCCGCATTTTTTGTAGCCAAGGCGAGTCTGCGACTCAATTTAGTAGATCGCGACATGGTAAATCAAGGGTATGTAGAGCCTATACAGGACTTCTTCGCGCGTTATGGAAAGCTTGCGATTTGGGTGCTGCTACTCGTTGGCTTCTATCGTGTGTCTGACATTGTAATGGGCGTGATTACTAACGTTTTTTATCATGACCTGGGTTACAGCAAGGCTGAAATTGCGTCCGTTACAAAAGTGTTCGGCGTAGTTATGACCATTACAGGCAGCTTTCTTGGTGGTATCTTAGCTTTACGCTATGGCGTAATGCGTATTCTAATGTTGGGTGCCGTTTTAGTAGCCTTTACGAATTTAGCTTTTGTGTGGCTCGCGTACCAACAACCGCTAATCGAATATCTTGCTGGGGTGATAGTCATTGACAACCTAAGCCAAGGAATCGCGATTGCGGCCTTTATTGCGTGGCTGTCGAGCTTAACCAATGTGTCATTCACCGCGACTCAGTACGCCATTTTTAGTTCAGTTATGACCTTGTTTCCAAAGCTAATTGCCGGCTTCTCCGGGACCCTAGTCGATGTAATGGGCTACCCTAATTTCTTTCTGTTGGCGAGTGCTATGGGAATCCCAGTGATCGTCCTTATTTATGTACTCAAAGATAAACTTAAATTGAGCACAGAAAATGCACCTTCAGTTTGACAACCGAATTGTAAACCAGCTGCCGGCCGACCCAGAAACAAGCAACTCTAGGCGCCAAGTTAACAATGCCGTTTATTCATTTGTAGATCCGACTCCAGTAGCCGCGCCATCCGTGGTCGCTGTCTCTACTGATGTAGCGAGCGATCTCGGTTTATCAGAACAAGATTTGGCCAGTGATGAATTTTTGCAGGTGTTCTCTGGTAATCAGAAGCTCGAAGGTATGCAACCCTATGCCATGTGTTATGGCGGCCATCAGTTCGGCCATTGGGCTGGTCAGTTAGGCGATGGTCGAGCCATCAACTTAGGCGAAGTGCTTACCGCGAATGGAGAGCATTTAGCAATACAGCTTAAAGGCTCAGGCATTACACCTTATTCGCGAACGGCTGATGGTTTAGCTGTACTGCGATCGTCGGTAAGAGAGTTTATGTGCAGCGAAGCCATGCATCACTTAGGCATTCCTACAACCCGCGCGTTGAGTTTAATGACCACGGGTGAACAAGTGCTCAGAGATATGATGTACAACGGCAATGCTGCTTATGAGCCGGGCGCCATTGTGTGCCGAGTATCCCCAAGTTTTCTTAGGTTTGGTAATTTTCAGATATTTGCCTCGCGCAAGCAGAACGACGAGCTAAAGCAGTTGGCCGACTTTACCATCGAGCACCATTTTAGCGAGTTGCTTGATGATCATGCGCCAGGCAGCAAAGAGCTGTATCTAGCGTGGTTCCAAAAAGTGGCCGCTCTAACCGCCCAGATGATTGTCGGCTGGATGCGTGTGGGCTTTGTGCATGGCGTTATGAACACCGACAACATGTCGATTCTAGGCTTAACCATCGACTATGGTCCTTACGGTTGGTTAGACAGTTTTGACCCTGAATGGACGCCCAATACAACTGACGCTGAGAATCGACGCTATCGTTACAGCCAGCAACCCAATATAGCGCTTTGGAATTTGTACCAACTGGCAAACAGCCTCTACCCTTTGATTGAGGATGCCAAAGCCCTAGAAAAAACGCTTGAGCATTTTCAAGCTGACTACCAAGGTTTATGGTTGCAAATGATGGCCGACAAACTTGGGTTTCTAAATTATACGAAAGGCGATGAGGAGTTGTTCCAACGTTTAGAAACGCTGCTAAGTACTGCAGAAACTGATATGACCTTGTTCTACAGACTGTTGTCTGAACAAAACGTAACTCACTATGAGCAGCTTGAAGACGTGTATTACAACCCAGAAAACCACAGCGAAGAATTTAAATCGACTACCCAGCAATGGTTAGAAGATTATCAATCGCGCTTAGAGGCCGACAATCGAGAAACTAGCGAACGGTTTCAGGCGATGCAAGCCGTGAACCCAAAATATATATTCCGCAATTACTTAGCCCAGCAAGCGATCGACCTCGCCGACAAGGGCGACTACTCAATGGTGCAGGACTTGTTAGACATACTGCAGAAACCGTACCAAGAGCAACAAGGAGCGGAGAACTTTGCCGCAAAAAGACCTGAATGGGCACGCACGCGCGTGGGTTGTTCCATGCTATCGTGCTCGTCCTGAATTAAAACTACTACTTCACCGAGTAAAAAGCTCATGAGCAACAACAAATTGATTGTGTCGGTATTTGCCGAAGATCGACCAAACCTTATTAAAGATATATCAGACCAAGTTCTTGCCCACGACGGCAATTGGTTAGAAAGTAGTTTGTCGCGGCTTTGCGGGCAATTTGCGGGCATTGTACATATTGATATCGACGATGAAAAACGCGACGACTTGCTCGATGCATTTGCAGAACTTGCCGATCAAGGCATCACTATTGCCGAGCAAAGTGCTGAAGGTGTGATTGATGATTCCGATACGGTAAACGTAGTCGAAATTATGGTCGAAGCAAATGACCGGCCAGGCATTATTGGCGAGATCACTCGAGCATTAGGTGCTGCTAACGTCAATGTAGACAGCTTAGATACGGGTTGCGAAAGCGCTTCAATGGCGGGTTATACACTGTTTAGAGCGCACATGATGTTAGCCATGCCTGAAGGCATGGATGAAGAAGAGTTAGAAGAGCTGATTGGCGATGTCTCGGACGACATTATGATTTCGGTGCTTGAGAACTAAGTAGAAAACTCAATAGATAACTAGCCGCTTCATTCTGATGTCTTTCGTTCTAAGTTATACGAGCGCGTTGCGATTTGAGCAAACAGCGCGCCCGTTACGTTTAGCCACACGCTAAAGAATGCGGCAGGTAGTGCGCTCGCTGGAGTAAAAAACTTTATCGCGAGTGCAGCAGCCAATCCAGAGTTTTGCATTCCCACTTCAAGCGCAATCGTACGCTGCTCTGCGCTCGCCAACCCCATATACCGAGCGGCGGTAAATCCAAGTGTTAAGCCAATTACATTGTGTAACAACGGCGCGAATATTACGGTCCAATCAATAACAACAAACTCACCCGCGTTTAGACTTACAACAATCGCGATGATGGTCAGGATGACCATCATCGCAAATAACGCTAAGTAGCTTTCTATGGTTTTAACGCGGTCACCCAGTACGCGACCCAAGACCAGACCAACGGCTATCGGTATAAGTATGATGTTGATCAAACTTGTGAAAATTTGACTAGCGGGAATGCTAATACTTTGATCGCTCAACAACGACAACCAAAGCGGTGTTAGCGCAATACTAAACAGCGTTGATGTGGTGGTCATGGCAACCGATAAAGCAACATTTCCACGTGCTAAAAAAGTCATAACGTTGGATGCCGTACCACCGGCAACACTGCCGACCAAGATCATTCCAACTTGCAGCTCAGGCGGCATGGCAAACAACAGTGCAATACCAAAGCCAAGTAACGGCATCACTAAAAACTGCAAACCAACACCGATTGCGAATGCGCGTTTAAGCGACCGTAACGCCACGAAATCGCTGGCTTTAAGGGTGAGCCCCATGCACAACATAATCAGCATTAGAAGCGGCACAATGGTGCTCTTTAATGACGCTATCTGTGGCGCAAGGACGTAGCCAAAAACACCCGCAAGGACGGCTAATAGAGGAAAAAAACCAAGCATCTTATTGTTTTAAGCGCGTTTATGCTGCCACCAAAAACTAAGTCCTTGGGCGTTTAGGTTTGCATCAAGCTTCAACCAGTCACGCGCTACCGATTCATCAAGATCAGGAAGTTCGTTAGTCGCTCGAGTCACTAAGTAGTCTTCTATGATTTGGCCTAGAGACTCTTCTTTGCCATCGTTCATTGCTCGTTCTGTAAGCGCTACGTAGTCGTCTATTTGTTCGTGCAAACCGGCGATCATGCGAGTAGTGGGAATCACTTCGCTGTAATGAGTTAGGTAAAGCCGTGCGGGCTCTAGTGCCATGATGCGGTCTATCGATGCATGCAGAGCTGCAGGATCAAATTGCACTGGCGTGGTTGTGGGGCACAAGAATGTGTGGTTTTCGTCTCGCAGGGCTTTGTAGCCGATACCTAGGGTATCGCCAGTAAAAATGCTTTTTGAGCCCTCGTCTACTATACAAAAGTGGTGGGAAGCGTGTCCGGGCGTGTCATAAAAGGTTAGTGTCTTGCTCCCAAACTGCAGTTGTTCGCCGTCTGCTGGAGAGGTGACGCGAGATTCATCTATACCAATAATATTGCCATACATTTTGGCGAACTCATCTTCGCCATATACCGCTGTGGCTCCAGCAACTAGTTTGCTTGGATCTACCATGTGGCGAGCACCGCGGGGATGCACAATTAGGCCAGCATTCTTACATAAGCCCATTAGTGCGCCGGCACCGCCCGCATGATCTAGGTGGATGTGGGTTAGAATTATGTGGTCTACATGCGCAAAGCTTGCCCCTAACTCTTTAAGCGCCGCCTCAATGTACTTAACAGAATCATTTGTACCAGTGTCGATGATGGCAAATCGGTCGCCGTCGCGGAGCAAATGAATAGATGCGAGTTCGTTTTGATAGTAATGCGCGTCGACTACAAAAATGTCTGGATCAGAAGTTTGCATAAAATGTTTAATAATCGTTAATTGATTCAATCCGCATTAAACACTATCTGATCACAAAAAAATGTAAGAATTGGCGAATTCACGCGTTCTTATAGTAGGAGTGCTTTGTAGTGAAGCTAGAAAGCCATTACCAAAAACTGATCACCTCACGAGGATTTAGAAATATGAAAAACGATAAAGTATTAAGCAAGACGGCCGTTACAGTAGGCGCAAGTATGGCAAGCAGTGTTCTAGCTGCAGCTCTAATGAGTGTTTCATCCGTAGCCGCAGCAGGCGATACTGAGCGCTGCGCCGATATCGTAAAAGGCGGCAGCAACAGCTGTGCAATTAAATCATTGGGTACTTCTTGCCAAGGCCAAGCCACTGAAGACAATACGGTCGGCGCTTGGATTAAAGTTCCAGCAGGCACCTGTGGCAATATTGTAAACCTATGTGCTGGCACAGCCGATGCCCCAGAAGGTATTGACCAAGACAAGCTCGCTAAAGCCTGCGGCAAGATTGCAGAACAAGGCGGAGATGTTGCTGGCGGTCGTTTAGTTGACCGCATGGGCGAATCGATCTAAGAAAAGCAGTGAAATGAAGGAGGCTTAGCGTTCGCATGAAGAGTGTTTGCAGGAAGCCAGTCTCTTTTAGAAAAGGGTGGACTAGTCCACCCTTTTTAATGCACGTGAAAGCCGTATAACATTAAACTACCCTCAATGGTCAAGATCTCAAAACATCTACAATTGGAGACGTTAGGCAGTCCGCAAGTAGGGTTGGGCATTCGTCCTGAGCTATTTAGTGCCGTTAGATCAGAACACCCCGAGCTCGCATTTTTTGAAGCGCATTCAGAAAATTATTTCGGAGATTCTATAACCCGCGACTATCTAATTGAATTAGCGCAAGACTATCCTGTGTCTTTACACGGAGTCGCTTTGTCATTAGGCCGTGCTGATGGGCTCGACCCCAAACACTTATCTGAGTTGAGGCGTTTAGTCGATGCAGTGGATCCGCTCTTTGTGTCTGACCATTTGGCGTGGAGCGCGTATCAACATCAACACCTGCCAGACCTTTTACCATTGCCGCTTAACGCCCAGTCATTCAAGTTGGTGAGCGACCACATCAAGGCTATGCAAGATGCTGTAGGCCGACAGGTGTTAATTGAGAATCCATCAAATTATGCGTTGTTCAATGCGGCGCAATTATCTGAGCCAGAATTCTTAAACAATCTTGCACACGATACAGGTTGCGGACTGTTACTTGACGTAAACAATGTATACGTAAGTGCATCTAATACAGGCGCCGACCCACACAACTACATTCAAAACATAGATTCAGCTGCAATTAAGGAATACCACCTAGCGGGATACACGCCTGTCACTCGGGTGTTCAACGGAGAGCCCACTCAAATACTAATTGATACCCACAACCAAGCGATACACGACCCGGTGTGGGACCTGTTCTCCAAGACTTTAGATTGCCATGGCTCGCGGCCGACCCTAGTTGAATGGGACAGCGACTACCCACCGCTAGACGTATTACTCGGCGAGTGTTGCAAAGCAAACAAGCAATTGCTTGAGGTGGTTGAGAGAAACAAATTTCAAAAGACACCAATGCAAAGCGAACGTCTTTGTGCTCAAACAACGTCGCCGCCACCTTGTTCTGAACAGGCAGAGCCCATTGAGATAACGACGTTCCAGGGTCAGTTTTTGGACAGTCTATTGTCTAAAAAGACTAACAGCTCAGCGTTTTTGAAGGGTCATGCTGATCGGCTTGGCGTATACCAAAACAATGTTTTTTCTGCGCTTTATGATTACTTGGCCGAAGTGTATCCAGCTCTAAAAGGCGTTGTCGGGACTGATTTTTTCAAGCAACTTTGTCATGTGTTTAGCGCCAACCAGCCACCGCAGGCAGGCAACATTCATCTTTATGGCGAAGGTATTGCTAGCATATTTGGCGATTTTGACGCTTTGATCGACATGCCCTATTTGCAAGACTTAGCGCGTTATGAGTGGGCGCTGCATCGCGCGTACTTTACTGCTCAAGAAGAACTGATTGATCACACGACCATTGAACAAGACCAGTTGTTGGCAAAAGGCATTGTGCTCAACCCAACTGTTGAGTTACTAGACTCTGCGTTTCCGATTCTCGCAATTCACCAACAATCGTTGCCAAGCTATGTGGGTGACGTGTCCATATCGCTACAGCAAAGTACCGACGATATCTTGGTGTGTAAACATCAACAACAGGTGGTTTCTTTGCGTTTAAGCCCAGAGCAAATGCAGTTTTTTGAAATGCTCAAAAAGCCGACGACTTTGTTGCAAGCAATTGAGGGCATGGTCGGGTCTATATCACAGGAGGAATTAAGCGAAGGGTTGAGTTTGTGTTTCAGTCACGGCTTGCTCAACTCGTATACGGCATAAACTGAATCGTTACAGAGAGAAAAAATATTATGATTAATGTGTATAAAGCATTTAGTGTGCTTGCAATTTCTTATCTCACGCCAATAGCAAACCTTTGGGCAAGAATTTACATCGGCTTGGTGTTCTTTCGCTCAGGCCAGGGCAAGTTAATAGACTTTGAAGAAACCATCGAATTCTTTGCCGACGACTGGGCGCTGCCTTTTCTTTCCCCCGCACCTGCGGCTTACCTGGCCACAGCTGGAGAACTAATCCTACCTGTGTTGCTTATCCTAGGTTTGTTTACGCGTGTTGGAGCATTGGGTTTATTGGTTATGGCCGCCGTTATCCAATTCTTTGTAATGCCTCTCAATGAGCATTACTACTGGATGATTATATTGGCTCTTCTGGTTGGCCAAGGTGGTAGCAAACTATCGCTAGACCACTTGTTACTTAAACTTAAGTGATATTAGTTTTGGTCGAATTCATCAGTCGCGCTTTACACAGGGCTCGCGACTGGTGAGAATTCGACCATGACTAACTCCACGCCTTATGTCGGACGCTATGCACCTAGCCCTACAGGTGATTTGCATCTAGGCAATTTGCAAACAGCTCTGCTAGCTTGGCTCCATGCTCGGCTGCACTCTGGGCAGTTTCTGATGCGTATGGAAGACATCGATACGCCGCGTGTTGTAGAAGGTAGTGCCGAGGCCAACATTAGAGACCTAGTTTGGCTTGGCATAGACTGGGATGGGCCTATAAGTTATCAGTCAGAGCGTCACGCTCTTTACGACCAAGCGTTCGATGGGCTTCAAGCCCACAACAAAGTATTTCCTTGTTTTTGTTCGCGCAAAGACATTCGTGAAGCAGCCAGTGCCCCTCATGGGGCTGCCATAGCATACCCAGGAACTTGCCGTAACCTTTCAGCGGCGGAGCAGGCTAAAGCCGAGTTAGAAAAAGCGCCCTCATTTCGGTTACGCTGTAACCAATGCGAAGATGATTTTGTGCTTAAGCGCGCCGACGGAATTTACGCATACCATCTCGTTGTTACCGTTGATGATCTGGAGCAAGGCATAACACATGTAGTGCGCGGGGCAGACCTGGAAGACAGTCAAGCTCAGCAGAGGCAGTTGGCAAAGTACCTAGCGCCAGATCGAAATCCTTTAGAATACATTTCTGTGCCACTAAAGTTTGATGAGGCCGGCGATCGAATGTCCAAGCGGTTTGGGTCAGAATCGGCTCAAGCTTGGCGCGATCGTGGGCTTAGCGGACCTCAGCTTGCAACCCAGCTAGCCAAAGACCTAGGCTTGGTCGATGGTTCGCAAACCTTAAGCTGCAGCGAGCTGCTCGACTCAATCAATCTACAGGACTGGCAGCGAGCAGTTCGGCAATTAAGCTAGAAATCAAGTAAGGGCGCAGTGGGTAACTCAAACAACAACATTGAAGACCTCCTTGATCTATTGCGGCCTCACTACGGCACTGGCTTAACAATTTCTCCCGTGGCGGGTGGAGACTGTCATAAAAGTTATCGACTAGATTGCGAAGATGGTCGCCATTTTTTCATGAAAACAAATACTCCTCGTTATTTAGAGGTGCTGGCGAGTGAGCATTTCAGTTTGTGCAAAGTGGCCGCGTTGTTGGGTGGAGTGGATGCTTTGTATCCGGAGGTTGAGGGTTACATAGAGGAAGCGGGAGTTTGCTGTTTAGTGCTTGAGTGGCGCGAGCTAGGCACATTCAACGAGTCAAACGGAGCAGCGATAGCCAATAGCCTGTTTAACCAACACGCTATTAGTGCCGACCGATATGGTTGGGAAGAATCCAATTTTTTAGGCCTGACCAAACAAAATAATAATTGGAATATCAGCTGGGCAGACTTTTTCTTAACTGAAAGACTAATGCCACAAGCCAAGCAAGCCAAAGCAAATGGCATGCCCGTGTATTTGCTTGAGCAAGTGAAGCGAACGTGTGAAAACGCCCACACTTTGTTGCAAAGTCATCAACCGACTCCCTCACTTTTACACGGCGACTTGTGGACGGGTAATGTGTCTTGGGATATAGCCAGAGATGAGCCATGTTTGTACGACCCCGCGCCCTATTTTGGAGACCCTGAAGTTGATATCGCTATGAGCCGTTTGTTCGGGCAACTTCCTGCGAGTTTTTATAAGCATTATTATACGCGCTATGGCGAGCTACCCAACAATAATGCCGCGCCTGACGAGCCGAGTTCAGAGCTCAAGGGTGTGAGGCTCGAGAGAGAACTGGCGCCGGTGCAAAGGCGAGCGCAGGTTTATAACTTGCTCCATGCGCTTAACCACTTCAACTTATTTGGTGGTGGTTATCTAAGTATGGTTGAGTCCCACCTTTTTCAGTAGCCGCTATGGCGGCGGCATTGACAGACCAGTGGCTAAGCAAGATGTCTAGTATCTTCCTTGTTGGAACAATGGGTATGGATAAATAATAGGTTTTTCTCGCTTCGTACGCCATTTGCAGGCAATCTGAATGAGCGGCTCTGAGTGCTTCGGATGCCACCTATACGCCGTACACGTCTTTCTTGTCATTCTAACTAACCCTTAGTGGCGGGACAGACTAGTGTTTTTTTTTGGGGGGGGATGTTCTCATATATCCTCAGGCATGGGCCCCACAGGGACTTCCCTTCTGTGGGGTTTTTTATTGGCTGCGCTTAAGAGTCAGGCTCAAAGTCTTTGCGACCGCGCAGCTTTGAGCGTTTACGAATGTGTGCAAACGGATCTGCCTTTAATTCAGGATCATTAATGATCTTGTCCGTTGCGTGGGGGTGATCAACGCGAGGCATAAGTGTCGCTTTGGATTTCTCTGTCTTGCTTTTGCCTTTTTCCTTAAACTGTCCGCGCACCCAGTGGTACAAAATGTAGAGCCCTATGCCTCCAGCGAAGGCGATCCACTTTATGATAAAGCTGCGGCCCAACCCTTGAGTCTGGTTTTCGAGTTGAGCGCTGGCGATATAGTCGCCATGAATCCAGCCAACTAAAAACAAATACGCAAAAAGCGTCAATGTCGACACTATGGCGGCTTTGTACTGTTTCCAGATTAAAGCAACGAAGGCAAATCTGAAGGCTTGTTTAAACATTAATCTTGATGGTAGTTATTGGTTAAAGGTAATGGCTTACGTGGTCAAACGGCGTAAAGCAGACTAACCAAACAGGTTGATCCCTAGTAAGGCGAGTACCGCGAGTACGCCTTTTTCCTTCATGGAGCTTTTGATTACGTCTTCTTCTTGCTTAACCAAGATCTCAAGATCTTGTTGGCTTAGTTTTGCAGGATCGCTGCCAGCAATGGCTATGCGGGTGCGCGCGCGATCAATCGCTTTTTCGCGGATATGGTGTTTAATTTTGTCTGGCACAGCCCGCACAAAGCGAGGCGTTGATAGGGCCGGTAAGTATTTCATTATGTGCTCTTTTTGTAGCTTATGTTGTGACTCGAGTTGTGACTCTAGTTGTACAGCCTATCGTAAGAAGATCTAAAAATAACGTTAAAGACCGCTAATTTAACAGTTATGGGGTCAGTTTATGTAAACGCACATTAAAAATTGGCAAAATTACCCTATTGAAATGCCATTCCCTGCAACTCAGATTGATATCTGCTGTGTTAAACTTCGCGCCTATTTTTAGCCGTCGCCTCATTATTGATTGATATGCGTGCAAGACAAGCAGAAGTTACTCGAAACACCAACGAAACCCAAATCTCGGTAAAATTGAATTTGGACGGTACTGGTCAATGCAGTTTTGATACCGGTGTGCCCTTTTTGGAGCACATGATGGATCAAATTGGCCGCCATGGCCTAATCGATTTGGATATCACCTGCAAAGGCGATTTACACATTGATGACCATCACACTACCGAAGATATTGGTATTACCTTAGGGCAGGCGTTTGCCGAGGCTATTGGAGACAAAAAAGGCATTCGCCGTTACGGTCATGCTTATGTTCCGCTAGACGAAGCATTGAGTCGCGTAGTGGTCGATTTCTCCGGACGTCCAACACTAATGCACCGCATAGACTACAAGCGCGCCCGCATTGGCGGCTTCGATGTGGATCTATTCGATGAGTTTTTTCATGGCTTTGTAAATCACGCAAAGCTAACGTTGCACATCGACAACATTCGCGGTAAGAACGCACACCACATCGCTGAGACAGTATTCAAAGCTTTTGGTCGAGCCTTACGCATGGCTTTGGAGCATGACGATCGCATTGCAGGCGTGATCCCTTCTACCAAAGGTGCTCTTTAATCAAAGCAGCTCTTTAAGATTATTGTTACGGTGCTCAGTACTTCGTTAGCGTGAGCATCAACGCATAAAATCTGAACGGGAACATTATGTACATTGCCATTTTAGATTTAGGTGTAGGAAACCTTCGCTCCGTAGAACAGGCCGTTAAAACGGTAGCCGCTAACTGTACGGTTGAAGTAACCGCTGATGTCGCTCGCATTGACGCGGCGGATAAGATCATTCTTCCAGGACAAGGTGCGGTGGGTACATGGTTTGACCAACTAGAAGCACGCGATCTAAGAGCTTCCTTAGAGAGTGCCAAAACGTCTAAGCCTTTGTTAGGGATTTGCGTTGGCATGCAGGCAATGTTCGACTTTTGTACTGAAGATGGTGGCAGGGAAGGTTTGGGTTGGTTTGAAGGGAGGGTAGAGCACTTTTCTGGGTTACAGAACCAAACACTAAAGATTCCTCAGATGGGCTGGAACACGGTTAAACAAATGCAGCCTCATCCGCTATGGCACAAGATTGACGATGCCGCGTACTTTTACTTTGTGCATAGTTATTGCGCCAATACATCTAAGCCTGAAAATGTACTTGCCAGCGCGGACTATGGCCATGAGTTTGTAGCAGCAGTCGGCGCCGACAATATTTTTGCAACGCAGTTTCACCCAGAGAAAAGCCATAATGATGGCCTTCAATTACTGCGAAACTTTACTGAATGGGATGGCGGGCTTTAGCCTTTTTAGTGTTAAGCAGTAGCCACAATCTAATACCTATTAATACAACTCGATCTTATGTTACTAATTCCAGCAATCGATATTAAAGAAGGCAAGTGTGTACGCCTTCGTCAGGGCTTGATGGAAGACTCAACGGTCTTTGCAGACAGCCCTCTTGAAATGGCCGACCAATGGGTTGAGCAAGGTGCGCGCCGCTTACATTTGGTTGACTTGGATGGTGCTTTTGCCGGTAAGCCAGCTAACGCCAAGGATATTGAAGCCATTGCGCTTAAATATCCGCATGTACCCATTCAAATAGGCGGCGGAATTCGCGACGAGCAAACCATTAAAGCGTATCTTGATAGTGGCGTTAGCTACGTCATTTTAGGAACGCGCGCTGCTAAAGAACCTGAATGGATCAGCACATTGTCTGCGCAGTTTGGGCCGCAGTTGATTATTGGACTGGATGCTAAAGACGGACAAGTCGCAATTGATGGTTGGGCAACTCTCACGGAACACAATGTGTTTGATCTAGCCAAGCGTTTTGAAGACGATGGTGTACACGCTATTATTTTTACCGATATTGCGCGCGATGGAATGATGCAGGGCGTTAACGCCAAAGCGACCGCAGACCTGGCCGAATCCGTGTCTATTCCAATTATTGCATCTGGTGGAGTAACGTCTTTAGACGATATTCGTGCCGTTGCAAAATATAAGGATTCTGGTATTTCGGGCGTTATCACTGGCCGCGCGATTTATGAGGGTAGTCTAGATTTTGCGGCGGGCCAACAATTACTTGATGAGCTTACGGCTCGTCCTACCCAATAAGAGCTTTACCGTATGCCTCTCGCTAAACGCTTAATTCCTTGCTTAGACGTCGACAATGGGCGCGTCGTAAAAGGTGTAAACTTTGTGGGTATCCGCGACGCAGGCGACCCCGTTGAAGTCGCTAAGCGATACAACGAACAGGGGGCTGACGAGATAGCGTTTTTAGACATTACGGCTACGTCGGACAACCGTGCTACGTTATACGAAGTGGTGGAGGCTGTGGCGAGCGAAGTTTTTATTCCGCTTACAGTGGGCGGTGGAATTCGTAAGCTCGAAGACATTCACCAATTGCTCAAAGTCGGTGCTGACAAAGTATCGATTAACAGCACTGCGGTGTTCAACCCAGAGTTCATTCGAGAAGCCAGCGCGCATTTCGGCTCGCAATGTATTGTGGTCGCTATTGATGCTAAGCAGACTTTGAGCATCGCCAAAGGTGATGATGCAGACCGCTGGGAAATTTTCACGCACGGTGGCCGTAAACCAACCGGCATTGACGCGGTCCAATGGGCGCAAAAAATGGCGACACTTGGCGCCGGAGAAATACTGTTAACCAGCATGGATGGTGATGGCACTAAAGCGGGTTATGATTTAGCGCTGACGCGCTCAGTAAGCGATGCCATATCAATCCCTGTGATAGCATCAGGCGGTGTGGGCACATTAGAGCACCTAGTTGACGGAATAACTCAGGGCCATGCAGATGCCGTACTAGCGGCAAGCATTTTTCATTTTGGCGAGTATTCAATCGTACAGGCTAAGGCCGCAATGCGGGATGCAGGTCTAGAGGTTAGATTATAAATATGGCATGGGTTGACGACATTAAGTGGAACGATAAAGGCCTGGTGCCGGCAATTGCCCAAGATCACACTAATGGAACGGTATTGATGGTTGCCTGGATGAACCGTGATGCGTTGCGTGAGACGATTGAAACGCAGACGGCGGTCTATTGGTCTCGTTCTAGGGACAAGTTATGGCGTAAAGGCGAAGAATCGGGTCATGCTCAGCGTATCCATGAAATAAAAATTGATTGTGACGCCGATGTCATTTTGCTTAGTGTTGAGCAACTTGGCGGAATTGCATGCCATACTGGTCGCAACAGTTGTTTTTATAGGGTGTATAATGACGGCAAGTGGGTGACCGTTGCCGATGTGCTTAAAGACCCAAAAGATATATACGGAGAGCACAAATGAGTAATAATGGCGATGTGTTGGCACGTTTAGAAGAGGTCATAAAAGATCGTTTAAACGACGCACAACACAGCAAATCCTATGTTGCGAGTTTAGCGGCTAAAGGTACAGATGCAATTTTGAAGAAAATTGGTGAAGAGGCGACCGAGACGGTAATGGCCGCCAAAGATGCCGATTCTGAAAAAATCATATATGAGGTCGCTGATTTATGTTTTCATACGATGATTATGTTGGCACATTACGATGTCAGCGTTGAACAAGTATTAGAAGAGCTAGATCGGCGCATGGGCGTATCGGGTTTAGCTGAAAAAGCGGCACGTTAATCATTAGCGTTTAGTAACGAATAAAACTGAGGTTATTAAGATGGGTTTAGGTGGAATTTCAATTTGGCAGTTACTTATTATTTTGGTGATAGTAGCTCTAATTTTTGGTACTAAAAAATTACGCAATATTGGCGGTGATCTTGGTGGTGCAATTAAGGGTTTTAAAGGCGCCTTGCAAGACGACAAGAAATCTGACGAAACGGCTGCTGAAGAAGCCGAAACCGTTAAAGAAGCTGATACTACTGACGCAAAATCCTAGTCGTCAAATGCGTCCTTGCTTTGCCGTTTTACTTAAGCGGCTCTGAGGGCGCTGTTTTAGTGCTTTGGTTTAGCACTAGTATTCTATTTTTCTGCCCAAAACTCTGGTCTTTAATTATCTTGTATAACTCGCAAAGGCGTTGCCATGTTTGATGTTGGCTTCTGGGAATTACTCATAATCGCGATTGTCCTATTGCTAGTGATGGGACCAGAGCGTCTGCCTGACGTAGCGCGACAAGCTGCTTTCTTGGTGCGTAAAGCTCGCCAAGGTATGTATCGTTTGCGCAATGAGATGAAAGGCGAAATAGACGGCACCCCGTTTGCGGACCTGCGTGCAGCTCAGCAAGAGATGCGTGACTTTAAAAATGACATGAAGCAGTTTGGTCATGAACTAGCTGATTCCGTGCAAGAAACTGGAAAAAAGGTAAAGGACGCGGCTGATCAAATTGCTGCGATAGATCTTGAGCTTGGTGATACCGAAACCCCCGACGAAAAAAAGGTTAAAGGTGAAGGAGCTGAAAAAATAGCGAAGAAAGCGGCTAGTAACAAAGCCACTAAAAAGGTCGTTAAAAAAACCACTAAAAAAGTCGCGAAAAAGACATCCTCTAAAGCCACCCCAGCTAAAAAGACTAGCGGTAGAGTGGTGAAGAAAGCCGCAAAGAAAACAGCCAGTAAGAAGAAGGTTGTGAAGAAGGCAGCAGCAAAAAAAACGACCGCTAGAAAAACCAAGAAAAAGCTATAACACCGCCCTCGCCTTGTTTGCAGTTAAATGAGCGCACTTAGGCTAAGCGACTAGTTATAAATCATTTACTAAAGAAGCGTTAACGAAACAGTTTGAACCATGGCCGATATTCCACAAGAGTCAGAAGAGCAAGAAGCAGTATCTGAACCTTTCGTCTCGCATTTAATCGAGCTGCGTAACCGGCTGTTAATCGCGGCCGGTTCGGTGCTCGTGCTGTTTATCTGTCTCGTTCCATTTGCAAACGAACTCTACGAGTGGTTTGCAAAGCCGTTGATTTCAAATTTGCCTCAAGGCGGAACAATGATCTCTACTGAGCCACATGGACCCTTCTTTATTCCGTTTAAATTTGCCTTTGCAACGGCATTCGCTCTGGCGATACCTGTTGTTTTGTATCAAGTCTGGGCGTTTATCGCCCCAGGTTTATACCGAAACGAAAAGAACATTGCGCTGCCGTTGGTTGTTTCCAGCACGCTGCTGTTCTATCTCGGCATCTTTTTTGCGTATTACGTCGTTTTTCCGATCATCTTTAAATTCTTTATCGGAATGGCGCCCGAAGGCGTGGCAGTGATGACCGATATTAGTTCCTACATGAGCTTTGCGCTAAAGCTGTTTTTTGCCTTTGGCGTAGCGTTTGAAGTGCCCGTGGCTACCGTCTTGCTGGCGCGAATGGGGGTCGTTTCTACTCAAGCTATGGCACAGCAACGGCCTTATATTATTCTTGGTGCTTTTGTCTTAGGCATGCTGATGACGCCGCCAGATATTTTCTCGCAGATTATGTTGGCAATTCCTGTGTGCTTGTTGTTCGAGCTAGGATTGTTTTTTGCGCGCCGTCTAGAAAAGCGAGACGAGAAAAATAGCCAGAACGACTAACCCTAGACTAAACGAGAGAACGCGATGACAATTATTATTGATGGCAAAGCGGTTGCCGCAGAGATTAGACAGGAAGCCAAAGGCGAAGCCACGACGTTACTCGAACAAGGCATAACGCCATGCTTGGCTGTGGTGCTTGTTGGTGATAACCCGGCGTCTAAAGCGTATGTAGGCAGCAAAGTTAAAGCGTGCGAAGAAGTAGGCGTTAAGTCGATAAAAATAGAGATGGACGCAGACGCATCAGAAGAGGCGTTGTTAGCTCAAATTGAAGGCTTAAACAATGATGCGTCGGTGCACGGAATTCTCGTGCAACTACCGTTGCCTAAGCACATGGATGAAGATCGTATTATCGAAGCTCTTGACCCGAGTAAGGACGTGGATGGTTTTCATCCCGTTAACGTGGGTAAGCTGAGTATTGGTATCGATTGCCTAACGCCGTGCACGCCTACGGGCATTCCAGAACTGATCGTGCGAAGTGGTATCGAAATGTCTGGGAAACACGCTGTAGTCATTGGGCGCAGTAATATCGTTGGTAAGCCAATGATGAATATTTTGGTGCAAAAGGGCAACAAAGCCAATTGCACCGTTACTTGTTGCCATAGCGGTACAAAGGATTTGACCGAATTTACTCGTCAGGCGGATATTCTTATTGCAGCCATTGGCGTGCCTGAATTTGTGACTGCCGATATGGTTAAACCAGGAGCTACTGTTATTGATGTGGGGATTAACCGCGTAGACGATGCGTCGGATAAACGTGGTTACAAGTTGGTTGGCGATGTTAATTTCGACGATGTTAAGGCCGTCGCAGGCGCCATTACTCCAGTGCCGGGCGGCGTTGGTCCGATGACCGTGGCAATGCTGATGAAAAACACTGTAAAAGCGGCTCGAATGCTGCACGGAATCGGTTAGACTAAAGCTCTTTTTTAGAACCACATTTACTCACTTTTGCCACCGCTAATGCGTTCGACACCGTCAAACGTTATTTGGCTGGACGCTCTCAATAAAGACTCTACAGAACGCTAAAGGACTGTATAGAACTCTATAAGAAGTGCTGATGCTTGGTTTGATTTAACCAAACACCCCGTACCCTGCGTGACTCAAGCTACTTCTCATCACCCTTCTGGACTGAATATTTTTGGTCAATTAAACCCTCAACAATATGAGGCGGTTAAGCAAATTGACCGGCCGATGTTGGTGCTGGCTGGCGCGGGCAGTGGTAAGACGCGGGTTATTACCTTTAAGATCGCATGGTTACTTAGTCATCATAAAGTAGACCCCCGTACTATTTACGCCGTTACCTTTACCAATAAGGCCGCGCGCGAAATGAAGCAGCGTGTAGGTGAATTGCTCGACCCTTCGGCGTGCAAAGGACTTACCGTTTGTACCTTTCACCGCCTTGGCATGACCTTGCTTAAAGAAGAAGTGGCCGCGTCTGGGCGTTCGGCAAACTTTTCTATTTTTGACCCACAAGACTCTGTACATGTTGTTAAAGAATTGCTCAAAGCCGACTTAGACGACGATGGTTTGGTTGATCGTGTGCGAAACCAAATCTCGGCGTGGAAAAACGATCTTATAACGCCTGACCAAGCGCACGCGTTAGCAATGACGTCGCCCACGGAAGTGGCCGCTGCCAGAGTGTACGCTGAGTACGAGCGGTACTTGGTGGCGTGCAATGCCGTTGACTTGGACGACCTTATTTACCTGCCTAATATCATTCTGCGTAAGTTCGACAATATTCGACTTAAGTGGCAAAAGCGCGTTCAATTTTTGCTAGTCGACGAATATCAAGACACCAACGCAGCTCAGTACAACATTGTTAAAACGCTTATTGGCGGATCAGGTGGGGCTGGACTAACCGCTGTTGGGGACGACGACCAGTCGATTTACGCATGGCGAGGTGCGCAGCCAGAAAACCTAGAGCACTTAGGCCGCGACTTCCCTGATTTATTGTTGGTTAAGCTAGAGCAAAACTATAGATCTATGGGGCGTATTCTGAGCTTGGCTAATCAGGTGATTCAGAATAACCCTCGTCCGTTTGAAAAATCGCTGTGGAGTGAGTTAGGTTATGGCGACCCCGCCACTATTATTGTAGGGGCCGACGACGAACGTGAAGCAGAAAAAGTGGTGTCGACGCTTATGCAGCATCGTTTTGAGCACCAAAACCCCTATTCTGATTACGCAATTTTGTATCGCGGCAATCATCAGTCGCGGATGCTTGAGAAAAAATTGCGCGAAATGCGCATTCCCTATTATCTTAGCGGTGGTTTATCGTTTTTTGAGCGCTCAGAAATTAAGGATTTGATGGCGTACTTACGGCTGATTGCTAACCCGGCCGATGATAATGCGTTTATACGAGCTATCAATACACCGCGTCGAGGAATCGGAGCAAGCACTCTTGAGGCGTTGTCGACTATTGCGCGCGCTGAGCAAGGCAATCTTTATGCGTCTATATCCAGCCCCGCGATTCATGAGCATTTAGCGCCTCGCGGGCAAGTGGCGTTGCGTACCTTTGCCGATATGATCGACGAGTTAATGGAATACTGTGATACGCATTCGGTTCCCGATGGCGTAGACAAATTATTGGATACAATCGATTACAAAAATTGGCTAGTTAAGCAAAGCGCGAGTCCCGAACAAGCTGAAATGCGGTGGCGTAATGTCGAAGAATTGGTTCGTTGGGTGGGTTCCATCGCCGAAAAAGATGACACCAGAGGTTTGGCCGAAGTGGTGCACGTTATTGGGTTGATGGGCATACTCGATAAAAACGACTCAGACGAAGATTCAAACGTGGTGTCACTAATGACACTGCATGCCGCTAAGGGCTTGGAGTTTCCGCACGTCACGATTGTGGGTATGGAAGAAGAAATTTTGCCTCATCGCAGCAGTATCGAAGACGATATGGTCGAAGAAGAGCGCCGCCTTTTTTACGTTGGCATTACTCGCGCGCAGCGTGACCTTGTGCTTAGCTATGCCAAAAAACGCACACGATTCGGCGATACCATTGATTGCGAGCCGAGTCGATTTTTGGATGAGCTGGATGAAGAGCACATTGTTTGGCAAGATCGTGAACCGGATGATCCCGCTAAATCCGATGCAATCGGCGCGGCCCATCTTGCAGCAATGCGCGACATGCTTAAATAAAAACATAATAAAACGCGGCTAGTCTGTTGAAAAATCAGCACAAAAGCCCTGATCTCAGAGCAAACACTTGACACATCTGGTACAATCACCGCGCTTTGGTGAGTCTATTGATGTACGTTCATTGTTCGTAACCAGCTGACCACCTTAGGATTACGATTACAAGGTCTCCTGTACGGGTCTATTGCCAACTTTGATGTTGGTCCAGACTTGTCTTGAGTGTTTTATTAAATACAAAAGCTGTTTCAAATTGAGGAGCAACTATGGCTGACAACCATGATCACGACACTTCGGTCGAAGATTTAAAAAGGCGTCGCTTTCTAACTGGTGTAACTGCGGGCTTCGGCGCCGTCGGCGTCGGTATTGCGGTAACCCCATTCGTTTTAAGCATGCAGCCTAGCGAGCGTGCAAAAAATGCGGGCGCACCCGTGTTCTTCGACTATTCCAAGCTCGAAGAAGGCCGGTTAGTAAAGGTTGAGTGGCGTGGTAAACCCGTCGTTATCTTACGTCGTAGTCCTGAAATGATGCAGGGCCTAGACGAGATTAAAGATAACTTGGCCGACCCAAATTCATTAGAGAGCGCACAACCAACCTACGCTCAAAACAATCAGCGAGCTGACTCAGCCCGGCCTGAGGTTTTGGTGATGGAAGGGGTTTGTACGCATCTAGGCTGCTCTCCAGTCGAAAAACTGGCACTTGGCCCAGATCCAGAAATGGGCGCTGATTCTAAAGGCGGATTTTTCTGCCCATGCCATGGTTCAAAGTTTGACCTTGCTGGCCGAGTTTATAAAAACGTACCTGCAACAACCAACATGGCTGTACCACCTTACAAATACGTGGACGACGTAATCACCATCGGTGAAGACGACGGGAGGACTGCATAATGGCTATTCATCGTCATAACAATCACAAGAGCGCGAATGCGTTCATGGAGTGGATAGACGCGCGTTTACCGGTGACTAAAGTGTGGAATGAGCACTTAGCCGAGTATATGGCGCCTAAAAACTTCAACTTTTGGTACTTTTTTGGCTCACTAGCAATGTTGATGCTAGTTGTGCAGCTTGTAACCGGAATCTTTCTTACAATGCATTACAAGCCCGACGCGCAATTAGCGTTTGCATCGGTCGAATACATAATGCGTGATGTTCCCTATGGTTGGTTGGTGCGATACCTTCACTCAACTGGTGCGAGCATGTTTTTCATTGTGGTGTATCTGCACATGTTCCGTGGCGTAATCTACGGTTCGCACAGAGAGCCACGTGAGCTGGTATGGCTTATTGGTTGCGTGATTTTTGTTGCGTTGATGGCCGAAGCGTTCATGGGATATCTATTGCCTTGGGGCAATATGTCTTACTGGGGTGCTCAGGTAATTATCTCGCTGTTCGACGTAATTCCGTATTTCGGACCTATGTTGACTGAGTGGATTCGTGGAGATTTTGTTATCTCTGACGCTACACTGAACCGCTTCTTTGCTTTTCATGTAATTCTTTTGCCGCTAATTCTTGTTGCCCTAGTGTTCTTACACTTGGTGGCCTTGCATCACGTAGGCTCAAATAATCCAGATGGAATCGATATTTATGATCACGTTGATGAAGACGGAAAGCCATTAGACGGCATTCCTTTCCACCCTTATTACACCGTGCATGATTTGGTAGGTGTATGTGGGTTCTTGATCGTGTACTTAGGGCTTGTATTCTTTGCTCCAGATTTAGGCGGGATACTGCTCGAGAAGGACAACTTTGCACCGGCTAACTCCCTACAGACGCCGACTGACATTGTGCCTCTTTGGTACTTTACTCCGTACTACTCAATCTTAAGAGCGAGCACTTCTGATTTCTTATTCTATTTGCAGCTCATCACGGGCGCAGCGGCTGTTGGCATGCTGGTTCTCGGTAAATATCAGCTTAAAACTAAAGCGATAGTTTTGATTGGCGCAGTAGTAATTATTGGATTCTTGTCATACGGTTCTGGTAAAGCGTGGGGGGTTATCTTGATGGCCGCTGCTATTGTGATGTTCTTCCTTTTGCCTTGGTTAGATCGCTCGCCGGTTAAATCAATTCGTTATAGAAGTATGCCATTTAAGATTGCGTTGGCTCTATTCCTGATCGCCTTCTTTGTGTTGGGCTACTTAGGCATGAACTCGCCGACTCCAGCACGAACCATGGTGGCGCAGATTTGTACGGTTATTTACTTTGCTTTCTTTGCGCTGATGCCTTGGTTCACGAGCATCGGAAAAACTAAACCAGTGCCTGAACGTGTCACGTTCACGCCGCATTAATCGTCAGGGAGAAAATAAGATGAAGAAAATGATTAAAGCATTTGTTTCTTTCGCTGCGGTAGTCGCGCTAGGTTTAACCACTTTGAGTCCGGCGTATGCGGCTGGTGGTCACGGTGGCGTGACAGATGACTTATCTTTGAATATGAGCGACAAAGCGGCTTTGCAAAATGGCGCCAAGTTGTTTGTAAACTACTGCTTGTCTTGTCACAGCGCTGAATACTCTCGCTTCAATCGAGTTGCAGAAGATCTGGATATTCCTTTGGCACTGCTTAAGGAAAATTTGATGTTCACTACCGAGAAAACCGGTGATCGGATGACAACTACTATGCCAGCTGAAGACGCAAAGCGCTGGTTTGGTGTTGCTCCTCCAGATTTATCGTTGGTAGCTCGCGTACGTAAACCAGAGTGGATCTACACATACTTGAGAGCATTCTATTTAGACGAAGGTTCTCCGAGCGGTTGGAACAACTCGTTGTTCGAAAATGTAGCAATGCCACACGCAATGTATGAACTACAAGGCGTACAACGTTTAGTTGGCAAGAAAGACGCTGACCACGGTGGTGATGCACACGGTGGCGAGCACGCTGATGCAGCGGCAGGCCACGGCGAAGGCGATGCAGTAATCACTGTAGTCGGCGACACCATTTTTGAACTACAGCATCCAGGTAAAATGTCACCTGCGGAGTTCGACAAAGCAATGGCTGACCTAACAGCGTTCTTAACGTACTTAGGCGAACCAGCTCAGTTGCAGCGTATATCTATGGGCGTGTATACATTATCGTTCTTGGTTATTCTGATGTTGTTGTGCTACATGCTCAATAAGGAGTACTGGCGCGACGTTCATTAAAAGCGATTCGCTGAATCTAAGGCCATGACAGCCTTAGATTCAGATGTTGAGTATTGCTCTCTTATCGGCTCTCTTTAAGGCCGACGAGAAAATTCCAGAACGGAGACACTCCGCGCAGCAACCTTTAACAGGCTTAGGTTTTAACAGGCTTGGGTTTTAAAAGGTAGCTGCCAATTAGTCCTCTGTTTTATTGCCGACTACTTTAACAGACGTATTTAGACAAGACGTTCTTCAAAAGCATGCCTTGTAACAAAGCGTTAATACTGTACCAATCGGCACCTCACTAACTTTTAAAAGAGTGAATTTTTATCATGCTTAATACTTTATCTACACGGCGTTCAATTATGACCCTGTACTCAGGGACTGACTGTATTCTTAGTCATTCTTGCCGAATAGTCATTCAAGAGAAAGACATCGAGTGCGAAGTTGTGTACACCGACCCAGTCGACACATGCCAAGAGCTTGCCGAGTTCAATCCTTACTATGAAACGCCGACATTGGTTGATCGTGACCTAATTTTGTACGACGCGTTCATCATTAATGAGTATTTAGACGAGCGCTTACCGCACCCACCATTGATGCCGGTTGATCCGGTGTCGCGTGCTAAACAACGCTTAATGATTATGCGATTAAACCGTGATTGGTTAGGTTCATTTAAGTCTTTGCAAGAAAACAGAGGCGATAAAGAAGCTCACAAAATAATTCGTGACGGCTTTATCTCAATCTCACCATTGTTCGAAGAACAAGCCTATGCAATGGGCGACGAGTACACATTGGTCGATGTAGTGCTTGCACCCTTGTTATGGCGTCTTCCAGCGTTAAATGTTGTACTGCCTAAGCAAGCTCAAGTTGTTGAAGAGTACTCTGAGCGTTTGTTTGAACGCCAAGCTTTTCAGGACAGCTTAAGTGATACTGAGCGAGATCTACGAGGCTTTTAAGAGTCTCTATTGTTCGTAAACTTGAATACAAATATGGCAGTGGGGTTTAACTAAGCTTATGGTTTCTACTAAGCCCTACCTGCTGCGCGCGATTTACGAGTGGGCGGAAGATAACGGATTTACCCCACAAGTATTGGTCGACGCTAATGCGCCTGACGTATTAGTGCCGCGCGAACACGTTGTAGAGGGCCAGATCATTTTGAATATTGGCTCCTCTGCGGTAAAGCTTCATGCCATGGATAACGACGGGCTTAAGTTCTCTGCCCGTTTTAGCGGCGTAGAACAAAACATTAGCTTACCGATAGATTCGATTAATGCGATTTTTGCACGTGAAAATTCACAAGGAATTTTCTTTGAGGAGGGTGATCAGCCAACATTAGACCCTGATCCTAGCAAAAAATTAGAAAAAGAAGATTCTGCTAAACCGGGTAACAAGGGATCAAAGATCGGTTCAAAGCCACCTGCGAAGAACAAGCCATCACACTTGAAAATTATTAAGTAGCCTCCAAACTTACCCTACAGCGGTAGGTTGCAATCAACAGGTTGCAATCAACAGGTTGCGCTTCAACTAGAATCGAACCCCATTTATTCAAACAATCCCATTCGTTAAGATAGAATCTGTTCAGCAAGTATTGGGTTAAGCCTGCATTTACACGCCCGTACTTTCAAACCAATTTTTTTTATCAGTGCCGAGAAGCTGTATACACAAGTCAGCAGTATAAGGAGAACCCATGCCAGAATTCAGAGGGACGACCATTTTGTCGGTGCGTCGTGGAAATCAAGTTGTCATAGGTGGAGACGGACAAGTCTCGCTCGGCAATACCGTAATGAAAGGCAACGCTTGTAAAGTTAGGCGTTTGTATAAAGGCCAGGTCATTGCTGGTTTCGCAGGTAGCACTGCTGACGCATTTACGCTATTTGAGTTGTTTGACGCAAAGCTTACTAAGCACCAGGGTAACCTAACTAAGTCCGCTGTAGAGCTTGCTAAAGATTGGCGTACTGACCGTATGTTACGAAAGCTAGAAGCTCTATTGTGCGTGGCTGATAAAGATGCGTCGTTTGTTATTTCCGGGAACGGCGATGTTATAGAACCCGAAGGTGGCGTTATGGCCATTGGTTCGGGCGGTGCATTTGCAGAGTCTGCGGCGCGCGCTTTAGTCAACAATACCGATATGGGAGCACGCGATATTGTTGAAGCTGCTCTTAATATCGCTGCTGATATTTGTATTTACACAAATCATAACCTCACTATCGAAGAATTAAGCTTAGAGAGCGAATCATGAGTGAAATGACCCCAAGAGAAATTGTACAAGAGCTCGATAAACACATTATTGGGCAAGGAAGCGCTAAGCGGGCTGTTGCCATCGCGCTGCGTAATCGCTGGCGCCGAACGCAAGTTAATGACGATGATTTACGCCGTGAGATTACGCCCAAAAATATTTTGATGATTGGCCCTACAGGGGTTGGCAAAACAGAAATTGCTCGTCGTTTAGCCAATCTTGCTAACGCACCATTTATTAAAGTAGAAGCCACCAAGTTTACAGAAGTGGGTTACGTAGGCCGCGAAGTGGATTCGATCATACGCGATTTAGCCGAAGTCGCGGTTAAGCGCGAACGTGACTTGGAAACACAAAAAGTTAAAGCGCGAGCCGAAGACGCAGCAGAAGAACGGGTATTAGACATACTGCTACCGCCAGCCCGAGACGTGGGCTTTTCGGCAGATTCTGCTCAGGCTACAGAGGGAGCGGGTCGTCAGAGATTTCGTAAAAAATTACGCGAAGGCGAGCTTGACGACAAAGAGATAGAGATCGAAATTGCGGCCGGCAATATCGGAGTAGAGTTGTTTGGCCCACAAGGCATGGACGACATCACCAATCAGCTGCAAGGCATGATGCAGAACTTTGGTTCTCAGAAAAAGCAGGCACGCAAAGTGACTATTAAAGAGGCGCTAAAGTTATTAGCGGAAGACGAAGCCGCCAAATTAGTATCGGATGAGGATATAAAGCACAGCGCGATCGAACGACTAGAGAATCACGGCATAGTGTTCATTGACGAGATCGACAAAATTGTTGGTCGTAGCGAAGCAGGCAAGAGTGCCGATGTATCACGCGAAGGCGTACAGCGCGATTTATTGCCTTTGATCGAAGGCAGCACTGTATCGACTAAATATGGAATGATCAAAACCGATCATATTCTCTTTATTGGTTCAGGCGCGTTTCAATTGTCTAAACCCAGCGATTTGATTCCTGAGTTGCAGGGGCGTATGCCAATTCGTGTTGAGTTAAGTGCTCTAACGGTTGAAGACTTTACCCGAATTCTGACAGAGCCCGATGCGGCACTAACGACTCAGTACATTGCTTTATTAGGTACCGAAAACGTAACGCTGGAATTCACCGAGAATGGTATTTCTCGCCTTGCCGAGCTTGCGTGGCAGGTTAACGAGCGCACAGAAAATATTGGGGCGCGTCGTTTGCACACTCTTTTGGAGCGCTTGCTTGAGGGGGTGTCGTTTGAAGCAAGCGACCGCTCTGGAGATAAGGTAGTCATAGACCAAGCGTTTGTTAACGAGCATTTAGATGAGCTGGCAGAAGACGAAGACTATGCGCGTTATATTCTATAGCCATCGTTTTTTACGCTTAGAAAATCTAACGCCACTAACTAAGAGTAAGCCAATATGATTTTTGCCATTCTGTTCATTCTGGTGTTTTTGATAGGTGCCGTCACCTATCATTTCACGTCGCAGTGGTGGCATGGTATTGCTATTGCCACTGGGCTTTTCTGTCTGAACGTGTTGTTGGATACCTCTGCGCACGAATATTGGTCAATCAGCTTGATCTTTGGTCTACCGATTGTATTTGTAGCTGCGCTGCTTGGTGCGTACGTTGTAGAGCAACGCCGGCCTCAGGAAGAGGTCGCTGCTACAGAGGTAGAGGGCTCTTTATCCGCTGAAGGCTCTCATTCCGCTGAGGGCTCTTTATCCGCTGAAGGCTCTCATTCCGCTGAGGGCTCTTCATCTGACGTCCCTTCATCCGCTGAGGGCTCTGAACCTAAACAGAAAGATTAGAAAGTGTTGGTGCCTGTCTTTTTACAACGCTAGTCGTCTAGGTCAGACGAATCTTTGTCGCCCTTAACGTGTTTAACCATGATGTCGCGTTTCGGGTACGGAATCTCAAGCCCGTTGTCCCTAAACGCTTTGTGAATGTTCTTAACCACACTGTGAATTACTCTGCCGCGTAGCTCAGGTTCGTCGATCCAGCCCATCAATTGAACAGAAATTCCACTGTCTGCGAACCCTCTAAATCGCACACGCGCAGCTGGGTATTCGCAAATGTCCTGGTGCTCTTGGGCAACCTGCATTAGAACCTCTTCTACCTGGTCGAGATCTGCATCGTAGGAGCATTCCATGGGCACCCGTATACGCATTTTAATGTGCGAGCCGCCGCTTTCGTTAACCACCATTGCGTTGCCGATCACGCCGTTAGGGATAGTCACCTCAATATCGTCTCGCGTTAAAATACGCGTACTGCGAATACCAATATGCGTAACCTTGCCGCGTTCGCCGCTAGACATATTGATGTAGTCGCCAAGCTTATATGGACGATCAGCGAGGATGAACATGCCGGAGAACAAGTTAGCTAATGTATCTTTTGCCGCAAAACCAACCGCTATACCAACAACGCCTGCCGACGCTAATAAGCCAACGGGGTTGATTCCCCAGATCATCAGTGCGGCGTACGCGCTGATGAGTAAAATCACAATCTTGCTGACAATTATTAGCAGGGGTTCGGTACGAATGTCTATACTTTCAAAGCGCGCTGGGTCGTTGGAAATGGCTCGAATCACCAAGCCGCTGATGCTCAGAGAAGCCCTGGTTATTGCTAACACGATCATGGTAAGAGCAATAGGCGTGATGTAGCCAGCGCCGCCTTCGGTGTATCCAGCTGAACGTGTTGCGATAATTACACCTATCCACAAAACCACAGAAAAAATCGGTTTGCGAAGCAGGTCTATAATTTCGTCGTCAACACTGGTGTTGGTTCGTTGCGAAAGCCGCTGCAACACGCTGATTACGTAGGTACGCAATACGAACGCCAACAAGTAAAACAACGAGAAGATTGCAAGCGCTTCAACTACTGGAAATGTTTGCACAATGTTCCAATAGGGCTGCACTTGTTCGGGCAGTAAATCGGCAAATGCGGGCAGTTTCTCGTTAAAATCGATGCGCTCCGCTGCAGTTGCAACAATAGCTTCTTCAGTGGTGTCACTCATGACTACTCAATTCCTTGTTAGTTTCTTATCAAGCCTTTGCCAGCCCACAAATCCTGAGATCTAATCCAGGTTCTAATATCGGCCGTCAGCGCAATATCATTTTTGCCGTTGTGCATCATGGCAGGACCAATAATGCAGGTGATCAAGCCTGGCTTAATCCAAAAGCTCTCGCTCGACCAAAATTTTCCCGCGTTATGTGCAACGGGCACGATCGGTACGTCAGCCTCGATGGCTAATCGCGCGCCACCCTTTTTGTATTGTCGATCCATTGTATAGGGAGTACGTGTCCCTTCAGGAAATACCAAAACATAGCGATTTTCTTTGATCTTCTCTTTGCCTTGATCAACCACTTGTTCTAAGGCGTTCTTGCGATCCGTTCGGTCTATAGCAATGGGGCGGGTCATCCACAAGCCCCAACCAAAGAAAGGAATCTTCAATAACTCCTTTTTTAATACCCAAGCAAGAGGTGGCAAAAAGGTTTGGGTGGCAATTGTTTCCCATGTACTTTGGTGGTTGCTGGCAAACACACAAGGTGTCTTGGGCACGTTCTCTAGACCGATTACCTCGTGCCTAAGACCACAACATACCTTTAGCCACCACACCACAAACACGGCCCAACCAGCGATAACGCGTGAGCGAACCCGTGGTGGAGCAAAGAATACAATGGCGGAAATAATCGTAAAGGGAATGGTTGAAAGAGCTTCGCCTAGATAAAAAATAATGGAGCGGAAATAGATCATAACTTTGGTGGACTCTGGTGTATCGACTTAGTGTTGGTCTTAACTATCTGTATATCTAAAGCTAAGCTTTTGAATTATTACAGACTGGAATGTTCGTCAGATTGACTAAAAAGCCAATCGCTAAAACTTAACAAGTTTTCAAATATAGGTATGTTGCTCAGGCCTAAACTTGGATCTTTGCTGATTTGTTTGGCCGTTTTCTTACCGTTGCCTGTAAGAACTAAAACAGGCAGCGCCCCGGCTTCTTGTGCCGCTTGTAGATCTCTTAGAGAGTCGCCCACTGAGTAAACACCGTTAAACGAAATACCGAGTTGTTGAATTAATTCTGAATACAACCCCGCTTTTGGCTTTCGGCAGTAGCACTGGTCATCTGGGCCGTGCGGGCAAAACGCAATGCTGGATATTTTGCCGCCTGCCTGGTGAATATAGTCAATCATGCGGACGTGAATCTGGCTCAGCATATCAGCACTAAACAACCCACGCGCGATGCCTGATTGGTTGGTTAAGACAATAACGTCGTAGCCCGCCTGACTAAGACGAGCAATGGCGACCAGACTGCCTTTAAGCGGTAGCCATTCTTCAGGACTCTTAACAAATTCAGCAGACTCCTGATTAATGACGCCATCTCGGTCTAGAATGATCGGTTTCATAGGCAACTATTTACCAGCAAAGCTGTCTCCGTTTTTGTATCGTTAGCACTTGAGCAGTATACGCTGGCCTAGCTCTGTAATAACGAAATATCAGCAACGCGTAGAAACAGGTCTTGCACTTGCTTAAGCAACGCTAGGCGGTTTGCTTGTTGCTTAGCATTGTCACTCATGACCATTACTTGATCAAAAAACTCATCTACGGGTCCTCTCAGCGCCGCAAGTTTTTGCAGTCCTGCGCTGTAGTCGCCCGCATCAAACAACGCGTTACAATCCGCTTCGAGCTCAGTCACAACTTGATAAAGATGTTGTTCGGCAGTCTCGACCAAATGCGTTGAATCAACCACATTTTGGTTAACGTCTTGTTTCTTTAAAATATTACTAATACGTTTGTTCGCAGCGGCAAGGTCAACCGCTTCGTCTAGTTGGCTAAACGTATCAACGGCCTTTAAGCGATTCTCAAAATCGAGTGGGCTGTTTGGAGCACAAGCTGCCACAGCATTAATGGTTGCCGTGGCGATGTTTTGGCTTTGATAGTACGCCGTTAAACGTCCGCGTATAAAATCTACGATATTGCCGCGAACCTCTTGAGCAATCTTAAACTCTTGAGCTTGATACGCGTCGGCGCTCCAGTCAATCAAGTCAGAGAGTTCCAATGAGTGCTCTTTCTCGATTAAAATTCGTAAAATGCTCAAAGACGCTCGCCGCAATGCGTAAGGATCTTTGTCTCCAGTTGGGACTTCGCCCGCAGCATAAATACCCACCAAGCTATCGAGCTTGTCGGCCATTGCTACCGCTTGGGCCTCGACGCTTTGTGGCAGTTGATCTCCAGCAAATTTTGGCCAGTAATGTTGTTCAACACATTCTCCAACCAGCGTAGGTTCGCCATCACGGTCTGCATAGTAATGTCCCATAACGCCTTGAAGCTCGTCGAACTCGCCCACCATGTTGGATATCAAGTCGGCTTTGGCTAAATACGCGCCTCGCTCTGCAATGTCTGCATCGCCATCCAGCGCCTTAGCCAGCTTGCCGGCCAATGCTTGTACTCGTGTCGTTTTTTCTAACACGGTGCCTAACTTGGCGTGGAATAACACAGAGCCTAAGTCTTTAACTCTATCTTCCAAGCGAGTCTTTTGGTCTGAGGTCCAAAAGAATTCAGCGTCCGACAAACGCGCACGTAATACGCGCTCATTGCCCTGAACCATCCGATCTTCGTCCTTACTCAGAATGTTGCTCACGGTAATAAAGTAAGGCAGCAACTTGCCGGCCGAGTCCATTACATGAAAATACTTTTGATGATCTCGCATCGACGAGACTAAGCATTCTTGGGGTACGTCTAAGAACGATTCATCAAAGCGGCCTAACACAGATCGTGGAAATTCTACCAAGCCCGTCACTTCGTCTAGCAGGTCTTGGTCGTCTGCTAATTGCCCTTTAACGGACTCAGCTAGCGCTTCAATCTGTTGTTTTATGGTGGCTTGACGCGCAGTAAAGCTGGCAACTACATGGCCGACTTCAAGCATAGACTGCTCGTAGTCTGCCGCTGTTGCATGTTCCACCAATGCCTCACTATGAAAGCGGTGGCCACGGCTAGTACGGCCAGCACTTAAGCCTAAACAGTTAATGTCTAGAAGATCATTGCCGTATAAGGCGAGCAACCATTTAGCGGGTCGCACAAACTCAACGTCGCTATCACCCCAGCGCATGCGCTTGGGAATCGGTAGACGTTTGATCGCTTGATCCAAAACGCTCTGCACTACCGCATTTATAGCTTGTCCAGACTCAGTTAGCGTGTAGCTTAACCACTCGCCTTTATCCGTAACTAAGCGCTCAAGTTGATCTACTTCTACACCACACGATTTAGCAAAGCCCTGCGCGGCAGGCGTTGCCACACCGTCTTTAAATGCGGCTTGTAAGGCAGGGCCCCGACGGTCCACCGTTTGGTCGGCTTGAGCAGAGGCAACGTCGCTAATCAAAACAGCTAATCGGCGAGGTGCAGCATAAGGCGTAACAAGCGCATCGCTCGCAATGAGCTGAGCCTCTAGCAAGCCTGTTTTAATTTCGTTAGTAAATGCTCTACTAAGTGCTTTAAGAGCTTTTGGCGGGAGTTCTTCCGTGCCCAGCTCAATTAACAAATGGTTGCGAGTTACAGAGCTCATGACTCACCTCCAGTTAACGCTTTACCGCGCGGAAACCCTAGAGCCTCGCGTGCTTCATAATAGGTGTGCGCTACGCCTTTAGATAAGGTGCGAATACGGCCGATGTAGCGTGCCCGTTCGGTAACGCTTATGGCGTGGCGTGCATCCAGCATGTTAAAACTGTGCGATGCTTTTAATACTTTTTCGTAGGCGGGTAGGGGTAACTTGTTGTCTATTAAATGCTGACCTTCTTTTTCCGCGGCATTGAACTGACGAAACAAATCATCAACATCCGCGTGTTCGAAGTTATAAGTAGACTGTTCAAGTTCGTTTTGAAAAAAGATATCACCATACTTAAAGCCGTCGGTCCATACTAAGTCGTATACGCTATCAACGCCTTGTAGGTACATGGCTATGCGCTCTAGGCCATAAGTGATCTCACCGGTAACGGGTTTACAGTCTAGGCCACCCACTTGTTGGAAATAGGTGAACTGAGTAACTTCCATACCGTTTAGCCAAACTTCCCAGCCAAGTCCCCATGCGCCTAACGTAGGTGATTCCCAGTTATCTTCCACAAAGCGAATGTCATCTACTAAAGTATCTATACCTAATACCTTCAAAGACTCTAAGTAGAGCTCCTGAAAATTATCAGGTGAAGGTTTCAAAATGACTTGAAACTGATAATAGTGTTGCAATCGGTTTGGGTTTTCACCATAACGGCCATCGGTAGGTCTGCGCGACGGTTGTACATACGCGGCATGCATTGGTTCAGGCCCAACGGCGCCTAAAAAGGTTGCTGTATGAAATGTGCCGGCGCCTACTTCCATGTCGTAGGGTTGCATGATCATGCAACCTTGGTCGGCCCAAAACTGCTGCAAGCGTAAGATAAGGTCTTGGAAGCTCAGAACTTCACTAGATTTGTTCATGATGTCGGTAATTCTCGAAGTGCTTTAGCTAAGTTAATGGGCAAATAGCTAGGATCGATTAGTTGGAAATTAAAGTATTGTCGTAGCCCATTTGAAGCGGGCTATTATAGCTTCCGAGGCAGATTTAGCGAGGTTTTTGGAGTAACGGATGCGGCTCTTGTGTTATGTATCTAAGAATATATGAGGCATAACTCAGCGATATAATGGACTATGCGTCCATTTTCGACCGAATTATGAAAATTTTGTGAAAAAGTATTAGACAACATCGAGGATATGCAGTAATTTTCACTTCGACTGAGGTCATGCCCAAGTCACCTAGGAGTGAGGAAAGTGCAATTAATAGCACTCTCATAAAGGGAACCCGCCAATAATAATAACAAAGGCGGGTTTTTTTATGCCTGCTGTTTATTACTATTGTTTATTACTATGGCGAGATCTCACTAAACCTGTGTGCGGTTAATTCGATTAAATATTCAAGGTTTTACAATATTCAATTAACTCAAAGTCCACGCGATAGTACTCTGTTAAAAAATTGACTGAGCGCTCAGTCAGAGAACGATCAACGTCTTCCGGGCACATGTGTGCATTTGTAGGGTGTGTGGGAAGGTTGCATTGCTGAGGCAGCCCAAGCTTTTCACGCAGAATGAGGAAGTCTGTTTGTAAAGACTCTTGCATAGACACCATTAACACGTCTTGAGTACGCCTCTTAAGCTCTTCGAGACCTCCAAACATTAATGAAATGGGTCGTAAATGTCCTACTCCGCGCATACCTCTTTGAGCGAGAGGGTCTTTTTCACACAGTGCTTCGACTAATTCGTTTGGTGTCCTAAACCGGGCAAAGAGTTCACTCTCTACTTGATTCCACGTGGCTGGCTTGAGCTTGCGGCTATAAAAGGCACTTGTAAAACGAGTAATTGGGTTGCGAAGATTAAAAAAGAACGGCTCTCCTTTAGGAAACTTGGTTAACGCAACGTGACCGCGTGTGATGCTGATTGTGTAAAAACCGGCGTTAACATAATCCTTAAGGGCAAACTTGATAGCCGTTCCACCGGCTTTACCAATATGTAAAAATGCGCAGTTGGTTGATTCATCGATTAAAGCTACTAAGAAAAGGATCAGATAAATCTATCACAAGTATCTCATTGGTTTTATCTGCAATGCCGGATGCAAGGAATGGCGTTTTCCATTAAAGCCGTTGGATCGTTTTTGACTAAGCCTACATATTACGAAGGGTTTATGGATACTGGTGCGTATAAAAGCTAACCTGTTTAATTCATAAGTCCTAAGTTTATAAATTCTTTATATACGCGGCTCCAAATAGAAACGTCATAACAAATGATTTTAGTGTGCCGTCCCCTTTTGCCTTAATGTCTTTACGAAAAATAAAGAATTCGGCTATATGTGCAACAGCCAATAATACTCCCAACGCTTTAAGCGGCCATACCAAGGCATCTGGGAGGACAATAAAAAGATTGGCAACTATGGCAACCCATACAATAATTAGAATTCCTTTAAGCATTTCACACTCCACGTTGAGGTTAGTCGGACCTTGCATACCTGCTAAAACAGGCCGTAACAAATTTTGAAATATAGATCTATTTCACTTAGTCCAAAGTTTATCAGATATTCGCATTCTACCTACAAAACCATTCTAACTGCGCCAGCATTGCTATGAATCAACCCACTGCTCATTTCTTACATATAGGTAAAACGGGTGGCCACGCAATAAAGAATGCGCTACGACTATTTTCAAAGGCAGGGTTTTACGAAATTGAAATTACGGTGGGTCACAGACTGCTAAAACGATACCCGGTTGGTGAGCCATTTTTCTTTGTGGTTCGAGACCCGATTACTCGCTTTACGAGTGCTTTCTATGAGTGTTTGAAAAACGGCGTTAGTAAAAGACATAAAGTCGAGATAGACGTTTTTGCCCGCTTTGCAAACCCTAACGAGCTCGCAGAAGCGTTATATGCGCAAGACGAACTGGCGCAAGATGCCTTTATAGAAATCGGCCATTTAAAGCCGATGGTCCACTATTTTGAAGATCTCGAAACACTCAAAAAGCGTTCCGAGGATATTCTGCTGGTTTGCCATCAGGAAACCCTCAGTGCAGATTTTGAAGTTCTGCGCAAAAAGCTTGGTTTGCCAAAAAATTGCCAATTACCGCTAAACCCAAAAACTGCCAACAAAACTCCAAAAGACAAACATAGAAACCTGAGCAGTCGATCCATTGAAGTTCTGACTGACCAATATTAGCTTGACTACGAGCTGGTGAAGTACTGTGAAGGGTTTCGATTAAGTGCCTACTGATTTGGGTGCTCTCTAAAGAGTCATAGTTATTTCAATATACCCTTAAGCCATGTTTCAATATCTTTCACCACGAGTGACATCTGGGGTTCGCCAAAACCATCGTTAAGACTATGATCAAGATTATCATATTCTTTGTAAACCAAATTACTCTTGCCAAAGCTCTCCAAATTCTTTGCCATAGCAGCTGCATGCGATGGTGATACTGATGTATCTAGAAGTGCTTGAATCAACAACACAGGCGAATCTATCTTTAGAGCAACATCTTCTTGATCTATCGTTAGTGCGTTGTGCCACCAAGCATATCCGTGATTACTCATATCCAAATCAAACGGCTTGCCAGAAAGGATTTGTTTAGCAAACTGTTTAAACCCTTGGACTTCTTCGTCAGCATTTACAGGCGACTTTGTTTGCGACCGAATGCTATGAATGACATCATTCAAAAACCAACGTCCTCCGCCATTAAAAGAGACCGAAGCTGATAAGTAATCAACGCGAGAGGCAACTAGGTTGCTTATTAAGCCACCTTCGCTACCGCCTAACACCACTATATGCTTGTATTTATGGTGTTGCTTTAAATGGCCTAAAACGCTGACAACGTCATTGGCTCGCTGCTCCGGAGTATCGTTGAGCAAGTACTCTTTTGGGCAGTCAGGTCGTTCCCCATCTGACGAATACGGTAATCCGCTACCGAGACCGTATTTCTCAATTGTAAGTAAATCTGAACCAGGCCAAGATTTGCGAAGTTCATTTTCAATAGAGGCTACTTTGGTAACGCTGTTACAGTCTGATCCATGAAGAATGACCAATAAAACGTTCTCTTGTTTTGGTAGAGACGCATCCAAGCAGTAAGTAATCACTGAGCCATCGTCTCTGGAGATCGAATCGCCTTCTATTTCAAATGCAGAAAAAGTCTGTATCGGAATACAAAAAAATAGGAAAATAAGGCTCGCTTTAAAAGTCGTCAAAATCAATACGCTATTAGTGTTAGTGGGCACATCTTTGAATTGCACGTCTTGCTTACTTACAACACAGCTAGATAATTGAAGTATCAGTAGCCGCAACTAACGCTCGGCGAATACCAAGCTCAGACATCGAGTGACCTGCATCCTGAATTATCTTAAGCTCAGCCTCAGGCCATGCTCGCGACAACTCCCACGCAGATTCAGCCGGGCAAACAACGTCATATCGACCCTGCACTATTACCGCAGGTATGTGTCTGATGCGATCAACGTTGTCGATCAATTGGTTCTCGTTTTCAAAAAAACCTTTGTTGGTAAAGTAATGGCATTCGATTCGCGCAAACGCTTCTGCAAATAATGGCTGATCAAAAGCACTCATCAAATTGTCGTCTTGAATCAATTTAGACGTACTGGCTTCCCATACGGCCCAGGCGCGTGCTGCGGTTTGGCGAGTGTCTTTATCCGGACTTGTTAAACGTTTATGAAACGCGGCGACTAAATCATCACGCTCATTCTCTGGAATGGGTGCAATGTAATGCTCCCACGCATCAGGGTAGATTTTGCTTGCGCCTTCCTGATAAAACCAATCAATTTCCTTTTTGCGTAACAGGAATATGCCGCGTAAAAATAACGCCGTGCATTTTTCTGGATGGGTTTGGGCGTAGGTCAAACTAAGCGTCGAGCCCCAACTGCCACCAAACACCGCCCACGTATCGACCGACAAATGTTCGCGCAGTTTTTCAATGTCAGCGACCAAGTCCCACGTAGTGTTTTCCTTAAGTTCTGCAAAGGGCGTGCTCTGGCCGCAACCGCGTTGCGAAAATTGAATGATCCGCCATTTCTTAGGATCAAAGAAGCGTCGATAGCTCGCGCTTAAACCACCACCTGGCCCACCGTGCAAAAGCACAACAGGGCGACCATCTGGATTGCCACTTTGTTCGTAATGAATGGTGTGTAAGTCAGACACTTCTAAAAAGTCTGAGTCGTAGGCGTCTATTGCTGGGTAGATGTCTTTAGTCATAATCGGTAGCAACGTGTTTGAATGTTTGTTTGTGTAGAATGATTTTCCCGATATTGGCACAAGTAGAGGCGCATTTTGTTACAAATTGAGTTTAATGTAGTGTAGAGCCCTACCTTGTTTATTGAGTATAGGCCCCGTTAAACCAAGTGCGAATATCGTTAGCCACTATCGTTGGAATTTCTTCCATGGGTAAGTGCCCCGCTTGTGGGTAAGTAATAAGTTGTGAGCCGCTAATCCGTTCAGCAAAGGCTGCCCCGTGCGACACAGGAATAACATTGTCTTGCTCGCCCCACAAAATAAGAGTGGGCACGTTGATAGTATCAATCGTATTCCATAAGTCAGATTCTCGTTCTTGCGTCATGGCTGCTGCCATGGCAGCGCGGTTGCCGGGGTAGCGTACCATTTCCCAATAGCGGTCGATCATTGGTTCAGTCATAGTGGCCGCTTCAGCCACGGTTTCCCTCAATGACCTTGCAACAATAAAACGCGGTGTAATGACAGGCAATACTTTTTGACCAACCCAGGTGCTGACAATGCGAGCGCCAATGTAGGGTTTAATTTTCTCGCCGGTTTGTGCGCCCGACGGATCAATTAAAACGAGTCCGCTAAACCGATCAGGAGCCAACATCGCTGCACGCCAAGACACGCCGCCGCCCATAGAGTTACCCACCCAAATGGCTTGTTCAATACCGAGTTCGTCTAACACCTCAACACCCGCTTGCACGCGCATTTGCGAGCTATAGTCGTGATCTACCTGAGGACCCGTTAGGCCATGGCCGTGTTGATCAAAACTAACTAACCTGAATTGCTCGCCGAGCTCCGCAACCATAGGCTCCCAAGTTTGCAAAGACGAGTTCGCGCCATGCAGTAATAGCAGCACAGGGCCATTCGGATTACCGTCGTCTCTATAACGCATACCCGAAATCTTTGTGCGCAAGAGAGGCGTTTGCCCGTACTTGGCCTCCATCTCAACTTGGTTGGTATCGGCCGCATAGCCAACTAAGCCAACAACAATTATTAGAACGGCCAGTAAAGCCAACAGAGAAATCAGTATCTTCTTAAACATTAGTTACCCTTTAAAAATTGTTTAGCATAAACATCAATTCTTCTTCAAATATCAGATTTTCGGTAATCATCAGTGCAGCACGCCTATGACGCTGGCCGTTAAGCAAGTAGCAAGCGTGCCGCTTACTATGCTCAGCAATCCGAGTCGTGCTATCTCATCACGCCGTTCGGGTGCTAAGGTAGATAACCCACCTATTAAGATCCCTAAGCTACCAAAATTAGCAAACCCACATAAGGCGTAACTCAAGATAAGTTCGCTGCGTGGCGACAGAGTGTCGCTTGGTAGTTGTGATAATTGTATAAAGGCGATCAACTCGTTAAGTACCGTTTTAACGCCCATTAAAGACCCGGCGCTGGTTGCTTCGTTCCACGGTATGCCCATCAACCAGCACATCGGTGCCATTACCCAACCCAGTACACGTTCTAAAGTAAGGGCGGCTCCGCCAACATCAGGGAATAAACTCAACAAGTCATTAGTAATACTAGTTAGCGCTATAAAGCAGATCAGCAAGGCAATGATTGCCAACATCATCTGCATCGCGTTAATGCCTCCCTGCGCAACGGCGTCCATCGCCCCATGGTAATCGTTATACACCTCAGCCTCAGCTGGCGTGGGTGCGCTGGTCTGAGGAATTAAAGTCAGCGCAATTAAAATGCTTGCAGGAATACTTAAGATAGACGCACTTAAAATATGCCCAACGGCATTAGGAATCACCTGCCCTAAAAACGTCGCGTAAAGCACCAACACCGTACCAGCAACAGTCGCCATGCCAAGCGTCATGACCATAAACAATTCAGACGTCGTTAGCTTGGCAACACTTCGGCGTATGAATAACGGCGCCTCCGTCATGCCCACAAACACATTGGCCGCACCCGATAGAGCCACAGCGCCACCAATACCTAAACTGCGTGAAAACAGCTTGGCGAGTTTTTCAATAATCCACGGCAGGATACGCCAGTATGACAACAGTGCAGTTAAAGAGCCGATTACTAGTATGAGCGGCAAAGCTCTGAAACCAATAATGTATAAAGCGCTTTCGTTAGTCACTTCAAAGGGTGCCGTGCCACCGCCTAAGTAACCAAACACAAATGAAGTACCCGCTTGCGACGCACGCTCAATAGCTAACACACCCTTGTTCATTACAGTAAAAACCGATTGAAAAAACGGCAAGCGTAAGACCAGCAAGGCTAAAACGAGTTGTATTCCTATGGCGCTAATCCAAAGCTTAATATTAGGGCGTTGCTGACGCTTAGATAATAACCAGGCTATCAACGGAAAGGCTACAAGGCCCAATGCGCTTTGCAGCTGCAACACAGAAATTTCAGAGAAGAAAACCATAGTCCAAGAGAGATCGAATAACTGAGTTACTGTCATACCATTGGGTGCTTAGAAGGTAAAGCAGGCTACCGACAAGTTAATTCGATATCATTCATAATTTCGGGATGAATACTTACAAACGTTATCGCGTCCCGCCGGAAATCATCAGTTACGCAGTTAGGTTGTATTGTAGATTTAATATAAGCCATAGCCGAAGTGTCGGACCATTCGTGGAAGATATGCTCGCGGCAAGAGGAATAATCGTGAGCTATGAATCGGTTCGATACTAGTGCATCAAGTTTAGTGCTAAGTTAAGTCGTCGGTTAAAAGACAGCCAGCGAGGACAGACGCTTTTAGGCTACTATCTATTTATTAGACTGGTTAAAAACAAGAGATAAAGTATGAAAGTGTATTTTTCACATGGCAAAGAAAGCGGCCCATGGGGTAGTAAAATCACTAAACTAGCAAACATTGCAAAAATGCATGGTTGTAAGGTTGATAGCATTGATTATTCAAATATTACTGACCCAGATGTTCGCGTTGAGCATCTTCTCCAGTCTTTAGACGGAGAAGATGATGAAGAAGTAATATTAGTTGGATCCAGTATGGGCGGTTATGTATCATTGGTAGCCTCAGAAAAAATTAAACCAAAGGGAGTGTTTTTGTTAGCTCCAGCTCTATTTATTCCAGGCTATGAAAAACAGGCTTACTCATATAGCAATAACGTTGAAATCGTTCATGGTTGGTCTGATGATGTTATTCCCCCAGAGAATTCAATTAAGTTTTCAAAAAGCAATAACTGTGTATTGCACTTAATTCCGGGAGACCACCGGTTAAAAGACTCCATTGAAACTGTAGCGAACATATTTACTCAGTTTTTACAGCAACATAAGGTTCCTGCTAAGGAAAAGCAGTAAACAGAAAGCTAGCGAGTAGCTAGCGAGAGCTAGCGAGGACAGGCGCTTTTAGATGGGCGATGAAGCGTCTTGATTAAATATAGCACTAAGTGCTATAGTTTTCCGTCGGTGCGCAACAACAAATATGCGCATATTCAAAAACAAAGCGTTTGATAAATGGGCCTCAAAAGAAGGTTTATCCGATGATGCTTTAAGAGAAGCGACAGAACAAATTGAACATGGTCTGATAGGTGTGGCTTTAGGTGGAAACGTGTTTAAAAAACGCGTTGGATTAACGGGTAGAGGCAAGCGTGGAGGCGCTCGAACCCTCTTAGTTTATCGCGGTAAGCGTAGAGCATTTTTTGTTTACGGTTTTTCTAAAAATGTGAAATCGAACATCAAAAGAGAAGAGTTAAAAGCACTAAAAGTCTATGCAATATTATTGCTAGGTTATAACGAGGAAGAGTTAGATAAGGCAGTAAGAGATAACATTCTAGTGGAGATAAATAGTGATGGATAAGTCAATCTTAAAGGTAATGTGCGAAAGTGCGAAAGAGCTGCATGACGCAGGCTTGATGAAGGACGTTACCTTGCGTGAATTCGATGCACTGTGCCTACCGCCCATTAAAGAATTTTCGGCTACACAGATCAAACGCATTCGCACCCAATCAAAAGCTAGCCAGGGAGTGTTTGCGGAGTACTTAAATATTAGCAAGTCAACGGTGCAAAAGTGGGAGCAAGGACAAAAAAAACCAAATGGACCTTCACTCAAACTGCTGAATTTGGTAGCCGAAAAAGGGTTGTCAGTACTCGCCTAGTACAAACTAAAAGCCAACCTCTCTTTTTTTAAAGCGGTTGACAAAGCTCTACCAAATTAACATGATGCAAGTCATACATCGCTAGGTGTATTGATTAAGCGCACAAGGATTGTGCACATTAAGACTTAAAGACTCGTCTCAAAAACCAACGGTTTAAAGTTTTTAAAGTCGTCAATGCAACGCCCCGACAATGATTGTCGAATGGGCAAACGAAATGGAGTTTCGACATGTTACAAACCAATCCAGAGTTGTTCCCTATTTACATGACAGGCGCACTTACTGCGCGTCAGCGTGATCTCTTACGATTAGAAGATTTTGAGCCATTAAGCGCGGACGAGCGTGATGAACAAAAAGCGGAAGTGTATTTTTGCTTTTTGGAAACTCACGACCTACTGCGAGAAATATGGCCTGGTGTAAAAATAACTGACAACAAAGTTTTCGATTACATGATGAGCAATCAAATGGTTGATGGGCTTATAGCTCAGTACAGTAAAGTCATGCTGTACGCCATTGTTAAGGCTTATAGCAAGCAAGACTAGTTCTCATTACTCAAGTGAATGTGCGGACATGGGTCGCGGCTAAAAGTTTTAAGGCTTGTTTTTACGAGCCTCGTGATGTTACAAAGGAGTTCTTACAACTTCGGGGGGAGTCTAGTGAGATATACCGATCGGGTGCGCAAGGTTCATCTGCGCACCATAACCGTCGTCTTTTTCTGTTTGCCGTTATCGATTAGCGCGGAGTTTAGGTTTGAACCTAAATTCACAGCTGAAGCTTCTGTGCGCTCAGATAAAACTCAAGCTAAGGTCAACTCATCTGCGTCTAAGTCAGGGTGGCGTATTCGCCAGTCATACTCTCAGCTGTCCGACAAACCATCTAAGTCGTTGATTGCTAGTTACCAAGATACGGACCTTGTCGCGACGGTAATAGCGACAAGAGTACAACCAACAGAAATCATCTCCAGCCCACAAAAAAGATCAATGGGTGCTGGGGACTCGGATTTTTCGCAGTCAATGGTTGGCCCTGAGGATGATGATTTGTTTGACCCTTTCTCTCCTGAAGTATCAGCAGAGGAAGAGTTGATTTCTCAAAAATCCGTGGACGATTCAGATCTTGAGTGTGCCGATTTTCAATTCTCAGAAGGGTTGCTCAAAGCGAATCTTATTCGTTTATTAAAGATGTGTGACTTTACTATCGGTCGTTGGGGAATTGGCGACGAAGAGTATGAATACGATATGGAGATTCCTAAAGCGTACCTGTTAAAGGTAAACGGTATCGCTAAGTTGCTTGAGTCAGTTGAAGCGAGTTATCTCGTACGCGGCACGCGCAATAACCTAGACAGAACGGTAGATTTCGAGCCGAGTCGTGGTGCAATTTTAGAAGGAATGGAGATTAAGGAATGGTAAGTCCTTCAAACAAGATCGTTAGCGTAATGCTTTTGTTACTTGCATTAACGGCGTGTCAGTCCTCGGCGCGCAAAGACCCAGTAGGGATACTCAAGCGAGTTGACGAAGACATACGCAAAACCGAAGTTGCGCGCGAATCGGATGATCGCTATCTAGAATCACAAGTAGAACGTGCAACAAGACCAATACGAGTGGTGCGTATTCCGCGCTCGGCACAATGGTTACGCGACGAGGTGAGTGTTCGCTATGAGAACACGCCAGTACGGCTTGCCATTGCAACAGTGTTAGACGGCCGGCCATTTCGAGTTGAGCTGCAGGAAATTGACGGTAACGAGAACAAAAAGTTAAACCAACGCGTTCTTACTCTTCCAACGGGAGAAGTTGTTCCTGTAACGAGCAGCGGCGATAACGCCACATCAAAAAATAGTGTGATGTTGGTAACCAACCCGCCTGAGGCATCTACGATAAAACAACACCTTGACGCAATATCGAGCCAAGCCGGCTGGTCTTATTCAGTTGCAAACGGCGTTGTAGTTTTCTCTGATTCTCTGCTGCAAACATTCGCTATTAAGGCGAACACACGCAGCACCGCCCAAGGTTTTAGATTTGCGAATCAGTCGGCCTCTTCAGGATCAGATTCAGATTCGGCTGACTTGTTTGCGGAAATGCGCTCGTCTTTGTTGAGTATAGTGCCGTCGCCAAATACGTTCACAATTAACCAAGCGGCCAATTCAGTGTCGGTTAAAGCAACTCAGTCTGTTCTTCGTCAAGTAGGTCAGTACGTTGACCAGCTCAACTATTCTGCTGGTCGTCGTGTGGCTATTCGATTAGACATTTACGACATAAACCTGAGCGCATTGGGTCAGCGCTCCTTTGATTTTGATATGAAGAGTTTGCTTGCAGATTCAAATAGCCTCACAGGATTTATTGCAGATTTTGCAGTAGCCGGTAGCGGCCTGGTCAACACACAAAGCGCACCAACTTCTTTGGGTCTGCGGGTCGACAACGCCGACAGCACGTTAAACGGGGCTAGTGCCTTGCTTCGAGTGCTACGAGGCAAAGGGGCGGTGACTAAACGCACTGCAAAAGAATTTGTTGTAAGCAATAACGAGCAAGTAAATGAAATTCGAACGCGCATTACGCCTTACGTCTCGGGTGTAACCGTGGATCAAACTACCTCAGGAATCACCCAATCTAACACTCCAACAATCGAAACAAAGGAAGCTAATACAGGAACAGCTATTCAGTTATACCCAACAATATCTGGAGACCGAGTTTATATACAAATGACGATAGAGGATTCTAGTCTTGTGCGTTTTGATGACTTTGAGTTTGGGGGTGGCGAAGGAATAGGTCGGGTCTCAGGCAAACTACCCGTTACAGAGGTGGCGCAAAGTCAGTATGAGTTCGCGATGATCGACGGTGAAACTATCGCGGTTGCTGGGTCCGTAACTTCATCTAGGGCTCATGACGTTGTTAATGGAAGTCTCATTCCAATACTCGGCGACAGTGTCGATAAGAACGAAACGCGTACGCAGTCACTCATTTTCGTTACTTCCAATATCCTGGATTAATCATGTTTGGTAAGGGAGAAAATTATAGTACCCAGAGAATAGTTGATCCGGTATCGGGTGTTCGGGTGCCGGTGGTTCTTAATCCGAAAATGGAAATAGCGGACCCGCAGCTTCCCGCCCGTGAGCGAGTAAATCTTTACGTTCGCTTTATAAAAGCACAAGGAACGCGTTACTGCTTATTTACACCAACAGGACTAAAAGTGTCGCGTGTAGCCGGTGTATCGCTCTCGTCTCAGATCGAACATATGGCGGTGGTGTACCAGTTAGAAGACGAAACAATAATTGCTCAATTTGGACAAACCTACTATCTAGCAAACTTGGCTTCTGGTTTTGTCATTCGCGAAGAGTTGGTGCCTATAGAGCAGTTTGATTCGAATGACTTAGGTCAGAACGAAGTTATTGCGCTACAGGGAGTAAAGGGCGCAAACGAGATGGGGATACGCATCATAGACGCGACCCTTCTATTAAGGGGCAGAGGGGTTACAAAAGCCCACCTTTTTCAAACTGAGACCAAGGCTTTTTCTGCAGCGGGTTATAGGCATCCAGCACAGATCAGGAGGCTAATCATTAGTGTGGTTCTTATTTTAACCTTGTTGGTAAGTCTTTATTTTTATAGAGCCTATCAATCTGAGCAAGAGCGAATAGAACAGCAAAAAAGAGCCGCCGTAATTCCTCCCAAAGTAGGCAAGGATAGTTCCGTAGAGCAGTTGCGTGTTTACGCCAGTTGGTTAGAAGACCATTTGGAATACTACCTAAACAACGGGCTGACTCTCGTTGAGATCGGTGGAGGAGAAGTAAAGCTGCACGGCAATGTGAAGCAACAAACGTCTATACAGTTTTACGACCATCATAAACTACAGGGAATACTCCCTAGCTATCAGGTTGCTTTGTCCGCTGCAAATGCGGTAAGCACAGAATCAGAAAACCAATCAACTTGGTCTGTAAAGCTGGTGCTCGGTCGAGATGTGCCAAGCGTGTTACAGTTTGGCTTAGAAGTTTACGAAAATTATTTGGTAACTATGCAGTCTGCCCTACCTCGTTTGGGTTTCTCTGGATCGAGTCAAACACCTGCACTAAATGCTTACGGAATCAAAGAAGGCGAAATCAATATTGTTGGCGAATACAACTCGACACGAAGCTTATACGAATTAGCGAATTTGATGATCGGAATTCCATCGTACACACAAGCACTGCGGTTGAGCTTTGACGGCCCGAGTTCTGTTCAAATAAACATTCAAATGCGATTAGTTGGAAGAGGATAAACATGTTCAATAAAATTGTAATAAGCGCCGTGGCCATCATTCTTGAGTTTTCTATGCTTAGCTTTGCAGTTGCTCAGTCGGACCCGGTCGCGGAACGTCAAGCACGAAACGCTCAATTAGAACGCGTCTCGCCAGTAATGGAACGAGAGAAAGCATACACACCTTCTGAACAAGAACTAGCGACCCAAAACATTCGCGAGGTTCATGGCTTGTTAACCAGCATCAACTCAACTTTGAGTGATCTTGCCCTTTTAGGAACACGCGCCGATCAGGCCAAGCTTTTATTGAGTGTAGATAAAACTGCGCGAGAAACACTCACCAGTCTATTCGAAAGCGAGACTGCCCGTATAAAGGCTGCGAGGGCCGAGAGCGCGGTCAGTGAGCCGCAGCGGAGTGTTAGTGCAAACCCAGTAACACTCCAACCGAAACCGCTTTTAGCGGCCGTAATTCCCCCGCAATCCAATGAGCACATTAAGCCGATTGCCGTAAGAAGCTACGAAAATCCTGCACGGCCTACGAAAGTAATATTTCTCGTTGGCAAGAGAGCCCCAGAAGTTGTTTACGTTGGCGGCCAGGTCGAAATAAACGGCACCCGTTTTAAACTTGCTTCTGTCGTTGTCGTACGCACCAGCGAGAAAAGACACGCAAGGCCCGTATACGAGATAACCCTACGTAGCGATATTGGTGAGATCAGAAAAATGGAGTGGGAATAACATGGGGTGGTTTGATCGCTCTATAACTAAGCCCAGTCGAGCCACAAAACCGGCTAAGACAGCTGTGCGCTCCAAAGCGGGCGTAGCAAGAATTGAGCGAGATGTAGTCGTACACCGCGAAGGTGAAGTGGGCGATTATCGATTGATACTTGCTAAAACGCCTAGTACCGACGCGCGCATTAAAATCATTTTAGACAAGAACCCCTCTCTTCATTGTTTGGTCACCAAGCAACACGAGGTCTTTGCAGTAAAGCCCAGGTTACAAAGCTCTCCAGCTCAGGCGTTAAACCATCTAATTGCATTGTGTAAGAGCATGTCCGACGGACATGCCGTACAGCTCTTTTATGTTTCAGAAACGATTTATCAGTCCTATATAGAAGGGCTTAGTAAAGCACAGACATCTGGCATCGCAATGTTAGATAACGAGAAAATTAACCAGTTGTTTCTTGAAGCGATACGTCAGAGGGCGAGTGATATCCATATTCGTTATCGTGAGTCAGAGGCGATAATTCTTTTTCGAGTGAATCAGTTGCTCCGACCACATGAAATTGTTGAGGCAAGCACGGCTAAGCGAATTATTACGGCCATGTTCAATACCACGAAAGGCGGCAAAGATTTTTCGATGCAGCAATCGATTGATACGTCGTTTAAATACAACACTGAGACTGGAGCGGAGTTTATGGTTCGTGCCAACTCAAGCCCAGAGAAGCGCGGCGTTACAGTTGTGTCCCGTATACGCAATATCAAAGAATTGTTACCCCTTGAGGTGGCTGGTTATACCGCTAACCAATTAGCGCATTTACGAAGAGTTACCGACAAGCACCAAGGCTTGTTGTTGATCACCGGGCCGACTAACTCAGGAAAATCAACAACGCTAACAACAATCATGGCACACATCCCGCGCGAATATGCAGTGTGTGAAGTTGCGGACCCAATTGAAGTGGTTCTACCCAACGTGTCTCACTTTGAAGTAGCCAACGATAACGACAGCGAAATGGGCCGCGTAATGAAAGACATGGTTCGCCAAGACCCTGATTATCTAATTGTCGGTGAGATCAGGTCCCAACAAACGGCGCACGCCGCTACGTCTTTGGCCTACGCAGGAACGTCAGTAATGACGACCATGCATACAAATAGTATCGCGGCGGCGTTTCCTCGGGCCATTAAGCTTGGTATGGAGCGAGATGATTTATCCGTAGAAGGTTTTCTCAACGGCGTGGTGTCGCAGAATCTTGTACCCATTCTGTGCGAAAAGTGTAAGCGGCCCTTCATGCATAAGCCCAATATGTCCGCGTACGACAATCAGGTTAAAACAGGCCATTACGGCGAAATCTTCGAAGGTCACCAAATCTTCTATAGAAATTTTGATGGTTGTAGTGCGTGTCGTAAAACCGGAATAAAAGGGATCACGCTCATCGCTGAAGTGTTGGAGATGACTCAAGATGTGCGCAAGCTCGTTGCCTGCAAGCAACACTACCTTATTAGTGAGTATATGGAATCCCAAGGCATCTACACCAAACACAGTCATGCCGCTAACAAAGTTATGCAGGGTATGTTTGATCCTACTTTGGTCGAAGATAAAATCGATCCGTTTAAACGAAGCAATGTAGTGGCGGCACTTCGCGCTGGAGCAATCAATGCTTAGGGCGCTCTTGAACTGGCAAAACCGCTACATACTGTTCGACTTCGGCGAGCGACATACCTTTTTGATGGTATTTGCGACTCAACTGGAAAGCGGTACTCCAATGAGCCGAATATTAGAATCCATGCATGCTCACCCCTATACACCAGTTGTTGGCGATGTTGCCGGGTTGGCGTTGGATGCGTTTCGTGATGGAAAGCCAATTGCCGAGTATTGGGACAGCCTAGGGCACTTTTCTACAATGGAGGCGAAGTTGCTAGCCGAAAGTGAGTCGCTTAATGGTCGCGAAGGGCTGATACAAGCGGTGGCTTATTTAAGAGAAAGTACCAGCGAGGACGTTTCTTTCTGGCGCACAGTAGTCTTTGCAAACGTTGTTTACATTATTGCCTCGGCGTACCTTTTCGGTTTTATGGTGTATTTGTCTGCCGCACATCAAGACACTTATAACAACGTATTGGTTCAGGTCGGTAAGAGTAGTACCGACATGATGTTGTTCAAAATAGGTAACTTTGTTTTGCACTATGGCCCTTACGTAGCGATAGCTTTGATCGTGTTTTCTATTGTCTATCTGTATTTCCGTCAGACCATAACCAACGTTGAAGACAGAACCCTTGCGCAGAAGTTCTTTCTATTTAATTTGTACGACCTCAAGTTCGAGTATGACGTCTGCGGAATCGTCGCGGCCTTTATGCGTCAACGCATCCCTATTCAAGACACAGTGCAAATACTCGCGGACATCTACGCTACCTCCCATTTTAAAAATACTCGTCTGTTGTGGGTATTGGCCGAGCTAGTGGATGGCGAGTCGTCTATTCCTAGTTTTCGTGGGCGAGTGTTATCCGATCAAAATTACCACCTAGTAGAACTCAATGCAGCCGACGACACACCCGATGAGTTAGCGAGCAGTTTTGGCGTAACTCAATACATTGCCGGTGTGCTCTTAAACCGCAACTTTAAGCGCTTAGGCCGTCTCACATTAGCATTAACTATGATTATGTCTTTGATGCTGATACTGGGCTTATTCGAATTTGTGCAAGTGATGCAAGCAGGAACAGATGCGTTGTAACACGGCACAAGTAATTAGTAAGTTAACAATTAAAAGTTATACAACCAAAAGTTTTACAAATTAAAGCTATTACACCAATAGAAGTCTCATAACAAAAAGGGGAATAATAATGATTTACAAGAAAGCATCTATACAGGGTTTTACCGCAATCGAATATGTTGCAATCGTTGCGGCAATTGCAATCGCAACCATCGCAGTTGTATCGGCATCCTCTGGGTTCTTTAGCTCTTCTAAGAAAAACTCAGCGATTTTGGAAGTCTCTAAAATTGTCAATGCCGCAAAGCTCTATCGAATCGCCAATAACGATTACAGTGGTATTGCAATGGATGAAATGGCCAGCAATGGTTATGACATAGAGCCGTTTACAGACGGTATCGCAGAAAATGCCTATGGTTTGAACGTGGATGTTGATCCAACCGCAGGCAACGCTGATGCATTAATGATGTACGACACCGATGGTAATGCAGCGTGTGCTTCGTTGAAATCAAGATACGGTGAGTCGGCGGATGGAGTGGCAAGCGCATTTTGCGCAGCGGCTAATGCAACGACAGGCACGGACGCGTCGGTTGGCCCACGCCTTCTACTTACTATTGAATAAAGGTTGGACCTAACCTAAATTCAACCATGCAAGCATAAGCGAAGTTACGATCTATGGCTCAGCAATACATAATTGTAGTTTCGCTTATTGCTTTAATGGCATTAGTTGCTTTAGCGCGTTGGACCACGCCGACTCAAGATCTATTGATTTTTACCGAAGCTAAAAAAGTTGAGAAAGTTATGTTTTCTTACGCTCGGCAACGTTGCTTGGATGATACAGATACAAGTGATGGTTCAACCTTAACCAGTCAGATTCTGCCTGTAAATGCACAATTAGATATCGTTGATTTCATAAACTCTGGAGCCGTAAAGCTAACGGATATAGGCTTTTCCAAAACACTAACCCTACCCTTGATAAAAACGGCTAACAATATTAGCTCACCCAACACCAACATAGTATGGCGGTTTATAGGTTGGCGAAATGGAGCTGCCATAATTGACGCGTCGAGTGTTTTTCCAAAAACGCTGACTGTTTTGAAGTTGCTCTATCCGCTTCATTCAACACAAACAGAGACGCGAATTCGAATCATCTTGAGCCCAGAAAGATCTAGACAATACCGCGACGAGTTTTCTTATCTTAGTGAAGAACTTTTCTATCAAGATACAGCTCCTCAAACGCCATCGGGAGCGGCTTACCCAATTGAAAAAAGACTATGTTTAATGTAGCCAAACACTCCAGTATCAAAAAACAAGCAGGCTTTTCGATGCTTGAGCTAGCCATTGTACTAAGCGTACTTACCCTGTTGACGATCCAGTTTATTCCATTGAGAGATGAATACACCGAGACTGTAGCAGAGCAATACACACTTCGCGGATTTTACGAAATAGCCAATGCCGCAAAAGCATTCTATGTGCAAGGCGGCAGCTCATGGCCCGCTGATATGGATGCTTTGCTCACTGCAGGCTTGTTGCCGGGATACACTATTGACGGTTCACGTCGCTTTAATAACGGTTTCGGAAATGCCTATCAACTCGCCGCATTGGGCGATTCAGTCGAGATTACTACCGAGGTGAATAGTTCAGTAAACGCCCAGGCAATAGCTCGCGAATGGGGTCCGCTAGCAAGCTACAACACCGCTCTTAAAACAATTACTGTTACTGCGCTACGGCCAGGGTATGAAGTCGCACACGATGCGTTCTTTTTACACAACGGAGATAAACCGATGACGGGTAATATTGAGATGGATATGAATAATTTATTTGATGCGAATGCGGTCCATGCGCAGTCAGTTGAAACGGTTGAGGTTAGAGCGACTGAAAAAGTTATAACCGAAACTGTTGAAACAGGCCTGATATCGGCCACCAACTACGAATATGTCAACGAATGAGGTTAGTGGGCGACGCCTTAACGCAATTAGTGATGGCATGTGCAGTACCCAACATACCTGCGCCTATTATCGAAGCCATCGTCCTAACAGAAAGCTCGGGATACGTTTATGCCCTCTCGGGCAGTTACGACTATAGCGGCTACTATTTATTACCCAAAAACATCGAAGAAATCGAATACGCAATCGCCGTTGGTACGGCATCACTCGAGCATAGCGTGAATATTAGTGTTGGACTGATGCAGGTTAATAGTTGGCATATAGAACGCATGGGCGCCTCTACAGTGACTACGATTGATCCCTGTAACAACGTAATGATTGGCTCAGCAATTTTTAAGGAAATAGTCGATAGAGTCTGTGGTGAAGAAATTGACGACGATTGTTTAGATCAATCACTCCGCCAATACAACACTGGACGCACCGGTCCCAGTGAAGCGGGCGATGCTTATGTAGGCAAAGTGCGTGCGAATATTCGTATTATTTAGTGTGAAGTTGTGCTTCGTGCATTTTATTTGAAATTTAAACTTTACGTGTTACGTATAACAGAATAATATCACTCATGATTAATAGCTTTGCTGATAAAGACACACAAAAGCTGTTCGAGTTAAGATCATCTAAGCGTTATTCAGCGATCCAACGTATAGCTGTTAGAAAGTTGTTGATGCTTCATTCAGCAGCACACATAAAAGATTTGAGGGCTCCACCTGGAAATCAATTAGAGGCACTCATAGGTGATCGTAAGGGGCAACATTCGATACGAGTCAACCGACAATGGCGAATCTGTTTTAATTGGAACGAAGGAGAAATAGAAAATGTCGAAATCTGCGATTACCATTGACCCAATTCATCCTGGGGAAATTTTACTAGAAGAGTTCTTAAAGCCGTTGGGTATTAGTGCCAATAGATTGGCGAAGCATATCGAAGTTCCAACAAACCGCGTGACCAGCATTATTAATGGTCATCGCAGGATTACTGGTGATACCGCACTGCGGTTTTCTAATGCCTTTGACACAACTTCTGAATTTTGGATAAATCTGCAAAGTCACTATGAGCTAGAGAGCGCAAAACAAAATTCTAATTTTAACTTCGGACCGTTGCGAGAATACGCGGCTTGATAGCTCTGAAAAAAAACGAAAAAGACCCGCATCACACGGGTCTTTCTCGTTTTAGTGATTCAAGAGCTTAGCGCTAGGAGTGCGTACCAGTTACACCGGTGGCGTTAAGGTCAAAATACTTTGCCCTTCTGGTTGTTTGTAACTAACCGACATCACTAACTCGCAAAAATTGATTGGTGAAGTCAAGTTTGTCATAGCTACATCAAACCGATAAGTTGAGTCTGGGTCCAACGTTAGTATTTTGTGAGTACCTATGTTTGAAGATTCGTCGCCGTCCGATGAGCTAAAGGATTCAGCTGAACCAGTTATTGATACAAAACCCCCAAAGTCTTTAGAAACCCGAACGTCTAGTGTCCATGTCACCTAGCGGACCCGTGAGCCGCAAGAACCACTTGGGTTACTTGGCTGGGCGTATTGAACGAAGGCGAGCTACATCCCGTATAAAACCCAGGTGACGTCAATGCCGCCAATCCCGCATACCGGTAATGCTCTTGAGCCAGTGCAACATCATCACCTGCCATTGGAACGATCACGACTTTGTTTTGCGCAATTGCGAATGATGCCGTCGATACGGCCGATATAAATACGAAGAGACGAAAGCTAGTTCTAATCATTACGCTATTCCAAAATTGAGTCTAATTGATGCGGAGCAATTGAGAGCAACGCATGTTCAGCGGTGTTCTTTCAATACGCAGATAAATCCGACAACGTCCGAACCCTAGGAATACCCTAGCATGGATTATTAGGATCAACTAACTTGCTAAGACAGTTTGCTCTGCCATTAGAGTTTCTAAAAACCAAACACCCATAAAAAAAGCCCAACAACTAAAATAGTCATTGGGCTTTTTAAGCAGTCTAAAGATATGAGCTAAGCAAACACCTTTAAACTTTTTATTGGTCTAAATCTATAAAGATTTACAGAGCAACAATTGCTTCAGCTTGTGGGCCTTTAGCGCCTTCAGTCAAGTTAAACTCAACTTTTTGGCCTTCTTGCAAAGTCTTGAAGCCTGAATCTAGAATTGCACTGTAGTGTGCGAATACGTCAGGACCTGACTCTTGTTCGATAAATCCAAAGCCTTTAGTTTCGTTGAACCATTTAACGGTTCCAGTAGTTTTTGTAGACATGTTTAATACCTATAATAAGTTTTTAATAAATTTTGCCTCGAAAGGCGGTTGTAGCTAAAAAAATTGGAGCGAAAATTTAAGAACTCGGAACAGGTAAAAACTTTCTGAAGGAACAAACTGCTAAAACTAGAAGGATGTGCTTGAGGAAATATACGTATAACGGGGGTCTAAACTTGCTGAACTTTAGTGCTGAGTGGAACGATACAGCAATTTTTGCGGGTGTAAAGAGTAATTTACAAATAAATGCTAATAGTTTTAACAGCCTAAATTGTACTAAAACGCGTTCTCGCGTCAACAACTACGCCATTTCTTACTAAACTTAAGAGGGGCTTGTTCCATTGCTCAACTGCAACTATGCTTATTTTTTTAAAATTATTGGTATTTCACTATGCAAATCACACTCGCTACTTCGCTACTTCGCTACTTCGCTGCGTTCAGCTTTCACCTTCCTTCTAGCTATAAGCCTACTTTTGCCTATAGGCGTAATGGCCGACTCTACGGCAGAAGAACCTAAGGCGGCGCCAACTGATATACCCGAGCCCACAGCGTTTGTAAGCAACCACTCTGCTTCGTTTAACGGTAAAACCATCAAATACGTTGCGCGGGCTGGCGAAACCTACCTGCGTACTTTAAAGGGCGAGCCTAAAGCGAGCATCTTTAGTTTTGACTACATTCAAAAAGACAGCCCTGATGGCAGCAAGCGGCCTGTAACTTTTGTATGGAACGGTGGCCCAGGCTCTGCTTCAACTTGGTTACACATGGGTACGTTTGGGCCTAAGCGAGTTGTAGTGCCAAGCGATGCAAAGCATCCGGGCTCAACCCCGTTTGAAGTAAAGGCGGCCAGTGATTCGATTCTTGATGTTACCGACTTAGTATTTATTGATCCTGTGGGTACAGGTTATTCGCGAGCGCTTGGCGATCACGAAGGTAAAGAGTTTTGGGGTTTGAAGGAAGACGCACAATCAATGGCCGAATTTATTCGTGATTGGACTACTCAAAACGGACGTTGGAATTCGCCACGCTTTATCTTAGGCGAGAGCTTTGGCACAACAAGAGCCGCTGCTGTTGCAAAGTTGTTGCAAGACGATTTTCAGATGGGCGTAAATGGCTTGATCTTTGTATCCCAAGCGCTCGACTACGCAGGTTCAAGCCCCTACGTGCGCGACAACCTAACGAGCTACATCACCTATATACCTACTATGGCGGCGGCGTTGTATCACGGCAAGGTGTCACCAGTACCCGCCGACAGAGACGAGTTTCTTGCGCAGGCGCGTAGTTTTGCTACAGACGAGCTGATGCCGGCATTATTTAAAGGCAACACTCTGGACCAAACAACACGCGACCAAGTGCGTGATCGCCTAGCGTATTTTACCGGATTGTCTAAAGAATATATCGAACGCGCTAATTTGCGCGTAGAAGGATTTCGCTTTGCTAAAGAGCTGTTGCGCGACAAAGGTCTAGCCATTGGTCTATTAGATGCGCGTTATGTGTACGATGAAGTGGACGACCTTAATGCAGACCCATCGGGTGACGCAGCAAGCCTAGCAATATCGCCTGCTTATACATCTGCACTAATGAGTTACATGCGGGATGACCTAAAGGTGCGTTGGGACCGTTTGTACCTAGCGCCAGCTGATCCTGAGTTGTCTGATCAATGGAACTGGAACCTAACTCCTGTAGGTCAATAATGGGAACCAAAATACGTAAACACGGCGCATGACCTCTCTACGGCATTGCGTTTAAATCCGAGTATGCGTGTGCTGGTAGCGTCTGGTTTTTACGATCTAGTAACGCCTTTCTTTGATGCGGAATATACGCTTAATAGACACGACATTAAGGCCGAGCAAATTGATTATAAGTATTACACTGGCGGCCACATGATGTATGTAAACGAACCATCGCGTGTACAGCTACTGAAAGACTCGCGTGAGTTTATTCAAAACCAGACGCGTTAGGCGTTGAGTAATTATCCAAACATAATAAACGTACTACCCATAGATAGGAGAAGCCCAGTGCTTAAAACTATTCCAATACTCGCCTTCGCCATTATTGCGGTAATCAGTGCTCAGTCTTTCGCTGGCGGCGAAGCATTTACTCGTGGCCCTGTGTTTGCTAAGTATGGCGAAAATGCGACCGTTGAAAACGGTATTGAAAATGCCGCAGAGCAACATTTTAAGGTGGCGTTCGATATTTTTGAAGAAGTCCAAGGCGATGGTGTAAATCGTAGTTTTAATTCAGTAGCGCGCTTCATTAATATGCATGTTCGAGCAGGTGTTGCGCTAGCTAACATTGAGGTAGCAATAGTAGTGCACGGCAAGGCAAGTCCGCAGCTGCTAAATCCAGAGGCTTATGAAAAGCGCTTTAGCAAAGCCAATGTTAATCAAGACTTGCTAGAGCAGCTCATGGCGGCAGGCGTAACGATTGCTCTGTGTGGGCAATCGGCTGCATTCGCAGACGTTGATGCAAAGGATTTATTGCCAGGCGTGAAAATGTCGTTGTCTGCGATGACCGCACACGCATTGTTGCAGCAGCAAGGCTATACGCTAAATCCGTTCTAGTCAGTTGCTATTCAAAACGAATAAAATCAAGCTCAAGTTGGAACGCACTCGCTTTTTTCTCGTCCGAAATGAGCCCCAGCCGAATTACCTCAGCTAAGTCTTCTTGGCTGGGTGCGCCTTCAAGTTTAGTGCCCAAACGCACTTTATAAAACTCATCTAATTTTAGCGTAAGCGTAGACCACTCATTGTTGGTGTTGGGCAAGCCTTGCTTATATTTTGGTTTATAAAAACGCTTATAGTTACTTAAGCTCATTGCAAATTGTTGCCCTGTTGAACGGTACCGAATCGTTACTTGCTTAAACCCAGACAGGTCAAACCCACTAAAGGGCGTGCGTATAGACGCGAAGCCACCATTGTTGTCGAGCGAGATAGTGCCGCTCAGAACAGCGCTGTTTTCGGTCTGCTCAAACTCGGCTTTAGACCGCCCGCCCATAACGCCATCGAGCACTACAAACCAGTCGCACAGTCCGCAGTCACTCTCACCAAAGTTGTATTCGAGGGTAGGCTTGGCTTGGGTGGTTGTTGTCATGAATAGTAGGCTTGTAAATATCAGGAACTTGTTCATTGATTATTGATTACAGGTCATCGGTCGTTATTGGTTAGGCGCTAGTGCGGCTACTTCTAAGATTTCTTTGATAATGGTGGGTAGAGCTACCTCGTCTATATGATGGCCCATGCCTTTGAGTACAACATACTTAGACCCTTCAACGACCTCCGCCGTGTGCTCTCCACCTGATGCCGGCACCAATGCATCGGCATCACCATGCATAACAAGGGTTGGTTGTTTTACAGTTTTAAGCAGCTCTACACGATCCCCAGAATCTAGAATCGCCCAGAACTGACGCGCCCCGCCTGGAGCGTAATGAGAGCGATCGTAGTAACGCGCCAACCGCTTAAACGTTGCATCGTATTCTAAGTTTGCCGCACGTCCACCAAATTGAGTTACCAATTTATAGGTCCCATCGATTAATTCTTGGCGAGACTTAGCATCGCTAGACATATTTAAATCAACCGTGCCCAAAGGTAAATGCGCAGCGCCAGTTGTAGACATAATCGACGTTAAAGTAGCAACTCTATCTGGGTAGCGAGCCGCCATAATCTGCGCAATCATTCCGCCCATCGAAGCGCCAACAACGTGCACCTTATCTATACCCAATGCGTCAACTAAGCCAATGGCGTCCGCCGCCATATCATCAAGCTTGTAAGGCGAGCTCAAAGACCACCCTAGCTTAAAGCGAATGCCGGTGAATAGGCCGGGCGTAGGTGCGTCGTAAAATTTTTCTGACCAACCTGCGTCGCGATTATCAAAACGGATTACGCGATACCCTTCGTCAGCCAAAGCCAAAACAAGATCGTCATTCCAATTAACGAGCTGTGCCCCTAAGCCCATCACCAAAAGAATAGTGCCTTTTTCTGCTACACCATCTGCGACATCAAAGTCTTGGTACGCAATACTAATTCCGTTAGCGTGTGCGCTATAAGTAGGGTATTCAACATGCCGGTCCTCAACTGAGAACGACGGCAAAGAAACGAGTAATGCAGTAACCGCAAGGGCTAACGCAAGGCGTAAGGATAGCTTCATAGTTTTTGGGTATTAGCGTTTGTTGTAGTTTTCGCTAAACGCATTATACCCATGTTAGGTGAGCGCTATAGCCAAGTAGATTAGTGCTCGGCTATAAGAATGGGGCATTAGGCTACAAACAGGGTGCTATCACTTTGTTATTGCTCGTTACGAGAGTCCAACAAAATTGGTCTGCGTCTGGATCAAGCTCAATCGACCCTATGTCGCACTGGGCGCCTTTAGGACGACTGGTACCCAATTGGTCGTTTCTATACGCAGGGTCCGGGTCACCAGTCGCAATGGTTTCAAGCCCTGTTCCTCTACAGCCTGGGTAAACTGTTTTAGAGCCGCCTCCGACAAATACCGTAAACAGTTCTATGCCGCTGTCATGCGCTAGCCCCATTGGAATAACTGGCAAGTGTGCCTTTACTGTGCCTGAAGCTTCTAAAGGTTGTAAGAAAGCATCAAGGGCAATGTTGTCTTCGTCAGACATAAGCAACTGTGTTGATCCTGATTCCAAAGCGTTGTTAACACCAGAGGTGTCACTGTTGTGAATCCGTATGGAATCAGCTCGGTTTTCGCTGTCGTCACCAATCAGCGAGTTTACCACCACCAAGCTGTCGGCGGCCTGCCAGTCTGTAAACGAGAACTCAGAAGCAACGCTTCCTTCGTTACCGCTGATGATCGAATTGATGATCAACAGGCTATTGTTCGGAGTGTTCTCATCGTTGTCAGATACAGACGAGCTCTTTATGTCAATTCCCCCGCCTCGGCGACCAGTGTTGCCCGATATGGTTGTATTTACCAATAAAATATCGTTTCCTGTTGAGGTGAAAACAGCAATAGCACCGCCGTTTCCAGCAGCCGATGTGCCTGCACTATTGCCGACAAACGTAGAATCAAAAACGTTTAAGGCAGTATTGCCGCTCAGCATAATTGCAGCGCCAATGCCGCTACCAACGCCGCTTGCAAGATTGTCTTGGAATACAGATCGCGCGATAGTAACGGAAGATGGGGTGCCTATCGTGCCTTCTGCTTGTATTGCACCAGCCAGCCCAACGTTGAAAAGACTATCGTCGTTGTTTCCAGAATTACCAATGAAAAGAGTTTCTTCAATGTTTACATCAGTCGCAAATACACTAAGTGCGCCACCCGCGGGTGTAAGGCTTCCGACGTCAAAATTAACAGCATTTTGCTCGAACTTAGAGCCTGTTATGCTTAACGATCCGAGCCGAACGTACACTGCGCCGCCATTGCTAGCGTTACTCGTTTGGTTTTGAACAAACTCGCAATTCACAATCTCTATATCGGCATCATCAGAATAAATAGCTCCACCTTGCCCACCCGAGAACCCGCCTTCAAAGCGAAGATTCTCAAAACGAACCAGTGGCGTGCCGCCTGTTTTATCAATTTCAAAAAAGCGGAAATTGTCAGTGCTACCTACAGATCGGCTAATAATTGCTCGACCTCCGATTCCTTTTACAACAAGAGTCTTGTCTATAGCAGGTACAGCATTGCCTGGGTTGCCGAACGAGTCGGCAGGAGCGGTATAGCTTTGCGGAATGCTTGCAGGAACCAAAATAGTGTCGTCGGTACCGTAAGCGCCAATGGCTATACAGCCTTCGCGATTCGCGCCTTCTAGTACGCTAAAAACGGCGGCGTCTAGATTGCAGCCTGCAGTATCTGGATCTGTGGTTAGAGTGATCTGAGCAGCAAAAGAGGCTGTAACAGATAAGAAGAAAACGACAAAACTTCGAATGATCATTGGGCGTGCTTCCGAGTGAGTTAAGTTTTAACTCAATCTTACTCATCCAGCTAAAAACCAACATACCGCAGATGGTGTATACGCACACGAAACTAACCTTTAGCCGCTAATTCAATTACAATTCAATAGTCAAACATCTAACAAAAATACCGCATGTCTAAACCACTCGCTCCAAAGCAATACGACGTTATCGTTTTAGGCGGCGGTGCGGCCGGGCTTATGGCGGCGATGACGGCTGGCGCGCGTGGAAAACAAGTATTGGTAATCGAATGTTCCAATAAGTTGGGTAAAAAAATTCTTATGTCGGGCGGCGGACGCTGTAATTTTACTAACCTAGATGTAACGCCCGACAACTTTATTTCCCAAAACCCTCATTTTTTTAAATCGGCGTTGGCGCAATACGGCCAATGGGACTTTATTGGCTTAGTCGCTAAGCACGGTATTGCGTACCACGAGAAAACACTAGGCCAGCTGTTTTGTGATGACTCAGCAAAAGACATCTTGGCAATGCTAGTGGCCGAGTGTCAACAAGTGGGTGTTAATATTTTACTCAATACTGAGGTCAGCTCAGTCGAGCAACCGACATCGCTGTATAAGCTGCAGAGCAGCGCAGGCGTGTTTAATGCCGCGAGCCTCGTTGTGGCAACAGGCGGGTTGTCTATTCCAACCTTAGGCGGTGCAACCGGGTTTGGTTATTATCTAGCCCAACAGTTTGGGCTAACGGTGGTTAACAAGGTGCCGTCGCTGGTACCGTTCACCTTAGAAGGCGCGTTAAAAGAATTATCCAGTTCTTTGTCAGGTCTGTCAGTACCCATAAGGGTGACTGTGCCGGGTCGTAGCTTTGCCGAAGACATGCTGTTTACGCATCGCGGTCTTAGTGGCCCAGCCATTTTGCAGATTTCAAATTACTGGAAGCTGGGGCAACAAGTAGAGATTGACCTATTGCCGAACAAGACTTTAGAAGAGCTCCTAGGCACCTTAATAAGCAGCAAAGCCGACCAGCCTAAAGCACACGTTAATACAGTGCTTAATCAGCTATTACCTAACGCGTTAGTCAAAGCACTGCTACAAGAGTGGTGGTCACAACTTAGTCATCAGATAATAGGTGAGTGTAAAGACGCGCTGTTACAAGAGCTGGCCGAACGGTTAAAGGCATGGCACGTAAAGCCATCAGGCACCGAAGGGTATCGCAAGGCCGAAGTCACTCTAGGCGGCGTGCACACAAAACATTTGTCCTCTAAAACAATGGAATGCTTAGAACACAAAGGCTTGTACTTTATCGGCGAAGTGGTTGATGTTACCGGCCATCTTGGCGGCTTCAATTTCCAGTGGGCTTGGTCGTCAGGATATGTTGCAGGGCTTAATGCTTAGTTCTTGTTTTTAAGCCAAAGTCGCGTCGGCTAAAGCTACTTTGCACGAGCAACAGTCCAGAAATGGCCAACCACAATGCAGCAAACGCAACGACTCTTACCTGCAAATTGTTAAAGCTGTGCTCGTCGGCATAGTCCATAAAATGCAGCATGAGTAGAAAGTCGACTATTTGCGAATAACAGTTTCTGTGCGCTAACACTCGTCCGTCGATGCCTGAAACAAATACTCGCGTGTTAATAGAGTCGTCAAACTCAATTCGCCATTGCGGCGTATGACCGTGCTTGGCGACTAATTCCTCTGAGCCCTTCGCAAAATATTCATTGCTCACCCAGTTCCCGGTGCCTTTATAACTTTTTAGGGCTGTTTGCTGAGCTTGTGCTTCGCTAACGCCAAACGCTTCGCCGGTATAGGCATTAAAAACTAACGTGCCAACAGAGCTGTCTAATAAGTAGTTAAGCTTGTTGCCAACGCGTGCGAGTCGCACCGACTGCAATTCGGTATTCGCGGGTAAAGCTAATTCTGTAATGTCGAACAGTACTGGCGAAGCACCAATGGCCGATACAGGAGGCATAGCGTTGTAGGTGCTTCTACCCTGCACCGTATCTTGGTCCAGCAGGCTAATGATAGAGCCACTCAATACCCAGATTAAAACTTGGATGCCAATGATGATGCTTAACCATTTATGCAAAGTCCTAATGGTCATGATGAAGACCTCCGCAACCACCCGCGCACATCAAGCCTGAAGTACAAATACCAAATCCCAGTAAGCACGAGCAATAACGCAAGAATACTCACAGTACGTAGAATTTTATTGTTAACGTTCTCGCGCTCATCGTAATCCATTATGTGCAGCATCCACACAAAATCGAACACCCGCCACAAGGTATGTCGGCGAGTCGAAAGCTCGCCAGTAATGGGTGATATATAAAAGGTAGTACCCCATGCATCATCAAAATTCACTCTCCATAATGGCAGGGCGCGACCGCCAATTTCGCTCGGTGGATTTTTAGTGAGTAGCGTGGTTGATGCAATCGCAGAGGAGCCTGTGTAATAACTGGTCGCAAGTTGGTTTGCTTGGGCCTCGTCTACAGCCGGTATGAGCTCGCCCGTATGTGCATCGAATACCTCCGTCTGGTAAGGCTGCTTTACTAAAATACTTGGGCGACCCATCAAACGGGTCAAAGTAATAGAGGTCGCCTTAGGACTGGTGCTTACAACACTATTCAATACTTTTTGAATTTCAGGAGATAAATCAATGCCATTATCTTGTTCTGCAACAAGGTGGTCGCCATGAATCATATCTATATCCATCAAGACCATATAAAAACCACTGACCGTCCATATCAGCAATTGGACACCCACAATAAGACCCAGCCATTTATGCAGTTTTTGTGAGAGTCGGCTGGCTTTCAATGTTGTGTTCCTAGGTCAAAGAGACTTGCTTATTGCATTTAGTGTTAACTTTCCTTTTTTAGCAAATAAATCATCTCCCCTGGAGAGGATTCGGCAGGCAGGTATTCGACTATCGAAAACTTTAGAGAATAAAGATCTATGCTTCTTCTCAAGAAGAAATCAAATGTTTCTCTGTTCCAAACGTGCACATGTATAGAGCGAGATCGTTGGTAACCAAAAAGTTTACGCCTCTTCAAAGGGTTGAGCGGTATCTTATTGCCGTTGTAATAGCTTAAAGGAAGCCCGTGCTTTTCAAAATATTTAACTGTTTGTGGGTGTACGTTTTCCACCGGCAACTTGTTCTTCAAATAGTCTCTAACGTGACTATTACTGAGTCTTTTAGTTTTTAAAAACCGCTCAATTCTCAAGTGACTATATCGGGTTAATTTTCTATTAACGTCATGGGTATAGTCCTTATTAGGAACCGTTAGAAAGAGCAAAGCGCCCGCTTTCATATTGGCGTTCAGTTTCTCTAAAAAAATAATGGGGTTTACCAAATGTTCAATAACGCGGTTTGCAATAACAAAATCGAATTCTCTTTCTGCCAAAAACGTAAGGGAGTCTTGATCCAAATCGACAATTAGGTCAGTTTCAACAATGTCATTCACAACTGATTCGAGTTCTGGAAATGCAATAATCGCCTCTTCCCTTGGCAACTTATCGGCGTATACAACGTTCGATAATTCCTTATTTGTAACCATAGGGTTATGCAGAGCACCTAGCTCAACACCATTCCCCTTGAGATAATTCATTGCAAGTTCGTTCTTATTCATAACAAAATGATTCGATTGGTTGATTTGGTTCGATATTTATTTCTTCGCGCACGATGTCAACGCGAACTATACAGTTGCCGTCACAAATTTGAAAAGGCCGTCATACAAATAACACAAATAGGCGCGCCGGTTGGCTTTCAACGCTGTGCTCCGAGGCTCTGAAAAAAAGGTGTAGAGGTTTTGGATGTAGGCTGTGTTTAGCGACCCAGATCGAAGGTTTTATTAGACCGTAAGTGGATTTTAAGGTCTAGGTTAATCACAGTACATTAATTGCTACACAAAGCTTGACCTAGAGTTGGCTCTAAGTTGTACGATAGGTTTAAGCGAGCATGTTCAGAGACCTGTTCATGCTATTACACATCGCTTTAGAGGAATGGCCGATGACACCATCAAACACTAAAACACCGCAATCTAGTATCAAGCGCCATCATCTGTTGGTAGGCGGTGCGAGCTGCGCAAGCTGCGTAGGTAAAATCGAAAAGGCATTAAACGGTGTGTCTGGGGTTACGGACGCACAAATGAATTTGCCACAGAGTATGGCGACTGTTTATGGAAACGTTGACGAAAGTGACCTGATCGATGCAATAAAGGCGTCTGGCTACAACGCAACTAGCGCCACGGAAAAGTCCGACGAACACGTAATAAACGAAAAAGACGCCGCCGACCACGCTTACTACAATAAGCTATTACGCGACACGGCCATAGCGCTTGGCTTGGGTGTTCCGCTAATGGTGTACGGTTTGTTTATTGGTGATATGTCGGTCACTACTAATGCCGAACGCATTGCTTGGCTAATAGTAGGTGTTGCGACCTTTGCAATTATGGCAACGTCCGGTCGGCATTTCTACGTGGGCGGGTTTAAGTCGTTACTGTCACACAACGCAAACATGGATACGCTAATTATGCTGGGTACGGGTACAGCGTGGTTGTATTCGATGCTTGTCGTTTTGCTGCCCGATGCGCTGCCACTAATGGCACGCCACGTCTATTTTGAAGCAACCGCAATGATCATTGGCTTGATCAATCTAGGTCTAGCCTTAGAGGTAAGAGCGCGTGGGCGCACCTCAGATGCCATTAAACGTTTGATCGGACTACAGGCTAAAACAGCGCGCGTGATCCGCGACGGCAAAGAGCTTGATATAGCAATCGAAGATGTTGAGTTGAATGACCGAATACGGATACGCCCAGGCGAAAAGATCCCGGTAGATGGACAAGTAGACGAGGGCACAACGAGCATCGACGAATCGATGCTTACTGGCGAACCTATGCCAGTAGAGAAACGCATAGGTGATTCTGTTGCCGCCGGCACTATAAACAAAACAGGGTCGATTATATTTAGCGCAACGCGGGTGGGTAAGGACACCGCGTTAGCGCGCATTATCGACATGGTCAAACACGCCCAGAATTCTAAGCCACCTATTGGTCGCCTGGCAGACGTTATCTCGGCGTACTTCGTTCCAGCCATCATGATCATTGCTGTAGTAAGCGCCTTGCTTTGGTTGAACTTTGGGCCAGAGCCTACAGTCGCGTTTGCCTTAGTCTCTGCGACCACTATCCTGATTATTGCTTGCCCATGTGCTCTGGGCTTGGCTACACCCATGTCGGTTATGGTGGGTGTGGGCAAGGCGGCCGAAGCAGGTGTGCTTATTCGCAATGGCGAGGCACTGCAAACCGCATCTAAGATCACTACTATGGTGTTAGACAAAACAGGCACCATTACATTGGGCGAACCTAAGGTGACCGATGTGGTGGTCGCTAATGCCCAAAGCGAGACTCAGATTCTGCAATTGTCTGCCAGCTTAGAGTCGGGGTCAGAACATCCTTTGGCGATGGCTATAGTGCAAAGCGCTACTGATAAAGGTGTTGAGGCAGATGTCGTTAGCAATTTTAATGCTATTACTGGGCACGGTATTGAGGGCGATGTTAATGGCTCTCGTGTTTATCTTGGTAATGAACGTTTAATGAAAGCGCAAGGAGTGGACATCAGCGGCTATATAACACACGCGCAAGACCTAGCCGCTCAGGCTAAAACGCCTATGTATCTAGCGGCTAATTCAGAGCTTCTTGGAATAATCGCAGTAGCCGATCCAATCAAAGAGGATTCGGTAAGCGCAATTAAGCGACTTCAAGCCAAAGGCATTCGTATTGTTATGCTTACGGGAGATAACCGCGCCACAGCCGAAGCGGTAGCTAAAAAGGTGGGTATAGGTGAATTTTTTGCAGAAGTGCTGCCCCAAGACAAAACCGCAAAGGTAATTGAGCTGCAGCAATCTGGCGAAGTAGTTGGTATGACCGGCGATGGAATAAACGACGCCCCTGCATTAGCTAGAGCGGACGTGGGTTTTGCCATAGGCACTGGAACTGACGTGGCGATCGAGAGTGCAGACATAACCCTTATGCGAGGGTCGCTGCACGGGCTAGCCGATGCGATATCGGTGAGCAAGGCGACGTTAAGCAATGTTAAGCAAAACCTCTTTGGTGCGTTTGTTTATAACGCAGCAGGCGTACCGATAGCGGCGGGTATTTTGTATCCATTTTTCGGCATTCTACTAAGCCCTATAATCGCCGGCGCAGCTATGGCGTTGTCATCGCTAACAGTGGTCAGTAATGCAAATAGGTTACGCTGGTTTAAGCCTTCGTAGCGCACCGAATAGAATTTAAGGAAGATTAGAAAACAGAATGAGGAAGAAAGATGTTAATTGTGAATCTAGCAGGAGCGTTGTTAATAGTTTTAATAGTATGGTGGTTTTGGTTGTACAAACCAAAAGCCGTAGAACAGAGCGAGGCCGGCTTCTCAGTTGTTGTAGAGAATGGTAATTACTCGCCGTCTCGTATCAAGTTAAAGACGGGTGAGCAACACGCGCTAAAGTTTTTACGTAAAGACGCATCGCCGTGTGCCGAAATGCTATTGATACCGCAGTTTGATATCGCCGAAACACTAATAGTGAATCAAACTACAACTATCAGGCTGCCAGAGATGTCTGCTGGCGAATATGAATTTCATTGCCAAATGAAAATGTATAAAGGCGTGTTGGTCGTAGAGTAAAGGTGTAGGCTTTGGTGAATAAAAATGTAACGAGGTGCAGTCAATGAGTTCGATAGGCGAGGTTGCAAAACTACTGGGCGTAAGTACGCACACTTTACGTTATTACGAAAAAATCGGATTGCTTCCACTAGTAGACAAAAGTGCGGGTGGAAGACGAAACTACGGAGACCGCGAGATTGAGCGAGTGCGTTTTATAAAACGTGCAAAGCGAATGCATTTCACGTTGGAGGAGATCAGAACGCTTATCGAATTGGACAAAGCACCGATTACAGAAAAGCCTCAAGTTCAAAGGCTCGTGCAAGATAAATTGCTCGAAGTGGAAGAAGGGCTAGCTGATCTAAAACATCTGAAAAAGGACTTGAGCAAAATGCTTAACGCCTGCAAAGCAAGCGGGGTCGAGGAAGACTGTCCGATAATGGAGGGGATTAAACAGCCCTGAGCCAATGAACAGCCTTGAGCCAATAAAATAGCCTTGAGCCAATAAAATAGCCTTGAGCCAATAAA